>JAESGX010000043.1_pt1 | contig 304408 bp, 302 predicted proteins | sample 9269801 | NCBI WGS metagenome assembly JAESGX01 (sample SAMN16773122, study PRJNA677054) | algae metagenome | isolation source: Pleurocapsa minor GSE-CHR-MK-17-07R and co-occurring heterotrophs from wet... | place: USA: Lower Calf Creek Falls, Grand Staircase Escalante National Monument, UT ... | reverse complement strand
GGGGGGGGGGGGTGGGTGGGGGGGGGGGGGGGGGGGGGGGGGGGGGGCGGCCGGCGGGGGGGGGGGGGGGGGCCCCCCCCCCCCCCCCGTCTGCGAATGAGAATCGACCCCCACCCGGCGCCCTTCGGTCGCCGACCTCCCCCTTTCAGGGGGAGGTAAAACTGCGTCAGGCGCCGGAAGTCCTACAACCGCTGGCAACGCAGGCACGCGCGACTGAAGCGCCGCGCCCGCCGCCATGCCGGTGACGAACGCCAAGCCGATCAGGACCATGGCCGGCGAGCCGGACAATAATCTTGTGCTGAGGAACATGGTCCTAGTGGACCACAACCTGATCCGATTCGCAATATCAATCTACGGTTGTAAACCGTTCCCGGAGGGCGCCGCCGGCCAGTCCGGCAGCGTCTCAGTGACGCTGCGATCTTGCAGGAACCTTAACTCCTTCCCATCCTTTGTCGCGGCCTGGAGTCGCGCGCCAGTGGCGCAGCGTCCCCGCCTCGTGTGGTGGTTCAGACGTTCGCTCATCAATTGCTGCGCGACCGGAAGCGAACGTCTGAACCAAACCACACGAGAATGATAAGTTGCTAGCGTCCTTCGAATCCGAAGTTCGCTGAAAAGTGCGCGGCCAATCCGGGCGAACTTCGGATTCGGGACGCTTGGAGGGAGCACATGAATTACGTCAAGACAGCCATGCTGCTGGCAGGCCTGACGGCCCTGTTCATGGGTGTCGGCTATCTGATCGGCGGAGCGAGCGGCGCGATGATCGCGCTGGTGGTCGCGGCCGGCATGAACATCTTCACCTACTGGAATTCGGACAAGATGGTCTTGTCGATGGCCGGCGCGCAGGAGGTCGACGCGCGCACGGCACCGGACCTTTACAACATGGTGGCGGAACTGGCGGCGCGCGCGCAGCTGCCGATGCCGAAGGTCTATCTGATGGACGAGGCGCAGCCGAACGCGTTCGCGACCGGCCGCAATCCGGAAAACGCCGCGGTCGCCGTGACCACCGGTCTGCTCGAGCGGCTGTCGCGCGAGGAAGTCGCGGGCGTGGTCGCGCACGAGCTGGCGCATATCAAGAACCACGACACCCTGATCATGACGATCACCGCCACCTTCGCCGGCGCGATTTCGATGCTGGCGCAGTTCGGCATGTTTTTCGGCAACCGCAACAGCAACGGCGGCATGGGCATCATCGGCACGCTGGCGATGGTGATCCTGGCGCCGATCGCGGCGATGCTGGTGCAGATGGCGATCAGCCGGACACGCGAATATTCTGCCGACAAGCTCGGCGCGGAGATCTGCGGCCAGCCAGTGTGGCTCGCCTCCGCGCTTGCGAAGATCGCCAATGCCGCGCATGCGATCCCGAACGAGCGCGCCGAGCGCGATCCGGGTATGGCGCATATGTTCATCATCAACCCGCTGTCAGGCGAACGGATGGACAATCTGTTCTCGACCCATCCGGCAACCGAGAACCGGATCGCAGCGCTGCAGCAACTGGCCCAGCAGATGGGACAGGGTTCGAGCGGATCTGGCGGCTTCGGCGGCGGTGGTGGCGGCTATTCGGTCGGCGGCGGCAATTATGCCGGTGCTCAGCCCCGCCCGCGCGGCAGCGTTCCGGCGTCCGGTCCGTGGTCGGGCGCGGGCCGCGGCGGGTCCCGTCCCGGCGGCCCCTGGGGGCGGTAAGGACGCATCCAGCGTTGCAGCAAACTCTCTTCACCTCCCCCCTTGCGGGGGAGGTCGACCGGCAAGCGTGAGCGAAGCCGGTCGGGAGGGGGGTCACGACAAGCGCTCGCCTGATCCTACCTCCCCAACCCTCCCCCGCAAGGGGGGAGGGAGCACACGGAGTTCGCGGCGAGGATCGGACATTCACCACATCCCTTCCGCCGAGAAAGCTAGTCAGTCCAACCCGTTAACGATGATGACGGCGACCGCATGCCTCGCGTCCGCCGCATTTTCCGCGTCCAGATCGCGACCGATTGGGGGACGCAGAATCAGCCGGCCACGGCTAGGATCGTCCCCTGCCCCATCCTTCGACATGCATCTGCGATCGCAAGGCTGCACGAACGGGGCTGCGTGAGCTATCAAGGGGTGCGGCGGGTGATCGGCCCGCTGCGGAACGGGAGCCAGAGCCGGGTATGGCGGGGGTAACGGTCGGAGAGCGGACCAGGCTGTCCTTGATCCTGATGCGCCGGGGCTTGCGCCGGGCGAGCGGCCGCGTCAACAATCTGCCGCTGATGCCGTGGCGGCTGATCCCGCGCAAGGCCGACAAGTTGCTCCTTGCACCTCAGGACTTGCGGACCGCGGACGGCACCCGCGCGAGCGAAATCTATTCCGGCCGCTTCGCCTTCGCCGGCAAGGTGGTGATCTGCGACGGCCGCTCGCCGTTCGAGTTCAATCCACCGTCGGAAGAATGGGCAACCGAGCTGTGCGGCTTCGGATGGCTTCGCCATCTGCGCGCCGCGGATTCGGCAATCACCCGCGCCAATGCGCGCGCGCTGGTGGACGAATGGATCACGCTGCAGGGATCGTGGCATCCGCTGGCCTGGCGCGCCGACGTGCTGGCGCGGCGGGTGATTTCCTGGGTCAGCCAGGCGCCGCTGATCCTGCAGGATGTCGACTCGGCATTTTATCGCCGCTTCATGCGCAGCCTGACCCGGCAGGTTCGCTTCCTGCGCCACAATGCGGCGGAGGCCCGCGACGGCGCGCCGCATCTGCAGGTCACGATCGCGCTGACCTATGCGACGCTGTGCATGGCGAGTCAGGAGCGGCATATCGCGGGGGTGACCAGGCGGCTGGGCGACGAACTCGACCAGCAGGTCCTTCCCGACGGCGGGCATATCAGCCGCAATCCCGGCGTGATCATCGAGCTGCTGCTCGACCTGTTGCCGCTGAAACAGGCCTTTGCCAGCCGCAACACGCCGCCGCCGCCGCAATTGCTCAACGCCATCGACCGGATGATGCCGATGCTGCGCTTCTTCCGGCACGACGACGGCAGCTTCGCGCTGTTCAACGGCATGGGACCGACCGCGCCGGACCTGATCGCCACCATCCTCGCCTATGACGATGTGCGCGGCGAGCCGATCTCGAACGCATCGCATTCCGGCTACCAGCGGCTGAAGCAGAACAACCTGCTGGTGCTGATGGATACCGGCACGCCGCCGCCGATGGGGATGAGCCAGGAGGCCCATGCCGGATGTCTCGCATTCGAGTTCTGCGCCGGCGGCCATCGCATCGTGGTCAATTGCGGGGTGCCGGCGATCAACAAGGAAAGCTGGCGTCAGGTTGCGCGCGCGACGCCGGCGCATTCGACGGTGACGTTCAACAATGCGTCGTCGTGCATGTTCCGCGAGGAAGGCGCGTTCCGCGAGCTGATCGGCGTGCCGATCATCGACGGTCCGTCGCGGGTCGCGGTGGGGCGCAACGAACACGGCGATTCGCTGGTGCTACGCGCCTCGCATGACGGCTATGGCCGGTACGGCATCATCCATCAGCGCGCGGTGATGCTGACCGCCGGCGGCAACAAGCTGGAAGGCGAGGACGTGTTCATGCCGACGCATGGCGAGATCCTGCCGCTCGGCGCGCTCGACGAATTCGCGGTGCGCTTCCATCTGCATCCGGCGGTGAAGGCGAGCCGGCGGTCGGACGGGTACGGCGCGATGCTGGTGCTACCGAACAAGGACGTGTGGAGCTTCGACAGTCACGAGGACCGCGTCGAGCTGGAGGAGAGCGTCTATCTCGGCGGCTCCGAGGGTCCGCGGCGGACCGTGCAGCTCGTGATCCATGGCCGCGCCCGCCAGGTACCGCGGGTGCACTGGACTTTCACGCATACCCCGCGGCAGCCGGCCGCGAAGAAGGGCGGCGAGAGCGCAGGCCGCAGGAAGCCCCAGGACGAGCCGGAATTACCGCTCTGACCCTTACCTCCCCCCTGAAAGGGGGAGGTCGACTGCCGTCGCGGAGCGAGGGCAGTCGGGTGGGGGTCCCTTTCGCTCAAAGCTTCCTGTAGATGACCCCCTCCCCAACCCTCCCCCTTTCAGGGGGAGGGAGCCTACAGTGCATGCTGCGCCGCTCGCACTCACACGAGAGATAACGAATGTCCCCTTCCCCGCGCCGCATCGAACGCGCGCTGATTTCCGTCTCCGACAAGACCGGCCTGATTGACCTTGCGCGCGCGCTGGCCGCAGCCGGTGTCGAAATCGTCTCGACCGGCGGCACCGCGAAAGCAATTGCCGATGCCGGGCTCGCGGTGATCGACGTCTCGCAACTCACCGGCTTTCCCGAAATGATGGATGGCCGGGTCAAGACGCTGCATCCCAAGGTGCATGGCGGACTTCTTGCCATTCGCGGGAACGCCGAGCATGCGGCGGCGATGGCCGCGCATGGCATCAAGCCGATCGATCTGCTGGTCGTGAATCTCTACCCGTTCGAGGCCACGGTGGCGAAAGGCGCCGGCTTCGAGGACTGCATCGAGAATATCGACATCGGCGGCCCGGCAATGATCCGCGCCGCGGCAAAGAACCATGACGATGTCGCGGTGATTGTCGATGCCGACGATTATGCCCCGCTGCTGGAGGCGCTGCAGGCGGGCGGCACGTCGCTCGATTTCCGCCGAAAACTCGCGGCCAAGGCGTATGCCCGCACCGCGGCCTATGATGCCGCGATATCGAACTGGTTCGCCGAACAGCTCAACGATGCCGCACCGACCTATCGCGCATTCGGCGGCAAGCTCGCCGAAGCCTTGCGCTATGGCGAGAACCCGCATCAGACCGCGGCGTTCTACCGTTCACCCGAACAGCGCGCGGGTGTCGCCACCGCGAAGCAAGTCCAGGGCAAGCAGCTCTCGTACAACAACATCAACGATACCGATGCAGCGTACGAATGCGTGGCGGAGTTCGACCCGGCCCGCAGCGCGGCCTGCGTGATCGTCAAGCACGCCAATCCGTGCGGCGTGGCGGAAGGCGCCACCCTCGGGGACGCTTACAGCAAGGCGCTGGCCTGCGATCCCACGTCGGCCTTCGGCGGCATCGTGGCACTGAACCGCACGCTCGACGCCGAAGCCGCGCGCATCATCACCGAGATCTTCACCGAGGTGATCGTGGCGCCCGATGCGACCGACGAGGCGATTGCGATCGTCGGCGCCAAGAAGAATCTGCGGCTGCTGCTCGCAGGTGGACTGCCCGATCCCCGCGCGCCGGGCCTACTGGTGAAATCGGTTGCCGGCGGTCTGCTGGTACAGAGCCGCGACAATGCGGTGGCCGACGACATGAAAATCACATCAGTGACGAAGCGCGCACCGACCGACGATGAGATGCGCGACCTCGTGTTTGCGTTCCGGGTGGCCAAGCACGTCAAGTCCAACACCATCGTCTATGCGAAGGATCGCGCCACGGTGGGCATCGGCGCCGGCCAGATGAGCCGGATCGATTCCGCGCGCATCGCCGCGCGCAAAGCCCAGGACGCGGCGAAGGAGCTGGGGCTTAGCGAACCGCTGACCAAGGGGTCGGTGGTGGCGTCGGATGCGTTCTTCCCGTTCGCCGACGGGCTGCTGGTCGCGATCGAAGCGGGCGCGACCGCGGTGATCCAGCCCGGCGGATCGATGCGCGACGACGAGGTGATCAAGGCCGCCGACGATGCCGGCATCGCCATGGTGTTCACCGGCACGCGGCATTTCCGGCATTAAACCTTTCTTGCGGCGCGCAGACTACCGGTCCCAGCGCAGCGCCGCGATTCTCGGATCGGATGTAAAGGTCGTCCGGTCGAAATCGAGCGCAAGTTTCGGCAGTTCGCATATGGCGCGCGCTCCGTTGCTGCCAACCAGAATGCGCCAAGTCTGCCGCGCGACCGGCTCCCCGCTGACGAAAGCCCTGCAGGTCATGATCGCCACGTTCTTCCGGTGCAAGGGATCGCGGACGGAGGCGTACAGAATGGCATCGATATTCTCGGTCTGCACAAGCTCGGACAATTGCTGGCACGGCTCGTATTCGACCGGATGCATCCAGATAGCCTGGCGGCCTTCGAACGGGTGAACGGTGAGATCGATGGCCCGGCCGGCAGCGTACTCGCAGGCAAAGGCGGTGTACTCGCCAGCATCGCCTGGCCATTTCGTGTCCGGAGATTCGTGAAAGAACAGCAGCCTGTAAAAGCAGGTTTCCGCAATCGCAGTCTCGGGACTTTCGGCTGCGTAGAAAACGCCTTTCGTCGCACCGGCGCGCCGGAAGCGCGATCCGCGTGGATACGGGCTGTAGCGGAACGGCGTGTAGAGCAGGTAATGCAAATGCCGGCACTCGGGCGGAATCGGCGGCTTGGTCCTGTCGAGCAACTGCTCGAGCAATTCCTGATCGGCGATGGTGTCCGTCAGCTTCATGGTCGAGACGCGATGTTGCGCTTCGACCACGCGCCAGCATCGTCCGGCAGCGTAACGAGCGCTAGACGACAGCTCGCCGACTATCGAGATAGGTGATGACACTGATGAGACCGCTGATGCTTTGAATCAGGTCGATCGGTTTGCCGCTGAGCGCCGTGTTGTTGTTGGTGAGCCAGTCTGCGGCCACGGTATCGTCGCCGCCGACCACCGCATCCAGGGAGCGGTACAGCCGCACAAACAGAAGCGCCAGTTCAAAAGATTTATGGCTTGGATCGATGACGTAGCGGCCTTTGCGCATGCGCGAGATCGTGGGCTCGGACAAGCCGACAATTCTGCACAAGACATTGTTCTTGAGCCCCAGCCGGTCGGCCGCGCGCGTGGCCGCCTCGGTCACAACGAGCGCTTCCCGGCCCGGTGCAAAATCAACGGCGCGCTCCTGCTGCACGGTCTGTTCCCGATCTTGAAATTCAGGTCAATCCGATTTCTGAGGAAATATATATAATTTCGTCGGAAATTTCAAGATCAGAAATTTCAGAGGAAACCTCTCCGAATAGCCAGTGAGCGTGCTGGCTACCAGCTTCTTCAAGCGCATCTGCTTGAGTACGATCTGCGGGTCGCGGCTCACCGCCCCGCCAGATCGCCCAGCAAACTCGCCGCGACCGACAGCTTGGACAGCGTCAGCCCGGTATCCGCGATCTCGTGCATCGACTTGCGGATCCGCTCGACCTCGCTGGCCCGCGGCTTGACCCATTCGTCCATCGCCTCTGTGCCGGCACCGCCCTTGAGCACCTCGATCGTGAGCTGACGCGCCGCGCGCGCCAGCGAATCGCGCGCCCGGTCGAGCGCGAGGCGATCGAAATAATCGGTCGCCTCGATCTGGCGCGCGGCATCGACCACGCGCTCCAGCCGGAAATAGCGCACCACCGCGAGGAAAGTGCGCGACACGTCGGTCACGTCGCGGCCGCACTTGTCGGCGACCAGCACGATATCCGGCGCCACCGTCAGCGCCGGCAGGCTCGCAAGCCGCCTGGCGAGCCGCTCCGGCACGCCGGAGCGCGTCAGCTCGTTGGCGCGGCCGTCGCGCGCCAATGTTGCCTCATCGCCCGGCGCGGATTCCAGTGCTCGCGCCACCGCCTTGATGCCGGCTTTGTAATGCTCGACGATGCCCATCAGGCCCTGTTCGAGATCGACGTTGCGAATGAACCAGACCATGCGGTCCATCAGCAGACGCTTCACCGCCGCATAGAGATCGAGCTGCAACGCACCCGGGATCTTATTGTCCAGCGCGTCGATCTCGCCGTTCAGTTCGGTCATGCCATAGCTGTCGCGCACCGCGGCGAAGGCGCGCGCGATCCGGTCGGCCGAGGCACCGGTCTCGTCGGTCAGGCGCGCCACCAGCGATGGCCCGCCGCGATTGATGATCGAATTGGTGAGCTGCGTGGCGATGATTTCGCGCCGCAGACGGTGATGCTCGAGCGCCTCCGGATAACGCTGCGAGAGTTCGGCCGGGAAATACCGGAACAGCTCCCTGCCGAGATAGGGATCGTCCGGCACCGAGGTCTCGTTGAGGTCGCTGCTCAACGTAAGCTTGGCATAGGCCAACAGCACGGCCAGCTCCGGCCGCGTCAGCGCTTGGCCCCGGCGGCGGCGCTCGGCGAGCTCGACATCGTCGGGTAGAAATTCGACGCCGCGATCCAGGAGCCCGCGGGCTTCCAGCGTCTGCATCAAGCGCTGGCGTGACGCCAGATCCTCCAGGCCATTGCGTTCGGCAAGCGAGATCGCGAGCGTCTGCAGGTAATTGTTGCGCAGCACCAGTGCCGCGACCTCATCGGTCATGTCGAACAGCAGCGTGTCGCGATCGGGCAGCGGCAAGGCACCGGATCGCACCAGCCCGCCGAGCGCGATCTTGATATTCACCTCAACGTCGGAGGTGTTGACGCCGGCCGAATTGTCGATCGCGTCGGTGTTGAGCCGCACGCCGTTATGCGCCGCCTCAATACGGCCGCGCTGGGTCATGCCGAGATTGGCGCCCTCGCCGATCACCTTGCAGTTCAGATCGGAGCCAATGACGCGGATCGCGTCATTGGCTCGGTCGCCGACCTGCTCGTCGGTCTCGCTTGCGGCGCGCACATAGGTGCCGATGCCGCCGAAGAACAAGAGATCGGCGTCGGCCTTGAGGATGGCGCTCATCACCTGCGCGGGCGTCGCCTTGTCCGCATTCAGGTTCAGCAGCGCCTTCATTTCCGCCGATAGCGGAATTTCCTTCAGCGATCGTGAGAACACGCCGCCGCCCTTCGAGATCAGCGCCTTGTCGTAGTCCTGCCAGCTCGAACGCGGCAGATCGAACAAGCGCTGGCGCTCGGCGAAGCTCTTCTCGGGATCGGGTTCCGGATCGATGAAGATGTCGCGATGGTCGAACGCGGCGACCAGCTTGATCGTGGTCTCGCGCAGCATGCCGTTGCCAAACACGTCACCCGACATGTCGCCGACACCGGTCACGGTGAACGGCGTCACACCGATATCGATGTCCATCTCGCGGAAATGCCGCTTCACCGCCTCCCAGGCGCCGCGCGCGGTGATGCCCATCTTCTTGTGGTCGTAACCGGCCGATCCGCCGGAGGCGAAGGCGTCGCCCAGCCAGAAATTGCGCGAGATCGAGATCTCGTTCGCGGTATCCGAAAACGTGGCGGTGCCCTTGTCGGCAGCGACCACCAGATAGGGATCGTCGGCATCGTGACGCACGACATTGTCCGGCGGCATCACCGCGCCTTCCGCGGACAGATTGTCGGTGACGTCGAGCAGCGAGCCGATGAACAGCTTGTAGGCCGCGATGCCCTCCGCCGCGATTGCCTCGCGGGCGCCGCCGACTGGCAGATGCTTCGGCACGAAGCCGCCTTTTGCGCCCACGGGCACAATGACCGCATTCTTGACCTGCTGCGCCTTCACCAGGCCGAGCACCTCGGTGCGGAAATCCTGCGGCCGGTCTGACCAGCGGATACCGCCACGCGCCACCTTGCCGAAGCGCAGGTGGACGCCCTCGACCCGCGGCGAATAGACGAAGATTTCGTAGAGCGGCCGCGGCGCCGGCAGCGTCGTTAGCTTTCCGCTCTCGTATTTGATCGCGATCTGCTGCTTGGGCTGGCCGTCATCGCCGATCTGATAGAAATTGGTGCGGAGCGCCGACTGCACCGCATTGACGAAGTGGCGCAGGATGCGGTCCTCGTCGAGCGAAGGTACCTTTTCGAGCGCGGCCTCGATGTCGGCGGCGATCTCGGTCTGTCTCACCTTGCGGGCGATATCGGCTTCCGGGCGCGGATCGAACCGCGCGTGAAACAGCGCAACGATCTGTGACGCAATCGCCGGATGCGCGCGCAGCGTGTTCCACATGTAGTCCTGCGAGAAGGGCAGCCGCACCTGGCGCAGGAACCGTGACACCGCGCGTATCAGCACGATGTCGCGCCATTGCAATCCAGCTTTCAGGACCAACGCGTTGTAGCCGTCGTTCTCGGCGATGCCGCGCATCACCATCAGGAAGCAGGCTTCAAGCGCGATCTGCAGTCCACCGATGTCGACCGGCGCCCGATCCGCGCTCTCCAGCGTCATGTCGTGGAGCCAGACATGGGTATCGAACGGCGCTCCCGGACGGATTTCGTAAGTGCGCTCGGCCACCACCTTGAAGCCCATATTCTCCAGCATCGGCACCCGGCTGGAGAGCGGGATGGCACCGCCATAGCTCCAGACCTTCAACCCGACGATATGATTTTCGGTATCGGGGCGGACATGGAAGTCGACGCTGAGCGGACGTTCCGCCGACAGGCCCTCGATGGTGCGGATGTTGTCGAGCGCAGTTTCCGGCGAATAGCGATCGCGGAAGCTGGCGCTGAAGGCCTTGCGATAGCGCTCGAACAATTGCCGGGCGCGGCTGGCCTCCTGGTTCTGCGCGATCGCGTCCCCGAGCGCGTCGACCCAGGTGCGCACGATTCCGGAGACGCCGGCTTCCAGCTCGATGCGTTGCGGGTCCTCGATCGGCTCGGCCGAGCGTCCGATGATGTAATGCGCGCGCATCAGCGGTCCTTCCGGGAAGAACAGGCTGAGCCCGCTGACATGACCCTTGTAGCTTCTGCACAGAAGCTCGCCAACCGCTTCGACGACATCGTTCGAGGACCGGACGCGCGGCAGATAGACCAGCACCGACATGAAGCGGTCGAAGCGGTCGCGGCGTGCCAGCACACGCACGCGCGGGCGCTCGTCCAGTTCCAGGATCAGCATGGCGAAGTCGAACAGGAGTTCGTCGTCGATGCGGAACAGGTCGTCGCGCGGATAGGTCTCGAGCACGTTGACCAGCGCCTTGCCGGAATGGCCAGACGGACTGAAGCGCGCGCGCTTGAGCAGCGCGTCCACCTTCTTGCGCAGATACGGAATCGAACGGGTCGAGCGGGTATAGGCGGTCGATGTGAACAGGCCGACAATGCGGAATTCGCCGCATACCTTGCCGTTCGCATCGAAGCGCTTGACGCTGACCATGTCCATGAACACGCGACGATGCACGCGCGAGCGCAGGCTCGCCTTGGTGATCAGAAGCGCGGTCGGCTCGGCGTAGAATTTATGCAGCGCGGCGGTGACGACCTCCTGACCGGCGCGCGCTCTCAATTCATGAGCATCGGCGCGCCGCAACACGCCCAGCCCGGAATCCGGCACCAGCACCGGTTCGCGCTCATGGCCTGACACCGTATATTCGCGAATCCCGAGAAAGGTGAAATTCTCGGCCACCAGCCATTCCATGAATTCGACCGCTTCGGTCCGCTCGGCTTCCGGCAGCGGCGGCGGACTGGCCTTCATGTCCGCAATCAGGTCGCGGACGCGGCCCAGCATCGGCCGCCAATCATGCACCGCGACGCTGACATCGGCGAGCGCCTCTTCGAGCCCGAGGATCAACGCATTCTGGGTCGCCACATCGGTAATGCGGTCGATGTGGATATGGATGAAGCTTTCGCGCCGCTCACCCTCTGTCGCCGGCTCGTCGGTCGACACCTGTTCAAGGCGCCCGGCGGCATCGCGCGCGACCGCAAAAATCGGATGCACCACCAGCCGGACATGAACCTGGCGCGCGGTCAGCTCGGCCATCACCGAATCGACGATGAACGGCATGTCGTCGTTGACGATTTCCAGCACCGAGATCGCCCGGCTTGCCTCGCCGTCCGCTTCCGGCGCGTCGATGCGAATCTTCGGCTCCCCGGGCCGGCGCTGTGACAGGAAGGCATAGGCCTGCGCGGCAAAGGCCGCGATCTCGTCCGGCGTATAGACGGCGATATCCTCGGCCGAAGCGCGCTCGAACAGGCGTTCGGCGAAGCCGTCCGGGACGCCGCTGCGCTCGGACCGCAGTATCTTTCCAGCTTGCGCCACGAGTTGCGTCATAGAGCGTTCGCCCGTCACCGCGAGCGGCTTCTGGATGTTCATGGATGGCCTCTCCTGAGTCGGGAGTTTCGTCTACCGATCGCCATTCGTCGAGGTCTCTGGCGGCGCCAATGTCACGATCGTGAGTGCTGCATCGCAACATGCAATCTTGGATTTCGTCCGGCCACGCTCGGCGATACGCTTCGGACCTGAGATGTAGGAGGAAACGCGTGGCGAAAGCACAGAAGAAGCCGGCCGGGCGGAACCCGCAGACCAAAGCATCGCGTGATGACAAATCCAAGACGCGCTTGTCAAAGACGGGCTTGTCACAGACGGCCCTGCTCAAGCCGGCTCCGCCTGCCGCCACCGACGGCGACGACACCGTGTTCGTGGCGCTGTCGCTGCCGGAGCCTGAACTCAACGAATCGATGCAGGCCTATTTCGACAAATGCATGGAGAAGCTTGGCTTCATTCCGAACGTGCTGAGGGCCTACGCCTTCGACATGAAGAAGCTCGAAGTCTTCGCCGCGATGTATAATGACCTGATGCTGGGGCCGTCGGGCCTGAGCAAGCTCGAACGCGAGATGATCGCGGTCGCGGTGTCGTCGCAGAACCGCTGCTATTATTGCCTGGCCGCGCATGGCGCAGCGGTGCGGCAGATATCCGGCGATCCGGCGCTCGGCGAACTCCTGGTCATGAACTATCGCGCCGCCCGGCTGTCGCAGCGCCAGCGCGCGATGCTGGATTTCGCGGTCAAGCTGACCAACGAGCCATGGGCGGTCGAGGATCACGATCGCGACAGCCTGCGGCGCGCGGGCTTTTCCGACCGGGACATCTGGGATATTGCCGCAATTGCCGGCTTCTACAACATGTCGAACCGGGTCGCGACCGCGACCGATATGCGGCCGAACAGCGTCTATCACGGCATGGCGCGGTAACCTCTTTCTTTTCCCTCCCCCTGAAAGGGGGAGGGTGGCGAGATGCGAAGCATCGCGCCGGGTGGGGGTCCGTTGAGACTGCTGAGTTAGACCCCCTCCCGACCGCCTTCGCTGCGCGAAGGCAGTCGACCTCCCCCTTTCAGGGGGAGGTTAAGAACACCAGATGGCTCGCATGCTTCGCGTAACGACTGCCTTTCTGCTCGCCCTTCTCGCCTTCCCTGCGCTCGCGCAGGAGGCGAGCCCGGTCCACGACAAGCCGCTGTCGCAAGCGCCGCGCGCGCAGGCCGTCACTGCGAAGAACGGCATGGTGGTCGCGCAGGAGGCGATGGCCGCGCAGATCGGTGTCGATGTCCTGAAAGCGGGCGGCAATGCGGTGGATGCCGCGGTCGCGACCGGCTTTGCGCTCGCTGTGACCTATCCGCGCGCCGGCAATATCGGCGGCGGCGGCTTCATGGTGATCTGGCTGGCCAAGCCGCGCAAGGCGATCGCCATCGACTATCGCGAGATGGCGCCCGGCAAGATCGACAAGGACTCATTCCTCGACGATGCCGGCAATGCCGACCCGCAGAAATCGCTGAAGTCCGGGCTTGGCGTCGGCGTACCGGGAACGGTGGCGGGGCTCGCGCTGGCTCACAGGAAGTATGGGTCGGGCAAGTTCACGCTGGCGCAGCTGCTTGCGCCGTCGATCAAGCTGGCGCGCGACGGCTTCATCGTGACCGGCGATCTCGCCGACACCATGGTTGCGGCGAAGCCTCTATTCGCGCGCTGGCCATCGTCGGTGAAGGTGATGCTCAAGCCCGACGGCTCGTCCTATGGCGAAGGCGACCGCCTCATCCAGAGCGATCTCGCCAGCACGCTTGAGGCGATCGCGACCAAGGGCCCGCAAGGCTTCTACGAAGGCGACGTCGCCGAGAAGATCGCAGCTTCCGTGCGCGACGCGGGTGGCGTGATGACCGCGGACGACCTGAAAAATTACCGCGTGAAAGAGCGCAAGCCGGTGACCGGCAAGTATCGCGGTTATGGCATCGTCTCGATGCCGCCGCCCTCGTCCGGCGGCGTCCATCTGATCGAGATGCTCAACATCCTGGAGCGCTACGACCTGAAAAAATCCGGGCCGTCGAGCGTCGAGACCGTGCATCTGATGGTCGAGGCGATGCGGCGCGCCTATGCCGACCGCGCGGTCTATCTCGGCGATCCGGATTTCGTCGAGGTGCCGGTGCGCGGACTGACCTCAAAGCGATACGCGCGCATCATCAGCAAGAATATCGGCGAGCGCGCGACGCCGTCGTCGGAGATCCGCAACGGCGATCCCTTGGCAGCGGAAGGCGACAACACCACGCATTTCTCCGTGGTCGATCGCTTCGGCAATGCGGTGTCGAACACCTATACGCTCAATCTCTCCTACGGCAACGGACTGATCGCGGACGGCACCGGGGTTCTGCTCAACAACGAGCTTGACGATTTCGCCGCCAAGCCCGGCGTGCCGAATGCCTTCGGTCTGGTCGGGGCCACCGCCAATGCGCCGGCGCCGCGCAAGCGCCCGCTGTCGTCGATGACGCCGACCATCGTGATGAAGAACGGCAAGCCGTATCTCGTCACCGGATCGCCGGGCGGCAGCCGCATCATCACCACCGTGCTGCAGATCGTCAGCAATGTGCTGGATCACGGGATGGATGTGGCGGAGGCGGTGGCGGCGCCGCGCATCCATCATCAATGGCTGCCGGACGAGGTGTTTGCCGAACGGACCTATCCGGACGAGACGTTGAAGGGACTGGAGGAGCGCGGCCACAAGATTGCAACGCGGGTGCCGAACACCTCGGCCAATTCGATCCTGATTACGAAGGATGGATTTGCCGGCGCGGCAGATACGCGGACGCGAGGTGCGGTGGCGGTCGGGTATTAGGACTGTCGCAAGAGCACGATAGCGACGCCTGCAGCTTACCTTCTGATGTGTGGGTCATCGTGAAGAACCACGCTCAACAGCGAGCTATGGACCTCTAGGCTGCCATTGTATTTTATGAATCCCAGCTTCCGAAATTTATTCATAAACTTGCTGACCCGTGATCTCGTGGTTCCGATCATCTCCGCAAGGGTTTCCTGACTTATTTTCGCAATCACCTTCTCAGGCTTTCCTTCCTTGCCGAAATTTGCCAGCAGCAAAAGCGCGCGCGCAAGCCGCTTCTCACTCGAGTTGAACAATTGATCGACCAAATCAGCTTCGACGCGGAGATTCCGAGTTAGCATATGCGTGATAAAGAACTCAGAGAAAGCCGGCTCTTCACGAAGCACTCGAATAAAGAACTTCTTTTCCAGCCGCAAAATCTCGCATTCTGACAACGTCTTTGCTGACGCCACGCGACGCACCTGGCCTGTCAGGCACCCCTCTCCAAGAAACTCGTCCGGGCCCAGAATTGCTACAACGGCTTCTTTGCCCTGCTCCGACACAACTGTCATTTTGACCTGACCATCTCGGATGTAGAACACCGAATCGGCCACATCGCCTTGTGCGAAAACGACCTGACTTTTACGCAGTTTGGAAATTGTTTTTCCTCCATTGGCCTTTGCGAGAAAGACCTTTGGGTCAAATTGTGGTTTCGATTTCTTCATAGGCCCGCTTTCCCAAGTTCGCGCATAATCGCGTCATTTCGCCCGGTGAAAGTGGTCTCTATTATACAGACTCTCCCTTCTCCCGCGCCTTAATTTCAGGTCGGCGGATCTCGCGGGTGCAACGATCTGTGCGTCCGGCGGCCTGACCTTCCCCTGTGCTCGGGGCCGCTCCAACAAGAGTAACGGGTGAGTTTGTGAGAGGGCGTAATGCAATCATCGACGCGATTCAGGGATCAATTCGTCTCGGCATCTGATGCGTGCGCGCTCGCTCAGGGAATCGTCGACACCGTACGAGAACCCGTCCTTGTGTTGGACCAGGACCTTCGCGTAATCGCAGCGAGTCGCTCCTTCTATGCGGCATTCAAGGTCAAGCCCGAAGACACCCAGGACAAGCAACTGTACGAACTGGGAGACGGCCAATGGAATATCCCGAAGCTTCGGTTGTTGCTCGAAGATATCATTCCGGCGCACGGCGTCATGGAAGATTATGAGGTCGAGCACGAATTCCCTGGGCTCGGCCATCGTATCATTTGCTTGAACGCACGTCAGATCTTTTTCGAGGACGGCGCAGGAACAACGATACTGTTAGGCATGGAAGACGTGACTCAACGAAATGCGCTCATTCGCGAGAAGGAAGATTTGCTGCAGCAGAAAGATGTCCTTCTCTATGAGCTGCAGCATCGGATTTCCAACAGCCTGCAAATCATCGCAAGCATCATTCTGATGAAAGCGAAGACGGCGCAATCGGAAGAGACACGCAATCACCTCAAGGATGCTCACAGTCGCGTTATGTCCATTGCCGAGGTTCAAAATCAGCTTCACCCCTCCGCAAGTGCCGGACAGGTGGATATGATACCCTACCTCTCAAGGGTGTGTGAAAGTCTTGCCGCTGCGATGATTGGCAACGCCCGCTCAATCGCTCTGACAGTGGAGGGCGCAGGCGGTCTCGCCACGTCCCGCCAAGCCGAGAGTCTTGGTTTGATCGCGACCGAGCTGGTCATGAATTCGCTCAAGCACGCATTTCCTGACGAAGGTGAGACGGGCCGGATCAGCGTTACATATGAAGTTGATGGACCGGACTGGAAGCTGTCGGTCGCCGATAACGGGATCGGCAAGCCGGACGGCGTCTTTGCCCAACCCAAAACGGGTCTCGGAACAGGGATCGTGAAGGCGCTTGCACACCAGCTGGACGCGAAGGTCGACACGACGGCCGGGCGGGAGGGGACCGCTGTGTCCATTACCCACGCTACGTTTTCCAAAGCCGCAATTCGGGCGGCGTGATGCGCGAAGCTGAGACAGGTTTGGCGATCAGCAAATTTCGAGTGCGGGAATTGAGTACTTTTGAGTTCATCGCTTGAGAGACGGGCATCGATGGGGCGAGCGAAAGAGAACTCAAATCTCGATCAGCCGGTCCGGCAATTCGTTGCGGTTGAGCGTGCCGGGCGGAAAGTGTTGCGCCAGCACGGCGCCGCAGCGATCGACCGCCGCAACGAAGCCGTCAGCCGCGCGGCCGCGCGCAATCTCGGCAATCAGCACCGCCACCGCATCGTCCCACACCGCCTGGGGGACCTTTGCGTTGATGCCGGCATCCGCGATCACCTCGGCATAATGTTCGGCTTCTGAGGCAAAGATCAGCACACCGGTGCGGTTTTCAGTCTTGTGCAAACCTTGGGCGCAGAATTGCCGGACCGCTTCGGTATGTGCCTGCTCGTGCATGCGCCGTCGCGGCACGATCCAGAACCGCACCGCTTGAATCGACAGCACCAGCGCGAGCACGGCGAACAGCGCAAGCTGGACGATGTAGATCCAGTGCGCCGGCATGGCGGCGAAAACAAACAGCGGAAACGGCACTAGCAGTGCCGCAAATGCCGCCCATACGATCGGCACCAGGCGATAGTCGCCCGATTGCCGTGCAATCACGCAGAAGATTTCGCCCGCCGTCTTGTGTTCGGCTGTGGCGATGGTCGCGGAAATCCGCTTCTTGTCGGTGTCGGAAATCAGCATCACCAACTCCCCGACGATCCGCCGCCGCCGAACGATCCGCCGCCGCCGGAAAATCCGCCGCCCGACGAGCCGCCGCCCCAGCCGCTGCCGGACCGACCACCGCCGATGATCACGGGATTGTAGTTCGTCCAGTCGCTGGTGCGCCGCACCTGTCCGGGGCGTATGCCGCCGCGCCCGCTGCGCATGCTGGCGATCACATTGCTGATGATCATGAACGCGACGAAAATCCAGAAAGCCAAAATCAGCAGCTCCCCGGTACTGAGCTCCCGCGCCGCGGCCTGCCGCTCTGCGGCCCGTTCCTGAATTTCCTTCGCATCGCCGGACAGCACCTGCGCGATGTCTTCGGCGCCGCGCCGCACACCACCGGCGAAATCGCCGGCGCGAAAGCGCGGCAGGATCGAGCCCTGGATGATAACGCTCGAGATCGCATCGGTCAGCGTCGGCTCAAGGCCGTAGCCGACTTCGATCCGCACACGCTTGTCGTTCGGCGCCACGATCAGCACGACGCCGTTATTCTTGTCCTTCTGCCCGATCTGCCACTTGCGGCCGAGCTGATAGCCGTAATCCTCGATCGAGGTGCCACGGAGCGATTTCAGCGTGACCACCACAAGCTGGTCGGTCGTTTTGGCTTCGAGGTCGGCGGAGAGCTTTTCAAGTTGCTCGCGTGTGGCCGCATCGAGAATACCGGCCTCGTCGATCACGCGGCCGGTCAGCTCGGGGAAGGTCAGCGATTGCGCGAGCGCCGCCGCCGAAACGACGACCAGCGCAAGCGCAACGATAAAGGCGCGGAGCCGCATCGCGCGGCCGCTCTATCAGAACTTCACGCTTGGCGGCTTGTCGGAGCCCGCGGTCGCCGCGAAGGTCTCCATCGGCTTGTGGCTGGCATAGACCGTCTTCGCCCAGATGATGCCGGGCCAGGTGCGCAGCTCGGTGTTATAGGCGCGTACCGCCTCGATATAGTCGCGCCGCGCGATCGCGATGCGGTTCTCGGTGCCTTCGAGCTGCGATTGCAGCGCAAGGAAATTCTGGTTCGATTTGAGGTCGGGATAATTCTCCACCGTCGCGATCAGCCGGCCGAGCGCACCGGACAATTGCGCCTGCGCCTCCTGGAATTTCTTGAACGTATCGGGATCGGTGACGGTGTTGGCGTTGACCTGAATCTGGGTGGCGCGGGCGCGCGCATTGATCACCGCCTCCAGCACATCCTTTTCCTGCTTGGCGTAACCCTTCACGGTCTCGACCAGATTCGGGATCAGGTCGGCGCGCCGCTGATAGTTGTTCTGCACATCGGCCCATTTCGCCTTGGCCTGCTCTTCCAGCGTCGGGATATTGTTGATGCCGCAACCCGACACGAACAGGGCGAGCAGGATCGCGAGCAAAGGCATCGCGCGGCGGAAAAGCGGACGGGAATGGTCGTGGGCAAGCGCGGTCATCGGGGCCTCCGGCAAGCAAAGCGCCCGGGCGGACGCTCAAGAACGCATATTAGCGCAGGAAGTTCTCTTAGTTGCTCGAAAAAGCATCGGCTACAGCGCCAGCGCCCGCAAGCCCACCGCGACGGCCACACCGACCGCCAGCGCCGCGAACTCCTTCCGCCACAAGACCATCAGCAGCGCCACGGCGATGACGGCGACAACCGCAGGCGCGCCGTCCTTCAGCAACACAGGTAAAATCAGCGCGGCAACCACGCAGCCGGGCAGGGCCTCCATCATCCGCTGGACGCGCGGCGTGAACTGCACATTACCCATCACCCAGTAGCCGGAGAACCGCAACGTCGCAGTCACTATCCCCATGCAGATAATTGCGACATACGGCCCGTAGGGAATGACGCTACTCATCGGACATCAATCCAGCGGTAATCATGCCGGAGACCACGCCTGTGATCAGATACCAGTAACCGGGCACCAAGTGCTGCATCAGCAACGCGACCGCTCCAGCGACCGCCCAGGGAATCGAACGGCCGACACTCCTGTAGGTCGGCGTCAGCAGGGCGACGAAATAGAGCGGCAGAATAAGATCGATGGCGTAGCGCTTGGGATCGGCAATCAGGCCGCCGAATATCTGCCCTGCCGCAGTCGCAGAGACCCATGTGAGCCAGCAGGCGAGTCCCCCGCCGAACAAAAACCCGACATCCGCGCCGCCGGCCGCGCGGTAGCGTGCAGTGGGAATCCAGTTCGTAATCGTCGTCAAGAACAGACTTGGATAAACCTGCCAAGCTGGCGAGCCGGCAATCCAGGGCTGCAACGCCGCCGCCGGAATCGAGAGACGCAGATTCACGATCATCGTGGTGGCCAAGATGGTCGCCAGCAACAAGACCGAAATCGAAGGCGCCCACATCTCGATTGCCAGAAACTGCGATACGCCGGCGGTCACCAACGCGCTCATCAACACCGTTTCCAGCAGTGGCACGCCTTTCTGGGCGGCCAGTGCGCCGAAGGATGCAGAGAAGACGATCACACCAGGTAAGCCGGGTATGACTGCAGCAGCGCCTTCCCGCACGCCCGCAAAACTCCAATACGGAGCCGGCGCTCCGTCACGGGCCCTGATGTCCATTCAATCCACCCCGCGAGTCGTGGTCGCGCCGTTATGTCGGAATGCCGATGGACATCCCGCACCTCGCGTGTGGCCGCCGACTCATCGGTAAATCTTATCGAATGCCAAGCCGCGTGTTAAGCTGGCACCTTCAATTCGACGCTGATCCGATCGGCATGGTCGGTCTGATCGATCGTGGCTCCGATCTCCGAGGCCAACCGGCCCACCATCTTCAGTCCGAAACCCGAGCTCTTTGGCTTGTCTGCCACGGGCTCTGTGGGTTTGCGCCCAACGATCCGGATGACGGCGGACTTAGGCATCGACTTGGCCGACAGCCGGATCTCACCTTCAGAGTGTTTCACCGCGTTCGTAATCAGCTCGTTGACGATGAGCGATACATTTGTTGCCTTGGCGTGATCGGTCAGAACCACCGGCTCGACATCTCGCGCGATCGTCCGTTTGGTTGCCCGTTCGAACGATTCGCAGATTCGGTCTATCACGGCGCTGAGATCGATATCCCGCGTCGTCGCATCGTCCTGAATCGTAGCGAACAGCTCGGCAAGGGCCGTGACGCTTGTACTGAGATCGTCCAGAGTGTTTTTGGTTTCAGCGGTGTTTGAATCTCGCGAGCGGGAATAGATCATTGACTGCAAGATCTGCATCACATTCTTCACGCGGTGATTCACTTCCGCAAGCATCACCGCCCGGTATTCGCTTTCCGCTCCGGCGGCCCGCATGCGGTACAGCAGTTGCAGGAGGCCCAGAAAGGCGAGTGCCAAAAACAGATAAAGCAAACCGAGTTCGAGCGCGCGCCTCTGCCACTGGTTTAATGAGGCAATGGGTACCGACGCACTCGCGAATGATCCTTTGTGCGCGTCAAGAGTTCTCCATGCGGCCAAGCGACCGTCCACAACATCGACCCCGTGGCTCGTATCGTGGGCATGACGGAAAAGGCCGTCCAGAAACGGTTTTGACGGTTGCCCTGCGCCAAGCCGCGCCAGGATTCCCGGAGCTTCGTCGCTCTGCTTCAGATAGAGCCCGGCCTGGGCGTCTCGTTTCTTGATCGCTTCCGAATAGAGATTTGAAAAATACTCGCTGTATATTGCAGCGACCACGACCGCCTTGAGACGTCCCGAATCGTCATACGCCGCGCGGCTGACTGTAAAGCGCGGCTTCTTGCTGACAGAGCCTTCCTCCTGTGCCGCCAGGAAGGGACCTTTTTCCCCCGCCAGGTGAGCCCGCATATACAGCCGCTCGGGTGCATGAACCTTCGTCGGCGGATACGTCCAGGTATCGAGAATACTGACGCTATCCCTGCTCATAATCCAGGCGGACGCGACCTGCGGGCTGCCCAACATCAATTGGCGCATGGATTCCATGATAGCGCGCGCTTGATCCGGCGCGCTCAGGTCCCAAGCCTGGACTTGAGGGAGGACCGCACGAACGAGCTTGTCGCCATCTTCAATGGAGCGGTCGCCGTGCGCCGCCAGCAGCGTCACCAGACTTGTCAGGCTGGTTTTGGCTTCGTCTATTTCGACCTGCCGGGTACGGACCACCGAGAACAACAATGCAATACCAAGCAGGATCGCGAAGGCGACGGCTACAATCGTCCACGTCCGTTCCACGCACGCCCTCGACGAACTTTACAAGAGTTCTACGTCTTCAATTCAAACGTCTGGAAAGAGCTGCACCCGAAGAGTGCGGTCGTGTAGATGCCAGAGGCCGCAACAATGTTGGTACCGGCGAGACAAAGTGGCACCTACGCGGCATCAACTCGTCAGCAGTGTGATAAGTTCCTTACGCTGGCCTCGACAAGCCAGCGCAACGAAGTCGGTTCGGAGTGCCCAAAAGGCGCTTGCCCGGAATAGGGTCAGCCTGAGCGCAAGAGGATGTCGGGCCTGGGGATTTTTGGCGGATGTGCCGATGCCGCTGTCTGGCCGTCGAAACGGTCGGACCGCTGATTGGGGGCCAGATTTCCGGGCTGCTACCCGGCAATGGCCTCGCTATGCGAGAAACGCTTGATTCATTGGAGCGGGCGAAGGGATTCGAACCCTCGACCCCGACCTTGGCAAGGTCGTGCTCTACCCCTGAGCTACACCCGCATCCTGAAAGAACCCGGCTGGGTGGCCGGGGGCCTTCCTATGCCAAATGGCCCCGGGCATTGCAACCACAAGGGCGGAAATATCGCCGATGGGGTTGATTGCGGGCCGGGTTTTGGCCATTGCGGGCTGGTCCGGCTTCCCGAAATGCCACCAAACCATGCCCGCCACACCCGAAGACCTGTTCGCCTTCCTCGACCGGCTTGCCATCCCCCATCCGACCGTGTCGCATCCGCCGCTGTTCACGGTGGAACAATCGATTGCGCTGCGGGGCCGGGTGCCCGGCGGCCACAGCAAGAACCTGTTCCTGAAGGACACCCGCGGCACGCTGTACCTGATCGTGCTTTTGGAGGACGCGCGGGTGAACCTGAAAGCCTTGCCCGCGGCCATCGGCTGCGGCCGGGTGTCGTTCGGCTCGGCCGATCTGCTGCGCGAGGCGCTGGGCGTGGAACCGGGGTCAGTCACCCCGTTCTCGCTGATCAACGACCGGGATCGCCGCGTCACGCCGGTTTTCGACGCCGCGATGATGGAGCACCCGCTCCTCAACTTTCACCCGCTGGTCAATACCATGACCACCTCGATCGCCCGCGACCACCTGCTGGCCTTCGCCGCCGCCACCGGGCACAGCCCGCTGATCCGGCCGGTCTCGGGCGACGCGGCAGCATGAACGGATTGCAATTGACCGTTTCCGTGCCATTTAATGGGCCTGAGTTAACCGGGTGATCGGCCCCGGGTTCTGGGGCATCGGTCTCGGGCCTTGGGCACGCAAGGATTGCTGACAATGCTACAGAATTTCGGCGAGGCGCCGATCGCCGCGCCCGGCGCGGATTTGATCGCGGACACCACCACGCAAGGCTTCGTCAAGGACGTCATCGAGGAGAGCAAGACTCGCCCGGTGCTGGTGGATTTCTGGGCGCCATGGTGCGGACCCTGCAAGCAGCTCACCCCGGTGCTGGAAAAGGTGGTGAAGGCCGCCAAGGGCAAGATCAAGCTCGTCAAGATGAACATCGACGAGCACCCGCCGATCTTCCAGCAGATCGCGCAGCAGATGGGCATCCAGTCGATTCCCGCCGTGCTGGCCTTCGTCAACGGCCAGCCGATCGACGGCTTCCTCGGCGCGCTGCCGGAAAAGCAGATCACCGAATTCGTCGAGCGCATGATCAAGGATCGCGTCGGCGGCGAAGAGAAAGACGCGCTGGCCGCGGCCGATGCGGCGCTTGCGGCGAAGGATTATGCCGGCGCCGCCGATCTCTATGCGCAGGTGCTGGCCCAGGACGCCAACAATATCCCGGCGCTGGCCGGGCTTGCGCGCTGCTATGTCGGCACCGGCAATGTCGAACAGGCGAAGAAGACGCTCGACATGGTGCCGGAAGCAAAGCGCGGCGATTCCACGGTCGCCGCCGCACGCGCCGCGATCGAACTCGAAGAGCAGACCAAGGATCTCGGGCCGATCGGCGATCTCGAGGCGAAGGTCGCCGCCGATCCGAAGGATTATCAGGCGCGATTCGATCTGGCGCTGGCGCTCAATGTCAGCGGCAATCGCGACGGCGCGGTCGACCAGTTGCTCGAGATCGTCCGGCGCGACCGCAAATGGAACGACGACGGCGCCCGCAAGCAACTGGTTCAGCTGTTCGACGCCTGGGGTCCGACCGACGAGGCAACGGTCGAAGGCCGAAAGCGGCTGTCGTCGGTGCTGTTCGCCTGATGTGTGAATGGTAGCAATGAGATTGAACAGCGATCGGGGTTTGAGTCATCGCGAGGGCGGAGTGCGGCGATGCCCATGAATGCGATCTATCACGGGCCGGTGGACCTGCCGGAAATTATTCCGGTCTTCCCGCTGCCGGGCGCGTTGCTGTTGCCGCGGGGGCAGATGCCGCTCAACGTGTTCGAGCCGCGCTACCTTGCCATGGTCGACGACGCGCTGGCTTCGCGCCATCGGCTGATCGGCATGATCCAGCCGGACAGCGGTAACCCCGGTCCAGACGAGAAGCCGAATTTGTTCAAGGTCGGCTGCGTCGGCCGCATCACCCAGATCGCCGAAAGCGGCGACGGCCGCTATCTGTTGCAGCTCACCGGCGTGGCGCGGTTTCGTGTCGAGGAAGAGCTCACTGTCGCCACGTCCTATCGCCAGTGCCGTGTCACCTATGCGCCATACGCCGACGACTTCGTCGCGCGCAAGGGCGAGGACGAGGTCGACCGCAAGACCCTGCTGCGGGCGCTCTCGGACTTTTTGACCGCCAACGACCTGAAGGCCGACTGGGAGGGCATCGAGAACGCCCCGAACGAAGCGCTGGTCAATGCGCTGGCGATGATGTCGCCCTACGGCTCGGCGGAGAAGCAGGCCCTGCTGGAAGCGCCCGACCTGAAGACACGCGCCGAGATCCTGATCGCGGTCACCGAAATCGAACTTGCCAAGAATTCCTCCGACGGCGAAACGCCGTTGCAATGACACCATCATGACCGGGCTTGACCCGGCCGGCGATCCAGAGAGAACGGTTGATGTCAGACGAGAAGGCCATCGGCGACAAGGTCGATCCGAAACTGCTGGAAATTCTCGTCTGCCCGCTGACCAAGGCGGCGCTGGAATATGACCCGGTGAAGCAGGAGCTGATCTCGCGCGGCGCCAAGCTCGCCTACCCGATCCGCGACGGCATCCCGATCATGCTGGCGGAAGAAGCGAGAAAGCTGGATTGAGACGGCGCGGATTCCCTCCCCCTGCAAGGGGGAGGGTCGGGGAGGGGGTCAGGTACACATTCAATTCTACAATCCTAGAAATGACCCCCACCCGACTGCCCGCGCTCCGCGCCGGCAGTCGACCTCCCCCTTGCAGGGGGAGGTAAGCGAAACAACGATGGCTGGATGGACCTCATGCTGAAAATCTATGGACGCAACACGTCTTCTAACGTGCAGAAGGCGATGTGGGCGATCGGCGAACTCAATCTCAAGTGCGAACGCCTCGATGTCGGCGGCGCCTTCGGCAAGAACAAGGAGCCCGACTATCTCGCGATGAATCCGAATGGCCTGGTGCCGACCCTCGATGAAGACGGCTTCATTCTGTGGGAATCGAACGCCATCCTGCGCTATCTGGCGCGGGTCTATGGCGCGGGGACGCTGGAGCCGTCCGATCAGAAAGACATTGCGCGCGCCAATCAGTGGATGGACTGGCAATTGACCGTGGTCGGACCGGCATTCTTCGCCGCCTTCTGGGGCCTGATCCGCACGCCTACGGAAAAGCGCGACATGGCGGCCATCACCGAATCGCAGCGCAAGACCACCGACGCGATGAAAATGCTCGATGCGCAACTCGGCCGCACCGCCTACGTCGCGGGTGAGCGCTTCTCGATGGGCGACATCCCGGTCGGAGTCATGGCGTACCGCTTCCGCGCGCTGTGTCCGGATCGGCCGGACATGCCGCATCTCGAGCGCTGGTATGCGGCAATCGAAAAGCGGCCGGCATTCCAGGAACACGTCGGCTCGATCCCGCTGACGTAAAGGCGGAGCGATGGCGCGAACGCGGTTCGGCTGGTTAGCAACGGTCGGTGCCGCTCTTGTCATGGCATCCTGGATGTCGACGGCGCACGCCCAGATAACCGAAGAACCTTGGACCGCGGGCGGTCTGCACGGCACCATCGCCAAGCCTGCGGATCACGTGCGCGGACCGGCGGTCCTGATCATCGCCGGCTCCGGTCCGACCGATCGCAACGGCAATGGACCCGGCCTCGCCACCGACAGCTACAAGCTGCTCGCCGCCGGATTGGCAGCAAACGACATCCTGTCGCTGCGTTACGACAAGCGCGGCATCGGTGACAGTCGCGCGCTCGCCACGCGCGAAGAGGATGTAAAGTTCGATCATTTCGTCGACGATGCGGTCACCGCGATTCAAAGTCTGGCGGCGAGACCGGACGTGTCGTCAGTCGTGGTCGCGGGACATAGTGAAGGCGGCATCCTCGCGCTGGCGGCCGCTGCGAAAGTGCCGGTGACAAGCCTCGTGCTGCTGACCACGCCGGGGCGCGGCTATCTCACGCTCATGCGGGCCCAGCTGAAAGGTCGGCTGCCGCCTGACCTTGATGCGAGCGCAAACGCGATTTTCGATTCGCTTCAGTCGGGGCAGCGCGTTGCCGATATCCCAAAACCCCTGATGTCGCTATTCCGGCCTTCGGTGCAGCCGTTCCTGATCTCGGTTGCCGGCATCGATCCCGCAACGTTGCTCGCACATCTCAAGAGACCGGTGTTGATCGTCCATGCGGGCCGCGACCTGCAAGTGTCGGCCGTGGACTTCGATACACTCCGCGCCGCGCGCAATGACGTGCAAACGCTGGCGCTTCCGGACGCCAATCACACGCTGAAAGTATCGCCTGCCGACCGCGACGGCAATTTGGCACTCTACAAGAATCCGTCGGCGCCGCTCGATCCGGCCTTGATGCCGGCGCTCGTTGCTTTCATCCGCTCCGTGGCGCACTAGAGCGCCTCGCCCTTCAACAGCTTCGGCACGTCGCCGGTCAGACCGGCCGCCTCGCGGATGAAAAACTCCTTCAGATTCGGCATCCGGTCGACGACGCCGAGACCGACATCGCGGATGAGCCGCAGCACGTCCGAATTATTGGAGAACAGCCGATTCAGGCCATCGGTCGCGATCCCCATCGCCATGGTGTCGAAGCGGCGCCAGCGCTGATAGCGCTCCAGCACCGACACCGCGCCGACATCGATCCCAATCCGCGCGCTATCGATCACAGCTTCGGCCAAAGCCGCGGCATCGCGCAATCCCATATTGAGCCCCTGCCCCGCAATCGGGTGGATCACATGCGCGGCGTCGCCAATGAGCGCGATCCGCTCGGCGATGAAACTGCGCGCGACATGCAGGCCTAGCGGAAAGGCGCGGCGCGGACCCGCAATCGCAAGATCGCCGAGATGAAGCCCGAAGCGCTGTTCGAGTTCGGAGAGAAACTCCGCATCGGGCAGCGCCACGATGCGCGCGGCCTCCGCCTTGCTCTCGGTCCAGACGATCGAGGAGCGATTGCGGGTCAGCGGCAGGATCGCGAAGGGCCCGGCCGGCAGAAAATGCTCTTCGGCTCGACCGTTGTGAGGGCGCTCATGCGCGATGGTGGTGACGATGCCGGCCTGGTCGTAGTCCCAGCCATGAACGGCAATCCCGGCCTGCTCGCGGATCACCGACCGTGCGCCGTCGGCGGCGACCAAGAGCCGCGCGGACAGCGATGCGCCGTCGGACAGCTGCGCGGTGACACGGGCCGGATCGTGAGTAAATTGCGTGACAGCAACCGGCCGCAGGTCCACGCCCTCGGCGCGGGCCTTGTCGAGCAGGGCCGCGACCATCGGGCCGTTCTCGATCATATGTGCGAACGGCTCGCCCGGTGCGATCTCGCCGTCAAAGGTCAGGAAGGTCGGCCGCATCGCGTTCTCGACCTTGGAATCGGTCACCACCATGTCAAGAATCGGCTGCGCGCCGGCCTCGATCGCCGGCCAGACGCCGATGGTCTCGAACAATCGCCGCGCCGCCGCGGCAATTGCGGAGGCGCGCGGATCGCCGGAGCCGCGAGCCATCGCCGGGTCGGCAAGAGCGACGGACAAGGCGCCACCGGAACCCTGTCGCAGGGCAATGGCCAGCGCGAGGCCGGCGAATCCGCCGCCGGCAATCAGGATATCGGTCTTTGCGTTTGCTTCGGTCATTGCTGCCCGGCCGTACCACTACTTGACTTGAGCGCGATGCTCCGCGCCTGCTTTATGTAAGGTAGCGAAAGAGCTTTTTCATGTCCGGCGCCGTCTCGGCTCTCCTGGAGGTCCTCGACCTCGAAACACTCGAAGTCAATCTGTTCCGCGGCCGTTCGCCGCAGACCGGATGGCCGCGCGTATTCGGCGGGCAGGTGATCGGCCAGGCCCTGGTCGCCGCCAGCCGCACCGTTCAAGGCATCACCGCGCATTCGATGCACGCCTATTTCGTGCTGGCGGGCGATCCCACGGTGCCGATCGTCTACGAGGTCGAGCGCACCCGCGACGGCAAGAGCTTCACCACCCGCAGCGTGAAGGCGATCCAGCACGGCCGGCCGATCTTCATCATGATCGTGTCCTTCCACAATGACGAGGACGGCCTCGACAACCAGATGACCATGCCGGACGTGCCGGCGCCGGAAACGCTGCCGGATGAAGAGACCATGCTGCGCGATATCCTGCCAACGCTGCCAGAGCAGGTGCAGCGCTATTACAAGCGCGAGCGGCCGATCGAATTGCGCCCGATCGATTACGGGCATTATCTCGGACGCAAGCCCGCCAACGGAAACTTCAATGTCTGGATCAAGGCCACCGGCCCGCTGCCGGACAATGCCGCGATCCATCAATGCGTGCTGGCCTACGCCTCCGACATGACCCTGCTCGATACCGCGCTGGTGCCGCTCGGCCGAACCCTGTTCGAAAAGGATTTCATGGGCGCCAGCCTCGACCATGCGCTGTGGATGCACCGGCCGTTCCGGGCCGACGAATGGCTGCTCTATTCGCAGGACTCGCCGAACCTGCACGGCTCGCGCGGGTTGTCCCGGGGATTGATCTTCCGGCGCGACGGCACCCTGGTGGCGTCGGTGGCGCAGGAGGGACTGGTCCGGCTGCGGCGACGGCCGTAGTCGCGTGCGGAGCGAACATCCGCGCCGCGCAACGGGCATCCGGCAAGTTTAGGCATCATTCTCCGCTTAATCTTTGCGCGGGTTGCCGATAACCTGTTCCGAACGACGGCCCTGCCTCTGCGAGGCGCGGGCCGCGACATTGTAGCTCCGGCAGAGGCTTGCTTCATGAAACTGGTCATCGCCATCATCAAGCCGTTCAAACTCGACGAGGTGCGCGACGCGCTGACCGGGGTCGGCATTCACGGCATGACCGTGACCGAGGTGAAGGGCTATGGCCGCCAGAAGGGCCATACCGAAATCTATCGCGGCGCCGAATACGCCGTGCATTTTCTGCCCAAGGTCCGGCTGGAGATCGCGGTGGCGACCGACCGCGTCGAAAAGGTGATCGAGGCCGTCAGCCAGGCGGCCAGGACCGGCCAGATCGGCGACGGCAAGATTTTCGTGACCCCGATCGACCGCGCGCTTCGAATTCGCACCGGCGAAACCGATTCCGACGCCCTCTGATCGCGGCCAGACGCCGGAATCGCCTGACCGTCACTTCACCGCTCGATCGGCGCAGCGATGCGTGTCTCTGCGACACGCGCTGATTGGAAGAAAATACTATATGTCGCGCATTGATAGCATAACGTTTCAAATTGCTGCGGTCATGTTGCGGAACTAAGAAACGATATTCTACATATCCGAGACAAGCGGGCGCCGATGACGCCCGCTGGCACGGAGTATTTCCAATGACACACCTTTTCCCGGGCGCTGCTTTCGCGGCCGCCCTGTTGGTCGCCGGCACGGCGGCGGCGCCCGCCCAGGATTTCCCGACCCGGCCGGTCACGGTGGTGGTGCCGTTCTCGGCTGGCGGCCCGACCGATGCGCTGATCCGCACCCTCGGCGAGCGCATGCATCAAAGCCTCGGCCAACCCGTCCTGGTCGAAAACGTGACCGGAGCCGCCGGCACCATCGGTGTCGGCCGCGTCGCCAAGGCTGCGCCTGACGGCTACACGCTGAGCTTCGGGCACTGGAGCACGCATGTCATCAACGGCGCGGTCTATCCGCTGCCCTTCGACCTGCTGACCGATCTCGAGCCGGTTGCCCTACTGACCAACTATCCGATGGTGCTCGTTTCCAAAAACGACATCCCGGCCAAAGACCTGAAAGAATTCGTCGCCTGGGTGAAGGCCAATCAGGACAAGATTTCGGTCGGCAGCATCGGCGCGGGAAGTGCGGCGCATGTCGCCGGCGTCTATTTCGAGAATCTCACTGGCACCAAGCTCAATTACATCCCCTATCGCGGCGCCGCGCCCGCCATGCAGGATCTGCTCGCCGGCAATATCGACTTCATGTTCGATCATCTCGCCAATGCGCTGCCCCAGATAAAGGCCGGCAAGATCAAGGCCTATGCGATCACCGCCGACAAACGCGTTCCATCGGCGCCGGATATCCCGACCGTCGACGAAGCCGGCCTGCCGAAGCTGCATGTTGCGATCTGGTTTGGTCTGTGGGCGCCGAAGGGCACGCCGAAAGACGTCGTCGCCAAGCTCAATACCGCAGTCAAGGATGCGCTCGCCGATCCTGCGGTTCGCGCAAAGCTCGAAGCGCTCGGACAAGTGATCCCGCCGCCGGAGCAGCAGACGCCGCAGGCGCTGGCCGCGCATCAAAAGGCCGAGATCGAAAAATGGTGGCCAATCGTGAAGGCGGCGAATATCAAGCTCAGCACCAACTGATCGTTACGGGCGCGGCGAATTCGTCGCGCCCTCAATTTGAAATTGTCGACACAGCATGCCGGACACCTTAATCGATTATTTCGACGCGATGTCGTCGCCCTGGACCTATCTGGGGCATCAGCGTTTCGAACAGCTCGCGCAACGCTTCAACCTGACGATCCGGCACAAGCCGATGGACCTGTTGAAGGTGTGGTCGGTCTCAGGCGGATTGCCGCTGAAGCAGCGGGCGCAGCAGCGCCAGGTCTACCGGCATCTCGAACTGAAGCGCTGGAGCGAGATTCTGCAGCGCCCCTGCAATCTCGAGCCGGCCTTTCATCCGGTCGCCGATCGCCGGGCCTGCTATCTCGTGATCGCGGCGATGCAGAAAGGGCTCGACTGGAGCCTTCTGACCAACGCCATCCTGCGCGCGGTCTGGGTCGAGGATCGCAACATCGCCGATCACCCGACGCTGATTGCGATCGCCGACGAGAACGGGTTCGACGGCAAGGCGCTGCTGGCGGCCACCGAAGACGAGGCGGTGAAGGCCGAGTATGAGCGCAACACAGAGGAAGCGATCGCGCTCGGCGTCTTCGGCGCTCCCACCTATGTCTATGAGGGTGAGATGTTCTGGGGGCAGGACCGGCTGTTGATGCTGGAGTGGCGGCTCGCGCAGAAGCACGGGCTGAGCCTTGAGGGTTTTCGCTTCGGCTGAGCCAAGCCTGACCGGCCGCTGCCTGCTGCGCGTTATGCCGAGGTCAACCCACCAAATTACCTTTTGCGCATGTAATTTGGGCCCGGCTTTGTTTTTCAGCCGACTCACGCACAGGCACCTGACTGTTTACTAGGCAATCATGCCGCCCCTTTGTGCGCCGCTCCCAAAGGCGTCTCCCCGGCCGATTCCATTTCTCCGAAATCTTTCATGAAATCAGTCCCTTACAGGCCTTGCGGCGAAGTGGCACGGGGTTTGATTGCATAGGCTCCGGGAACTGGTCTGCGGGGGCGAAACCATGCTTGCCGGAACCCGAGTGAGACAGCCCGGAGCGTCCATCATGCTTCGGGACAACGGGGATCGAACCACATGAAAATCGTCATGGCCGTAATCAAGCCATTCAAGCTCGACGAGGTCCGCGACGCCCTGACCGCGATCGGGGTGCACGGCATGACCGTCACTGAAGTCAAGGGATATGGGCGTCAAAAGGGGCATACCGAAATCTATCGCGGCACCGAATACGCCGTGAGCTTCCTGCCGAAGCTCAAGGTCGAGGTCGCAATCGCCACCGACCAGGTCGACAAAGTCATCGAGGCCATCACCGGCGCGGCCAAAACCGGCCAGATCGGCGACGGAAAAATCTTTGTCCTCAACCTGGAAAGCGCAGTGCGCATCCGCACCGGCGAAACCGACACCTCCGCCCTCTAAACCGACGCATTCGGACAGGAGCTAAAATTATGTCGTTCAAGTTTCCAACCCGGGCCGGACTGACCACCGCCCTCGCTGTAGCGGGGTCGCTGGTGGCTACCGCGGCCTATGCGCAGGCCACAGTCAACAAGGGCGACAACGCGTGGCTGATGACCTCGGCCACCGTCGTTCTGTTGATGACCATCCCTGGTCTTGCGCTGTTCTATGGCGGTCTCGTGCGCGCCAAGAACATGCTGTCGGTGCTGATGCATGTGTTCTATTCGGTCTGCATCGTCGGCATCATCTGGGTCGTTTACGGCTACAGCCTTGCATTCACCGGCGGCTCCGAATGGATCGGCGGCTTCTCCAAGGCGTTCCTTTCGGGCGTCACGGCGGATTCGATGGCGGGCACATTCTCGGTCGGCGCCAGCGTGTCGGAATACACCTACATCGCCTTCCAGATGACCTTCGCCATGATCACGCCGGCCCTGATGGTCGGTGCGTTCGCTGAACGCATGAAGTTCTCCGCCGTGGCGCTGCTGCTGCCGATCTGGGTCACCTTCATCTACTTCCCGATCGCGCACATGGTTTGGTACTGGGCCGGCCCGGACGCGATCGACGCCGCTGCAAAGGCTGTTGCCGCTGCGGCCGACGAGGCTACCAAGGCCAAGGCGCAGGCCGCTCTCGATGAAGTCCTTGCCGATGCCGGCAAGATCTTCTCCTGGGGTGCGATCGACTTCGCTGGCGGCACCGTGGTGCATATCAACGCCGGCGTTGCCGGTCTGGTCGGCGCCATCATGGTCGGCAAGCGCACCGGCTACGGCAAGGAACTGATGCCTCCGCACTCGATGGTCATGACCATGGTCGGCGGCGCGCTGCTGTGGGTCGGCTGGTTCGGCTTCAACGTCGGATCGAATCTCGAAGCCAACGGCGTCGCCGGTCTCGCAATGGTCAACACCTTCGTTGCCACCTGCGGCGCTGCGCTGTCGTGGATGTTCGCGGAATGGCTGATCAAGGGCAAGCCGTCGCTGCTCGGCATCGTGACCGGCGCAGTTGCCGGCCTCGTCGCCGTCACGCCGGCTGCGGGCTTCTCCGGTCCGGTCGGCGCGATCGTGCTCGGCCTCGTGTCCGGCGTGGTGTGCCTGTTCTTCTGCTCGGCGATCAAGCATGCCTTCGGCTATGACGACGCGCTCGACGTGTTCGGCGTCCATGCCGTCGGCGGGATCGTCGGCGCACTCGGCACCGGCATCCTGGTGAACCCGGCGCTCGGCGGCACCGGCATCTTCGACTACGTCACCGGCAAGGTGGCGGAGTATGACTTTGCCACGCAGATGATCGCCCAGACCAAGGGCGTACTCCTGACCATCGTCTGGTCGGGCGTGGGCACCGCGATCATCCTCTTCATCATTAGCATCATCGTCGGCCTGCGCGTCACCGTGGACAAGGAACGCGAAGGTCTCGATCTCACCGAACACGGAGAGCGCGCTTACAACATGTAGGACGCTCGAAGAGTCGCGCGGCGGGGCGTATACCCGGCACCGTCCCTTCGCCGAATGGGGGCTCCGGTCGTAAGACCGGGGCCTCTTTCTTTTGGTGCTGCTTGTCGAAAAACCTAAAGTGCCGAATCAGGCTTCTGCGGCGAGGTGAAGTCCGCAGACTTGTGCTGCGATGGCTCTACCCAACCGGCGTCCACGGCTGCTTTCTCGCCTTCCTGCATCGCGCTGTCGTAAACGCGCTCCGCAACCCCCGCAGCCTTGCCGGCCTGCTCCTGCACAGCGTCCAGCGCACCGGCCTTGACCTGGTCGCTGGTGGCACCCATGACGCGATCCTCCGCGTCAGTGCGCGGCAGCGCGGCTCCGATCACAGCGCCCAGCGCAAGTCCGAACGCACCGAGCACCAGCGGTTGCTCGCGCATCAATGTCGTGATGCGATCGCTCGCCTCTCGCCGCAGCCGTTCCGCACCCTGCATGGTCGCATCACCGGCACGCCGAACCTGGTCGGTGGCGTCCGCCGCGGCGTTGGCCGCCGTATCGTAAGCCTCGCCGGCGCGCGCTTGCGCCGCATGTAAGCCGTCCGTCATCCGCGATGCTGTGCGGGCCGCGCCGTCGGCGAACCCAGCCGTCGCGGACGCGTCGCCTTCTGCGGTCCGGTCATGATGCTCGAGGTCACGAACCGGCCGATCCTTCCGCGCCAGCATCAGCCAGGCGAGACCGGCGCCGACCAACGCGATCGGCAGCGGATTGTTCTTGGCCTGCCGTCCGAGATTGCGCCCGAACTGCGCGACCCCGCCATCACGCACCAGACTCAGACCCTCATCGAGCATGCTACCCGGCGTCAGGCGTGACCGCAGGCGATCCAGCGAGAGTTCGAGATTGGCGCGGGCGTGTTCGGCATCGCGTTCGGCTTGCGCCGCGTGACCTTTTGTCATGAGCGCACCTGTTGCTTTGCGAGGGATGCATCGTTCTGCAATTGCTGGATGGTGGCGCGCGGAACCAGATTCTCGGACTTGAAGCTTCGCATCCCGATCACCAGCAGCACGAGACCCACGACGAGCGCCACGCCTCCGACGAGCGCCGCGGCCAGCGTGGGTTCTGTGCCCTGATCGACCAGCGCGGCGACCAGCGCCGTCATCAATACGACCAGTGCGGGAATGAGCAGCACGGCGCCGATCACCAGCATGGTGAGGCCGCGCGTCAGCTGATTGAGCTTGTCGTTGATTTCCGCCCGCGCCAGCCGAACTTCGCTTCGAAACAGCGCCGTTCCGTCCGCGACGACATCGCCGAACAGATCCGGCAGGCGCCGCCGGATGTTGGGGTCTCGTGTCATATCGTCCATCGGATATCCCTTACAGGCTGGGCGAGGGGTGATAGGGCGGCTCGGGGCGGCGGGTCTTCTCGCCCGAGGTCTTCAGAAAGCGCGCCAGCAATAATCCGGCGGCAAAGCTGCCGGCCATGAAGGTCAGCGGCTGGCGGCGCGCGAAATCGTGAAGCGTGCCGTAGATTTCGCCCACATCGCGATCCCGAAAGCTGTGCGACATGCGGTCGAGACCGTCGGCGGCCTCATGCAACAGCCCGGCAATTCCGGCGTTCTTGCCGTCGAGCGAGTCGGCCGCCTTGTGCGCGGCCTCCGCCAGACTCTCGACCTGATCGAGACCGGCATCCTTCTGCGCGTTGGCAAAGCCCTTGAGCTTTTCCCTGGTGCCGTCGAATGAATTCTTCCCGGTATCGGTCGATTCGGCGCTGCCGGCCGCGCCATAACGTGTGCCTGAATTCGACCCGAAATCGCCGGTGGCGCCGCTCTGATCCGCTTCGCTCATGGTTGTGTGTCCCTGCACGGCGCGCTGTCGCCGCGGTTTCGCCGGTTTTTCGAAGGCTTGTGGGGGTCCAACGGCAGGAACGCCGTCCGGGTTCCGGTATGGCGGAGAAAATCGGCCGCTCCGCGCACCGCGCCCGGCAATGTCGTCAGAAGCACTGCAAGCGGCTTGGGACCGATGGTTAATCGGAGTTTAACCTGCGCCGCCTAGGCTTCGCTGCATCGAGTAACCCGGCCGAAATGCGCGTGATGTTCATGAATGCCGCCGAACGCGAACAGCCCCCGTCGTCCGCGCGGACGGCCGATCCGCGCACGCAAAATCGGTCGGCTTTCGCGCGCCTAAACGATCTGCTGACCCCGATCGAACCCGGCAAGCCCGCGATCAATTGCGCGGTCGGCGAGCCGCAGCATCCGGTGCCGGCATTCGCGGGGCCGGTCTTTGCGCGGCATATCGCCGATCTCGGCCGCTATCCGGCCAACAAGGGCACCGAACTGTTCCGCAAATCGGTCACAGGCTGGCTGAGCCGGCGCTATACGCTGCCACGGCCGCTCGATCCGGAATCCGAGGTGCTGGTGCTCAACGGCACGCGCGAGGGGCTTTTCCTTGCCGCACTCGCCGCCGCGCGCGATGCAACGCCGCGCGTGGGGAAGCCCGCCATCCTGGTTCCGAATCCCTGTTACGGCGCGTATTCCGCCGGCGCCTCCGCCTCGCATTGCGAGACCGTCTATATGCCGGCGACAGCCGCGAGCGATTTCCTGCCCGATCTCGATTCGCTCGACGACGCCCTGCTCGCGCGCACCATCGCCTTCTACATCGCCTCGCCCGCCAATCCGCAGGGCTCGGTCGCCAGCCGCGATTATCTCACGCGCCTGGTCGCGCTCGCGCGCAAGCACGACTTCATGGTGTTTTCCGACGAATGCTATTCGGAAATCTTTTTCGGCGACAAACCGACCGGGATTCTCGAGGTCGCGGGAGCGGATTATTCCAACACCATCGCCTTCAACTCGCTGTCGAAGCGTTCGAACCTGCCCGGCCTGCGCGTCGGCTTCGTTGCCGGCGACCGCAAATTCCTCGCCCGCTTTCTGGAATACCGGAACAATTCAGCGCCGCAGGTTCCGATGCCTGCGCAAGCCGTGGCCGCGGCCGCGCTCGACGACGAGGCGCATGTGATCGAGAATCGGACGGCCTACGCCCAGAAATTCGATCTCGCCGACCAGATCGTCGGCGACCGCTACGGCTACAAGCGTCCACCCGGCGGCTTCTTTCTGTGGCTCGACGTGTCGGCACAGGGCGGCAGTGTGACCGTGACCGAGCGCCTATGGCGCGAGGCGGGCCTGCGGGTGCTGCCAGGCGAATTCGCGTCCTATACCGACGCCGACGGCAGCAACCCGGGCCGCGATTACATCCGCGTCGCCATGGTGCATGACAACGCAACCACCGCCGAGGCGCTGCATCGCCTCGTGTCGGTGCTCGGGTAACGCGCATGCCAGCCATCAGCCATCGCGGCCTCGACCGATTCGACTTTCTCTCCGACGATCTGCGCGCCGCGATCAGACGGCGCATCGGTGAGTTCTGCGGCATCACCCTGCTGCTGCTCGCGTTGCTGTTCACCCTCGCACTTGCGACCTGGTCGGTTCAGGATCCAAGTCTCAGTCATGCGACCGATGCGCCGGTCCGCAACTGGCTTGGGCGCGGGGGTGCCATCTTTGCCGATCTGTCGGTCCAGCTTTTTGGCCTGGCGTCGATTATGCTGGTGCTGCCGCTCGCAGCCTGGGGCTGGCGCCTGTTGACGCATCGCGCGCCCGGCCGCCGCTGGCTCCGTTTGGCTTTCTGGATCGCTGCTCTCGTGCTTGCGTCCGGATTCGCGGCTTGTCTGCCGCGCACCATTGGCTGGCCGCTCCCGGCCGGGATGGGCGGTGTCACCGGCGATGCCATCGTCAGGCTGCCGCTTTATGTGTTCGGCGGATCGGGGACCAGCCGCTTTGTGCTGGCAAGCGTGATCGGCATCGCAGCGCTCGCGGCCACCGCCATCGTTCTCGGTTTCGGTTTCCGCAAGCGCAGCGATCTCGCCGCAGACATCCACCGCGAGGCGGAGGAATTCGAAGACGACGAGGAGCGCGGTTCGGTTTCTCTCGGCTGGCTGGTCCACATGATGCTGAGCGCCAAGGCGCGGCTGTCGCTGTTCATCCGGCGACGCCTGTCCGGCGACGACGAGATTGCGGTGCGTCCCGCAAGGCCCGCAGCCGGCGCGGCGCGCACCGAGCCGCGCATGCGTGCCGAGCCCGAGGAGGAAGCTTACGAGGAGGAAGCCTTCGAGGAAGAGCCGGACGAAGAAGAAGAGGACGAAGAACCCGCTCCCCGCAAGGCTCGCGCCAAGCCCGCGCCGAAGCCGGTCAAGCGCTCCGGCAGCTTCGTATTGCCGCCGCTCAATCTCCTCGCCGCTCCGAAGGCGAGCGACAAGGCGACCATGAGCACGGAGGATATCGAAGAGAATGCCGAGTCGCTGGAAAGCGTGCTGGAGGATTTCGGCGTCAAGGGCGAGATCATCAACGCACGTCCCGGCCCGGTGGTGACACTGTACGAACTCGAGCCCGCGCCCGGCATCAAGTCCTCGCGCGTGATCGGGCTGGCCGACGACATCGCGCGTTCGATGAGCGCGATCTCCGCACGCGTCGCCGTGGTGCCGGGCCGCAACGCCATCGGCATCGAATTGCCGAACGAATTCCGCGAGAAGGTCTATTTCCGCGAGATGCTGGCGGCGCCGGAATACAACAATACGCCAGCGAAACTTCCGCTCTGCCTCGGCAAGACCATCGGCGGCGAGCCGGTGGTGGTCGATCTCGCGCGCATGCCGCATCTTCTGATCGCCGGCACCACCGGCTCCGGCAAGTCGGTCGCGATCAACACCATGCTGCTGTCGCTGCTCTACAAGCTGCGGCCCGATCAATGCCGGCTGATCATGATCGATCCGAAGATGCTGGAATTGTCGGTCTATGACGGCATCCCGCATCTGCTGACTCCGGTCGTGACCGATCCGAAGAAAGCCGTCGTCGCGCTGAAATGGGCGGTGCGCGAGATGGAAGAGCGCTACAAGAAGATGTCAAAGCTCGGCGTGCGCAATATCGACGGTTACAATACGCGCGTGGTCGAGGCCAAGACCAAGGGCGAGATGCTGACCCGCACCGTCCATACCGGCTACGACAAGGAATCCGGCGAGGCGATCTACGAGAAGGAGGATCTCGAATTCGAGGAGCTTCCCTATCTCGTGGTCATCGTCGACGAAATGGCCGACCTGATGATGGTCGCCGGCAAGGATATCGAAGGCGCGATCCAGCGGCTGGCGCAGATGGCGCGTGCCGCCGGCATTCATGTCGTGCTCGCCACCCAGCGGCCGTCGGTGGACGTCATCACCGGCACCATCAAGGCGAATTTCCCGACCCGCATCTCGTTCCAGGTGACGTCGAAAATCGACAGCCGCACCATTCTCGGCGAGCAGGGCGCCGAACAGCTGCTCGGCCAGGGCGACATGCTCTACATGGCCGGCGGCGGCCGCATCAGCCGCGTCCACGGACCTTTTGTCGCGGATGACGAGGTCGAGAAGGTGGTGCGCCACCTGAAGTCGCAAGGCGTGCCGCAATATCTCGAAGAAGTGACCCGCGACGAAGCCGAGGACGAGGACGGGGCTGTGTTCGACGCCACCGGCATGGGCGCCGAAAAAGACCTGTACCAGCAGGCGGTCGACGTGGTGGTGCGCGACCGCAAGGCCTCGACCAGCTACATTCAGCGCCGGCTTCAGATCGGCTACAATCGGGCGGCGTCGCTGATGGAGCGGATGGAACAGGAAGGTGTGGTCGGGCAGCCCAATCACGCCGGAAAACGTGAAATCCTGATTGAGGAAGGCGCCAGCCGTTTCGGCTAGACTAATAGCTGCCACTATTGAGAATCGGCCCTGTGCCAATTAACTCGATACGGGGCCGCCAAGTCGCCACACGCCCGGTTCATGAAAAGCCGGTGCAATGGAGTGAAGTATGACGCGGACGCTGACCAGCCTGTGCGCTCTCGTGACGGCAGGCCTCGTATCGGGCCTGATCGGCGTGCCCGGCGCATCGGCGCAATCGGTTCCGCTGCCGCGGCCGGCCCCCTTCGCCAAATCCGACGCCAGAAATATCGAGCCGTTGATCGTCGCCCAGGCGCGACCGACACCGCCCGGCATGATCGCTCCGGCCCCCTCACCGGTGCGTCCGAACGCTCCCACCGGCAAGCCCGGCGAAACCACCGCTTTCGACGGCAACCAGCGCGCGCTGGTGGACCGGATTTCGAACTACCTGTCGGGCATGCGGCAGGTGGTCGGACGCTTCGTCCAGGTCGGGCCGGACGGTCGCAAGACCACCGGCGACATTTTCCTGCAGAAGCCCGGCCGGCTCCGCTTCGAATATGACGACCCGAGCCCGGTCCAGCTGATTGCCGACGGCACCTCGCTGGTGGTCCGCGACCGCAGGCTGGCGACACAGGATCTGTATCCGCTCGGCCAGACGCCGCTTCGTTTCCTGCTCGCCGACAAGGTCGATCTGCTGCGCGACACCAATGTGGTCGGCGTCTATTCCGACGATATCTTCTCCACGGTCGTGATCGAGGAGCGGCAGACGCTCGGCGGCAAGCACAAGCTGATGCTGATGTTCGATGCCAAGGACCTGACGCTGAAGCAATGGACGGTCACCGACCCGCAGGGCTTCGACACCACCGTTGCGATCTACGATCTCGACATGACCAAGAAGCCGGATCCGGCTCTGTTCAAGATCAATTACGAGCGGATGCTGCAGTAATCTAAGCGCAACGCTGCGTCGTCATCCTGAGATGCGAGCCTGAAAGGCGAGCCTCGAAGGATGAACGGCCCACAGACGGGCCGTCGCCCTTCGAGGCGATTGCTGCGCAATCGCACCTCAGGGTGACGGGGAGAGAGCGTCACTCCTCCGTGGCGGAAATCAGCCGGGCGCCGCGACGGAAGGTCAGCCAACTCCATGCCCAGTTGATCGCGACCACGAAGCGATTGCGCAATCCGATCAGAAAATAGATGTGGGCCACGCCCCAGAACCACCAGGCGAGAAAGCCGGTCAGTTCGAAGCGGCCGATCTTCACCACCGCCGCGCGCCGTCCGATCGCGGCAAGATCGCCGGCATGCTTGTACCGAAAAGCCGCCGGCGGATCGCGGCCTTCGACCCGCGCAGCAATCAGCCGCCCGATATAGCCGCCCATCTGCTTCGCAGCCGGCGCGATGCCCGGCACACTGGGTAGCGTTGCGAGGTCGCCGGCGACGAACACATTCGGATGGCCCGGCACCGACAGGTCGGCGTTCACGACGATGCGGCCGGCGCGATCATGCTCGGCGCCGATCCATTGCGCCGCGGGCGAAGCCACCACACCGGCGGCCCAAACGATAGTCGATGCATCGATGAGCGTGCCATCGCCCAGCGTCACGCCGTCGCGCGAGCAATCGGTCACCCGGGTATCGGCCATGACCTCGACGCCCATGCGTTCCAGCACGCCCTTCGCATAGCCTGACAGATTGTCCGGCAGGGCCGGCAGGATTCGCGGCCCGGCCTCGATCAACAGAATACGCGACATGCGCGGATCGATCCGGCGGAAATCCTCTTTCAGCGTTTCATGGGCGACTTCCGCCATCGCGCCCGCCATCTCGACCCCGGTCGGGCCGCCGCCAACCACGACGAAGGTAAGGAGCTTGCGGCGGGCCGCATCGTCGGGAGCCGTTTCCGCGTATTCGAAGGCCCGCAGAAAGCGGGCGCGGATATGCCGCGCATCCTCGATGGTCTTGAGGCCGGGCGCGGCGTCCGCCCATTCGTCATGGCCGAAATAGGCATGGGTGACGCCGGAGGCGAGCACCAGATAATCGTAAGGCAGCGCGAGCGCATCGGCCTGCACGATCTTCGCGTCGGTATCGACTGCCGTGACCTTCGCCATCACCACGCGCAGATTGCTCTGGCGGCTCAGAATTCCGCGGATCGGCCAGGCGATATCCGCCGGCGACAAGGCTGCGGTCGCGACCTGATAGAGCAGCGGCTGGAAGCAATGATGGTTCTGCCGGTCGATCAGCACGATATCCACAGGCGCGCGCGTGAGCGCGCGAGCGCATTCCAGCCCGGCAAAGCCGCCGCCGACAATGATGACGCGGGGTTTTGGATTATTCATCCGCAACTTTTTCAACCGGCCTCATCGTTGCTGGAAATCTCGCATCGCCAGCCTTATTAAGGCGGCATGACGTTGAAGATCACGACCTGGAATGTCAATTCGGTGCGCTTTCGCATCGATCTGGTGGCAAAATTCATCAAGGCGGTGCGGCCGGACATCCTGTGCCTGCAGGAAACGAAATGTCCGGACGACAAGTTTCCGCTGAAGCGGTTCAAGCGGCTCGGCTACGAGCATGCCGCTATGAACGGGCAGAAGGGCTATCACGGCGTGGTCGTGCTCTCGCGCCTGCCCTTCGATGAGACCAGCAAGCGCGGCTTTTGCGGCATGAACGATTCACGCCATGTGTCGGTCACGCTCGGCGAACGCGCGGGTCTGAAAGACCCGATCATCGTGCACAATCTCTATGTGCCGGCCGGCGGCGATGTGCCCGATCCCGAACTCAATCCGAAATTCAAGCACAAGCTCTCGTTTCTCGACGAGATGCGCGATTGCAGCGACGTGCATGTCAACGGCCATGCGCGCGCCATCCTGGTCGGCGATCTGAATGTCGCGCCGCGCGAGCACGATGTGTGGAGTCACAAGCAGCTTCTCAATGTGGTGTCGCATACCCCGGTCGAGACCGAGAAACTCAACGCTGCTCAAAATGCCGGCGGCTGGGTCGATGCGATGCGCGAATTGGTGCCGGAGCCGGAGAAGCTCTACACATGGTGGAGCTATCGTTCGCCGGACTGGAAAGCCGCGGACAAGGGCCGCAGGCTGGATCACATGTGGGTGTCGCCCGGGATGATGGATCGGGTCTCGGAGATTCGCATCGCAAGAGAAGCGCGCGGCTGGGCGCAGCCATCCGACCATGTGCCGGTGACCGCGACGGTCGAGGTTTAGCTACGTCTCGCCCGGATCGAGACTGTAGCGAACCTCGAGCACTTCGGCGATCGACTGGCGCGCGCGTTGCGCAACATAATCGCGCAGCCGCATCGCGGCATTGGCATCGTCTTCGAGAATCTTGCGAAACATGCTGCGCGAAATCCGGATCACAATGCAGGGGCCCTGCGCCGCGGCACAGAGCGGCTGCGCATTGTCGGCGAGCAGCGCAAATTCGCCAAGCATCGTCCCTGGGCCGACCGCGATGACCTTGCCGGATGAGTCGGGGTTGGTGCTGAGCCGGAAGCTGCCGGCCTGCACGACATAGGCGCAGTCGACGCGGTCGCCCGGCCGAAACAGGATTTCGTCCGGCTGGACCTCGCGGGCCTCGGCCCCGAGTGCGATCATCCGCAGCGCGGCACGGCCGAGCGCCCGGAGCATCGGCACCTGCTCCAGCACGGCAATGTCGTCATCGATGCTCACCCGCGGCGGCCTGATTGCCGCCTAAGGCACAAGCTTGTAGCCGCCAGCGTCGGTGACAAGAATCGCGGGATTCGCGGCATCCTTCTCGACTTTCTGACGAAGACGATAGACATGCGTTTCCAGCGTGTGCGTGGTCACGCCGGAATTGTAGCCCCACACCTCCTGCAACAGAGTCTCGCGCGAGACCGAACGCTGACCCGCGCGATAGAGATAGCGCAGGATCGCGGTCTCCTTCTCGGTGAGCCGCACCTTGTTGCCCTTGTCGCCGGTCAGCAGTTTTGAGCTTGGCCGGAAGCTGTACGGTCCAATCGTGAAGACGGCGTCCTCGCTGGCTTCATGCTGGCGCAATTGCGCACGGATACGCGCCAGCAGCACCGCGAAGCGGAATGGCTTGGTCACATAATCGTTCGCACCGGATTCCAGGCCCAGGATGGTGTCGGAATCGGTGTCATGCCCGGTCAGCATGATGATCGGCGCCTTGAAGCCGCTCTTGCGCAGCACCCGGACCGCCTCGCGGCCGTCCATATCCGGCAGACCGACATCCATGATGATCAGATCGATCTGGCCGTCCTTGGCCGCCTGGATGCCCTTGGCCGCGCTGTCCTGCGACTGGGCCTCGAATTCCTCATGCAGCGCGAGCTGCTCGACCAGGGTGTCGCGCAGTTCGGCGTCATCGTCGACAATCAGGAGTTTTCTGGCATTCGACATATAAGTGGCCCCCCAAGGGCCTAGAGATTACCGATTTATGGCGAAATAGGGCATTGGAGATTGCAGGGGCAAGCGGGACTTGCCTATTTGGTATCCGCAACCGAGCCACGCCCTGTTTACCATGCCGCCCCGGACCCTTGTCCATATCCATGTCCAGAGCCGATCTGGAGCCAAAACGCGAGGCATTTTGAGGGCCGGCGGCGTCTTTTTCCCGGTGGCGCTGGGGCGCGCGGGCATTCTGGCCAACAAACGCGAGGGCGATGGCGGAACCCCGCGGGGCCGGTTCCGGTTGAAGCGGCTTTGGTGGCGGGCCGACCGAATCAGCCGTCCGCACACCGCCCTTCCGGTCCGCCCGATCGGCCCGAGCGATGCCTGGAGCGAGGATCCCGGCGACCGCCGCTACAACCGCCCGGTCCGGCGCCAGCCCGGAGAACCGGGGGACCGCCTGAAACGGGACGATGGCCTGTACGACCTGATCATCGAAATCGATCACAACGACCGGCCGCGCATCGCGGGCCGCGGCAGCGCGGTCTTCATCCATATCGCACGCGACGGTTTCGGGCCGACCGCAGGTTGCGTCGCGCTCCGGCGCAACGACCTGCTGCAATTGCTGCGAAGGCTGTCGCCACGGACCTGGATTCATATCGGTTAAGCGCGAGGTCGCGCTTTGCCGCGACCGGTTAGCGAAACGGCAACGGAGAATCCGACGAGTACCGGTTCGTTAACGGGTTGACGACACCGCGTGCGCAGGATGGCGGCGACGGGGTTATTACCAGCGGTTGTCCATGCCTGTAACCAATGCACCCTCGGATGAGGAGCGCGAGATCATCGGCCGCGTGCTTTCGGTCAGCGGATCGAATGCCACCATCCAGCTCGCCGGAACGATCGGTCGCGATGCGGCGCGGACCACCGTCGGCAAGTTCGTCGGCATCGTCAGCGGCGAGGGCGTGATCATTGGCATGGTCACCCATATTTCAGAACAGGCGAGCGTCCGCGGCGCCGGCATTGCGCAGATCGACCTGTTCGGAGAGATGCGAGACCATAGCGAGGGCACGGCTTTCTCGCGCGGCATTACGGATTATCCCGCGATCGGCGAACCGGCTCTGCTGATGAGCAACGAGGAGCTGCGGCTGATCTACGGGAATACCAGCAATCCCGCTCATGTCGGAACGCTGCGTCAGGATTCGACCATCGAGGCGCTGGTCGATGTCGACGAATTGCTCAACAAGCATTTCGCCATTCTCGGCACCACCGGCGTCGGCAAATCGAGCGGCGTCGCCATCATCCTGCGGCAGATCCTCGAGGCGCGGCCGGATTTGCGGATTTTTCTCGTCGATCCGCATAACGAATACGGACGCTGCTTCGGCGACAAGGCGCAGGTCTTGAATCCGCGCAATCTGCGCCTGCCATTCTGGCTGTTCAACTTCGAGGAAACTGTCGACGCCTTCTTCGGCGCTCGGCCCGGCGTGCCCGAAGAGGTCGAGATTCTGGCCGAGGTGATCCCGATCGCCAAAGGCGCCTATCTGCAATACCGCAACGCCAGCGAACGGCCCCTGGCCAAGAAGCGCGATCCGAAAAGCGCAGGCTTCACCCCCGACACGCCGGCACCGTATCGCCTCGAAGATCTGCTCGGCCTGATCGACGAGCGCATGGGCAAACTCGAGAACCGGTCGTCGCGCGCCTATCATTTCAGGCTGATGCAGCGGATCCAGACCTTCCGCAACAATCCGCGCTACGCCTTCATGTTCGAGAACGCCAATGTCGGCGGCGACACTATGGCGGAGATCATTTCCGAGCTGTTTCGTCTGCCCGCGAACGGCCGGCCGATGACGGTGATGCAGCTCGCTGGATTTCCGGCGGAGGTGGTCGATTCGGTGGTGTCCGTGCTGTGCCGCATGGCCTTCGATTTCGGCCTCTGGAGCGATGGCGTGGCGCCGCTTCTGTTCATCTGCGAGGAGGCGCATCGCTATGCTTCTTCTGCGGAGGCAAAAACCGGATTTGGACCGACGCGGCGCGCCTTGTCGCGCATCGCCAAGGAAGGCCGCAAATACGGCGTCTATCTCGGACTGGTGACGCAGCGCCCGTACGAAATCGATCCCAACATCATCTCCCAGTGCAACACCATGTTCGTGATGCGGCTGTCCAACGACCGCGATCAGGCGCTGATCCGCTCGGCCATATCCGATGCCGCGTCGAGCCTGCTGACTTTCGTGCCCTCGCTTGGCACCGGCGAAGCATTCGTGTTCGGCTCGGCTGTGGCATTACCGATGCAAATGACGTTCAGCCGGGTTCCGGCGCAGTTTCGTCCATCCAGCGATGTCGGAAATGGTGCACGCGGACGCGCCGATACCGGTCTCGACCTGATCGCGTCGGTGGTCGATCGCTGGCGCAGCGCAACCATGAGTCAGAGGCTTTACGACGACGACAGCTACGACACAGGGTTTGGACTCGAGGAGTCCCCGCCGGTTCAGCCGGCATTCGCAGCCGGTGGCCTCGATCCGCAACGCTCTCGACTTCTGAAACAGCCGCTCGCCGCGGCGCTGGATTCAACGACCAAGCCGAAAACTCTGCGATAGCGCGAAGACCTGGATCGCCAATCGCGTCAGGGCGTGGGCCGTCCGCCAAAGATTGCGCTTCCCACCCGCACATGCGTGGCACCGAACTGGATCGCGGTCGCGAAATCCGCACTCATGCCCATCGACAGAAGGCTGAGCCCGTTGCGCGCCGCGATCTTGGCGGTCAGCGCGAAATGCGGTGCCGGGGCCTCGTCGAAGGGCGGGATGCACATCAGCCCGGAAATCGTCAGCCCGTAATCGTCACGGCAGCGGCGCAGGAACGCGTCCGCATCCTCGGGCAGGATGCCGGCTTTCTGCGGCTCGGCACCGGTGTTGATCTCGACGTACAATTCAGGCGCGCGTCCCTGCTTCTGTATTTCCTTGGCCAAAGCCTCGCACAGGCTCGCCCGGTCGACCGAATGGATGGCGTCGAACAGCGCCACCGCTTCCTTCGCCTTGTTCGATTGCAGCGGCCCGATCAGGTGCAGCGACAGCCCGTCGTGACGGGCCCGGATCTCCGGCCATTTGGCCTTGGTCTCCTGCACGCGATTCTCGCCGAACACCCGCTGGCCGGCTGCGATCGCCTGTTCGATGGCATCGGCGCCGAAGGTCTTTGAGACGGCGATCAGCGTCACCGCGGCCGGGTCGCGGTTCGCCTCGCGGCAGGCGGCGGCGATCTCGGCGCGCACGGCCGCGAGGGCGGCTGCAACATTGTGGATGTCCGTATCGCTCACCGGCTCGCCTCTCCCAGGCTGGTCCACTAACGGTGCTACGGTGCAGTCGCAAGCGGGTAAGCCGAACTCGTCCCGCGACGGGCTGCCATGCCGTTGACCCCAAAGACGGATTCATGTCACGTCCGGCTTGATTTGTGAGCTTTTTGAGCCATTCATGACCGCCTCGCGCTACAACGCCCGCGACGCCGAGCCGCGCTGGCAAAAGACCTGGGACCGCGACGAGATTTTCGCGACCAAGAACGACGACCCGCGCCCGAAATACTATGTGCTGGAGATGTTCCCCTATCCGTCGGGGCGCATCCATATGGGCCACGTGCGCAACTACACGATGGGCGACGTGGTGGCGCGCTACAAGCGTGCGCGCGGTTTCTCGGTGTTGCACCCGATGGGCTGGGACGCGTTCGGCATGCCGGCGGAAAACGCCGCGATGGAGCGCAAGGTCCATCCCAAGGCGTGGACCTATCAGAACATCGCGCAGATGAAGGCGCAGCTGCAATCGATGGGGCTGTCGCTCGACTGGGCGCGCGAGATCGCGACCTGCGATCCGAACTATTACAAGCATCAGCAGGCGATGTTCCTCGATTTTCTCGAGGGAGGCCTGGTCGAGCGCAAGCAATCGAAGGTGAACTGGGATCCGGTCGACAACACCGTGCTCGCCAACGAGCAGGTGATCGACGGCCGCGGCTGGCGCTCGGGCGCGCTAGTCGAACAGCGCGAGCTGACGCAGTGGTTCTTCACCATCAGCAATTACGCGCAGGATCTGCTCGACGCGATCGATACGCTCGACCGCTGGCCGGAAAAAGTGCGCATCATGCAGCGCAATTGGATCGGCCGGAGCGAGGGGCTGTTCATCCGCTTCGCGCTCGATGCAAAGACGACGCCGTCGGGCGAAGCCGAACTCGATGTGTTCACCACGCGGCCGGACACCTTGTTCGGTGCGAAATTCATGGCGATCGCGCCGGATCATCCGCTGGCGAAAGCGGCTGCGGCGAACAATGCAGCGCTTGCAGCGTTCATCGAGGAATGCAAACGGCGCGGCACGTCGCAAGCCGAGATCGACACCGCCGAGAAGATGGGCTTCGACACCGGCATCAAGACGATCCATCCGCTCGATCCGACCTGGCACTTGCCGGTCTATGTCGCGAACTTCATCCTGATGGATTACGGCACTGGCGCGATCTTCGGCTGCCCGGCGCACGACCAGCGCGACCTCGATTTCGTCAACAAATACGGGCTCGGCAACGTGCCCGTGGTGTGCCCGCCGGGACAGGATCCGAAGACCTTCATGATCACCGACGTCGCCTATGACGGCGACGGCACGTTGATCAATTCGCATTTCCTCAACGGACTCTCGATTGCGGACGCAAAGGAAAAGGTTGCGCGCCGGCTGGAAAGCGAATTGCGCGGCGGCAAAGCCATCGCACATCGCCAGGTGAATTTCCGCCTGCGCGACTGGGGCATTTCGCGCCAGCGCTATTGGGGCTGTCCGATCCCGATCATTCATTGCGAGGATTGCGGTGTGGTGCCGGTGCCGAAAGCGGATCTGCCGGTGAAGCTGCCGGAGGATGTGACCTTCGACCGTCCCGGCAATCCGCTCGACCGCCATCCGACCTGGAAGAACGTCGACTGTCCCAAATGCGGCAAGCCGGCGCGGCGCGAGACCGACACCATGGATACGTTCGTGGATTCGTCGTGGTATTTCGCGCGCTTCACCGATCCGTGGATCGCCGACGCCCCGACCGACCGCAACGCGGTCGATCGCTGGCTGCCGGTCGATCAATATATCGGCGGCATCGAGCACGCGATTTTGCATCTGCTGTACAGCCGCTTCTTCACCCGCGCGATGAAGAAGACCGGCCATGCCGGCGTCAGCGAGCCGTTTGCCGGCCTGTTCACCCAGGGCATGGTGGTGCACGAGACCTTCCGCAAAGCCGACGGCGAATACGTGATGCCGTCCGAGGTTGCGATCGTGGCGCAGGGCGATGTGCGCAAGGCCACGCTGAAGACCACCGGCGAGCCGATCGACATCGGCTCGATCGAGAAGATGTCGAAGTCGAAGAAGAACACCGTCGACCCCGACGACATAATCGGCGCCTATGGCGCCGATACCGCGCGCTGGTTCGTGCTGTCGGACTCGCCGCCCGAGCGCGACGTGATCTGGACCGAGGAAGGCGTCCAGGGCTCGTGGCGCTTCGTGCAGCGGCTGTGGCGGCTGATCGGCGAAACCGCCGAGATCGCCGCCAAGGCCCCGGCGGAGCGGCCGGCCGCATTCGGGGACCGTGCGATCACGGTCCGCAAGGCCGCGCATGGCGCGCTGGCCAAGGTCTCGGACGATATCGAGAAGCTGCGGTTCAACCGCTGCGTCGCCCATATCTACGAGTTTTCGAACGCGCTCTCCGCCGCCATCGGGGATGTCGCCTCCCCGGCCGACCTGACCCCGGATTTCGCCTGGGCGATCCGGGAGGCTGCGGGCATCCTGGTCCAGCTTTTCGCCCCGATGATGCCGCATCTGGCGGAGGAATGCTGGGCGGCGATGGGCCACAAAACGCTGGTCTCGATGCAGCCCTGGCCGGAGGTGGAGCCGGATTTGCTGGTGGAAAACACCATTACCCTGCCGGTCCAGGTCAACGGGAAAAAGCGAACTGATGTAACCGTGCCACGGGACGCGGGAAATTCCGATATCGAGGCTGCCGTATTAACGCTGGATGCGGTAATAAAGGCGTTGGATGGCAAGCCCCCCAAAAAGGTCATTGTTGTCCCGCAGAGGATTGTGAATGTCGTCGCCTAGGGGACATAGCGGACAAGCGCCCAAGGAAGCCCCCAAGAAAACGTCCAGGGGGATCGGGCGGTTTCTGGCGCTCGGGCTGGCCTTCGGGGCGGCCGCGCTCACGGCTGGCTGTTTCCAGCCGCTCTACGGCAACGGCACCCTCGATGCCGCCGGCGCCCCGCCGCCGATCCGAAGCGCGCTGGCAAGCGTGGAGGTCCAGGAAATCGATGCGCCGAACGGCACCCCCGAGGCCCGACTTGGGGTCGAGGTGCGCAACGCGCTGATTTTCGGCCTGACCGGCGGGTCCGGCCAGCTGCCGCCCGCCTATGCGCTGAAGATCAACCTCAGGGGCAACCGCCAGAACGTGATCGTGGACATCACCACCGCGCGCGCCGACCAGGAAATCTACGGCATCGACGCGACCTACAGCCTGACCGATCTGAGCACCAAGAAAGTGGTGCTGACCGGACGGGCGTTCTCGCGTGCGTCCTATGACATCCCCGGCCAGCAGCAGCGCTTCGCCCGTGCCCGCGGCGAGCGGGACGCCCAGAACCGGGCCTCAACGATCATCGCCGAACAGATCAAGTCGCGGCTCGCCTCCTATTTCGTCGCGGGCGGTTGACGCGAGCGAAAGCCTGCCTTCGTCACCCCGAGGTGGCCGCCGATCGATGACCGTTCATCCGTCGAGGCTCGCGGAGCCTGTCATCGGGCCGCGCTTTGCGCGGACCCGTTGGCTCGCATCTCAGGATGACCGGGTCGAGCTACGCGAATCCGGGCCACAGTTCACGACATGACCGCCGTCAAATCCAACGAGGCGAATTCCTTCATCGCGCGCCCCGATCCGGCCCGGCCGATCGTGCTGATCTACGGCCCGGATGCCGGTCTCGTCCGCGAACGTGCCGAAGTGCTCATCCGCCTGTCGGTGGACAACGTCGACGATATGTTCTCGCTGATCCGCATCGACGGCGATGAGTTGTCCGGCAATCCCTATCGGCTGGTCGAGGAAGCCAACACCATTCCGATGTTTGGCGGACGGCGTGCGCTGTGGGTCAAGGCCGGCAGCCGCAACATTGCGTCCGCCGTCGAGGCCGTGATCAACGCACCCTCGCCGGATTGCCGCGTCGTCATCGAGGCGGGTGACTTGCGCAAGACCTCGCCGTTGCGCGCGCTCTGCGAGAAGGCAAGGAACGCGGCCGCCATCGCCTGCTACCCTGACGAAGCGCAGGACATCGCCAGGGTGATCGACGACGAGCTGAAGACGGCCGGGCTGACCATCACGCCGGACGCGCGCGCGGCGCTGGTGCCGTTTCTTGGCGGCGACCGTCAGGGGACGCGCAACGAACTGCGCAAGCTCGCACTTTACGTGCATGGCCATGATCGCATCGCCATCGAAGACGTGATGGCGGTGGTGGCGGACGCCTCCGCGGTCGCGCTGGACAATCTCATCGATGTGGCCTTTGCGGGCAACCCGGCCGGGGTCGAAGCGCATTTCGCGAAGGCGCGCGGCGAAGGCACCGCACCCGGCGCCATGGTCTCGGCGGCGTTGCGCCATCTATCGAATCTACACCGAATGCGGCTTGCGATCGAAGACGGTCAGTCGATCCCGGGCGCGGTGGAAGGCGCGCGACCGCCGATCCATTTCAGACGGAAATCCGCGATCGAGGCAGCGTTGCGGGTCTGGACCGCGGCGAAGCTCCTGGACGCGATGAATACGCTCGCCGATGCCCTGTTTCAGACACGGCTGCAATCGAATCTCGCGGAAACAATCGCGCAGCGCACATTGATGACGCTTGCGACCGCAGCGAGGAAAAAAGCCTGATCCTGCCGCTCAGTCGCTGCGACTTATGATCCACCGCGTGCCGTGGCCAAGTCGCAGGATGCCGGTTGAACGAAGCGCACGCCGACTTCGCCGGCCGTGCGCCATATCAGACGACAACGTCGCTGAACTTCACCGCCTTCCGACAGGACGATCAGGAAACGCTCCGGCAGATCGACCGACAGATCCAGTTTGATCTTGGCTCCGCCCGTCGAGAAGTCGAGTGTGTGCGTGCTCACGATCCGCTCGCCGGTTTCCTGTCGCACCACGACGGGAATTTTCAACTTCCTGCGCGGAGATTGTCTCTTCCGGTAGTCGGTCATGATCGCACCGAGCCCCACCCGTTCACATGCGCCACTTCGTCAGCCGCCGAAATCTTTCCCCGCAGCTTTTTGCACACTCCAGAACCGCAGCACTCTTTGTGCGGTCGCCGGCGTCAGCTTCGCATAGTCGGATTTCAGCGAGTCGAGTTCGGCCGGGGATATTCCCGCTCGCGATCTGCTCTCCAAGAACGAGCGCACCGCCTTCCAGCTCAAGCCGGCGGCCCGGCAAGGAATGATCAGCGCCTCCCTGCGATCGCTTTGCGCGATCCGGTCGATAATGTCGTGTGGAGTGGAACACATCTGGGAAAGCGCCATGATCGATTCGGCGTAGCGTGAGCCCTGCACGAATTGCAGAAATGCGACTTCGTCGAGCTCGCCGTCGACATGCATTTTATGGACCACGCGGCGCGCAACATCGAAATCGGGTGCCGGGGGCAATCCGTGCAGCACGTCGGAATCGATGCTCGACAGAACTTTCCTGATTTCGTCCCGATGAAGCGGCGAGGCCAGCCTCAACAGCTTCTCGCGAACGATCTCGCGTGCCTTTTCCAGCAATCGCCGCAGCAGATGCAGCGGCAGGTCGAGCCTCAGCCCCAGTGTCTCGGTCAGAGCATCGTCGGCTTCCGCCTTCTGCACCAGTCGCGACATGCCCGCGTTGGAGAAGTGCGCATCGGAACTCGAGGCCAGCCTGCGATGCACCTGCAGATCGCCGCGGTCGATCAGGATGTCGGTGACCGACTCGTCGAGGGTGCGCCGTCCGGAAATCGCAAGCAGATGGGCCTGCCCTTTGGTGCGGGCGATCTCCATCAGGTCCGCGATCGGCAATCGGGTTGAATTGGTAAGAACAGGGCCGGCAACGGCAATTTCGTCTTCGCGCGCAAGAGTCTGGATGACGCCGAGCGGGGCGTTCTCGATTGGGGCGAGACGCTCGCTCAGCTCCGCGAGTGCACGCATTTCGATCCGCTTCACGAGGTGAAGAGTGACGTTGTCGAAGACATCGATCTGTTCGGCAGTCAGCCGGTCTTGTGTGGAAAGAAACAGATCGGTGATGCGCCGTAGCGTGTCGATTCGGTCAGCCTTGGAGCCGCTCTGAACCGCGTTCTCAAGTTCGCCGAGCAACGACTCTCGGGCGGTAGGCATGCGATGCAATCTCCCCAACTGACCCATCTGTCGGGAAGCCAAAATAGGGAACTTCTCGCCAAAATTGCAGCGGAAAGTTCCGGCTTTTGATAACCATCTGAATAAGTTATGCTATTTGCACAACTACAGCGCACAGATGGGAATTATCCTGGAAGGATTGCGGCGAATCACTAGGACCGCTGCAGCCGCCGCACCACCTCGTCGAGCTGATCGAGCGTGCGATAGCGGACGCCAAGGGTGCCGCCGGCGCGGCCGCGGTCGTTGATCTCGACCACGAGACCAAGGGCATCCGACAGCTGGCGCTCGAGCGCGGCGATGTTGGCATCCTTCATCGCCTTGGCGCTGGATTTCTTGGGCTTCTTTCCGGCCGCCTTGGCATTGTCCTGCCGGAGTTTCTCGGCCTCGCGGACATTCAGTCCCTTTTCGACGATGTCGCGCGCCACGCCTTCCGGATCGGTCTGGTTGATCAGCGCGCGCGCGTGTCCGGCCGTCAGCTTGCCCTGATTGATATAGGCCTTCACCGCATCCGGCAGCCGCAGCAACCGCAGCGTATTCGCGACATGGCTGCGGCTCTTGCCGACAATATGGGCGATGTCGTCCTGGCTGTGGCTGTACTGGCTGGCGAGCGCCTGATAGCCGGCGGCCTCTTCGAGCGGGTTGAGGTCGGCGCGCTGGATGTTTTCGATGATCGCAAGTTCAAGCGCTTCGGCATCGGTGACTTCGAGCACGACGATCGGCACTTCGTGCAGGCCGGCGCGCTGCGACGCGCGCCAGCGCCGTTCACCGGCGATGATCTCGAAATTCTTGCCACCCTCCGGAGCTGAGCGCACCACAATCGGCTGGATGATGCCGCGCTCGCGGATCGACTGCGACAGCTCGTCGAGCTCGGTATCGGCGAAGATGCGGCGCGGATTGCGCGGGTTCGGCGTGAGATGCTCGATCGGGACTTTCCGCGGCGGCAGCTTCTGGGTGCGATCCGCCACCGGAGATTCGGCGCCGACATCGCCCATCAGCGCGGCAAGGCCGCGTCCCAACCGTGATCGCGAATCCTCTGCCATATCGGCCGCTCCTGATGTTCGCGCCACCCGTGCCTCCAATTTCATGTCAATGCCGCCTGGCTGTCGCTCAATGCGCGCCCTGCTCGCGCTCGCGTTGAATCACCTCAGTCGCAAGCCGCAGATAAGCATCGCTGCCGGCACACTTCAGGTCATAGACCAGCACCGGCTTGCCGTAGGACGGCGCTTCTGAAATGCGCACATTGCGCGGGATGACGGTGTCGTAGACCTTCGCACCCATGAATTCGCGCACGTCGGCAACCACCTGGTTCGACAGATTGTTGCGGGCATCGAACATGGTCAGCACGATGCCATGGATGGTCAGCCGCGGGTTCAGCAGCTCTTTGACCTGGTCGACGGTCTTGAGCAGTTGCGACAAGCCTTCGAGCGCGAAAAACTCGCATTGCAGCGGCACCAGCACGGCGTCGGACGCGGCCATCGCATTGACGGTGAGCAGGTTCAGCGACGGCGGGCAATCGACCAGGGCATAGGTGTAGTCGGTCCCCTCCGAGGCACCCTCGTTCAGCTTGGCGAGCGCGTTGCGCAGCCGCACCGCGCGATCGCGCGCACTGGAAATCTCCAATTCGAGGCCGGCCAGGTCGAGCGTCGACGCCGCGATATGCAGCCGCGGCACCGAGGTGGTGAGGATCGAATCGCGCAGGCTCGCCTCGCCGGTCAGCACATCATAGGTCGAGCGGCTGCGGCTCTTGCGATCGATGCCGAGTCCGGTCGAGGCGTTGCCCTGCGGGTCGAGATCGATGATCAGCACCCGCTCCCCGATCGCGGCCAGCGCGGTGCCGAGATTGATCGCGGTCGTGGTCTTGCCGACCCCGCCCTTCTGGTTGGCGACCGCGAGCACCCGCATGGCTTTGGGTGCATCGGGGGACAGCTCGGGACCTCCGGCCGGATCGGTCGGGGCAATGGTGGGTGCGTCGGTCATGTCTGGCCTCGTGATAGGAATATTATCGTAATCATTCCCGGGTTGGACGAAGGCGTTCAACCGAGCGGACCCGAACGATGCGCCCGAAGGAATCGGTGGCGCTGGCGATCAACTCTGTGTCCATGGTCCAACATTTAGATGCTGCGGTCAATTCACCCTCTATATCTCGTCCCTTGAGGAACAGTGCCGTGGCGCCCCTTTTCAACAAGGGATAGGCGCTTTCGAGCAGATTATCGAGGGGCGCGAGCGCCCTGGCGGTCACGATCTCCACCGGTTCGGCGAAGTCGTCCACAAAGTCTTCGATCCGGACGGCGTGGACCTTGGCAGGCGCCCCGGTGATCCGGGCTGCCTCCCGCAGGAACGCTGCCTTCTTCAGATTGCTTTCGACCAGGTGGACCACAGTCCCGGGTTTGTCCGCAAGTAGGCAGGCGATGACCAGTCCGGGAAAGCCGCCGCCCGAGCCAAGGTCGACCCAGTGTCTGGCATTCGGTGCCAGGGGCAGAAGCTGGAGCGAGTCGGCGACATGCCGGCTCCAGAGTTCGGGCAGCGTCGACGGTGCCACCAGGTTTGTCTTGGCCTGCCATTGCAGCAGCGTGGCGACGAACCGGTCGATCCTGGACAGGATTTTCGGGGTTATTTCACGTGAATCGTCGAGCAGGGCGAGGGCCCGTTCGCGATCGGCGGCGATACGGGAGTCCAGATCGCGCGGCAGCCCGGACGCGCCGCCACCGCGGGCCATCAGCGCGCCGCTGCGCGGGTGCCGCCGCGACGCAGATGCGCGACCAGGAGGGTGAGCGCCGCCGGGGTCACCCCCTCGATCTTGCCGGCATGACCGATGGTCCGGGGTCGGTGCGCCGCCAGCCGGTGGCGGGCCTCGTTGGAAAGGCCGACAATCGCTGCATAATCCAGATCGTCTGGCAGACCGAGCGCCTCGTCACGGCGATAAGCCGCTATATCCGCGGTCTGGCGCGACAGGTAGACGTCGTATTTGGCGTCGATCTCGAGCTGCTCCGCCACTTTCGGGGCCAGCGCGCCCAGCTGCGGCCAGATCCGTGAAACATCCCCCAGACCGACGTCCGGATAGGACAGAAGCTCGAAGGCGGTGCGGCGATGGCCGTCTTTCTTGAGATTCAGGCCATGCCGCTCGGCCTCGGTTGGGGAAACCGACACTGATTTCGCGAATTCGCGCGCCTCCGCCAGCGATTTGGCCTTGATGCGGTAGGCGTCCCGGCGCTCGGCCTGAACGCAGCGCAGCGCGATGCCCTTTTCCGTCAGCCGCTGATCCGCGTTATCGGCCCGCAACGCCAGCCGGTACTCCGCCCGCGATGTGAACATGCGGTAGGGCTCTGTGATTCCACGTGAAACAAGGTCGTCGACCATCACCCCGATGTAAGCCTCGGCGCGGTCAAAAGTGATTCCAGATCCGCCACTTGCGCGGGATGCGGCATTGAGCCCGGCGAGCAATCCCTGCGCCGCAGCTTCCTCATATCCGGTGGTGCCGTTGATTTGTCCCGCGAGGAAAAGACCGGGCAGCAGCCGGGTTTCCAGGGTCGGATTCAGCTCGCGGGGATCGACGTGGTCGTACTCGATCGCATAGCCCGGCCGGACGAATTTCGCCTTTTCCAGCCCCGGAATAGTCCCGACCAGGGCATGCTGGACGTCCTCCGGCAGCGAGGTGGAGATCCCGTTCGGATAAACCGTGTGATCGTCGAGCCCTTCCGGCTCCAAAAAGATCTGGTGCCCGTCCCGTTCCCCGAAACGGACGATCTTGTCCTCGATCGAAGGGCAGTAACGCGGCCCCCGGCTGTCGATCTGACCGGAATACATCGGGGACCGGTGCACGTTGGCGCGGATCACCGCGTGGGTGGCTTCGGTTGTGCGGGTAATGCCGCACTGGATCTGCGGGTTCTCGATCCGCGAGGTCATCGTGGAGAAAGGCTCCGGCGGCTCGTCGCCCGGCTGCATCTCCAGGGCGCCCCAATCGATGGTCTGGCCATCCAGACGCGGCGGGGTGCCGGTTTTCAGCCGGCCGAGCGCGAAACCGGCGTGCTCCAACGCTTTGGACAGGCCTAATGCAGGGGCTTCACCTACCCGGCCCGCCGGAATTTGCCGCTCGCCAATATGGATGAGGCCGCGCAGGAAGGTGCCGGTGGTCAAAACCACCGCTGCGGCCGCTAGGATTCGGCCGTCAGCAAGCCGAATGCCGGTTACGCGGCCGTTCTGGACCAGCAGATCGTCGGCTTCGCCCTCCACCACCGTCAGATTGGCGGTTTCGCGGATCGCAGCCTGCATCGCCGCCGCATAGAGCTTGCGATCCGCCTGGGCGCGCGGCCCGCGGACGGCCGGGCCCTTGCGGCGGTTCAGAACCTTGAACTGAATGCCGCCACGATCGGCGACACGGCCCATCAGGCCGTCTAGCGCATCGATTTCCCGGACCAGATGGCCTTTACCTAGCCCACCGATTGCCGGATTGCAGGACATGGCGCCGATCGTCGCAAATCGATGGGTGACGAGTGCCGTAGCAGCGCCAAGGCGCGCGGATGCAGCCGCGGCCTCGCAGCCGGCGTGTCCGCCGCCAATCACGATCACATCGAAGCGCTGATCCATAGGTGGCGGTATGTAGTGGACCGGACCCGCAGCGTCAAAAGGTGGGACGTTTCATCGGCGATTCAACGCGCCGGTTTCACGTGAAACGCAGGAGTCTCAGAGCCTTGCCCGGAGAGTCTGGACTCGAATCAGAAAAGGTAAACGCGCTATTTACCAATACAGAAATCGCGGAAAATCACGTCCAGGATGTCCTCGACATCCACGCGCCCCGTCAGCCGGCCAAGTGCCTGAGCCGCAACGCGTAATTCCTCAGCAAAGGTATCCTCGCGGCCGCCCTCGCCTTCCGAAATCGCCCGATTCAGCGCGGATTCGGCCTGTTCGAGCAGCCGCCGCTGCCGTTCCCGGGTCACCAGCGCCGGTTCTCGCGATTCCAGCGCCGAACGGGCAAATGAGGCCAGATCCCGGAGTAATCGGTCAACTCCTTCCCCTGATACCGCAGAAAGCTCGTAGAAGTGCGAATCCTCGCCCCGAGAGGCCCCCCGAGGATCCTTCTCGCCGGGTTCCTCGCTCCGAAGATCGATTTTCGTTCTGAGCCGCCAAAGTTCCGGGCCGGAACCGCGCTCCGGTGCCTGTCCCGAATCCGGATTCGCACCTTCATTTTCTGTTAACCATAAAACCAGATCGGCGGCGGCGGCGCGGGATCTGGCACGGGCGACCCCCTCCCGCTCGACCGGATCGTCCGACTCCCGGATCCCCGCGGTATCGAGCAGCGTGACCGGATAGCCTTCGAGGTCGAGATGGACCTCGATCACGTCGCGTGTGGTTCCGGCGTGGGGCGAGACAATCGCGACCTCCCGCCGGGCCATCCGGTTCAGCAGCGTCGACTTGCCTGCATTGGGGGGACCGGCGATCGCGACCACCAGACCGTCGCGCAGACGCTCGCCTTGGCGCCCTTGGGCCAGCAATGCTGCGATCTCCTGCTGCAGCAAACGCGCAGCATCGAGCGCGCGCACCGCAACATCGGCCGCCACATCCGCCTCATCCGAGAAGTCGATCCCCGCCTCGGCGAGCGCCATGGCCTCGATCAGCCGCAGCCGCCAGTTTTCGGCCCGGTCGCCCAGCAGCCCCTGCAGCTGCCGCACCGCCTGGCGCCGCTGCGCCTCGGTATCGGCATGAATCAGATCGGCCAAACCTTCGACCGCGGTCAGGTCGAGCTTGCCGTTGTCGAAGCCGCGCCGGGTGAATTCGCCTGCCTCGGCCGGCCGCAGACCGGTCAGACCTGACAGCGCCGCGAAGGTCGCGGCGATCACCGCCCTGCCCCCATGCAGCTGTAATTCGACAACGTCCTCACCGGTCTCGCTGTTCGGCCCCTCGAAAAACAAAACCAGTGCCTGGTCGATCATCTCGCCGGACGCCGGATCGCGAATGGTCGCCAGCATCGCGCGCCGCGATTCGGGAACCCGGCCAACCAGCGCTTCGAGAGCCGCTTTCGCCTGCGGTCCCGAGATCCGGACCACGCCGATCGCGGCCGGCACCGAGCCGGAGGACAGCGCGTAGATGGTGTCGGATGTCATAGCCATGCTTGCTTCAAGCCGGTTCAACGATCCACGTAAAGCGCAGAAGCACCGGTTGTCTTGCGTACCAGGCAAGCGTGTAATACATTCCCTATATGAAATCGGTCACCATCCGACTCCCTGACAGCCTCGCCGAGGACATTGAGGCCGAAGCGCAGCGACGCAAGATGTCGAAAACCGACATCATACGAGAGCGTCTGAGTCGAAATGTCGAAAGCGCACGAGTGCCGGCTTCGTTCGAAGCAATCGCCGATCTTATCGGTTCGATCGATGGATTGCCCACCGACCTGAGCCGCAACAAGAAAGCGTATCTCAGGGCGGGCTATGGCAGGAAGCGTCCTCGTTGATTCCGGATTTCTCGTCGCGCTCCTGAACAATCGTGATTCAGATCACGAATGGGCGCACGGTATCGCCAAACGACATGCACCGCCATGGATGACGTGCGATGCCGCTGTATCAGAGACCTTCTATCTAATTGGTTCGAGCGGACCGAGACAGCTTGCCGAACTTATCAAACGTGGAGCCCTGTCGAGCACATTTCGATTCAACGACAGCGCCATCGAAGTGCTTCAACTCATGTTGAAATATGAAGATGTGCCGATGGCATTCGCCGATGCCTGTCTCGTGCGAATGACTGAGATTTTTCCCGATCCGATCTTACTGACGACCGACTCGGACTTTAATGTTTATCGTCGACACGGACGACAGGCCGTGCCGTGCGTGATGCCGGCCTAAATCACATTCCGCAAAACCAGCAGCGCACCCAGCGCGAGCAATCCGACGTAAAGAAACACCCGAAACGTTTCCGCGCTGATGCGCGCACGCATCCGCTGTCCGGCGTACATGCCAACCAAAGCAGGCGCGATCGCGAACAGCGACAAGGTACCGAGCGAGACATCGAACGCGCCGCCGTCCCACAACACGAAGGCAAGCGCCACGGTCGAGACCGTAAAATGCAGGCCGAGCGCCTGCACCAGTTCATCCTTCTCGAGCCCAATGGATTGCAGATAGGGCAGGGCGGGAATCACGAACACTCCTGTCGCCGCCATCACCAGGCCGGTTGAGACACCGACCAACGGCCCGAGCCAGACCTCGCTCGCACGCGGCACCGAAAATGTTACGCGCGACAAACCGATCAGCGCATAGGCTATCAGCACGATTCCGAGTCCAAGCGCGGCAGGCTTCGCATTCGCTCCGGTCAGAACGCCAGCACCAAGCCACCCACCCGCAAACATCGCGAGCAGCATGGTGCCGAGTCGCTTGATCAGGCCCAGGAGATAAGGCCCCGCGACCATCTGCCAGATATTGGTCGCGAGCGACGGCGCAATCAGGATCGCCGCCGCCTGGGCCGGCGACATCACCGCCGCAAGCAGGCCCATCGCCACCGTCGGCAACCCCATGCCGATCACGCCCTTCACGAATCCCGCAAGCAGATAGGCGGCGACAACCAGAGCGATCAGCAAAGCATCCATACGCCCGCAATTGAAACAAGTCGCGCTACGCCGCAATGCCTAAACCGCGAAGGCTGCCTTCGCCAAAACGGAATGGCTGCGCTGCCATTTGCGACCGCGAGACGTTATCGTCAGGTCCAACGCATCAGCGAGGTCGTCATGTCCGCCGCCGCATCAACCCAAAAACCCGGGCCAGAAAACCGGCTTGCGCACGAGACCTCGCCCTATCTGCTGCAGCACAAGCACAATCCGGTGGACTGGCGGCCCTGGGGACCGAAGGCGTTGGCTGAAGCGAAAAAGAGCAACAAGCCGATCCTGCTGTCGGTCGGCTATGCCGCCTGTCACTGGTGCCATGTCATGGCGCATGAAAGCTTCGAGGACGAGGCGACGGCGCGGGTGATGAACGAGCTGTTCGTCAACATCAAGGTCGATCGCGAGGAGCGGCCGGACATCGACCAGATCTACATGCAGGCGCTGCATCATCTGGGCGAGCAGGGCGGCTGGCCGCTGACGATGTTTCTCACGCCCGCGGGCGAGCCGTTCTGGGGCGGCACCTATTTTCCGCCGACGTCGCGCTATGGCCGGCCGGCCTTTGTCGATGTGATGCGGGAAGTGGCGCGGCTGTTTCGCGAGGAGCCCGCCAAGATCGAACAGAACCGCGCCGCGCTGATGGCGCGGCTGTCCGAGGTGGCCCGGCATCCGCATCGTGTCATCATCGGGCGGCAGGAACTCGATCAGGTCGGCCAGCAGCTCGGCACCGCCATGGACCCGGTGAACGGAGGCCTGCGCGGCGCACCGAAATTCCCGCAATGCGCGATGTTCGAGAACCTGTGGCGGGCGGGTCTGCGGACGGGAAACGGGCGCTATTTCCATATCGTCGATCTGACCCTCACGAGGATCAGCGAGGGCGGCATCTACGACCATCTCGGCGGTGGCTATTCCCGTTATTCGGTCGACGACAAGTGGCTGGTGCCGCATTTCGAGAAGATGCTCTACGACAATGCCCAGATTCTCGACCTGCTGGTGCTGGCCTGGGGCCGAACCGGAAAAATGCTGTACCGGGAACGCGCCGAGGAGACCGTGGCTTGGCTCCAGCGCGAGATGACCAGCGGCGAGGGCGCGTTTTACTCTTCATTGGACGCAGACTCCGAAGGGGAGGAGGGAAAATTCTACGTCTGGTCAATGGCGGAGGTCGAGGCGGTTCTGAGGCCGGAAAATGCTGCGGTTTTCGCGCAGCATTACGACGTGACCCCCGGGGGCAATTTCGAGGGTCATAATATTCTCAATCGTCTCAGAGACTTACCGCGCAGCATGGAAATCGATGCTGCACTCCCCCTGCTGCGGGCCATGCTGCACCAAGAGCGCGAAAAACGGATCCGCCCCGGGCTCGACGACAAGGTTCTGGCCGACTGGAACGGCCTGACGATTACCGCTCTGGTCAATGCCGGCAATGCGTTCTGGCAGCCGTCGTGGATCGAATTGGCAACGCGGGCATTCGAATTTGTGCGGCGCAACATGACACGTGGGGACCGTCTTGGCCATTCCTGGCGGGAGGGGCGGCTTCTTTACCCCGGCCTCGCCTCGGACTTCGTCTTCATGATCCGGGCCGCGTTGTCGCTGCATGAGGCCACCGGCGAGCGCTCCTATCTCCATCAGGCAGTCATCTGGCAGCAGACCCTGGACCGGCATTACGCCAATCCCGAGACCGGCACCTATTACCTGACTGCGGATGACGCCGAGGGCCTGGTGATCCGGCCCGCCCTGACCACGGACGACGCCACGCCGAATCCGAACGGGGTCGCGGCGCAGAATCTGATCCGGCTGGCCGCCTTCACCGGCGATCACGCCTTCCGCGAGAAGGCGGACCGGCTGATCGAGGGCGTGCTGGCGCTCGGCGGCGACAACCTTTTCATGCATGTGTCGCTGCTGAACGCGATCGATATGCGGCTCAACCTGGCGGAGATCGTCGTGACCGGGGAGGGCGCCGCGGCCGATGCACTGGTCGGTGCCGCGCTCGCCTTGCCTTACGTCAATCGCGCGGTGATCCGTGCACCGTCCGCCGAGGCATTGCCGGACTCGCATCCGGCCCGGGAGAAGGTGAAAGCCGCAAGCGGCGCCGCCGCCTTCATCTGCATCGGCGAGACCTGCTCGCTGCCGGTCACAGACCCTGACCAGATTGCCTCGCATACGGATGCGGGCCGCACAGCACCACCGGCTTGACGCATACCGCGAATCGTCCTGCTAGTCAGATCATGCGCCCGCCACGGCGGCGTGCGTGCACGCACGCCTTGTCCGGGACACGATGGACCGGCTGTGGCAATGACTCAGATGACGCGAGCGGTTGTCTTTTCACTCGGCGCGCTGGCCGGCGTCACCGCCGCACATGCGGCCGATGTCCCGGTCACAGCCAAAGCCGCCGAGCATGTGCGCGCATGCACCTTGTATGGCGTCGGCTATTACTACATCCCCGGCACCGACACCTGCATCAGGATCGGCGGCTATGTCCGCTATGAGACGTATTACAACGCCGCCAGCGGTACCTATCCGACCACGACCGCGCAGGGCGTGTTCAATCGCAACACCGCGACCTATGCGGCGCAGACGCGTTTCCGCCTGTCGAGCGATGTGCGCACGCAGACCGATTACGGCACGCTGCGATCGTATCTCTCTTTCGGGGTCAACTGGCTGAACAATCCGGGCGGCGCCTATGAAGCCACGACCGGTTCCAACAACGTCACGGTCGCGCTCGAACGCGCCTTCATCCAGTTCGCCGGATTCACGTTCGGGCGCAGCGATACGTTTTTCGCGCTCTACAGCAGCCCGTCCTACACCTTCCTCACGTTTTCGCTCGACGGATCGACCGGCAATACCGGCATGAATGTGATGGCCTACACCCACGAATTCGGCAACGGGCTGAGCGCCACCCTCTCGCTGGAGGACCAGATCGCGCACGGCGCACCGGTGATCAATCTCGGCCGCGGCAACACCGTCACCAGCACCGCGGGTGTGATGGGCGCGGGCCTGTTCGCGCAGCCCGCCTCCCCCTTCACCGGTACCAAAGGCCAATGGCTGCCCGACATTGTCGGCAACATCAGATGGCACCAACCCTGGGGCGGTCTGCAGATCAAGGGCGCGTTGCATCGCGTCGGCGCGCAATACAATTTTGCCAACACCAGCGGCGACGGCAATTGCGCAACCCCCAACACACCCGCCTGCGGCCACCCGGCCGATGTTTGGGGCTGGGCTACCGGCGCCGGCTTCCGCCTGAATATGCCGTGGCACGCGAAGGACACATTGTCCGGTGTCATCGCTTACGCGCAGGGCGCCTCGCGCTATGTGGCCTTCAGCCAGAACAACAACGCGCTGCACGGCGCGGGCGGCTTCGCTATCGGGCCCTTCACCGATGCTGTGTTCGGCGGCGTCGGGCTGAATGCCGGCGCGCAGAGCGACATCCTTCTCACCCGCGCGGTGGGAGGCTCGATCGCGTTCGAGCATTACTGGACGCCGAGCCTGCGGACCGCCTACGTGTTCGGCTATCTCAGCATCAGCTACAGCGATGCGGCCAAGGTCCAGATCGCCAATCTCGGGCGGCGCTGCGCCATCGGCGGCACAGCGGGCACGGCCTTCAATATGCGGCCCGTGGCCGGTGGCGGTCCCGGCAATTGCGATCCTGACTGGTCCACTTGGCGCGTCGCGTCCCGCACAATCTGGAACCCGGTCGCCAATCTCGATGTCGGTCTGGAAGTCGGCTATTCGCAAATCGACACCGCATTCGAGGGTGCGGGCAGCATTCCCGCGGGCGCCGGCAATCCAAACGGCACCAGCCTGTCGGCGGGCGACTACAGCATTCGCGATCAGGGCGTCTGGACCGCGACCTTTCGGGTGCAGCGCAGCTTTTGACCGTAAGAGCAAGCATGGCGCAGAGTCATGACGCCTGTCGTAGCTCGCCGGCGCGTTTGAGCCACGGGCTCCATGGCTCCGGCGGGACAAGACCTTCGCTCGCCCAGACCGGCACGATGGTGCCCGCGCCATCGAAACGGCCGACAAAGGCCGGCTTATGCAGATGCTGGGTCCCGCCGTCCATCCGCACCGTAAAGCCGCTCGGCGCATCGTAGGTCCTATCCGCCATGGCCGCGCGCACCGCGGCCACGTCGGTGGTTCCGGCGCATTCGACCGCAGCCACCCACATGCAAAAGCCGATCAGCGTCGCCTCCATCGCGTCGTTGGGCAACGCGGCACCGGTGCCCTTGAAGCTCCGCCAGCGGTTCACAAAGGCACGGTTCGCCGGATGATCGATGGCGCCGAAATAGCTCCAGCACGCGAAATGGCCGCCCATCGGCACGCCGGCAAGCGACGCAAGCTCGCGCTCTCCGATCGATAGCGTCATCACCGGCAGCACAGCAGGCGACAGCCCCTGCCGTACATATTCGCGCAGGAAATGCACGTTCGCATCGCCCGATATCGTCGACACGATCGCGGCATTGCCACGGGCCCCGAACGCCGCCATGCGCTCGATCGCCTCGCGCCATTGCCGCTCGCCGAACGGCGCGTAGAACTCCATGACCTGGCTCTCCGGCACGCCGCGCGATGCCAGATAGGTCCGCAGAATCGCATTCGTGGTGCGCGGATAGATGTCGTCGGTCCCCGCCAGAATGAAATGGCGGCTACCCCGATCGAGCAGATAATTCACCGCCGGCAATGCCTGCTGGCGCGGTGTCGCTCCGGTATAGAAGACATGCGGCGATTGCTCCTCGCCCTCATACTGGCTCGGATAGAACATGAGCGCGTCGTGCCGCTCCAGGACCGGCAGCACCTGATGGCGCGACGCCGACCTCCAGCAGCCGAACAGGATCGCGATGTCCTGTTCGGTCAGCATCGTCTCCGCATGTTTCGCGTAAAGCTGCGGATCGGAGGCCGGATCGGCGATCACCGCCTCGACCGGCCGGTTCAGCAGGCCGCCGGCATCGTTCAATTGCTCGATCAGCATCACCAGCACTTGCTGCAGCGGCCGTTCCGCCGCGGTCAGCGTGCCCGACAACGAATGCAGGATGCCGACGCGGATCGCGCCGTGCTCCAGCTCCGTGAAATAACCGCCGATCGAACCGACCAGCGTCTGCGAACGCAAGGCCAGATCGTCGGCGGTGCCCAATACGGTTTCGCCTGCCTGCGCCACCTCGGTGATCGCGGACTGGATATCGGGCAACGCGCGCGACACCGTCGTTGCCACCCGGTTGGCCTCATCGCCGATATGGTCCAGTCCTTCGAGCTGCCGCTCCAGGATCGCATCCAGATCCTGGTTGACCACACTGGTCGCCTCGACGCTGGTCGCGACCGCCCCGATTGCGGTCACTGTTTGCCGCACCGCGTTCTGAATGGCGGCAATCTGCGCCCGAATCTCCTTGGTGGCGCTCGCGGTCTGGTTCGCCAATCCTTTCACCTCGCTTGCGACCACGGCAAAGCCACGGCCGGCTTCACCGGCGCGCGCCGCCTCGATCGTGGCGTTCAGCGCAAGCAGCGAGGTCTGGCCCGCAATCGATTGAATCAACTTGATCACGACATCGATCTGCTGCGCCGCATCGAACAGGGTATGGACGGTCTGGTCGGCATGGCGAAGCTCGGCCGCGGTGCGACCGGTGGCGGTTCGTGCCGCCTCGACATATCGGCGGGAGCGCAACACGATCTCGCGCACCTCGCGCGCGGCGTCGGCGACCTTGCCCGCATCGATCGCGGCGGCTTCCGCCGACTGCGATGCGTTGGCGACGCGATCCGACATCTCGCGATTACGGACCGCCAGATCGGCCGCGGTTACGCGAATACGCTCTCCCGCGCCGGTGAATGCCTGCGTCACATCGCCGATCGCGGCCTGGAAGCGCCGCGTGATGAACTGCCGGCCGGCTTGGCGCAGACGCGATTCGGTGATCCGGCGGTCACGATCGATCGCAACATTGTCCGCCTGGCTCAGCGCCAGACGCATCGCCTCCGCGGCTTCGCCGAAACGCTGCACGCTGCCGTCGCCCACCGCATCCGGAAGGTTCGCAAAGCGATCGCCGCGCGCAATGCGCACGAGTCCGGCCAGCAGGCGTGAAATCCGGCTCTCCGCAAACCACCCAACGATCACCGCACCGAACGCAGCCGCGCCGATCCCTGCGGTTGATCCAAAAGCCAGCTGCAAGCCAAGTGCGCTCAGCGCGACGAGAAAAACCGGCACTGCAAGCCAGAGTGCCGGTTTGTGAACGTTCTGTGTCATGCGCAAATCCGATTCGATGACCGGCGTCATCGACTGAAGCGGACTTCACACGGATCGCGTTGCGAAAGCGTTAGTGATCGGGCTGTTGCCGCGCACGAATTTGAGTCAGCAGCCGCTCATAATTTATGCTGTGAATTGCACTGTATGTGACAGTGAAATCAGCAGACCTATTGAGCAAGCACGAACGGCTCGTAGAGCGAGATCGAAATCTCTGGCCGCTGCGTCCCGCCGGTCTTGCTGATCACTTCCTGTCCGGCGCGAAACAGCACATCCTTGATGTCGATGCCGGGTGTGACGAGATGTCTGGCAAGCGCACCGGTGAACGGACTATTGCTGCCCGGCGCACCATCCGCAGCGGTCGTCATATGCTGGGTCGAATAGACCACGATCAGACCATCCGGATTCTGCAATCGCGCCAGCCCGCGACTGCTGCCGCCGCCGCGCGTGGCGGCGCCGCGCGCAACGGCGTCCTGCCGGCGCAACTCCACTTCGCGTTCGTTGTCCCGGCAGGCATCAAGAATGACAAGCCGCACGCCCCTGGCGCGCCGCAATTCACCGACCAGCGATTCGACCTGAATCAATTCGCTCGGGATGTCCGAGAGTTTTTGGTATCGGGAATCCACCGGCACCACATAGGGGACGTCGCCGAAGGTCGAGCCATGCCCGGCAAAATAGACGATCGCAGCATCCGCATCGCGCACGATTGCGCCGAACTCGCCGATGTGACGGCCCATCGCCCGCTTGTCGAGATTCTCGCCGTACACCACCTCGAATCCGAGTTTCGTGAGGGTGTCGCGCATCGTCCGTGCGTCGGTGATCGGGTTATCGAGCTTGGGCACGTGCCGGTAGTCGCTGTTTCCCATCACCAGCGCGACCCGCTTGCCTGACGAGGGCGAGGATGAAACCAGCCCAAGCGCCGCCTGCGGCTTTGCGGCTGAGGGCGTCGCGGCTGACAACGTGACGGCTGCAGCACTGGCCCGGCTCGTGGAGCCGAGCGCGATCTCACGGCCCTCCAGCGCTTCGTTCAGCAAGGGGTCGATCCGCAGCGCGGCGTCGTAATCCGCCAGCGCCCGCTGGTTGTCGCCCTGCGCATGATAGAAATCGCCGCGCTTGGAATAGGTGTATGGATCCTTGGGCGCGAGCCGGATGCCCTCGTTCAGATCGGCGAGTGCGCGCCGCACATCGCCCTTGCCGAGATAGGCGATGCCGCGATGGCTGAAGGCCTGGCCAAGCTTGGGGTCGAGCTTGATCGCTTCGTTCAGATCGGCGATGGCACGGTCGAATTGCCGCTTCGCGTTGAGCACCTCGCCGCGATTGCTGTAGCCCACGGCAAGCTTGTCATCGATCCGCAGCACCTCATTGAACTCCGCGAGTGCGCTGTCGTATTGCTTTTTGGCGTAGAGGGTGACGCCGCGATAGTTGATCGCAAACACATTCTTGCGGTCGAGCTTGAGCGCGGCGTCAAACTCGGCAAGCGCTGCGTCGAAGTCCTTCCGGTCATAGGCAACGCCGCCGCGCCGCGCGATATTCTCCGGATCCTTCGGATCGATCCGGAGCGCCTCCTGATAATCCGCGAGCGCACGATCGAAGTCCTTCAGCTCCTGATAGGCCTCGCCGCGGGCGCGGTAGTTCACCGCCTTCTTCGGATCGAGGCGAATCGCCTCGCTGTAGTCGGTAAAGGCGCGAGCATGATCTTGCTTTGCAAAATAGGCTTCACCCCGACTCCGTATGATATCAACGTTGTCCGGCTCAAGACGGAGCGCGGCCGAATAGGCCTCTACGGCCCTGTCGTATTCCTTCAGTTCGAAAAACGCCCATCCGCGATTTTGATGCGCTGACGTCATCTCCGGATCGAGGCGAATGGCCGCGTCATATTCGACGATCGCCTTTTTGAAATCCTTCTGCGCCCCGAAGATATTGCCGCGCTTGAAATAGCCGTCCGCCAGTTTCGGATCGAGCCGCAACGCGTCGTTGGCATCCTTCAGCGACCGGTCGAAGTCCTTCTTTTCGGCATAGGATCCGGAACGCGCGGCATATCGCCTCGCATCCTTCGGCTCCAGACGAATCGCCTCGCTGTAATCGGCAATGGCGCGGTCGTAATCCTGGCTGTCGTGATAGGAATTGCCGCGGCTATGAAACGCCACAGCATTCTTTTCATCGAGGCGGATCACCGCATTGTAGTCGGCAATGGCGCGATCGTACTCCGCGCGGTCGTGGTAGACGTCGCCGCGGGAGATGTAGGCATCGACATATTTCTTATCGAGGCGAATGGCGGTCGAAAAATCATCGAGCGCGCGCTCGATGTCCTTCTTTGCGAGATACGCGTTGCCGCGGCTGCGATGGGCGCTAGCCGACTTGGGATTGAGGCGGATCGCCTGATTGTAGTCGGCGATGGCCCGGTCGTAGTCGTTCAGGTGCGTGTAATATTCATAGGCCCGATAGAGATAGAGTTCGGACAGCGCGCTGCCCTTCACCCGCCCGGTCGAGATCAGCCGCGTGCAGGCAGCCACTCGACTTTCAACGGTGCCGGTCTCACCGGCGCAAAGATCCTGATCGTTCTTCTGCGCGATCACGGCGGACGACGTCAGAACGAGCAAAGCCAATCCGAGAATCGAACCGCGACCCATTGAAGCCCTCCCACTCGCCCCACCCCTTTACCACGGACGGCGGAATCTGCGCGACCCAGCGCCGGTCAAGACTCGGTGAGCTTCCGCTTCTACGGCTTCCGCCGGTCCGCCGGCTTTTTCGCCGCCAGCGCGATCTTCGCCAGATCGCGCCCCTTGATGGCGTCCGCCAGCGCGGGATCGATCTTCAAGGCCATCTCAAAATCGGACAGCGCGCGCTCGAACTCCTTGGCTTCGTAATGCGCAGCGCCGCGATTCATATACGCCACGGCATAGCTCGGCTCGAGGCGCAAAGCCTCGTCATAATCGGCAACGGCCCGCGCGATGCTGCCGGTATTGCGGAACGTGTTGCCGCGATTGTTGTGAGCGATGGCATTACCAGGATCGAGCCGGATCACCTCGCTGTAATCGGCAATGGCGCGGTCGTAATCCTTGCGGTCGCGAAGAATATTGCCGCGGTTGATCAAGGCTGCGAGGTGTTTCGGATCGAGACGAAGCACCGCATCGAAATCCGCCAACGCACGATCGCCATCGTTGAGCATCAAGTAGCAATTGCCGCGATTGCCGTAAGCCAATACGAAGGATGGGTCGAGACGGATCGCCTCGCTATAATCGGCGATCGCGCGCTCGGATTCCCGCTTGCTGTGATACGCGCTGCCGCGGTCGTTGAAGATGCCGGCATTATTCGGATCGAGGCGGATCGCCTGGCTGTAATCGGCGATCGCGCGGTCATAATCCTTGCGGTCGCGATAGGCATTGGCGCGGCCGATCCATGCCGCCGTCTGTTTCGGATCGAGCCGCAAGACCGTGCCGAAATCGCCAACCGCATTTTCGAGTTCGCCCAGCGCGACATAAGCATTGGCGCGATTGCTGTACGCAGTCACATAACCCGCGTTCAGTCGGATCGCGTCGCTGTAATCGACAATCGCCTGCGGGACATCGCCCTTGATCCGCTGAACGCTGCCGCGATTGTTATAGGCCAGCGCATAATCCGGATTGCGCCGGATCGCTTCGCTGAAGTCGGCGAGAGCGCGATCGTAATCCTTGCGGTCGCGATGAATGTTGCCCCGGTTGATCAAGGCCGCGGTCTGTTTCGGATCGAGCCGGATCACCGCGTCGAGGTCCGGCATCGCCCGTTCGACATCGCGCTTCATCAGGTAGAGATTGGCACGATTGCTATAGGCGCCGGCATGATCCGGATCGAGCCGGACGGTCTCGCTGTAATCGGCGATGGCGCGCTCGTAGTCCTTGGCCCGGTAATGCAGGTTGCCGCGATTGTAGAAGGCCCGCGCATCCTGCGGATTGACGCGGATCGCTTCGCCGTAATCGGCAATCGCGCGGCCGGCCTCGCCTTTGGCACCGTAGGCGATGGCGCGATTGAGATAGGCCACGGCCGCATCCGGATCGAGCTTGATCGCTTCGCTATAATCGGCGATCGCCCGGTCATACTGCTTCATCGCAACATATGTGTTGGCGCGGCCGACAAAGGCGGCCGTCTGGGATGGGTTGATTTCGATCGCGCGGCTGTAATCGGCAATCGCCCGCTCGCGGTCGCCCTTGGCCGCATAATCCATGGCGCGGTTCTGCAGCGCTTGCGCGAGTCCGACGCCTTCCACCTTGTCCTGGTCGATCAGACGCGTGCAGGCAGCGATGCGGTCGTCCCGCTCTCCCTCATCGCCGGAACACAGCACGCGGTCATCCGCGCACGATGCCGACGCCCAGAATCCCACAAAAACCATCACAGCAGCGCATCGAACAATCTGGTGCATGCCGCTTTCCCGTCCGGAACTTAGAGCCACGTGGTGCGCGTCACCATCGTAAAACATCGTGTTCACGCGCGCACGCGAATGATCGCTCAACGCGCGCGATTCATCGCGGCGTTGTTCCGCAGGGCTCAGAGTGGAATTAGTATCATCCGAATATATCGCCGGCATCTCGTTGCACGGCCTTCGCAGCGCCACCGCGCCGACACTTCACGCCAGAACGAAAAAGCCGGGCTGCCGGCCCGGCTTTTTGCAATCTCGGCGCTGACACGCGTCGTTAGGTATTCATGCTCTCGAAGAATTCCGCATTGCTCTTGGTGTTGCGGAGCTTGTCGAGCAGGAAGTCGATCGCATCCATCGTACCCATCGGATTGAGGATACGGCGCAGCACATACATCTTCTTGAGCTGCTGCGGATCGGTGAGCAGCTCTTCCTTGCGGGTGCCGGAGCGCGTGATGTCGATCGCCGGGAAGGTGCGCTTGTCGGCTACCTTGCGGTCGAGAATCAGTTCCGAGTTACCGGTGCCCTTGAACTCTTCGAAAATCACTTCGTCCATGCGCGAGCCGGTATCGATCAGCGCGGTCGCGATAATGGTCAGCGAGCCGCCCTCCTCGATATTGCGGGCGGCACCGAAGAAGCGCTTCGGCCGCTGCAAGGCGTTGGCATCGACACCGCCGGTCAGCACCTTGCCGGATGACGGCACTACAGTGTTGTAGGCGCGGCCGAGGCGGGTGATCGAATCCAGCAGGATCACGACGTCGCGGCCATGCTCGACCAGGCGTTTGGCCTTCTCAATCACCATCTCGGCGACCGCGACGTGGCGGGTGGCCGGTTCGTCGAAGGTCGACGACACCACTTCGCCCTTCACCGAGCGCTGCATGTCGGTGACTTCTTCCGGGCGCTCGTCGATCAGCAGGACGATCAGATAGCATTCCGGATGGTTGGCCGTGATCGCATGGGCGATGTTCTGCAACAGCACGGTCTTGCCGGTGCGGGGCGGCGACACGATCAGGGCGCGCTGGCCCTTGCCGATCGGCGCCACGATGTCGATGACGCGGGCCGACAGATCCTTCTTGGTCGGATCGTCGTGCTCCATCTTCAACCGCTCGTCGGGATAGAGCGGCGTCAGATTGTCGAAATTGATCTTGTGGCGCGCCTTGTCCGGGTCCTCGAAATTGATGGTCGAGACCTTGAGCAGCGCAAAGTAGCGCTCGCCTTCCTTCGGCGAGCGGATATGGCCTTCGACGGTGTCACCGGTACGCAGGCCGAACCTGCGGATCTGCGAGGGCGAGACATAGATGTCGTCCGGGCCCGGCAGGTAATTCGCTTCCGGCGAGCGGAGAAATCCGAAGCCGTCCGACAGCACTTCGACGACGCCTTCGCCGACGATGTCGATTTCCTTGGTCGCGAGCTGCTTCAGGATCGCGAACATCAGCTCCTGCTTGCGCAGGGTGCTGGCGTTTTCGATCTCCTGTTCTTCAGCGAAGGAGAGAAGCTCAACGGGGTTTTTGGTCTTGAGGTCTTGAAGCTTTACTTCCCGCATAGGGGGCAGTCCTTGGGATGAGGATCACCGGCGCCAGACGAAAAATCGAAACAGCGGCAGCGATTCAGGAGAGGATTCCGCAGGTCTTGGCCGGAGGGTCGTGCCGAAAGTCTGGGTCGAGGAGACTTGGCTGACGGGCATTACGTCCCGGCCGATGCTTGCGCCCTTACGGGGTACACCGAAGGCGCTGTCTGGCATCCGCCTGCGTTCGGGGGGATGAACTAAGAATACGGACACACGCCCGATTCCGCAAGTGGCTATCCCGTGACAACCGCCGGGGTGTTGACATCAAAACGGCTTCAGCACCACCAACAGCACAATCAGGATCATCAATACGGTCGGTACCTCGTTGAGATATCGGTAGAATTTCTGCGTATGACGGTTCTTGTCATTGGCAAAATCACGCGACAGCCGCGACAGCCAGCCGTGGACACCCGACATCGCCAGCACCAGCGCCAGCTTGGCATGGAGCCAGCCGGACCGGAAAAATCCAGCTTCCCAAGCCAACCAGAGTCCGAAAATCCAGGTCGCGATCATCGCCGGCAGCATGATCGCCTTCAGCAGGCGACGCTCCATCACCTTGAAGGTCTCGGACTGCGCGGAGCCGGGCTCCGCCTCGCAATGATAGACGAACAGCCGCGGCAGATAGAGCATGCCCGCCATCCAGGCGATCATCGCGATGATGTGGAGCGCTTTGAGCCAGAGGTAGAGCATTTACCCCCGCACTCTTCGCAGCATCTGCTCGACATGGGCGATCGGCGTCTCCGGCGTGATGCCATGGCCGAGATTGAAAATGAACGGCCCGTCCGAGAACGCGCGAACCACGTCGTCGACCGAACGGTCGAGCGCGTCTCCGCCCGCGATCAGCACCAGCGGATCGAGATTGCCCTGCACCGGCCGGATCTTCTGAATCCGTTCGCGCGCGAAGGTCTTGTCGATCATCCAGTCGAGCCCGACCGCGTTGAGCGGCACCTCGGTCACATAAGGCAGAAGCGTCGCCCCGGCCCCGCGCGGAAAGCCGATGATCTTGGCATCCGGAATAGCCTCGCGCACCGCAAGGACAATCCGCCGCGTCGGCGCGATCGACCAGCGCGCAAACTCCTCCGGCGGCAACACCCCCGCCCAGGTATCGAAAATCTGCACCGCATCGACGCCGGCCTTGAGCTGCTGGATCAGATATTCGGCCGAGGCCTTCACCAGCAGATTGATCAAATCGTCGAAGGCCTCCGGATGCCGGTACGCGAACAGCCGCGCCGGCGCCTGGTCAGGCGTGCCGTGGCCGGCGATCATGTAGGTCGCGACCGTCCAGGGGGCGCCGCAAAAGCCCAGGAACGTCACCCGCTCCGGCAATTGCGGTTTCACCCGCTTGATCGTCTGATAGATCGGCTCGAGCAACCCGTGGTCGACCTCGCGGTGGATCGTCTGGATCGATTGCGGCACGGTGATCGGCTCGAGCTTCGGGCCTTCGCCGGCCACGAAATCGACCTCGCGCCCGAGCGCGTAGGGGATGACCAGAATATCCGAGAACAGGATCGCGCCGTCGAAACCGAACCGACGGATCGGCTGCAGCGTTACTTCGGCGGCCAGTTCGGGATTGAAACACAGGTCGAGGAACGAACCGGCCTGCTGCCGCGTTGCACGGTATTCGGGAAGATAGCGGCCTGCCTGCCGCATCATCCAGACCGGCGGAACCTTCTCGCGATGGCCGCTCAGCACGTTCAGGAGAGGTTTGTTAACAGCGTCACTCACCGCAGCCATCCTTCCCTTAAAAGAATCTTAGAATCTGCTTTTCAGTTTCTGTTACGCGGTTGATTAGACTCACGACTCGTTCCTGCATGCTTGCGAATAGGTTCTGCACACATCCCCGCTTTGCGCTCGTGCTTGTTCACATCCGTCAACAGGGTTCAAGTCACTGACTCTTAAGGCTTGTTAGCCGCGCTAGCCGGATCGACAGCACGCTCCGTCCCCATTTCAACACTAGCATCCGCAATTTCCCGAATTCTGTCCAACAGCCCGGTCATGTGGAGCGTTGAGCCGGCCGACGCCCCGTTTGGCTTGCGCTTTGCCCTCCGGCATGGCCTTCTCCCCAGCGCCGCACATGTCGTCCCGTGTGTATACCCGGTCTGAGCCTCGCTTTGCCGCATCGTAATCCGAGCTACTTTCACCTGCATCTGGTCTCCGACTCCACGGGTGAGACCTTGACCACCGTCGCGCACGCGGCTGCGGCCCAGTATGCCCAGATCTCGCCGATCGAGCATGTCTACCCGCTGATCCGGACCCAGAAGCAGCTCGACCGGGTGCTGTCCGAGATCGAAGAGGCACCCGGCATCGTGCTGTACACGCTGCTGGATGAGGAGCTCATCGACCGGCTGGAGAACAAGTGCCAGGAGCTGAGCCTGCCCTGCCGCTCGATCCTTGGACCGGTGCTGCGGGTGTTCCAGTCCTATCTCGGGGCGACCACGACGCCGCGGGTCGGTGCTCAGCACACTCTGAATGCGGAATATTTCAAGCGTATCGACGCCCTCAACTACACCATGCTGCATGACGACGGTCAGCATATCGACGACCTCGAACAGGCGGATGTCGTGCTGGTCGGTGTCTCGCGCACCTCGAAAACGCCGACCTCGATCTATCTCGCCAATCGCGGCGTCAAGACTGCAAATTATCCGCTGGTGCCGGGAGTGCCGGTGCCGGCCCAGGTCGAAGCCTTGACGAAGCCGCTGGTGGTGGGGTTATTCGCGAGCCCGGAGCGCATCGTGCAGATCCGGCAGAACCGGCTTCTGGGTTTGAAGGCACATCACAACGAGGCGACCTATATCGACCGGCAGGCGGTAGCGGACGAAATCAACTTCTCCCGCAAGCTGTGCGGGCGCCATAACTGGCCGCTGATCGACGTGTCGCGCCGCTCGATCGAGGAGACCGCCGCGGCCGTGCTCCAGCTTCTGGCGGAGAAGCGGCGCGCGCCGTCGTTTTAGATGCAATTCTGGTCCGCACCCGCACCGCTGATCCTGGCCTCGAAAAGTCTGGCCCGACGCACCATGCTGAGTGCGGTCGGCATTCCGATCGAGATCGTGCACGCGCAGATCGACGAGCGCGCGATTGAACGCACACTCGGCGAGAAGCGCGATCCGGATGAACTGGCGCTGCTGCTGTCCTGGGAAAAGGCCAGTGCGGTGTCGTTCAAGCTGCCATCGCGGGTCGTGGTCGGCGCCGATCAGACGCTCGCCATGGGTTCGGTCCGGTTCAACAAGCCGGCCGACCATAACGAAGCCCGCGAGCAGTTGCGGAGGTTACGCGGGCAAAGCCATACGCTGCATTCGGCGCTGACAGTGGTGCAGGACGGCTCGGTGCTGTTCAAGGTGGTGGACACCGCGCGGCTGCGGATGCGGAATTTCTCCGACAAGTTTCTGGAGGAATATCTCGAAGCGGCCGGGCCGTCGGTGACCCAAAGCGTCGGCGGCTATCAGCTCGAAAAGCTCGGGGTGCATTTGTTCGAGCGGGTGGAGGGTGATTACTTCACAATTCTCGGCATGCCGCTTTTGCCGTTGCTGGCGTTTCTGCGGCAGCAGGCGTTTCTGAAGGAATAGATCTTGCCGGCATGCGCGGGCAATGACCAGGGACAGCCATGATCATTCTCGGCCTTACCGGTTCGATCGGCATGGGAAAGTCGACCACCGCGCGGCTGTTCATGGATGAGGGTGTCCCGGTGCACGATGCCGACGCGGCCGTGCATGCGCTCTATGAGGGTGAGGCGGTGGCGCCGGTCGAAGCGGCGTTTCCCGGAACCACGCGCGACGGCAAAGTCGACCGCACCTTGCTTGGACAAGCCGTGGTCGGCAAGCCCGACGCGATGAAGCGCCTCGAAGCCATCGTGCATCCGCTGGTCGCGCAGGCCCGCGACCGTTTTCTCGCCAGCGCCCGTGCCGCGGGTGCGCCGGTGGTCGTGCTCGACATCCCGCTGCTGTTCGAGACTGGCGGCGAGACGCTGGTCGATGCCGTGGTGGTGGTGTCGGCGGCGCCCGAGATTCAGCGCCAGCGGGTGTTGGAGCGGCCCGGCATGACCGTGGACAAGTTCGAGGCGCTGCTCGCCAAGCAGACCCCCGATGCCGAGAAACGACGGCGAGCCGATTACATCGTGGATAGCGGGCACGGGATCGAGCCGGCTCGCGATCAGGTGCGGGATATCCTGGCAAAGATTGCTAAAATGGCCCCGAAACGCTGATTCGGATTCAGGCGGACCATCTTTGCGCGAAATCGTGTTCGATACCGAAACTACGGGCCTCGACCCGGTGCAGGGCCACCGGCTGGTTGAGATCGGCTGCGTCGAATTGTTGAACCGATTCCCGACCGGGCGCACGTTCCACAAATACGTCAATCCGCAGCGCGACATGCCGGTGGAGGCCTTCAATGTGCACGGGCTGTCGATCGAGTTCCTGCGGCAGCACGGGCTGTTTCACGATATCGCCGAAGAGTTTCTCGATTTCGTCGCCGATGCGCCGCTGGTTGCGCATAACGGCTATTTCGATCTCGCCTTCATCAATTCCGAACTGGACCTGGCCAAGCGTCCGGTGTTCGCCCGCGACCGCATCGTCGACACGCTGATGCTCGCGCGCCGCAAGCATCCGGGCGTGTCCAACAAGCTCGACGATCTCTGCGCCCGCTACAAGATCGACAATTCCAAGCGCACCAAACACGGCGCGCTGCTGGACGCCGAATTGCTGGCCGAGGTCTACATCGAGCTGACGGATGCGCGGCAGACCACGCTTGGCCTGGTTGCGAGCGGAACCCGCATTGTGATGGTCGGCGGTAAGCCAGCCAGCCGTGTACGGCCAGCGCCGCTGTCGCCGCGGATCACGGACGACGAGCGCGCGGCGCACGCGGCCTTCGTCGCGACGCTCGGCGATAACGCGGTGTGGCGGGGCTACGGAATGTCGGCGCCGGCGTGAAGGTGTGGTCCCGTCAGCCTTCAGGGTGACGGGGTCAACGGGTCAGCTCGGCTGCTGCTGCTGGGCTGCAGCCTGCTCCGCCAGCTTCTGGCGATAGAGTCCGACGAAATCGACCGGATCGATATAGAGCGGCGGGAAACCGCCGTTGCGTACCGCCGACGCGATGATCTCGCGCGCGAACGGGAACAGCAGCCGCGGACATTCGATCATCAGCACCGGATGGATGCTCTCCTGCGGCACGTTCTGGATCCGGAACACGCCGCCATAGACGAGGTCGAAGGCGAATAGCAGCGTGCTTCCGATCTCGGCCTTGCCCTCGATCTTGAGGTCGATCTCGTAGTCGGATTGCAGCGGCGAGGCGTTGACGTTGATCTGGATGTTGATCTGCGGCTGCTCATTGGATGGCTGCAGCGACCGCGGCGCGTTCGGATTCTCGAACGAGAAATCCTTCACATATTGCGCCAGCACGTTGAGCTGCGGCGGAGCCACTTGTGCGTCGGTAGGCTGCGGGCCGCCATTGGTCGGGTTCGCCATCGTCAATCCTGCGTCATTGCGTGTTGCGCGCCGCGAAAGAGCGCGTGCGGCGGTGTGGCTAACACACGCCTTCAAGGCGAACAAGGATGGCCAACCTCCCGATAACCGGCCTTACATCTCTTCCAAGGAGGCCGTCGGCCGTCAGCGACGCCGCGGGCGTTTGGGGGGTAATTTCGGAGGCTCGTCGCGGTCGTTTTCGATGTGCCGGTCGGGCAGGTCGCGCCACTGGCTGCGGTCCAGTTCGAGAACCCCTCGGGTCGGGCGCGGCCGCCCGGTCGGGGCGCGGTCGATCAACCTTCGCTGGATCGCCGGCATCAGCAGCAGCAATCCCGCACAATCGGTGAGGAAACCCGGCAGCACCAGCAAAAGCCCGCCGACCGTCGTCAGCAGCCCGCCGGACCGCGCGCCGGCGGCACCGGTACCGCGCTGAGACAATAAGTCCGCGACGCGGCCGGCGAATCGCCGGCCCATCCGCGCCAGAACCAGCATTCCGAAGGCAGAGGTCGTGAGCAGGCCGCAGACTGCGGCGAATGAGCCGAAGACCCATACAATGATCAGAAAAACCAAGACCTCGGCCATAACCAGGCCTAAAAGTCCGAACAGAATGAGCTTTCCGACCGGCATCGGTGCGTTCCCAATCGCGGTCTCGTGTTGGCCTTTGGGGCCGGGATCGTCTAAAATCGGTTCGAAGCTCAGATTTTGGTTCGAAGCGACCTATGGCTAAGACCGGCCGCGTGCTTAGATTATAGCCTCGGTCGGCGCCTCTTCCGCTTTCGGGCTGACGCGGCGGCCCCGTCTGTCCCGGGCTGCAAAGGCATTCGCGACGTGTTCGACATCTACACCATCATCTTTCTCGCGCTGGCGATTTTTATCTTCATTCGCTTGCGCAGCGTGCTCGGCCAGCGCACCGGACGGGAGCGGCCGCCCTATGATCCGTATTCCGCCCGCGACGCGCGGGCGCCCGCCAACGACAAGGTCGTCACCCTGCCGACGCGGAATGCCGAAACCGTGGCACGCCCGGCGGAACCCGCTCCGGATCGCTGGAAGGGCATTGCCGATGAGGGCAGCGCCGTCGCCACCGGGCTCGATGCCATCGCCGCGGCGGACCGCAGCTTCGACGCCAAACATTTTGTGACCGGTGCGCGTCAGGCCTACGAGATGATCGTGGGCGCCTTCGCCGCAGGCGACCGCAAGAGCCTCAAGGGGCTGCTCTCGCGCGAAGTCTATGACGGCTTCGAAGCCGCGATTCGCGATCGCGAAGCCAAGGGCGAGTCGGTCGAGAACAAATTCGTGTCGCTCGATACCGCCGACATCATCGGTGCGGAATTGCGCGGCAATACCGCGCAGGTCACGATTCGGTTCGTGTCGCAGCTGATTTCGGCAACGCGCGACCGGGCCGGCAATGTCATCGACGGCAGTCCCGACAAGGTGACCGAGGTCACCGACGTCTGGACCTTCGCGCGCGAAGTGACCGGGCGCGATCCGAACTGGAAGCTGGTCGCGACCGAAGCGGGACAGTGATCGGGGCGGACTGAATTTGATCGGGGTCTCTTGATTTGACTGGGGTCTCTTGGCGGACATTGCGAGGGTTGAACGCGCGCCGTATACGCTGCGCCGGTCTGGCTCTTGCGATCACCGTGGCCCCGATACTGGCTGTGCAGCTTTCGTCCGCCTCGCAGGCCGAAACCACCGGCGCCGCCTCGACCAAGAAAAAAACCAAGGCGGCGGTGAAGAAGCGCGTCACCAAGGCGCATCCTCTGAAAATTCCCAATAGCGACTTCGAAGGGCTGGCCTGGCACGAGATCAAGGGCTGGATCGAGGACGATCACGCCGAGGCATTTTCGACATTCCTGGCGAGCTGCAAACCGATTCTGCGCAGTTCGGAGAAGGCGAGGGCCTCGCGCGGCGAAACCTATGGCGCGCTGTTTACGGTCTGCGGCCGCGCGGTCGGCGCGGTTCCGCTCGATCAGACTGGAGCCCGGCATTTCTTCGAGCAGAATTTCCGCCCGATCCGGTTGGCTGCGCAGGGTGAAACCAACGGGTTTTTCACCGGCTATTACGAACCGGTGGTCGAAGGCGCGCGCTGGCCGAGCGATATCTACACCACGCCGCTTTATGCGCGTCCGCCCAACCTGGTGACCCAGCGGCTGCGACGCTCAGGCGGCAAGGGCAAGGCCGGCAAGCGAACGGTCAAGCGTTCCAGCGCGCCCTATTACGACCGCACCCAGATCGAAGAGGGTGCGATCGCCGGCCGCGACCTCGAAATCGTCTGGCTGAAGGATCCGATCGACGGCTTCTTCGCGGAAATTCAGGGTTCGGTCCGTGTTCGCCTGGAAGACGGCAAGGTGGTCCGGCTGAACTATGCCGACAAGAACGGTCACCCGTATTTCGCGGTCGGCTCGGTCCTGATCCAGCGCGGCATCGTGACCCGCGAAGAAATCTCGATGCAGAAGATTCGCGAATTCATGGAGAAGAACCCGGAAGAGGGCAAAGAGCTGCGGCGGATGAACAAGTCCTATGTGTTCTTCCGCGAAACCGATCTCGGCGAACATGACGAGGCCATCGGCGCGCAGGGCATTTCGCTGTCGGCGGCGCGTTCGCTCGCGGTCGACCGCAAGATTCACACTTACGGCATGCCGGTCTTCGTCAATGCGCTGCTGCCGATCGTGAGCGAGAAGCCCGATACTTGGTTCCGAAGGCTGTTGATCGCGCAGGATACCGGCGGGGCGATCGTCGGTCCGGCTCGCGGAGACATCTATCTCGGCGCCGGCGACGAGGCGGCGCGGGCGGCCGGCCGCTTCAAACATCCCGGCCAGTTCGTGATGCTGATCCCGAACGAACTCGATCCGGACGATGAGGCGCTCGGCATGCCGTTGCCGCAGCCGCGTCCGAAAGACACCAGTCTGGTCGCGAGCGTTGCGCCGCAGGCCAAGCCCGAAGAAAAGCCTGCGGCGGCCGCGGCCGTCGTGCCCGCGGTTGCTGCGCCGACGCCCAAGCCGGACCCGAGACCCAAGCCGCAATCCACCGCGCGTACCGACCCGGCGCCGGCTCCCAGGCCGGCCCCAAAAACCGATGCGGCTCCCAAGATTGAAGCCAAACCGCAACCGAAGCCGCAACCCAAACCTCAGGCCGCCGCCTCCGATCCTAAGCCCGAGGTGAAGCCCGCGAGTTCGGCCAAGCCGCGTGCGGCGGCAGCGCCAAAGAACGGCAATCCATTTCCGAAGCCGATTTCGGCGGCGCCCTCCGGCGCTCCTGCAACCAAGCCCGCCACCAAGCCTGCGAGCAAGCCGTCGTCATGATCGCGGACGAAGGCCGCAAGGGACGGCGGCTTTCCTCGGACGATATCGCAATCTGGGACGGGGTCACCCGCTCGGTGCGGCCGCTGCGCAAGCGCAAGCCGCCGGTGGTGGCGGTTGCCGTCCCGGAGCTGGCGCCAAGTCCACCGAAGCCTCCGAAACCACCAAAGCGCATCGCGGCCGTCGCGGTCGTGCCGGTTGCCAAGCCGGTCCCGAAAATGCCGCCGCCGATCGCAGCGCTCGATCGCAAGACCAAGCAGAAAATCGCACGCGGTCGCGACAGCATCGATGCGAGGCTCGATCTGCATGGCCATACGCAAGTCGAGGCGCATGACGTGCTGCTGCGGTTCTTGCGCCGGACGCAGGCCAAAGGCGGCCGCGTGGCGCTGGTTATCACCGGCAAAGGCGGGCGCGGCGAAAGCGATCGCGGCGTGCTGAAGCGTGCGGTGCCGCTGTGGCTGGCGCTGCCGGAATTCCGCACGATGGTGATCGGATTCGACGATGCCGCCGGCAGTCATGGCGGCGAGGGCGCGCTGTATGTGCGGCTGAGGAAGCTGCGCGAGTAATAGTTCAACCCTCCCCCGCAAGCGGGGGAGGGTTCGGCTTCTCTCAGAACTTCAGCGTCGCGAATATCTTCATGCCGCGGCCCGGCTGCAGCACTTCGTCTTTTTTGAACGATTGTGCGAACCGCACATCGTCGTTCAGCAGGTTGTCGCCGACCACGCCGAATTTGAATTCGGTCAGACCGGTCGGGTCGCCCGCCCACTTGGTGGAATAGCTGAGCTCGGCCTTCAGAATATCGTAGCCGCCGGTGTCGGTCTCGAAGTCCGAGACGTCGTTCTGCGGGAAGGCATGCAGCAGGCCGACGCGGGCGAACCAGTTTCCGTCGCGATAATAGACGCCGCCGCCCAGCCGTTGCGGCGGGATGCGCGGCACATTGGTGCCGTCGGTGAAGGTGGCGCGCACGATATCATAGCGGCCATCGACGCCCCATACGCCGTTCAGGATCGGTGCAACGTCATACTGCGCCTGAACTTCGGCGCCGCGGAAGGTGGCGTTGCGCTGATCGTACAACGCCTGCATTAACTCTTCGCCATTACCGGGGGCGCAGCTTGCGAAATCCTCGCCGCAGGTCTGGCCGGTCAGGTTGCGATAGATGAAGCCGTTGAAGCGGGTGTAGAACGCGGTCGCCTCGAAGCGCAGCGGCCCGGTCGCACGGCGTAAACCGACCTCGACCGAATCGGCGAGTTCGGTGTTGAGATTCGGATTGCCGATATCGAAGGTGCCGGTGGCTTCATGCACGCCGCGCGACAGCAATTCGGGTGCGCGCGGCGCCCGCTCGACATGCTGATAGGTCACGCTCGCGACCAGGTCGCCCGGCAGATCCTGCAGGAAGCCGATGGCGCCGTTGAGTGGCGTGAACGACCGGTCGCGCCAGATATTCACGTCGGGATTGACGAACAGGTCGGGGACATTGCCCGTCACCGTGTTGCTTTCGATGCGGCCGGCGAGCTGCATGCGTTGCGTGGCGTTGAAACGGAATTCATTGAACATGTAACCGGCAACACTGCGCGTGGTGTTGGGATCGAACAATCCACCCTCGAGCCCCGGTGTATCGAGCTTTTCCCGGCTCGTCTGCACGCCGAGTGCGACCGTCAGCGCGGCAAAGCGAAGATCGAAGGGGCGAAACTGAACCTCGACGCGGCCTTCCTTCTGGTTGCTCAGAAACAATTGCTGCTCGCCATAGAAGCCGCCCTCATCGGCGATTTCCGCATGCTTGTAGTCGGTGGCGCCGAACCAGTAGCGGATCGCATCGACCACATAACCATCCGGACGAAATTCGCCTTTGCTGGTGAGTTTGGTCTGCTTCATGTCGATATTGGTGCGGGTTTCGGTCGCCTCTTGGCCCGGCACCTGGTACTTGCTCTCGAACGTCGTATAGGCGAACCCGAAATAGCCCTGATTGAAGACATACGAACCGCCGATCGAATTGCCGTTCGATTGGTGCGCGGAGTTAGGCTGCCATTTGCTGACGAAGGGCGCCGGCTGTTCCGGAAACAGATAGGGATAGGACGGAATCTTGTAGTCGCCTGAATTGCGGCCCCAGATGTCGGCGTGGATGGCAAAATTCCCGCCGCCCGCGTCGAGCAGGACCGCGCCTTCGCGGCCGCGATCCACGGTGGTGATGGCGCCACGTCCCTCGAGAGCCAGACCGCGCCCCGGGATCGTGGTCGGAATGCGGTTGTTCTCTGCATTGACCACACCGCCGATCGCCTGCGAGCCGTAACGCAGCGTCGCCGGGCCACGGATAACTTCGACCGTCTGTGCCGCGAGCGGATCGAGTGGCACGGCGTGATCTTCGCCGAGTTCCGAAACGCCGCTTGAGCCGATGCCGTTTTCCTGGATGCGGACGCGATAATTGTCGAGACCGCGGATGATCGGGCGCGATGCTGCGCCCGGCGCAAAGCCCGAGGACGTGATGCCGGGCTTTTCCTGCAGGATTTCACCGAGGGTCTGACCGGTGGCGCGATCGATCTCGCCGCGCGGCATGACGGTGACGGTGGCAAACTGATCGGTCACGATCGGCAGCGTGCCCTGGTAGAGGTCCGGCGTGGGAACCGGCGGGGCCGCGTCGAAGGGCGTGTCGGGGGCGGTGACGCGGGGGCCGGGCGTCGGTGCCGGGCGCACAGGGCGGCGCACGATCGGGCTCGCGGTGACGGTGATGGCAGGCAGTTCGACCGATTGCGCGGCTGCCGGACTTTCGAAAACCGGCAATGATATCAGCGCTATAGCAGCAACACGGCGAACGGCCATGATTAAGTCCCCCATTCCAAACGATGTTATAATATAACATTTCATTAACGATAGCTGTCAATGCAAGCGTGGGTCGGACTCTGCGCTTGGGCATGAAACGACGGCACTGTGACCATGGCGCCTCGGTCGATGGCAAAAAGCGACGCCGCCCCGGGCATCCCGCCAATGGCTGGGGAAGGGCAGACAATCCCAGTCGCGCTCGATCATCCGCTCGCGGTCCCTGGACCGCGGCGGACGGCAGGATCGAGACTGACTGAGCTACAGGATGAAGCGGCTGAGATCGGTGTTGCGGGCGAGGTCGCCGATATTCTTCTGCACGTAATCGCCGTCGATCGTCAGGGTCTCGCCGCTTCGGTCGGTCGCGGTGAAGGAGATGTCGTCGAGCACCCTCTCCATCACGGTCTGAAGGCGGCGTGCGCCGATATTCTCCACGCTGGTATTCACCAGCACCGCGATGTCGGCAATTGCGTCGATGGCGTCGGCGGTGATGTTGAGGGTGACGCCTTCGGTCGCCATCAGCGCGATATATTGCTTGATCAGCGACGCTTCGGTGTCGGTCAGGATGCGGCGGAAATCTTCGCGGGTCAGCGGACGCAGTTCGACCCGGATCGGCAGACGGCCCTGCAATTCGGGCAGCAGGTCCGATGGCTTCGAGACATGGAAGGCGCCGGACGCGATGAACAGGATGTGGTCGGTCTTCACCGGCCCATGCTTGGTCGAGACTGTGGTGCCTTCGATCAGCGGCAACAGGTCGCGCTGCACGCCTTCACGCGACACGTCGCCGCCGACGCGGCCGTCGCGCGCGGTGATCTTGTCGATCTCGTCGAGAAACACGATGCCGTTCTGCTCCACCATGCGGATCGCTTCCTGCACCAGCGTCTCGGTATCGAGCAGCTTGTCGGCTTCCTCGTTGACCAGAATGTCGTGCGATTCCTCAACCTTCATGCGCCGGCTCTTCGGCTTGCCGCCAAGCTTGCCGAAAATATCGCCGATCGAGATCGCACCCATCTGTGCGCCCGGCATGCCGGGAATGTCGAACATCGGCATGCCGCCGCCGCCGCCGGACGACACCTCGATCTCGATTTCCTTGTCGTTCAGTTCGCCCGCCCGCAGCTTGCGGCGAAACGAATCCTTGGTGGTCGGGCTGGCATTCTCGCCGACCAGCGCGTTGACCACGCGCTCTTCGGCCGCGGCCTCGGCGCGCGCGATCACGTCCTTGCGCTTCCTCTCGCGGGTCTGCGCGATTCCGATCTCGACCAGGTCGCGTACGATCTGCTCGACGTCGCGCCCGACATAGCCGACTTCGGTGAATTTGGTGGCTTCGATCTTGAGAAACGGTGCGCCCGCGAGCTTGGCCAGCCGTCGTGAAATCTCGGTCTTGCCGACACCGGTCGGGCCGATCATCAGGATGTTCTTCGGCAGCACTTCCTCGCGCAGCTTGTCGTCGAGCTGCAGACGGCGCCAACGATTGCGCAGCGCGATGGCGACCGCGCGCTTGGCGTCATGCTGGCCGATGATGAAACGGTCCAGCTCGGAAACGATCTCGCGAGGGGAGAAGTCGGTCATGTCAACTCGTGTTCAAACGCGTGGTGCTGCATGATCAGTACGCCGTCGGTTCGGCCTGCGAGATGCGGCACCGGTCGGAAGCCGGCCTTGGTATAGGCACGCACGGCGCGGGTGTTAAGCTGGTCGGGATCGATGACGATGGTATCGTAGCCTTGCGTGCGAAGCATCTGCACGAATGCCGCAAGCGCCGCCGAACCGATGCCGCGCGCCAATTTCTGCGGATCGCCAATCGACAGATCGACGCCGATGGCGTCGGACGGCAATTCCATCAGCCAGGGATTGTCCTTCACCCATTGTTCGTTCTGGTGATGGCCGATGAACCAATACTGGATGTATCCGACCGGCTCGCTGTCACAGGCGATCAGGAACGGCCGCGTGGTGTCGCGGCCTTCCACCATGTCGCGGATATAGCCGAGTTCGGTCTGCGGATCGCCCCACCATTCCTGCATGTGTGGCGCATTGAGCCAAGTTTCCAGCAGCGGGTAATGATCAGCCTGCACCGGAACGAAATCGATTTGCCGCTGGTCACACTGCATCAAGCGTTTCCACGGTGATGCTGCGGTTGGTGTAGACGCAGATATCGGCGGCGATATCGAGCGACTTGCGCACGATCTCCTCGGCCGAGAGCGGGCCGTCGGCAAGGGCGCGCGCGGCGGCGAGCGCATAATTGCCGCCCGAACCGATGCCGGCGATGCTGGAATCGGGTTCCAGCACGTCGCCATTGCCGGTCAGCACCAGGGAAATCTGCTTGTCGGCCACGATCATCATGGCTTCCAGCCGGCGCAGATAGCGGTCGGTGCGCCAGTCCTTGGCCAGCTCCACGGACGCGCGCAGCAATTGACCCGGATATTGCTCGAGTTTTGACTCTAGGCGCTCAAACAGCGTGAAGGCGTCGGCGGTGGCGCCGGCAAAGCCGCCGATCACGTCGCCCTTTCCCAGACGCCGGACCTTCTTGGCATTGGCCTTCATGATGGTCTGGCCGATCGAGACCTGGCCGTCGCCGCCGATGGCGACAATTCCGTTCTTGCGGACGGTCAGGATGGTGGTGCCGTGCCAGACCGGCGAGGTTTCGGCTGAAGACATATGGATTAACCCTGTGCGAACAGTGATCTAGGGACGAGCGGCGGGGTTTGCAAACCGACACTTTTCCCTCCCCCCGCGAAGCGGCGGGGATGGGAGATGGCGCCCTCGCTGTCGTGGTGCGTTAGTGGCGCAGTTACCTGACCCCTGTTAAAAGGCCCCGAAATCCCCAACCGGAACACCAAAATCATGCGCAAAGGCCAGGTGGCGCGCAAAACCAAGGAAACCGACATTGCGGTCGAGGTTGCGATCGACGGCTCCGGCCGCTCCGAGATCGCGACCGGAATCGGCTTCCTCGACCACATGCTGGACCTGCTCGCCAGACATTCGCGCATGGACCTCACCGTCAAGGCCAAGGGCGACCTGCATATCGACGACCACCACACCGCCGAAGATGTCGGCATCGCGCTCGGCCAGGCGGTGAAACAGGCGCTCGGCGACATGAAGGGCATCACCCGCTACGCCGACGTGCATCTGCCGATGGACGAGGCGCTGACGCGGGTCGCGCTCGACGTGTCGGGGCGGCCGTTTCTGGTGTTCAAGGTCAAGTTCGGGCGCGACAAGATCGGCACCTTCGATACCGAGCTGGTGAACGAGTGGTTCCAGGCTTTCGCGATGAATGCCGGCGTCACGCTGCATGTCGAGACATTGTACGGGTCGAACGATCACCATATCTCGGAATCATGCTTCAAGGGTCTGGCGCGCGCGCTGCGAACGGCGTTTGCGATCGACCCGAAAGCGGCGGGTGAAATTCCGTCGACCAAGGGAAGTTTGGGCGGGTGATCATCTATCTCCGTCACCCTGAGGTGCCGTTGCGGAGCAACGGCCTCGAAGGGCGACGGCCAAAGTGGCGCCGTATCCGCCGTGCATCCTTCGAGGCTCGCTGCGCTCGCACCTCAGGATGACGGCATCAAGCACGGTGCTCGCGTAAACAGGACTGAAACCGCATGGCCGTTTACACCGTTCATCAGCCGCCACTCGGAAAGGGCGAAAACGCCCCGGATCCCGCGCGCTTCACATTCGTGCGCGACGGCTTCTATCTCTGGGGCTTTCTGCTGTCGTTTTTCTGGATGCTGCGGCACCGGCTGTGGCTGGCCGCCATCCTGTTCGTCGCGCTCACAATCCTGCTCGAAGTGGGATTGCGCTATGCCGGCGTCAGCAGCGGATGGCGCACGCTGATTCTGGTGGGCCCCGCCTTTCTGGTCGGTCTCGAAGGCGCGACGCTGCGCCGCTGGACCCTGAAGCTGCGCGGCTGGACCAATGTCGGCGTTGTGGTCGCAGACAATCAGGATGACGCCGAACGCCGCTTCTTCGTCAACTGGCACGCTGGCACGCGGCCGAATGCTGTGCCGCCGCCCGCACAAGCGGCGAGCCTGGTGCGCGGTCCTGTCGCGCCATCGCTGCGTGCGGCCCCTCCGCGTAACGACCCGTCCGGGGTGATCGGCTCGTTCCCCGAGCCCGAACGGCGGCCATGACAATTCTTTCATGACGATATTCTCATGACGACCGCGATCGTCGATTACGGCTCCGGCAATCTGCATTCCGCGGCCAAGGCATTCGAACGCGCAGCACGTGAGCATGCCCTTAACGGCGCCATCGTCGTCACCAGCGATCCCGAGCAGATCGCGCGGGCCGACCGGATCGTTCTGCCGGGCGTGGGCGCATTCGCCGATTGCCGCCGCGGCCTCGATGCGCTGCCGGGCATGGTCGAGGCGCTGACCGAGCAGGTCGTGACGCGTGGCAAGCCGTTTTTCGGGATCTGCGTCGGCATGCAGCTGATGGCCTCGCGCGGGCATGAGAAGGAAGTGGTGGAGGGCCTGGGCTGGATCGCGGGCGAGGTCGATCGCATCCATCCGTCCGATCCGGCGCTGAAAATCCCGCATATGGGCTGGAATACGCTGCGGGCGGAGAGGCAGCATCCGCTGCTCGATGGCATTGCCACGGGTGACTCCGGACTGCATGCCTATTTCGTGCATTCGTATCAGCTGACGCCGGAAAACCGGGCCGATCTGGTGGCGGAGGCAGAGTATGGCGGGCCTGTCACTGCCATTGTCGGCCGCGACAACATGGTGGGCACGCAATTCCACCCTGAGAAGAGCCAAAAACTGGGTCTTGCGCTGATTGCCAATTTCCTGAAATGGAAGCCGTGATCCTCCCTTCCTCACCTGCCCCCTTGAGGGGGAGGTCGGACCGCGAAGCGGTCCGGGAGGGGGGTTCTACGGCTATTATCCCCACCCCGATCGCCCCGCTTCCGCGCGGCGATCGACCCTCCCCACAAGGGGGAGGGTGAAGGCAGAAATTGTGATCCTGTTTCCCGCCATCGATCTGAAAGACGGCCTCGCCGTTCGCCTCCAGCAGGGCGACATGGCGCGTGCCACGGTGTTCAACACCGATCCCGCCGACCAGGCCCATGCGTTCGAACGCGCGGGATTCGAATATCTCCATATCGTCGATCTCGATGGCGCCTTTGCCGGCAAGCCGGTGAACGGGCGTGCTGTCGACCGCATTCTGGAAGCGACCAATATCCGCGTGCAACTCGGCGGCGGCATTCGCGACATGGCGACGGTGGAAGGCTGGTTCGACAAGGGCGTCAATCGCGTCATCATCGGCACCGCGGCGGTGCGCGACCCGGCCTTCGTGCGGACGGCAGCTGCGGCGTATCCCGGACGCGTCGCGGTCGGACTCGATGCGCGCGACGGCAAGGTCGCGGTGCAGGGCTGGGCCGAAGCCTCCGAGTTGAGCGCGCTCGAGATTGCGCAGCGCTTCGAAGATGCCGGCGTTGCCGCGATCGTCTACACCGACATCGCGCGCGACGGCATGCTGAAGGGCATCAACTGGGATGCCACCATCGCGCTCGCAGACGCAATCTCGATTCCGGTGGTCGCGTCGGGCGGACTTGCGTCGATCGACGACGTGAAGTCGCTACTGCATCCGCGCGCGAACAAGCTCGAAGGCGCGATCGCCGGACGCGCGCTTTATGACGGACGGCTCGATCCCGCCGAGGCGCTGGCGCTGATCCGCGCGGCAAAGAGTGCATGATCTTCCGAACATGACCTTCAAAGTCCGCATCATTCCCTGCCTCGACGTCAAGGACGGACGCGTGGTCAAGGGCGTCAACTTCGTCGATCTGCGCGACGCCGGCGACCCGGTGGAAGCCGCGATCGCCTATGACGCGGCCGGCGCCGACGAACTGACCTTCCTCGATATCACCGCGAGCCATGAGAATCGCGGCACCATGCTCGACGTGGTGCGACGGACCGCGGAAGCCTGTTTCATGCCGGTCACGGTCGGCGGCGGCGTGCGCACAGTCGAGGATATCCGCGTGCTGCTGCAATCGGGTGCCGACAAGGTCTCGATCAATACCGCCGCGGTGGAGCGGCGAGCCTTCGTGAAAGAGGCGGCGGAGAAATTCGGCGATCAATGCATCGTGGTGGCAATCGACGCGAAGACCGTTTCAGGCCCGGGCGAGGAAGGCCGGTGGGAAATCTTCACCCATGGCGGCCGAAAAGCCACCGGGATCGACGCGGTGGAGTATGCGCGGGAGGTCGTGAGCCTCGGCGCCGGCGAAATCCTGCTGACCTCGATGGATCGTGACGGCACCAAAGCCGGGTTCAACATTCCGCTGACGCGGGCCATAGCCGATGCCGTGACGGTGCCGGTGATTGCCTCGGGGGGCGCAGGCAATCTTGATCATCTGGTGGAAGGCATCCGCGACGGTCACGCCACCGCGGTGCTGGCGGCGTCGATTTTTCATTTCGGTGAATTCACGGTCCGCCAGGCCAAGGAACACATGGCCAGGGCCGGTCTGCCGATGCGGCTCGATCCCTGAACCTCAGTTCGTTGCGCCCATGGATTTCATGCTCGTCAGCACGGAGAACGATGACGATGCGTATTTTCTGAGCGCGCAGGACCTGACCGACGCGATCCTTCAACGCGCCATCGAGCAACTCGGTCAGAACCGCGACTTTGAGTATTTGCCTGCGGCCAGCCTGACGGCGATGTCGCCGCCGTTTGCGGGCAGAAGCGGAGCGACGATCGGAACGCTCACCGTGTTCCGTGGCGGACGCATTCAATGGTCCGCGCAAGGCATGGATGCGCTGGCCCAGGATTGGCGGATTCCGCACGTTTATTCGGATGGGCTCGGCGCCCTGCGGCTGTGCCGCGCTCTGCGCGCGGGACAGAGCGATCTCATCGCGCGTGAAGCATGGACGGTTGCGCAGGTGAAATTCTGTCCAATCTGCGGGTTCGATCTGTCCGGGCTGTCATGGTCGGATGTGAGTCACACCGATCATTCTCATTCGGGTCACGTGCCGCCCCTGGAGGTGCCGCCGTATCAGACATGCGGTGGCTGCGGGACCACATTCGGGGTCGACTGGATCGGCGCGACCTATGGCGAGATGCGGAAATGGTGGCTCGACAAGACGTGCCCGTGGTGGGCCTCGGGCCAAATACCGGAGGACGTTGCGGCGAGCCCGCGTGCGCTGGAGGCTTTCGAGCGGCTGAGCCGGGACCTGATGCGGACTCCCACGGATCTGCCGTTATCGTCGGCTCCGGCGCGCGCGTGATCCTGCGTACCGCAGCAGCTAGTCGACCTTCTCGTTCGGGTAGACGCCCCAGAGCCGCTCCTGCGGCACCCAGCCGTCGAACTGGTTGCCGTTAACCCGGCACCATTTGCCGTCGCAGCGCCTGACCTGGGTAACCACCCCCGGCTGGAGCTGGGCTGTAATGTCGCTCTCGGCTTTCGGGCTCTCGGACACCGCGATCAGCTGATCCTTGTCGCGGGCGGTCACGACGGCGGTTCGGCGGCCGGACAGGAGGGAATGGTAGACCCATCCCTCGGAGCCCTCGGAGTCGCGGATGCGGCGCCAGTTCTCGAATTCGGCGGTAATTTCGACCGGCAGCCCGGACCGGGTGAACACCCAGGCGACGTCGTGATCCTTGGTCGGGCCGCTGCGCACATTCACCCGGTCGGACTTCAGGCTGACATAGCGCGGGACCGGCAGGCCGCTGGCAGTGCCAGATGCGACTTCGCCGGCCGCCCAGGCCTGCGGAACCACGACCGGCCCCATGACGGTGCCTATGACGATACCCACAAAGATGGCGGCGAGCGCGATCGGCCGGATGGTTTGTCTTGTTACAGTCATCTGCTACATGGGGACGAAGACGCCGGATACGGAACGGGGCAGTGTCGGGGAGGCCGGTTAAGGAGGCCTGAACGGCACCGCACAATGCCGCTCGAAGAAATGCCGAAGGCTCGCACCAAGACATGCCGAACCGCAAGAAGCCCCTGGTCATCGTAACGCGAAAGCTACCCGAGCGGGTCGAGACCCGCATGCGGGAATTGTTCGACGCGCGGCTCAATCTCGACGACAAGCCGATGACCCAGAGCGACCTGGCCGAGGCGGTCAAGGTTGCGGACGTGCTGGTTCCGACCGTGACCGACCGCATCGATGCGGCGGTGCTGAGCCAGGCCGGACCCAGCCTGAAGCTGATCGCGAATTTCGGCAACGGCGTCGACAACATCGACGTCGCGACCGCTCTTCAGCGCGGCATTACAGTCACCAATACGCCGGGTGTGTTGACCGAAGACACCGCCGACATGACGATGGCGCTGATTCTCGCGGTGCCGCGGCGTCTCGCGGAAGGATCGCAAATCCTGACGGGTGATCAGGACTGGACCGGTTGGTCGCCGACCTGGATGCTGGGTCACCGGATCTGGGGAAAGCGGCTCGGTATCATCGGCATGGGCCGGATCGGGCAAGCGGTAGCCCGGCGCGCGCGCGCCTTCGGGCTGCAGATTCATTATCACAACCGCCGGCGGGTAGCGGCCCAGATCGAGGAAGAGCTCGGCGCCACCTATTGGGAAAGCCTCGACCAGATGCTGGCGCGTGTCGACATCGTGTCGGTGAATTGCCCGCACACGCCCGCGACCTATCATCTGCTGTCGGCGCGCCGGCTGAAGCTGCTGCGCCCCGACGCTTACGTCGTCAACACCGCGCGCGGTGAGGTGATCGACGAGAACGCGCTGATCCGCATGATTTCCGCGGGCGAAATCGCGGGCGCGGGCCTCGATGTGTTCGAACACGAGCCTGCCGCCAGCCCGAAACTGGTCAAGCTTGCGCGCGAGGGTAAGGTCGTGCTGCTGCCGCATATGGGCTCGGCCACGGTCGAGGGCCGTGTCGATATGGGCGAGAAGGTCATCATCAACATCAAGACCTTCATGGACGGGCACAAGCCGCCGGACCGCGTCTTGCCGTCGATGCTTTGACGGTATTTTCCGCCAATCCTCGGTCGAGCCTGCTTGCGCCGGCGCGCTGCAGAGGGCGGAATCGCGCTGCCCTTAACCAAGGCAGCGGAACGGGTTCCGATGTGACGTTGTTGCGCTTTTGTGCGACCGATTCCGGGCCTAGGATGGGTGAAATTGACTTGCGCCGGAGGCTCCCGATGCGCGTTCTCCTGTCTCTCGCATTGCTCCCGTTTCTGTACGCGCCCGCGCAGTCGCAGGCGCTGACCGGCGATCAGATCAAGGCGGCATTCTTCAACGGCAAACCGTTTGTTGCGACCTCCACCACGCGGCAGCGCTTCACCATGGTGTTCACGCCCGACGGTAAGGCGACGCGCGAGCCGCTCAAGAAGGCCGGCGAGCAAACTGAGAAAACCGCCGGCACCTGGAAAGTGGTGAAGGAAGGCTTCTGCACCTCGTGGAAGCAGGGTTCGCCCGCCACTTGCTACCGGCTGGTGCCGAACTCACTCGACGATGCCAAATGGTCGGTGATGAAGGGCGCGGTGACGGTCGCGAGCTGGACCAAGCCGGTGGAATAAGTCCCGGTCGCTGCGAGACGCTACGGCTGCTTGTGGATCGACAGGTCGGTGATGGTGGGTGTCTCGCCCGAGAGCGGATTGTCGCTGTCCCACGCATAGCTCAGCGACTCGAACCGCATCGAGCGCGTGTCGATCATGAGCAGCCTCCCCACCAGACCCTCGCCGAACCCCACGATCTCGCGGATCGCCTCGAGCGCCATCATCGAACCGGCGATCCCTGGCAATGCTCCGAGCACACCCGCCTCCGAACAGGCGGGAATCGACCCCGGCGGGGGCGGCTCTGGAAACAGGCAGCGATAGGTCGGATTGGGTGCGCCTTCAGGCGAGCGCTCATGGGCACGCAGCGTGGTGAGCGCGGCGTCGAACGTCCCGATCGCACCGGTAACCAGCGGTCGCTTCGCCAGATAGCAGGCGTCGGAGACGAGGTAGCGCGTCGCAAAGTTGTCGGTCCCGTCGATCACGAGATCGTATTGCGCGATCAGTTCGAGGGCGTTGTCCGCCGCGATCCTTTCCGAATGGCGCTCGACCACGACATGCGGGTTGAGACGCCCGATGGCCGCAGCCGCCGAATCCACCTTGGCGTCGCCGATATCGCCGGTGGTGTAGACCACCTGGCGCTGCAAGTTCGACAGCGAGACCAGGTCGTCATCGACAATGCCGATGGTGCCGATGCCGGCCGCGGCCAGATAGAAAAGCACCGGCGCGCCGAGGCCGCCGGCGCCGATCACTAACACGCGCGCCTCTTTCAGCGCCGCCTGTCCGGGGCCGCCGACATCCCGCAGCACGATGTGGCGGGCATAGCGTTCCAGTTCCTCCCGGCTCAGCATCGCCTTCGCTCCCAATTCACACGCTCATTTTGCGTCTTCGGGCAGGGTGCCCGTCAAGCCCTTGCGCAATTCCTAATTGCCCGGTCATCATAGGAGACGAGACCGGCTTTTTGGGGTGTTGGCTGACATGCGTGCCGTTGCGTGGGTCACCGTGATCGCGCTTGCGCTTGTATCGCAAGCGTCGGCGCAATCCCAGACGCCCGCGGTCCAGCCCGCAGCCGCCAAGGACAAGGCGAAAGCCAAGCCCGCCAAGACATCTCCCGAGACATCTCCCAAGGCCTCTCCCAAGAAAGCCGCCAAGAAGGCCGCCAAGAAGGAAAAGCCGGCGGCCGTGCCTACGGCTGCCACGCCGGAGCAGCGGGCGGCCTATGCGGCGCTTGCAGTGACCGATCGGATCGCGATCCAGTCCGACCTGATCTGGACGGGAGACCTGTCGGGGTCGATAGATTCCGAGTTCGGCGACCGCGCGATTGCCGCCGTGCGTGCGTTCCAGAGGCGCAACACACTCGAGGAGACTGGCGTCCTCACGCCCGAACAGCGGCGGACCCTCGCCGCCTCGATGCGCAGCCGCAAGGACTATAACGGCTGGCAACTGGTCGAGGACGCCGCGACGCCCGGCGTCCGGCTCGGCGTTCCGTCGAAGCTGGTGCCGAATACCGAGATTGGTGCCACCGGCAGCCGCTGGTCCTCCGCCCGCGGCGAGATCCAGGTCGAGACCTTCCGCGAAAAAATGGCCGGTGCCGCACTGCAGGACCTGTTCGAGGAGATGAAGCGGCGGCCGTCGAACCGGCGCGTCGAACAGAACGCGATCCAGGCCAATTCCTTCTCGCTCTCGGGCCTGCAGGGCCTGAAGAAATTTCACGTCCGGGTTTACCTCAAGGACAACGAGGCGCGCGGCCTGACCATCCTGTTCGATCAGGCGATGGAAACCATCATGCTGCCGCTGGTCGACATCATCACGAGCTCGTATCTGCCATTCGGCGATCCTGCGACGGCATCGACCTCGCGGCGCGTCAGTTACGGGTCCGGCATCGTGGTCGGTGCCGGCGGACACGTGGTCACCGAACGCCAGCTCACCGACGATTGTCAGGGCATCGTTGTTGCCGGCCTCGGGCGTGCGGACCGGATCGCCGAGGATGCGGCCTCGGATCTCGCGCTCATTCGCGTCAATGGTGCCCGCAATCTCAGTGCAGTGCCGTTTTCCGCCGAGCCACCCAAGAGCATCGACCTGACGCTGGTCGGCATTGCCGAACCGGCGGCGCAGGCGGGGGCCCGCAATGTCACAACGGTGCCGGCAAAATTGCGCGGCGTCGATGGCACGCGGGTGCTGATCGATGTGATGCCGGCGCGGGGCTTTATCGGTGGTGCCGCGCTCGACGGAGACGGCCGTCTCGCCGGCATGATCGATATGCCGGCACCGGCTGTCGCAGGTCCGGCAGCGAGTGCGGTTCAGGCGTCGTTCGTGCCGACCGCCACCATCCGCAAGTTCCTAGAGAGCGCCGGAGTGATGCCCGTCACCGGTCGTGGCGATGTCGCGGCGGCTAAGAATGCGGTGGTGCGAGTGATCTGCGTGAGAAAGTGACGCGCGTTGCGTTACGCGCCCGTCACTTATGTTCGAACTTCGCCGGCCGCTTGTCCACGAACGCCGCCATGCCTTCCTTCTGGTCCGCGGTCGCGAACAGCGAATGAAACACCCGGCGTTCGAACAGCACGCCTTCGGCCAGCGTAGTCTCGAACGACCGGTTGACCGCTTCCTTCGCCATCATCACCGCCGGCAGCGACATCGATGCGATCGCGGTCGCGGTCTTCATCGTCTCGTCCATCAGTGAGGCAAGCGGTACGACCCGCGCCACCAGTCCCGACCGCTCGGCCTCAGTGGCGTCCATCATGCGGCCGGTCAGCGTCATCTCCATCGCCTTGGCCTTGCCGATCGCGCGGGTCAAACGCTGGGTGCCGCCGATGCCGGGGATGACGCCGAGCTTGATCTCCGGCTGTCCGAATTTCGCGTTGTCGGCCGCGATGATGATGTCGCATTGCATCGCAAGTTCGCAGCCGCCGCCGAGCGCAAAGCCCGCCACCGCTGCGATTACCGGCTTGCGCGCGCGCGCCGCCGCATCCCAGCCAGCGGCGAAGTTATCCATGAACGTATCCATGTAACTCTGGCCGGCCATTTCCTTGATGTCGGCGCCGGCGGCGAAGGCCTTGTCGGAGCCGGTGATGACCATGCAGCCAATTCCGGTATCGGCCTCGAACGCCTTGATGGCGGCATTCAATTCGCCGGCGAGTTCGGAATTGAGCGCGTTCAGCGCCTGCGGCCGATGCAGCCGGATAAGTCCGACTCGCCCATGCGTTTCAACCTGAATGGTGTTGTAGGTCATTGCGCGTGCCCGGTCTTTCTACGTGAAGGCCCAACCTCTAACCGAACTCGGCCACTGCTGCCAGCAGCCGCTCGATATCCTCCGGCCGCGACAGCCGGTGATCGCCGTCCTTGACCAGCGTCAGCACCACGTCGTCGCGGGCGATCCGCGAGACCAGTGCCACCGCATGCTCCCATGGCACGTCCTCGTCCTTGACGCCCTGCAGGATGCGCACCGGGCAGCCGGTTTCGATCAGTCCGCCAAGCAGCAGATGATTGCGTCCGTCCTCGATCAATTGCCGGGTGATCAGATATGGTTCGTCGGAATATTCCGACGGCCGCTGCCAGGAGCCGGTGGTCTCGATCTGCTGTCTGATCTCCGGCGTCATCTTCTGCCACATCAGCACCTCGGTAAAATCCACTGCCGGCGCAATCAGCACGAGGCCGGCGAGCGAGCCCGAGCCTGTGTCAACGCCCGGCGCGCTGCCCGCCCGGATATCGCGCGCCAGCAGCAGCGAAATCCATCCGCCCATCGATGAGCCGACCGCGATCGTCGGGCCGTCACAAAACTGCGAGAACACGGCGCGGCATTCTTCCAGCCAGCGACCGATGGTGCCGTCGGCAAAGGCGCCGCCGGATTCACCGTGGCCCGAATAATCGAAGCGGATACAGGCGCGGCCTTGCTCGGCGGCCCAGCGATCCAGCGCTTCGGCTTTGGTGCCTTTCATGTCGGACTTGAAGCCGCCAATCCAGAACAGCGCGGGCCCGCGGCCGCTGCGGCGCCGGACTGCAATCGATCGGCGAAAACTGCCCTCGCCAACCTCGATCGCGGTCAATTCTACGTCACTGATTGCCAAGCCGGTCTCCTAATCATCTTTTCGCCCCAAAGCCGGACGCAGCCTCGCATCGGGCGACGATATCCTGCAACACGTTTGCCTCGCGACCGGATAGGCCTTATCACGTGCGGCGCGTGATCGGGCTTCTCCAGGCTGCACTCCGTCAGCGAAATCGCGTCAGGTGCAATCGCAAATCGCGCCGCAGACCGAATGCAAAAGAGGTCGAATGTGAATTCCCGTTCCGCAGCGCGAAGGATGGAGACGCCCGCTGACGAGACGGCAAATGCTTCCGTACCGGCCCGCAGTGTCGTGACGCATCTTCGCCCGCTGACGGTTCTGGTGGTGGTGCCGACCTTGCAGGCGGGGGCCGCCGAAATGGGCGCCGTCGATCTGGTACGGATCCTGACCGCGGCCGGTCACCGTGCTCTGGTGATGTCGCGTGGCGGACGGCTTGAGCCGCGTATTGCCGCGGCCGGCGGCGAATTCATCTATGCCGATATGGCGAGCAAGAATCCGGCCATCATGGCGCGCAACGCCGCCGCGATTTCGCGCATCGTGCGCAACCGGAAGTGCGACATCATCCATGTCCATGGGCGGGCGCCGGCCTGGAGCGCATTGATCGCTGCAAAGCTCACGCGCGTTCCGCTTGTCACCAGCTGGTACAAGGGATTCCGCGAACAGAATACTTTGAAGCGATTGTATAATAGCGTGATGGCGCGCGGCGACCGCATCGTTGCGGTCAGCGACCAGCTCGCGGAGATGATCAGCGAGCGCTATCGCGTGCCGGCGGATCGCATCGATGTCGTGCCGGCAAGCGTCGATCTGGCGCTGTTTGATCCTGCGCTGATGTCGTCGGAGCGGCTGGAGCAGATGCGCCGGACTTTCGGCGTGACGGCCGGCGACAGGGTCGTGCTGGTGATCGGACGGATGTTGCGGCGGAAAGGGCACCATGTGGCGGTGCAGGCCGCGCGCCGGCTCAAGGATATGGGCCTGAAGGATTTCACATTCATTTTTGTGGGTGAGTCCGGCGGCAACAGCAGTTACGGCGGGGAAATCTGGGATCAGGTGCTGGCCAGCGATCTGACCGATGTGGTGCGCCTGATCGGTCCGGTCGACGATATGCCGGCCGCCTATGCGACGGCCTCGGTGGTGGTGTCGGCTGCGATCCAGACCGAAGGGTTGCAGCGTACGATATTGGAAGCGCAGGCGATGGAACGCCCGGTGGTCGCCTCCGATCTCGGCGCCGGTCCGGACGCGGTTCTGGCACCGCCGATCGTTCCGGAAGACCGGATGACCGGTCTGCGCTTTTCGGCCGGCGACGACGCCGCGCTTGCCGCCGCGCTGATCCGCCTGTTCTCGATGCCGCCCGCGCAACAGGCGGCAATCGGCGTTCGCGGCCGCCAGTGGGTGACCGAGCATTTCAATCAGCCGGCGGTCAGCGACCTGATGCTACGGCTCTATTCAGGGCTGGCCCGGGGAAGAAATTCGGTCTGATACGGCCGGGTTTGGCAGAAATCTGCGGGATTCTGCCGGTTTCGGTGGGTCCTGCCGTTGACTTGGACCTGTTTTGTCCCGATCTTGACGGCCATCGTAGGATGCGGACGCTTGGCGAAACGCCTTGAATGCGCGCTGCTCCTGCCGGCTTTTATCGCAACAGCTACGGAGATTTTCCATTCGTCGTCCCATGAAGGCCGCGCTCCCCGTTCAGAAGGACGGTCCGCGCGTCAATGAGGAGATCCGCAACCGCGAGGTTCAGCTGATCGACCAGACCGGAACCAATCTCGGCGCGATTCCGATTCAGGATGCGCTCGCGAAGGCCGCTGAGGCCGGGCTCGATCTCGTCGAGATCTCTCCCAACGCCAATCCCCCGGTCTGCAAGCTCCTGGATTACGGCAAGTACAAATTCCAGGCGCAGAAGAAGGCCGCCGAGGCTCGCAAGAAACAGAAGGTCGTCGAGGTCAAGGAAATCAAATTCCGGCCGATGATCGACGATCACGATTACGACGTGAAGATGCGGGCGATGAAGCGCTTCTTTGAGGAAGGCGACAAGGTCAAGGTGACGCTGCGTTTTCGCGGCCGAGAAATGGCGCACCAGGAGCTCGGCACGCAATTGCTCGATCGCGTCAAGACTGACCTGGCGCCGCTCGCCAAGGTCGAGATGGACGCCCGCTTCGAGGGCCGTCAGATGATCATGATCCTGGCGCCAAGGTAAGGCGACGTGAGCCCCGTGCGCGCTGGCGCGCGCCGGGGCCGTGCTGCCGGTTCAATTTCCCCCGGTTCAGGTTGGCCAAGAGGCCCCGCCCGGGATGGCTGAAAACCGCCGATCCTGGCTCGCCGCTCGCTGGCGGGCCGTCGCGGTGCCCAAAGTCCCACAGGACTTGCCTAAAATGGACCTCTCTGCCATAACCCGGCCGCTCGTCGCCCGGCTGTTAGGGCTGCCGTGGCGGCGACACTTGCTCAATCAGCAAACGCTCGTTTTTCGAGCCATTTTCGGCGAACGCTCGGCTATTGCCGTTTGTCAGCCGTATCAGGAGAGCTAAATGCCCAAGTTGAAGACCAAATCGGGCGCTAAAAAGCGCTTCAAGATCACCGGCTCGGGGAAGGTCGTATCCGCCCAGGCCGGCAAGCGTCACGGCATGATCAAGCGAACCACCAAGCAGATCCGCAATCTTCGCGGCACCCGCGTCATGTTCAAGGCCGACGGGGAAAACATCAAGAAATACTGGATGCCGAACGGCTGATTGCTGTCCGTCACCGTCTTTCTTCGTTTCTGCAAATTTTTGGGTTCGTTAAAGGAGATCAGCCATGGCCCGCGTCAAACGGGGCGTCACGTCCCACGCCAAGCACAAGAAGGTCCTGAAGGCCGCCAAAGGCTTTTACGGCCGCCGCAAGAACACCATCCGGATCGCCAAGCAGGCGGTGGAGAAGGCCAATCAATATGCCTTCCGTGACCGCAAGCGGCGCAAGCGCACCTTTCGCGCGCTTTGGATCCAGCGTCTCAACGCTGCGGTGCGTCCGTTCGGACTGAACTACAGCCAGTTCATCAACGGCCTGAACCATTCCGGCCTCGAGATCGACCGCAAGGTGCTGTCCGACCTCGCGATCCGCGAGCCGGCGGCGTTTCAGGTCATCGTTGAGAAGGTCAAGGCGGCCCTGCCCGCGCAGGCCTGATGTTGTCATGCCCCGCGCAGGCGGGGCATCCACGCCTTTCCTGTCGCTCAGCAAGACGTGGATGGCCGGGACAGGCCCGGCCATGACGAGCAAGTGAGACTCGTCATGTCGGATATCGAGCAACTTCAGCAATCTGTCCTCACAGACATCGCCGCGGCCTCCGACGAGGCTGCGCTCGAGGCGGTGCGCGTTGCATCGCTCGGCAAGAGCGGCTCGGTGTCGGCGCTTTTGAAGACGCTCGGCGCCATGACGCCGGACGAGCGCAAGACCAAGGGTCCGGCGATCAACGGCCTCAAGGATGTCGTGAACGCGGCGCTCACCGCGCGGCGCGATGCGCTGAAGAATGCCGCGCTGGATGCCCGCCTCAATACCGAGAGCGTCGACGTCACACTCCCCGTTCGCGAGAGCCCGACTGAGACCGGACGCATTCATCCGATCAGCCAGGTGATCGACGAACTCACCGCGATCTTCGCCGATATGGGTTTTGCGGTGGCGGAAGGTCCGGACATCGAGACCGACGATTACAACTTCACCCGGCTGAACTTTCCCGAAGGCCATCCGGCGCGGGAGATGCACGACACCTTCTATTTCAATCCGAAGCCGGACGGCTCGCGGCTGCTGCTGCGCACTCACACCTCGCCGGTGCAGGTGCGCACCATGCTGACGCAGAAGCCGCCGATCCGCGTCATCTGTCCGGGCCGCACCTACCGAAGCGATTCGGATCAAACGCATACGCCGATGTTCCATCAGGTCGAAGGCCTGGTCATCGATAAGAGCGCGCATCTCGGCCATCTGAAATGGATTCTGGCCGAGTTCTGCAAGGCGTTCTTCGAAGTCGACAACGTCAACATGCGGTTCCGGCCGTCGTTCTTTCCGTTCACCGAACCCTCGCTCGAGGTCGACATTCAGTGCCGGCGCGACAAGGGCGAGATCCGGTTCGGCGAAGGCGAGGACTGGCTCGAGATTCTCGGCTGCGGCATGGTGCATCCGAACGTGCTGCGCAATTGCGGATTCGATCCCGACGAGTATCAGGGCTTCGCCTGGGGCATGGGCATCGATCGCATCGCCATGCTGAAATATGGCATGCCGGACCTGCGCCCGTTCTTCGAAGCGGACATGCGCTGGCTGTCCCATTACGGCTTCCGGCCGCTCGATTTCCCGACGCTGGCGGGAGGATTGAGCAGCTAGTCATGGCCGAGAAAAGCGGCGAGGGCGCAAGCACCAGCGCGCTTTATGCGACGCTGACGCGCAAGTGGGACGCGAACACGGTCGCATCGTTCGCCAGCGCGCTGGAAAACAAGGACTCTGCGGAGACGGAAGCGACCACTGCGGCTTTTCACACCATAGACGCAAAGGCATCGGGGCTGTTGACCCATGTCTCGATGATGATCGCTGGGCTCGGCATCTGCATGCCGATGCTGGCACAGCACTGGCTTGAAGAGGCCGTCATCATTTTTGAGATATCGGTTTACCTCCTCATCGCGGTCGGTTGCTTGCGCTGCCTGTCGGTGGTGCATTCGTTGCCGCAACATGACGCCGGCATCGATTTCAAACAAACGATCCAGCGCGAACTGGTGATCCGGCACGAGCTCTATCGTCTGTGCAATCAAGTCTCGATCTACTTTACCACTGCCGTTTTCCTGAGCTTGCCTGTCTTGTGGTGGATACGGCCGAAGGGTTGACCCGATGAAATTCACCTTGTCCTGGTTGAAGGAGCATCTCGAGACCGACGAGCCGCTGTCGGCGATCGCCGACAAGCTCACCATGATCGGGCTCGAAGTCGAGAAGATCGAAAATCCGGCCGAGAAATACGCGCCATTCAAGGTGGTCGAGGTGATCTCCGCCGTGCAGCATCCGAATGCGGACCGGCTGCGCGTGTGCATGGTCAATACCGGCGACGGCAAGCCGCTGCAGATCGTCTGCGGCGCGCCGAATGCGCGTGGCGGCATGAAGGCGGTGCTCGGTCTGCCGGGCACGTATATCCCCGCCAAGGACATCACACTCAAGGTCGGCAAGATCCGCGACGTCGAAAGTCAGGGCATGCTGATTTCCGGCGCCGAGATCGCGTTCTCCGACGATCACTCCGGCATTATCGAAATGCCGGCCGATGCGCCGGTGGGCGTGGCGTTCGCCGAGGTGCTTGGCCTCAATGATCCGATCATTGAAATCAATCTGACGCCGAACCGTGCCGACTGCACCGGAGTCTCCGGCATCGCGCGCGATCTTGGCGCAACCGGCATCGGCAAATATCTCGAACGCACGCCGAAGCCGGTGAAGGGCTCGTTTCCCTGCCCGGTCAAGCTGACGCTCGACTTTGGATCGACCCCGTCGCTGTGCCCCGGATTTGCGCTTCGCCTTGTGCGCGGTGTGAAGAACGGTCCTTCGCCGGAATGGCTGCAGAAGCGGCTGACCGCGATCGGGCTGCGCCCGATCAATGCGCTGGTCGATATCACCAACTTCATGACCTATGACCGCGGCCGCCCGCTGCACGTGTTCGACGCCAAGAAAGTGCATGGCAATCTGGTGGTGCGCCGGGCAAAGGCGGGCGAAGAGCTGCTCGCACTCGATGGCAAGACCTACACGCTGGACGACTCGATCTGTGTGATTGCCGATGACAAGGGCGTCGAATCGCTTGCCGGCATCATGGGCGGCGAATTGTCGGGCTGCGACGAGAACACCACCGAGGTGCTGATCGAATCGGCGCTGTGGGATCCGATCAATATCGCGCAGACTGGCCGCAAGCTCGGCATCAACTCGGACGCGCGCTATCGCTTCGAGCGCGGCGTCGATCCGAACTTTATGGTGCCCGGCCTCGAACTGGCGACCCAGATGGTGCTCGATCTCTGCGGCGGCGAGCCGTCGGAGAATCTGGTGGTCGGCGGCGAGCTGGCCGACGAGCGGCCGATCGATTTTCCGGTCGATGAAGTCAAGCGTCTTGCCGGCCTTGATGTCCCGCTGGTCGAGATCAAGCGCATCCTCAGCCATCTCGGCTTCTTTGTCGCCGGCACCGGCAAGGCGGTAAAGATCGCGGTGCCGTCCTGGCGCGCGGATGTCGAGGGCAAGGCCGATATCGTCGAGGAGGTCGTGCGCATTGTCGGCGTCGATCAGGTGCCGCTGACGCCGTTCGGGCGCGGCGACGCCCCGCGCAAGGCGGTGCTGACACCGATCCAGAACCGCACTCGCAAGGCCAAGCGTGCCCTCGCCGCCCGTAATCTGTCAGAAGCGGTGACGTGGTCGTTCATCGCGAAGCCGGATGCGGACTTGTTCGGCGGCGGAAGCCCCGAGCTTGAGCTTGCCAACCCGATCGCGTCGGATCTGTCCGACATGCGGCCCAGCCTGCTGCCGGGCCTCATCGCCGCAATCCAGCGCAATGCCGATCGCGGCATCACTGACGCCGGGCTGTTCGAAGTCGGGCAGGTGTTCAGGGGCGACCGTCCCGAGGATCAGTTCATCGCCGCTGCAGGCCTGCGTCATGGGTTGTCGCGCGCGACCGGCACCGGACGCTTCTGGGCTGATGGCGGCAAGGAGGCGGACGCATTTGAGGCCAAGGCCGATGCGTTGGCTGCGCTCGCCGCCGCCGGAGCGCCGATGCAGGCGTTGCAGGTCGTGCCCGGTGGCCCCGCCTGGTTTCATCCCGGCCGGTCTGGGACGATCCAGATCGGTCCGCAGAATGTGCTCGGCCATTTCGGCGAATTGCATCCGCGCGCGCTCGAGGCATTGAAGGCGGACGGACCCATCGTCGGCTTCGAAGTCATCCTCGATCGCATTCCCGAGCCGAAAGCGAAGCCGACCCGCGCGAAGCCCGCGCTCGAATTGTCGCCATTCCAGCCGGTGTCGCGCGACTTCGCGTTCATCGTCGACAAGGGTGTCAAAGCGGCCGATCTCGTCCGCGCGGCGCAGAATGCCGACAAGAAGCTGATCGCCGGCGTGACGTTGTTTGACGTCTACGAAGGCAAGGGCATTGAGCCAGGCAAGACTTCGATCGCGATCGCCGTCACCATCCAGCCGCGTGAGAAGACGATGAACGATGCCGAGATCGATGCGCTTGCGGGCAAGATCGTGGCCGAAGTCGGCAAGCGCACGGGTGGCGTTCTTCGCTCCTGAATCGCATGCATTGAGGGTCATGGACAAACGTTAAGGTGCGATGCGTCGCAGTGTCGCCCGCCGCCATCGGAACAATCTCCCGCTGCATTCGTTCGAGACTCTGGACCTCGTTCAATCAAGTGGAGATCACAGTATGGCAGCATCAAAGTTCCTGACCGCCTCGGCCGGCTTATCCGCGCTCGCTCTGGCCGCGTTTCTCGCGCCGTCGCAAGCCGCCGCAGCTCCTGCCGGAGCGGGCCTGTCGTCGCTGGGATCGGTTGAATCGCAACATCTGCAGCATGTGCAATGGCGCGGCCGCGGCGGCTATTATCGCGGCCGTGGCTATGGTTATCGCGGTGGCTATTACCGCGGCGGACGTGATGCGGCCATCGTCGGTGGCGTGATTGGCGGGTTGGCGCTCGGCGCCGTGATTGCTGGCGCCAACGCGGCGCCGCCGGTGGCCTACGCACCTCGCTATGGCGGGGGTGCTGACTGGATCGCCTATTGCTCGTCGAAATACCGTTCGTTCAATCCGAACACCGGTCTCTATCTCGGCTATGACGGCCAGTATCATCCCTGTCAGTAACGCGTCACGGCACTGATTTCTGACTGCCGAAGGTACAAAGGCCCCGCCATCGCGCGGGGCCTTTCTTCACATTCGCATGTTGCCAAAGCGAGGGATCAATTGCTGATCCGCGGCACGCCGGCCGGCCATTGCTGTTGTTTGGGCGCTTTTTGCTGCTGTTGCCGCCGCACTGGCTGTTTTGCCGGTCTCGTTTTCTGAGCCGGCACGGTGCCGGTGAGTGGCGTTACCACTTTAAGGGCCAGCTCGGCTGCGCGCTCGCCCGATTCCCAGGCGCCACCGACCGTGCCCCACAGCGTTTCATGCGCGGCCTCGCCCGCATAGAATACGCGGTCGCGCAGCGGCTCTGTCATCAGAATGCGGCGCGATGGCTGGCCGCCGACCGACGCGGCCGAAAACGCGCCCTGCACATGCGGAGCGAATGCCCATTGCGTCGCATGGGTGCGGGCGACCGCATTCTTCACGTCCGCGCCAAACAGCTTGTCGAGCCATTCGAGTGCGAAGGCCGTCATCTCGCGCTGGCCTTTCGAGGCCAGTTCGCGCGCGAATGATCCGGCGATATCGACATAGGCCAGCGACGAACCGCCGACATTTCCAAGCAAGGCCGCGGTTTGCTTGCCGTCGGCCTTTTCGAAAACGAGATCGTCTCCGGCCAGTCCGAACGGATTGCCGGGAATCTCCAGCGCCACCCGCTCGTAATGTCCGAGACGCAGGCGAGCCAACGCGTCGAGTTGCCGTTTCGGCAGATCGGGGATGAGCTTGCCGTTGGCCAGCACATTGGTGGAGACGGTAACGATAACGGCGCGCGCCTGCAGCGCACCCTTGCCGGTTTCGAGCGTGATGCTGCCGCGCGCCTGCGGAGCGATCCGTGTGACCGGCGTTGACAATTGCACCGGAAGTCCTTCGGCGAGCTTTGCAACCAGCGTGCCGAAACCCTGCCGGCAATAGGCGTCGACATCGCGTTCACTCGATCGCTGAAAATCAACGACCGACAAGTCCGCGAAGTCCTTTCCGCAACTGAACGGCCCGAGATAGAATTCCACCGACGGCGCCCATTCGCCGAGATCCTTCGGCATGGCTTGCTGAACCGAGATGTCGGTCTTGCCGCGCGCAGCATCCTCGATCGCGCGCCGGGCGCGCACCAGCACGGCGAAGAACTGCTCGAGTTCGCCCTCGCGCGCATTGCGGCGGCCGATCCGGACCTTCTGTCCCGGCGGCGCCGGATAGATTTCAAACCCGGTGCGTGGCGCAAGCTTTGAGAGCGGATTGACATCGGGGGCGTGCAGCCAGTGCGCGCCCAGATCGAACGGCATTCCGAATGTTGTGGTGTCGGTGATGCAGCGGCCACCGACTCGGTCGCCGGCTTCTAGGATAACGACGCGTCGGCCGGCGGCGGCAAGTTTCCGCGCCGCTGCAATGCCGGCCGCGCCAGCGCCAACGATCGCAACATCGGTTTCGGCCGCCATCGCCATACGTCCCGACGCCGGGAGCGTGGCGGCTCCGGCGGTGATCGCGAGAAACTTGCGGCGGGAGATTGCGTCCATGGTTACCGGAGGCTTTGCACTCCCGCCTCACTACCCGGAAAAAGCAAGGTTTTGCAAACGCCTGATGTCAGGGCTGTCACTGGGACGTGAAACCCGTGAACCGGATTGCAACGGCTTTCGACGAAAATGCAGCAAAACAACCGGATAAGCGGAGACAAGCCGCCTACGGGGAGGTCACGGCCATGAGCTTTATGCTCGATGGAATCGGGCGGTTCCTTGCCCGCTATCTGGAAAAGCCGGTGCAGGGCTATGAACCCTTCACGCCGAGCGACTTTGGTGCTCTGCAGGCAACGCTGCAGCCCGGCGATGTGCTGCTGGTCGAGGGCAACAATCACGTTTCCGGCATCATCAAGTATCTCACGCAATCCACATGGTCCCACGCGGCGCTTTACGTCGGCCGCATCGGCGACCGCGAGACCGCGTCCGGCGAGCCGCTGGTGCTGGTGGAGGCCAATCTCGGTGAAGGCGTGGTCGGCGCCGAATTGTCGAAATATGCCCGCTATCACACCCGCATCTGCCGGCCGACCGGACTGACGCCGGAAGATCGCGCCAGGGTCTGCGCTTATGCCAAGGAGCGGATCGGCTTTGATTACGATGTGAAGAACATCATCGACCTGATGCGCTTTCTAATGCCGCTGCCGCTGCCGCAGAAATGGCGCCGCAAGATGATGAGCATGGGCTCCGGCCATCCGACCCGCATCATCTGCTCGGCCCTGATCGCGCAGGCCTTCGACTCGGTGCGCTATCCGATCCTGCCGAAGATCAGCCGGGTGGAGAGCGAATCCGCCCGCGAGGAGATTCTGGAGATCCGGCACTCGTCGCTGTACGCGCCCCGCGACTTCGACATCTCGCCGTATTTCGAGGTGGTGAAACCGACGCTGGTCAATGGCTTCGATTACAAGAAGGTGCAATGGGCCGACCGTCAGATCAGCATCGACATCGAGGTGACGGTCGAGATCGAGACAGTCACGTCGATCGACCATGCGCCGCCGGTGCGGGGCCCGGCCGGCAAGACGCTGGCACCGGCGTGAGCCTCACCGCAATCCGGACTCACAAAAAGACCCCGGCTTGTGGGCCGGGGCCACCAGGATGCGGAGTGAAGATGGGACGTTGAAGGCTCCGACCCCGGCATTGCGATAAGCCCGAAGCAGCGCCGGCGGTTCCCTGCGACCAAAGTCCGGATTCCAACACTTACTTGGGAAGCGCCTTCGCCCAGGCAAGCGCCGCATCCAGCCGGTCGTTGCCCCAGAACAATTCCCCGTCCGGCGTGACGAAGCTCGGCGCGCCGAAAATGCCGAGCCCAGCGGCCTGCTCGGTTTCCGCCCGCAGCTTCAGTTTCACCGGGTCCGCCCCCGCCTGGATAAGGATCACAGCGGCCGGCGCACCCGCCTGTTCCAGGATGCCTGCAATCACCGCCGGGTCGTCGATGCGGCGGCCCTCACCGAATTGCGCGCGAAACACGCCCCGGCAGAATGCGTCGCGCCAGACGTGACCTTCACCCGCAATGGCGACCCTTGCGGCCAGCAGTGAGTTTTGCGGAAACGGATCGGGACGGCAAAACGGAATCGAGATGTCGGCGCAGAGCCGTTCCAGATCGCGCCACATGTAGCGACCCTTGGCCTCGTAAAGGTTGAACGGCGAAGTGCCCCAGCCTTGCGCCTTGAAGAGCGGTCCGAGCAGGAAGGGTCGGTAGCGAATCGTAACGCCGGCTTCGTCCGCACGCTTCTGGATCCGCATGAAAGCCGGATAGGAATAGGTCGACGCGAATTCGAACCAGAAATCCACAACGGGCTTCATCATGAGGACCCGACTCTCACTAACGGAAGCCCCTGAAATTGCGGCACCTGTTTTTGAAATGCGTGTGACGCTTTCCACACTCGTCAACGCATCATAATTCCGTCACCCCGATGTCAATCGCGAACCCTAAGCCTGACCTGTGGGTTGGGGGATATGGTTGTGTCACGTGTCGGACTGGTTGTCATCGCATCAGCGACAGTGCTGACCGCGGTCATATTTACCCTGTATCCGGACCTCGACCTCGCCATTTCGGCGGCGTTCTTCGATCCCGCGCGTGGGATTTTTCCGGCCCAGGACGACCGGTTTCTGGCCGGCTTTCGGTTCGTGACATCGTGGGCGATTGCGATCGGCATCGCCGTTCCCGCCATCGCGCTGATCGGCAAGATGCTGTTTCCCTCACGCCCTTCATTGCTTCCAGGCCGCGCCATGCTGCTGATTCTGGTGTCGATCGCGCTCGGACCGGGACTGCTTGTGAATGCCGGATTGAAGGAAAACTGGAACCGGCCGCGCCCCGGCGCGGTGCAGGAATTCGGTGGCCCTATGACCTTCAAGCCCTGGTGGGATGCGGGTGGACAATGCCGCAGGAATTGCTCGTTCGTGTCGGGAGAGAGTGCTGCGGCCTTCGCCATGCTGGCACCGGCCGCCCTGGTATCGGCGCCCTGGCAAATGACGGCAATCGGCGCGGCGACCTTGTTCGGCGCAATGATGGCCTTCCTGCGGGTGGCGTTCGGCGGGCACTTCTTCACCGACGTGCTGTTCGCCGGCGCGTTGAGTGCGCTGCTGGTCTGGACCCTGCACGGATGGTTGTATCGCTGGCGGTCGCGGACACTGTCGGATAGCAAGATCGAGGATGCGCTCGGCGATGCCGGCCGGCACGCGCGCGCCGGTCTGGCCGCCATCCGTCAACGGCTCGGAGCAGCGGGGAGCGTCGTTGCCGCCGGGATCGGCTCCCGGCTTGGCCGGGTGCCTCGGGCCGCTTCGCGGCGCTGATCGCCCGGCGGATCCCGCAGGCGAGCGTTGCGGCCGCGTCGACGATCCTTAAAGTTGCCGGAACCGGGCTGGCCGCAGCAACGTTGCGCCTGCAGGCAAAGGGATCGATTCCATGCGCATGGTTCTTGTACCGGTGGCGGCGATGCTGGTGATGGGTATGGTCGGCGACGCGTCCGCCCAGGCGCGCGAATATCCCTGGTGCGCGCGATACGACTGGACGACCCGGAATTGCGGCTTTGTCAGCTTCCAGCAATGCCTTGCCACCATTTCCGGCATCGGCGGGCGGTGCGAGCCGAACCCGTTCTACAAGGCGCCTCCGCCGCGGAAGCGCAAGGCCCGCTAGCGCGGCGGTTCATCCGACCGCTGGCTGTGCCGCGAGTTGCGCCGGTTCCGGTTCTGCCTATAGTCCGGCCCGCCTTTCAGGCGCGACCAGGAAAGTGGACACGGTTTTCCGTCCGGTCGCGCCAATGACCAAGACGGGACTGGATACACATGGCCGACAAGCCGAAAAAAGACGTCAAAAAGGTCGTGCTCGCTTATTCCGGCGGCCTCGACACCTCGATCATTCTGAAATGGCTGCAGACCACCTATGGCTGCGAGGTGGTGACCTTCACCGCCGATCTCGGCCAGGGCGAGGAGCTTGAGCCCGCGCGCGCCAAGGCCATCCTGCTCGGGATCAAGCCGGACAACATCTTCATCGAGGACCTGCGCGAGGAATTCGTCCGTGATTACGTTTTCCCGATGTTCCGCGCCAACACCGTCTATGAGGGTCAATATCTTCTCGGTACCTCGATCGCTCGCCCGCTGATTGCAAAAAAGCAGATCGAGATTGCGGAGCAAGTCGGTGCGGACGCGGTGTGTCACGGCGCCACCGGCAAGGGCAACGATCAGGTCCGCTTCGAGCTGACTTATTATGCGCTGAAGCCGGACATCACCATTATCGCGCCATGGCGTGAATGGGATCTGCGCTCGCGCGAGCAGCTGATCGCCTTTGCCGAAATGAATCAAATCCCGATCGCCAAGGACAAGCGCGGCGAAGCGCCGTTCTCGGTCGATGCAAACCTTCTGCACGCGTCATCCGAAGGCAAGGTGCTGGAGGATCCGTCGCAGGAAGTGCCGGATTATGTCTATTCGCGCACCGACGATCCGGTGACCGCGCCCGACAAGCCGACCGTCATCACCATCGATTTCGAAAAAGGCGATCCGGTCGCCATCGACGGCAAGAAAATGTCGCCGGCGACGCTGCTCAAGGCGCTCAACGATCTCGGCAAGACAAACGGCATCGGCCGGCTCGATCTGGTCGAGAACCGGTTCGTCGGCATGAAGTCGCGCGGTATGTATGAGACGCCTGGCGGCACCATTCTGCTGGCCGCACATCGCGGCATCGAAAGCATCACGCTCGACCGCGGCGCCGGGCATCTCAAGGACGAGTTGATGCCGAAATATGCCGAGCTGATCTATAACGGCTTCTGGTTCACGCCCGAGCGCGAAATGCTGCAGGCGGCGATCGACAAGTCGCAGGAGCACGTGACCGGTCGCGTGACGCTGAAGCTCTACAAGGGCAGTGCCTGGGTGATCGGCCGCGAGAGCCCGTATTCGCTGTACGACCAGGACCTCGTCACCTTCGAGGAAGGCGCGGTCGCCTACGACCATCGCGATGCCGAAGGCTTTATCCGGCTGAATGCGTTGCGGTTGCGCACGCTTGGTCAGCGGAAGAAGAAGCGAAACCTCTAAGGCCGCTGGGCCGCGGCGTCGGCCGCATGCGATAGAATGGAAAAGGCCGGGCGGCTGGCCCGGCCTTTTCTTTATTGCGTCCGCCTGATTGACGGCTGACTTATTGCGGCGGCGGTGCGTCGGATCCGGCCGACTGGCCCTGCTGCAGCAGCGGCGTGATGCGGCGAACCGTGACGCGCCGGTTGGCGCGCTCGGGGCCTTGACTTTGCACTTTCAACTGCTGCTCGCCGTAGCCTTGGGTGGTCAGGTTTTCTGCAGGAATAGCAAATTCATCGGTCAGGATGACCGACACCGCTTCCGCGCGCCGGTCGGATAGCGACAGGTTATCGTCGGCTTCGCCGGTTGCGTCGGTATGTCCCTCGATCAGAAATACTTCGTTTGGATTTTGTGCAATGGCCCGCTTGATGCCTTCGGCGATCGGCGCAAGCTTGCCATACTCGCCGGCCGGCACCTCCCATGAGCCGCTGTCGAAGGTGATGGTGTCAAGATCTACCCGAGGCATACGGTTTCGGATGTCCGGGCTGTAGCGAATTTCGTCGAGCGTGTAGGCACGCGGAACCGCCCGTACCGGTGGCGCCATTAAGGCGTCGTAGATGTATTCCGGTGGCGCGTATTCAGCCTCGACGATGTAGCGCTCTTGCGGAATCGGCAGCAGCCCTATCGGCGGCAAAGCGATGAAGAAGTCGTCGTAGCGGCGACCGCCGCGGACCCGGTTGTCGATGATGATGACCTCGCGGTCATTGACGAAGCGCGACCGCCGAAGGAGCCGTCCGTCCGGACCCGTGACGTTCACGAAACGCTGGCCGTCAGAGCGGACCACGACGGTGCGGGTCTCGTTGCCGAAGCGTTGCACATTCACGTCACGCCCTGCGCGCCGGAAACGGTCGTTCTCGTCGCGGCGGATGAACGTGCGGTTGCCGTCGCGAACGATGGTCCGGTTGCCTTCCTGAATGATGGTGCGGTTGCCCTGGCGGGTTTCGCGTCGCTCACCGCGCACATCGTCCATTCTGCGCACGTTGTCACGGCCGCCGCGCTGACCCTGCTGCTGATCGTTCTGATTGCGGTCGCGGCCCTGCTGGCGCTGGTCCTGCTGACGATCCTGGCGCTGGTCACGCTGATCTTGCTGCCCCCCGCGACGATCGTCACGTTGCTGGCGATTCTGGTCCTGGCGCTGCTGTTGTTCCTGCTGGCGCCGCTGCTGATTGTCCTGCTGCCGCTTCTGGCGCTCCTGCTGCTCCTGTCGTTTTTGGTCCTGCCGCTGCTGTTGCTCCTGCTGGCGACGCTGCTGATTGTCTTGCTGCCGCTTCTGCTGTTCCTGCCGCCTCTGTTCCTGACGCTGTTGCTGCTCCTGCTGACGCTGCTGGTTCTGGCCGCCACCCATTCCGCCACCACCGCCCATGCCACCACCGCCCATACCACCACCGCCCTGGCCCTGCTGGCCACCACCGCCCTGCTGGCCGCCACCACCTTGGCCCTGTTGGCCGCCGCCGCCACCCATGCCGCCACCACCACCCATGCCACCACCGCCCTGGCCCTGCTGACGTCCACCGCCGCCACCCATGCCGCCGCCGCCACCGCCACCGCCTTGGCCCTGTTGACCGCCGCCACCCATACCGCCGCCACCGCCACCCATACCGCCACCGCCGCCCATGCCACCGCCTTGGCCTTGGCCCCCACCTCCGCCTTGGCCACCACCGCCCATACCGCCCATACCGCCTTGGCCTTGGCCTTGACCGCCGCCGCCTTGGCCCCCACCGCCTTGCTGGGCGAGGATGATGGTATTGCTGCCAAAGCTCTGCGCGCTGGCGAGCGGGGAATAGGCATACGCAGTGAGGATTGCGGCTCCGGTCAGGAGCAGGTGCTTCGGTCGCATGAGGATAAACTCGCTGGTTGCAATGACTGGCTTGAATAAACCCGCTTAGGGTGCCCGGTATCAGGCTGCACGTGAACAACAGATGACGTAGTTCCATCCGGCTGTCACGGCGAATCCCTTCGGAGCGCCCGGGCTGAGCCCCCAGTCGGCGCGCTCGTATTTCAGACAGCGAAAAGGCCGGGATTGGGCCCGGCCTTTTCTTTACGTTATGACTGGCTCTGTGCCGCTATCGCGGCGGAGCGCCCGCCGCCTGGCCCTGCTGCAGCAGCGGCGTGATGCGGCGAACGGTGACGCGCCGGTTGGCGCGCTCCGCCCCCTGGCTCGGGATCTTCATCTGCTGCGAGCCATAGCCCTGGGTGGTCAGGTTTTCCGGCGGAATCTGAAACTCGTCGGTGAGAATGATCGACGCCGCTTCGGCGCGGCGATCCGATAGCGACAGGTTGTCGTCGTCGTTGCCGGTCGCGTCGGTATGCCCCTCGATCAGGAACACCTCGTCGGGATTCTGCGCAATCGCCCGGCGGATGCCTTCGGCAATCGGTGCCAGCCGGTTGTACTGGTCCGGTGCAATCTCCCACGATCCGAGGTCGAAGGTGATCGTGTCGAGATCGATCCGGGGCATGCGATCGCGCACCTCCGGACTGTACCGGATCTCGTCGAGGGTATAGGCGCGGGGCAGTGCCTCCACCGGTGGCGCCATCAGCGCGCCGTAGATGTATTCCGGCGGAGCGCCTTCGGCCTCGACGATATAGCGGTCGCGCGGAATCGCCAGCGACGCGATCGCCAGCGCGGGTAGCACCACGAAGAATGCATCGGCACGGCGGCCGCCGCGCGGACGGTTGTCGATGATGATGACTTCGCGGTTATTCACGAAGCGCGAGCGGCGCAACAGCCGGCCATTCGCATCGGTGACGGTCACGACGCGTTGGCCGTTCGGGCTGACCACCACGGTCCGGGTCTCGCCGCCGACACGTTGGACATTGACGTCGCGACCGACCCTGCGGAAACGATCGGACTCATCGCGGCGGATGAAGGTGCGATTGCCATCGCGCACGATGGTGCGATTGCCCTCCTGGATGATGGTGCGGTTACCTTCCTTGCTCTCACGCCGCTCGCCGCGCACGTCGTCCAGTTTGCGGGCATTGTTGTCACGGCCGGATTGACCGCCGCGCTGGTCCTGACGCAGCTCCTTGCGATCGTCGCGCTGGTCCTTGCGCAGATCCTGAAGCTGGTCACGGCGTTCCGGGCCGGGAACCTTCTGATCGCGCAGTTTATCCCGGAGCTGCTCCTGCTGCTGCTTCTGGTCGCTCTTCAGGTCCTGGCGCTGCCCGCGCTCGTTGCGCTGCTCCTGCTGCTTCTTCTGCTGCTCGAGGCGCTGTTCCTGCTGCTTCTGCTGCTGCTGCTTCTGCTGCTCCTTCAGGTCCTGCCGCTGCTGCTGCTGTTGCTGCCGCTGCTGCTTGTCGTCCTTGCGCTGCTCCTGCCGCAGGTCCTGACGTTGCTCCCGCCGGTCCTGACCTTTTATGTTCTGGTCGCGCTGCTGCTGCTTCAGATCCTGCCGCTGCTGCTTCTGCTGCTGTTCCTGACCGCGCCGATCCTGCCGCTGCTGCTGCTTCTGATCGCGCCGCTGCTCGCCCTTATTCTGCTTCTTATCCTGATCCTGCTGGGCGACGACGAAGGAAGCGGAATCGTCCCGCGCCATCGCCGAATGCCCCAAGACAATCACGGAAATAGCAACTCCTGTCAGAAGCAGTCGCTTGAGACACAGCTTATTTTCGTTCATTCGCATTAAAGGCTTCCCCAAACTGCCGCACGATCCGCCGCCCTTTTTCCGTCGATCGATATTTGCACTTGTGCGGTACAAGGATGGCGGAGGCATGGCTCTGTGATTAACAGCCGTAAATCAACGCGATTTACTTCAATCAGACTTAAGCCATCACCGCATTGCGACCTTCTTTTTGTCGCCCATGTCAGGTCGCTGACCAGTCGCCGCAGCGAGAGCCATTTTGATGCTGCTGACCACCTTGCCAGGCCCTTCCCAAAACTGCGCATCCTCCGGCGTTACCTTCAGCATGCGGATATTCGGATCGTCGGGCGAATCCCACCAGGCTTTCGCCGGCGTCGACCACAATTCATGGATGACGCCACGGTCGGCCGACACTTCCGCCGGTCCGGAAAGCGAAACGAAGCGTTCACTTCCGGGGTCCGCGAAAGCAAGGCACACTTTGGGAAATTTGCGGATGTCATCGTCCTTGTGGTGACGCACGTCTGTCAGGAAATAGACCGCGTTGTTCTTGCGTCGCACGAAGGCGCCCATCGGGCGGGACGTGAGTTCATTGCCATCCCAGCTCGCCAGCATGCAGGTGGAAATCTTCTCCATCAAATCCCATACCCGTTCTGCGTCGTCACTCATGCGGATACTCCTCGGCTGTCTACGGTTGTTCCCACAACGGTAAACTACGGGCGGGGCAAGACGTTCCCGCCCCCGGTTCAGTCATGCGCAGTGCCGTGGAATTTACCGGTCGCGATCGCAGGGCAGCGTGCATCGAGCTGTGAAACCGGCTGCAAAAGACCGGCTGGACCGTGCAATAAGACTGTCACGGACGGATCATAAGCATTTTCGATAGAGCCAAGAGAGGGTCCCGCCATGCGTCGGCCGATACTGGCCTCAGCGATGCTCGTTATCGCCATCTCCGCGTCCTGCGCTCAGGCCGTCTTTCCGGTCGACCGCGCCGACATTCTTGCGGGGGCGCGTTTCGACGTGAAAGTGGAATTTCCCGGTCTGGTTGCGCCGGGTGATGCGGTGCTGACCGTGAATGGGGTTGATCACGCCAGTCAGTTCGGCAAGGCCGCGCAGTTCATTCAGAAAGAGGATGACAAGGAACAATCGGCGCTGATTCTGCGCGATGTTTCTCTCGATAAGCCCGGCCGTTATAGCATCCGAGTCACAACGACGGATTCGTCGCGTGAACTCACCTGGACGGTTTACGATGCGCCGGCACGCAAGGCCAGGAACGTCGTGCTGCTGATCGGAGACGGTCTTTCGCTTGCGCATCGGACCGCCGCGCGCCTGCTGTCGAAGGGCATTGCCGAGGGCAAAGCCTTCGGCAAGCTCGCCATGGATGACATGCCGCAGATGGCGCTGGTCGCTACCGCCGGTACCGATTCGATTATTACCGATTCTGCGAACTCGGCGAGCGCCTACGCGACCGGGCATAAAACAGCGTCGGGCGCGATGGGCGTCTATGCCGACCGCACCGCCGACCCGTTCGACGATCCCCGGGTGGAGACCATCGTCAGTCTGGCGAAGCGGCGCAACGCCATGGCCGTGGGGCTTGTCACCGATACCGAGCTTCAGGATGCGACACCGGCCGCAATGATCGCGCACACGCGGCGGCGGGGTCTCTATGATCAGATCGTTTCGCAGTATTTTGCGGCGCAGCCCGAGGTGTTGATGGGCGGAGGTCTTGCAAATTTCCTGCCCCAGGGCGCTGAGGGTGCGCGGCGGCGCGATCAGATCGATTATGTCGCAAGGTTCAAGGACGCCGGCTATGCGTTTGCTGCGAACGCGGCCGAACTGAAGGCGGTGCCGCAGGATACCAGGCGCCTGCTCGGCCTGTTCAATCTGCGCAACATGGACGGCGCGCTCGACCGCAAATTCCTGAAAGCCGGCAGCGTCAAGCGTTTTCCCGGTCAGCCGGATCTCACCGAGATGACCGCGAAGGCGCTCGATATCCTGTCGCAGAATCTGAGCGGATTCTTCCTGATGGTCGAAGCCGGCATGATCGACAAATACACGCATCTGCTCGATATGGAGCGGGCGGTTTACGACACCATCATGTTCGACAACACGGTGAAGCTGGTGCGCGACTGGTCGAAGGCGCGAGGCGACGACACGCTGATCCTCGTGCTCGCCGACCACGCTCATCCGGTGGCAATCGTCGGCACCATCGATGACGATATGACGAGCGAACCGAACGTGCCGATGCGCGAGCGTGTGCGCATCTATGGCAGGGCCGGCTTCCCGAATTACCCGGCGCCGGACGCGGACGGCTATCCGTCGCGCGTCGATGTCAGCCGCAGACTCGCGATCTTTTCCGCGAGTCTGCCTGATCATTACGAAACCTTCCGTCCGCGGCTCGACGATCCGAACCAGCCGACGGTCGCGGGTAAGGAACCGGGCAGCTTCGAGGCCAATGAACGCTACAAGACCATGCCTGGCGCGGTGCTCCGGCTCGGAAATCTGCCACGGCTCGCCAATTCCAGCGTGCATTCCGGCGAGGACATTATCCTCACGGCGTCCGGTCCTGGCAGCGAGGGCGTGCGCGGCCAGATGGACAACACCGAGGTGTTTCGCGTGATGGCTGAGGCGTTGGGTCTGGGCGCGGGTTTGCAGGCAACGTCGGGCGCGCGATAACAACCATGCCGTCATTGCCGGGTCTGACCCGGCAATCCATCGTCTCGCGACGAAGATGGACCCGCGGGTCAAGCCCGCGGGTGACGATGCAGCGCCGTTCAGGAATGACTACACTTGCCGCTCGACCATCATCTTCTTGATGTCGGCAATTTCCTTGGCCGGATTGAGCCCCTTCGGGCAAGCCTTCGAGCAATTCAGGATAGTGTGGCAGCGGTAAAGCCGGAACGGGTCTTCGACGAAATCGAGCCGCTCTCCGGTTGCTTCGTCGCGCGAGTCCTTCAGCCAGCGCCCGGCCTGCAGCAAGGCGGCGGGGCCGAGATAGCGGTCGCCGTTCCACCAATAGCTCGGACAGGAGGTGGTGCAGCAGGCGCACAGAATGCACTCGTAGAGCCCATCGAGCTTTTTGCGGTCGCCCTCGCTCTGGCGCCACTCCTTTTGCGGGGTCGGCGTCTCGGTCTTCAGCCAGGGTTCGATCGAGGCATATTGCGCATAGAATTGCGTGAGATCGGGCACCAGGTCCTTGATCACCGGCATGTGCGGCAGCGGATAGATCTTTACCGTGCCCTTGATCTCGTCCATGCCGCGCGTGCAGGCGAGCGTGTTGGTGCCGTCGATATTCATCGAGCAGGAGCCGCATACGCCTTCGCGGCATGAGCGGCGGAAGGTGAGCGTCGCATCGATCTTTGACTTGATCCAGATCAGCGCGTCCAAAACCATAGGACCGCAATCGTCCGTATCGACCTTGTAGATGTCGACACGCGGATTGTTACCGTCGTCAGGATTCCAACGATAGACACGAAACTCGCGCTCGTTCTTCGCGCCAGGGAGGCCCGGCCAGGTCTTGCCTTCGGTGACCTTGGAATTCTTCGGCAGCGTTAATTCGACCATGATCCGTCTGCTTCCTTAGTACACCCGCGCCTTCAGTACACACGAGCCTTCAGTACACACGAGCCTTCAGTACACCCGCGCCTTGGGCTCGATATAGGCGATGTCATTCGTCATCGTGTAGGTGTGCACCGGCCGGTACTCGATCGTGACCTTGCCGGTCTTCGGGTCGAACCACGCCAGCGTGTGCTTCATCCAATTCTTGTCGTCGCGGTCAGGGAAGTCTTCCCGCGCATGCGAGCCTCGGCTTTCGGTGCGGTTCTGCGCCGAATCCATCGTCACCACGGCCTGTGCGATCAGATTGTCGAGTTCGAGCGTCTCGACCAGATCGGAGTTCCAGGTCAGCGAGCGGTCGGTGACATGCACATCGGGCATGCCGGTATAGACCTCGTGAATGAGCTTGTGGCCTTCGTCGAGAGTTTCGCCTGTTCGGAACACCGCGCAATAACCCTGCATGACCTTCTGCATCTTGAGCCGCAGGTCTGCGGTCGGGGTGCCGCCGTTGGCGTGGCGGAATTTGTCGAGACGCGAGAGCGAGAGGTCCGCGGAGTCTTTCGGCAAGTCCGGCTGCTTGCCGTTCTTTTCCACGGTTTGGCTGCAACGCTCCGCTGCCGCGCGTCCGAACACCACAAGGTCGATCAGCGAGTTGGAGCCGAGGCGGTTGGCGCCATGCACCGATACGCACGCCGCTTCGCCGAGCGCCATCAGGCCAGGCACCACAGTATCGGGATTGCCATTCTTCTTGGTCAGCACTTCGCCGTGGAAGTTCGTCGGGATGCCGCCCATGTTGTAATGCACGGTCGGCAGCACCGGGATCGGCTCCTTGGTGAGATCGACGCCGGCAAAGATGCGCGCGCTTTCCGAAATGCCGGGCAAGCGCTCGTGCAGCACCTCGGGTGTGAGATGGTCGAGGTGCAGGAAAATATGGTCCTTGTTCTTGCCGACGCCGCGGCCTTCGCGGATCTCGATTGTCATCGAGCGCGAAACCACGTCGCGCGACGCTAGATCCTTGGCCGACGGCGCATAGCGCTCCATGAAACGCTCGCCTTCGGAATTGACCAGATAACCGCCTTCGCCGCGCGCGCCCTCCGTGATCAGGCAGCCTGCGCCATAGATCCCGGTTGGATGGAACTGCACGAATTCCATATCCTGGAGCGGCAGGCCGGCGCGCAGCACCATGGCGTTACCATCGCCGGTGCAGGTATGCGCCGATGTCGCAGAGAAATAGGCGCGGCCATAGCCGCCGGTCGCCATGATGGTCATGCTTGAGCGGAAGCGGTGGATCGAGCCGTCATCGAGCTTGAGCGCGATCACGCCGACGCAGCGGCCTTCCTCGTCCATGATCAGGTCGATGGCGAAATACTCGATGAAGAACTCTGCCGAATAGCGCAGCGACTGCGAATACAGTGTGTGCAGCATCGCGTGACCGGTGCGATCGGCGGCGGCGCAGGTGCGCTGGGCGATCCCCTTGCCGAAGTCGGTGGTCATGCCGCCGAACGGGCGCTGATAGATCTTGCCGTCCTCGGTGCGCGAGAACGGCAGTCCCCAATGTTCGAGTTCGTAGACGGCTTCCGGTGCATTGCGCACCATGTATTCGATCGCATCCTGATCGCCGAGCCAGTCCGAGCCCTTGACGGTATCGTACATGTGCCAGCGCCAGTCATCCGGGCCCATATTGCCGAGCGATGCGGCGATGCCGCCCTGCGCCGCGACCGTATGCGAGCGAGTCGGAAACACCTTGGTGATGCAGGCGGTCCGCAATCCAGCTTCAGCGCAGCCAACCACGGCGCGCAATCCGGACCCTCCGGCACCGACAACGACCACGTCGAAGGTGTGATCCTCGATCGGATAGGCGCCGCCATTCAGGGCCGGTGCGCCGTTCGGTTTGCTGCCGTTGGTCTTGTCGTTCATGGCCTCAAACTCCGAAGGACAGCTTCACCAGCGCATAGAGGCAGGCCAGCGCGATGACGAAACAGAAGAAGGTGTTGCACATGATCAGCGTAAGCTTCAGATCGCTGTGCACGTAATCCTCGATGATCACCTGCATGCCGAGCCACATGTGGTACGCGCTCGCGATCACGAACAGCATGACGGTAATCGCAACGAAGGGTGATCCGAGAATCTGGGCGGCCGCTGCATGATTACGGCCCAGCAAACCGACCACGATGAACACGAAGATGACGGTGAGCGGGACGAGCGCGACCGAGGATACGCGCTGCTTCCAGAAATGGTCCGTACCCGAATGTGCCGAGCCCAAAAAGCGCACGCGAGACAGTGGCGTGCGCATGGACCGTTGCTTGTTCATCGACCACCCCCAATAAAAAAGAAGCCGACGATCCAGATCAGCAGCGTGAGGCCGACCGAACCGATGATGGTGGCCAGGGTGAGCCATTCGCGCTCGACCGGACCGAAGCCGCGGCCGGTGTCCCAGATCAGGTGCCGGATGCCGCCCAGCATGTGGTGGATCAGGGCCCAAGTGTATCCGAACAGGATCAGGATCCCGATGATCGAGCCCATGAAGGCCTGGACTTTGGCGTAGGCGTTGGGGCCCGATGCCGCTGCGAGCAGCCACCAGGTCAGGAGCAGGGTGCCGAAGAACAGCGCCGCTCCGGTGATGCGATGGAAGATCGACATCATCATCGTCAGCATCGGCTTGTAGATGCTGAGATGGGGTGAGAGTGGTCTCTCCACAGCGCGGCGCGTATCTGCCATTCGCATCAACTCCAGCGGCCCAGCGGCCGAATAGCCTGGCTCCCGGAGCGTGAGCCGGAGGAGTGCAACGGGCACCCGTCAGCCGCCGGAAACCTCAGATCTGGCTGCCTTAGAGGCAGTCAAATTTCGGAAACGGCGAACCAATATCGCGATTTATATTCCGTGCAATAAGCAATTGGAGTAGGCTGCCTTCGCCATTTCCGAAGGCTGCTGCCACAATTGAAAGATTTCCAGGGAGCGCCCTTGCGATTCGACATCCCCGATTTGAGCCTGTTCCGGCATGTGGTGGAGGCGGGCAGCATTACCCAGGGGGCCGCGCGCGCCAATCTCGCGCTGGCGGCTGCCTCGACCCGTATCCGCAATATGGAAGACGCGATCGGCGCGCCGCTCCTCATTCGTAACCGGCAGGGTGTGACGCCCACCCAGGCTGGCCGGACGCTGCTGCAGCATGCCCGGACGATCCTCGCCCAGGCGGAGCGGCTGCGCGAGGATCTCGGCGCCTATTCCGGCGGCTTCTTCAGCCAGGTCCGCATCCTCTCGAATACCAATGCTCTGACCGAGTTCCTACCTGACGTGCTGAGCCCCTTTCTCGCTGCCCATCCGCATGTCAGCGTCGATCTCGAGGAGCGGCTGTCGGACGAGATCGTCGGACTGATCGGGGAAGGGGTGGGCGACATCGGGATCGTGGCGGGAACTGTCGACACCAGCCGGCTGGTGACCTTCCCGTTCCGCAGCGACCGCTTTGTGCTGGTGGTATCGCGCGATCATCCGCTGGCCCGGCGCGAAAAGGCTGCTTTCGCCGAAGTCCTCGACTATGATTTTGTCGGTTTGGACCGCGCCAGCGCGCTGCAACGCTTCCTCGCCGATAAGGCGAGCCGGATCGGGCGCCCGCTGAAGCTGCGCGTTCAGCTTCGCTCCTTCGACGGCGTCTGCCGTCTGGTCGAGCGCAATGCCGGGATCGGTATCGTGCCGGAGACCACGGTACGCTGGGCCGCACGTTCCATGGCGATCAAGGCGGTGGATCTCACCGACACCTGGGCGGTGCGCGATCTGACAATCTGCGTGCGAGATATCGTTGCGCTGTCGCCGTTCGCGCGCCAGCTCGTGGAGCATATGCGCGGCGGGTAGAGCCCGTCGTCAGCGCGGGATCAACACCCAGTAGTCCAGATCGAGGATGACGGCGGCATCGTCCTCCTCGCCATTCTTGAGCGGGAAACCGGCGCACGGCTTGTCCTTGGTCGCGACGGTGCGCACCCGCAGCGCGCCGAGATCGCTCCGCTGCGGCAATTCCGCCTTGGCGAGAATTTCCGACCACGCAAACACGGTGTTGCCGGCGAATAGCGGGGCCACGTGACGTCCGCCGTTGATCGCGGCGACATGGAATGCGTTGGCGAGCCCGTTAAACGAAAGCGCGCGAGCGAGTGAGATCACATGCCCGCCATAAATCAGCCGGCGGCCAAATCGGCCCTGTCCTTCGATGTACTGATTGAAATGGATGCGAGCAGTGTTCTGATAGAGCCGCGTTGCGATCATGTGCTCGGCTTCCTCGACGGTGATGCCGTCGATGTGGTCGATCTTCTCGCCGACCTGATAATCGCCGTAGCGATCCTTGCTGCCGGCCAGCACATTATCGTAGGCGGCGGGGTCGATCGACGGGCAGGCGTCGCCCAGCATCTTTGGGTCAAGCGCGGTGGGAAGCCGCGGCACATGCTCGCCAGGTACCGGAGCATTCTCGTCGCGCTTTCGGACCATCACCCAGCGGACATATTCAAGAACCTGGGTGCCGTCGGACCGATAGCCGACGGAGCGTACGAACACGATACCGGTTTTGCGGCTCGAATTTTCCTTGAGGCCGATCACTTCGGACACGGCATTCAGTGTGTCGCCCGGATAGACCGGCGCGAGGAAGCGGCAATTGGCGTAGCCGAGATTGGCGACTGCATTCAGCGAGATGTCCGGCACGGTCTTGCCGAACACGATGTGGAACACCAGAAGGTCGTCGATCGGCGAGCGCGGATAGCCGATCGCTTTCGCGAAGGCATCGGATGATTGTACCGCGAAGCGTGCCCCGAACAGGCCATTATAGATCGCGACATCGCCGGTCGTGACCGTGCGCGGCGTGGCGTGACGGATGGTCTGGCCGATCCGAAAATCCTCGAAGAAATTTCCTGCAATCGTTTTTGTCATGGTCGTCCCGCTGGCGCTCTGATTTTACCGGTGGTTATGAACGGGCACGAACCGGCGTCAAGCCCGTCGCTGACGAAAGGGCACGCGTTCGCCGCTCAGAGTTTCAGCAACTTTACCTTGAGCGCTCTCACGAGACCGTGAGCGAGACGCGCCATCGAAACCACAGTGGTTTGGCAGCGTAGCTCTCTGACGACGACATGGTTGACGTTTATCCCGCTCTGCTCCGGGCGAACCCTGCCGCTCGTCCTGATGGGCGATTGTCCCGTCACAATCAACCTCACGGAAGGGAGTTTTCTCACATGTCCAAGCGTATCGCTCTATTGGCCGCAGCGGCCTCGCTCGCATTCGTCGCCTCGGCAAGCGCGCAAGACAAGAATCCGATGGTCGGCGGCGCGCCCATGCTCGCCAGCAAGAACATCATTGAAAACGCGGTCAATTCGAAGGACCACACCACGCTGGTCGCGGCTGTGAAGGCGGCGGGCCTGGTCGACACGTTGTCGGGCAAGGGTCCGTTCACGGTATTCGCACCGACCAACGCGGCGTTCGCCAAGCTTCCGGCCGGAACGGTCGAGACGCTGGTAAAGCCTGAAAACAAGGCGACACTCACCAAGATTCTGACCTGCCATGTGGTCGCAGCCAATGCGATGTCCACCGCCATCAGCAAGATGATTGCCGACGACAAGGGCACGCATCCGGTCAAGACCGTGGGCGGTTGCGTGCTGCAGGCCAAGAAGAACGGCAACATGATCACGCTGACGGACGAGAAAGGCGGCGTTGCCACTGTCACGATCGCCGACGTGCGCCAGTCGAACGGCGTCATCCATGTGATCGACAGAGTTCTGCTGCCGTCGAGCTGACGCAAACAGTCGCGCCGGGGAGTGCACTCCCCGGCGCGCCGATTAAGGACCCGGGCACCGCTTGTGTCTTGGGCTCCGGAACAACGACTATTCTCGACTGTTGTCGGAAAGAAGCTCCACAACAGTTGTAATGATGTTCTTCGAAAGCTGGTTCAGCCTGTTCAGGATTATAATAGTCGGCGCGGCGGCATATGCGGCGCTGGTTGTTTTCATCCGGCTTTTCGGAAAGCGAACGCTTTCTAAGATGAATGCGTTCGATTTCGTGGTCACGGTCGCTCTCGGCTCGACGCTCGCCACGGTACTGCTCAGCAAGGATGTGGTTCTTGCCGAAGGACTTCTAGCGTTTCTGCTATTGTGCGGCCTGCAATTTACCGTCGCGTATCTGTCGGTTCGATCCAGGAGGGTTGAATCGATGGTCAAGTCTGAGCCGGCGCTTCTGCTGTATCGCGGACAATTCCTGAACGACGCGATGCGCCGCGAACGTATAACCGAGGGCGAGGTGCTGGCGGCGCTTCGATCTCGCGGCCTCGGTGATGTCAGCTTGGCCGAAGCGGCGGTCTTGGAGTCCGATGGATCGGTGAGTGTCATCACGGCGCCGGCTGCCGAGCGGTCGACGCTTCCGGCATGATTGCCGGTTTCCGCGCGTGTCCCAAGGGGAGGACGCTGATCTCCAGGGACAGCAGGTCGCAAGTCAGGATGCGGGTGTCATCGCCTTCCCGTGCCGGTCGATCTCGGTATTGCATTCGCGGCAGGTCCAGCCGCCCCACATCAACTGACGGAAAGAGGCTGGCTTGCGCTGCGCCGGTTGCCTGGTTCCGCAGGTCGGACAATCCGGGGTCGACCCGGTCCATGTCGACAGCGCTTGAAAGGCGAAAAGACCGAAGAAAATCGGCATAATGGCCCAAAATGGCTTCTCCGCGCCGAACACGAGACCGAGTACGGTCACGGTCGCAAGAAAGGCAACGCAAACCATCAGGACGATCTTCAGCGCCGGAATAAATCTTTGCATCGCACCCTCCGTATGAGGCTTGGTCGCGCCCGAGAGCCGGGCAGTTCGAAAATTGCGGTGCAGCTTGTCATTTTCGCGCCAGGCCATTAGCACTCCGCCGGTTCTTTTCTTGCGAGGCGCTTTTCATGACCAGCTACAATCTCCTTCTGCTTCCCGGCGACGGCATCGGCCCTGAGGTCATGGCCGAGGTCAAAAAGCTGATCGATCTGTTCAACACGAAGGGGATTGCCAAATTCTCTTATGAGGAGGGCCTCGTCGGCGGCTCCTGCTATGATGCCCATGAGGTCTCGATCACCGATGAGACCATGGCGAAGGCCGAAGCCTGCGACGCCGTGATCTTCGGCGCGGTCGGCGGCCCGCAATGGGACAAGGTGCCCTACGAGGTGCGCCCCGAAGCGGGGCTGCTGCGCCTGCGCAAGGATCTCGGCCTTTACGCCAACCTTCGCCCCGCGGTGACCTACCCGGCACTGGCCGATGCGTCATCGCTCAAGCGCGAACTGGTCGAGGGCCTGGACATCATGATCCTGCGTGAGCTGACTGGCGGGGTCTATTTCGGTGAGCCTAAGACCATCACCGATCTCGGCAACGGTCAGAAGCGCGCGGTCGATACCCAGGTCTACGACACCTACGAGATCGAGCGGATCGGCCGTGTCGCCTTCGAGCTGGCGCGCCAGCGCCGCAACAAGGTCACCTCGATGGAGAAGCGCAACGTCATGAAGACCGGCGTGCTGTGGAACGAGGTAATGACCGACCTGCATGCTCGCGAATTCAAGGATGTGCAGTTCGAGAGTCAGCTCGCAGATTCCGGCGGCATGCAGCTTGTGAAGAATCCGAAGCAGTTCGACGTGGTGGTCACCGACAATCTGTTCGGTGACATGTTGTCCGATATCGCGGCGATGCTGACAGGCTCGCTCGGCATGCTGGCATCCGCCTCGCTCGGCGAAGTCAATCCGAAGACCCAGAAGCGGAAAGCGCTTTACGAGCCGGTGCATGGTTCGGCGCCAGACATCGCCGGCAAGGGTATTGCCAATCCGATCGCGATGATTGCGTCGTTCGGAATGGCGCTGCGTTATTCGTTCGGCATGGGCAAGGAAGCCGACATGGTGGACGCGGCGATCTCGGCCGTTCTGGCCCGTGGTCTTCGCACCGCCGATATCGCGGCCAAGGGCGAAACCACGGTTGGAACCGCCGAAATGGGCCAGGCGATCGCCGAGGAAATCGAGAAGGCGTGACCATCGGCCCGCGGGTCATACCTCGCGCGGCCTCGCGGGAGCCGTTATAGTACCTCCGATTGCCACCAGCGATTTGGGGTAAACTATTGATTCGACTGGCCGCATTGCTGTCCGCCGCGCTGTTCTGCGGGGCGCTTTTCACCGCCGGACCAGCAGCCGCTCAGAAGCGCGTGGCGCTGGTGATCGGCAACGGCAGCTATAAGCACACCGCGCATCTGACCAATCCGGTCAACGATGCAAGCGATGTGGCGGCTGCCCTGGAGCGGCTCGGCTTCGAGGTGCTGCGTGGCATCGACCTTAGCCACAGCGGCATGCGCGACGTCATCAGGACGTTCAGCCAGAAGGTGGCTGGCGCCGATGTAGCGCTGGTGTTTTATGCCGGCCATGGGCTGCAGGTCGACGGCAAGAATTATCTACTGCCCGTGGACGCGCAGATCGAGACCCGGGCCGATCTCGAATTCGGATCGATCGATCTCAATCTCCTGCTGAGCTTCATGGAAGGGCAGGCCAAGACCAGCATCGTGTTCCTCGATGCTTGCCGTGACAATCCGATGGGTACGAGGCTGACGCGCGGGACGCGATCGGCGTCCGTCGGCCGCGGTCTGGCGCAGGTCGATACCGGTGTCGGCACGCTGATCGCGTTCGCCACCCAGCCCGGCAACGTCGCGCTCGACGGCGACGGCCGCAACAGTCCGTTCACCTCGGCATTGCTGACGATTATGGAGCGGCCCGGTTTGCCGCTCAGTGAAGTGATGATTTCAGTGCGCAACGAGGTGCTGAAGACTACCGGTGGCAAGCAGGTTCCCTGGGAGCACTCGTCGCTGACAGGACAATTCTTTTTCAAGCCGGTTGCGCCGGGATCGGTTGCCGCGGCCGATCAGACCGGTCTCGAAATGGCGTTTTGGAACTCAATTCAGGGCAGCAAGAATCCGCAATTGTTCGAGGCCTATCTGCGCCGCTATCCGAACGGAGCCTTTGCGGAGATCGCGAAGGTCAATCTGCAAGAGGTGAAGGTGGCTGCCGCGGTGCCGATCGCGCCGGACGAGAAAGCTCCGCTCCGGGATCCGGACCTGCTCCGCGAGATCAACGACCGCCTGTACGAATTGAACTTCGATATCGAAGCCGGCGCATCAGCAGAGCGGACGCGTGCGGCGATCCGTCAATTCGAGGGACGGGTCAAGCTGGCGCAGACCGGCGTTCCGACCCCGGGCCTGCTGGGCCGCCTGCGCGAACTCGGCGGGCTGAAGCCATGGGGCGCGATCGTCTACAGCAAACGCGACGGCAAGTGGGGCATGTCGTGGGACCACCAGACGCGCAAGGCGGCTGTCGACGATGCGCGCAAGACATGCGGAACGGCTAGCTGCGAGATCGAAGTCAGTTTCTTCGGTACATCCTGCGGCGCCTTCGCCTCATCGGATGCAAGCTGGGCACTCTCGACCCGCGACGACATTCAGCGGGCGAAGGATGCTGCACTCGGAGATTGTGGCAAACGCGGAAAAACGTGCCGGATCGTCGCAGCGTCATGCGCCGATGGCGAAGGCAGGCTGGCCGCATCGCGCTGACGATGTGTTGCGGCCGGAAACTGGGACCGCTTCGCATGATTCAGCATGGTGATCTAGGTTTGAGCGGACATTTGAGGGGATGACATTGTGATGACGTTTGGTCTCTGCGCTAATGTTTCGGGGATGACACTTCTCCTGTTCGCATGGGTGCAGCCGGCTCTGGCGCAGGGCAGCATGGGCGGGTCGATCGGCGTGCAGGAGAAGTCGGTCTCCGGTGATCGTGAGCCGCAGAGGGCAGCACCGCCGCCCCGACGAAGTGCGCCGGAACCCAAGCGCGCGGCGCCGAAGCCTGCAGGTCGTCCTGTGAATTACGACGGCGCCTGGCTCGTGAACAATATCGGTTGCGGCGGCAGCGCGGGCCGCGTCTGGGTCTCGGGCGGCCGGATCAGCGGCGATGGCGGGGTGACGGGGAGTGTCAGCGCCAATGGCACTGTCAGGACTGCCACCGCGGTCTCGGTCGGCTGGGGGCGGGTGTCCGGCAATCGCGGTTCCGGCGGTTTCCGGACCAATGACGGCTGCACTGGGAGGTGGACCTCGGTCCGTCAGTGACAGCGCGTTGGCAGCCCCTGCCTGCCAACCTGACATAAAAAAGCGCGGGACCTCGCCCGCGCCTGCCTCAAGCCCAAAACCCGTCCGGCCTGCCACCAGCCCGGCCTACCCGCGCCGGCCGATCACCAGTCGACCCGGCCCGGCCACGGACGCCCGCCCGGCGTGTCGAACGGACCGTTCAGCGGATTGCGGTTCCAGGTCAGATTGGGGACGGCATTGTCGAGCGCGGAATAGCCGTAAGGCTCGGCATATTCGCGATATTTGTATTCGCCCGGCAGCAATTCCGGTCCCGGATCGAGATACGAGCGCGAGCGCACCACCACCCGCGGGCGCACGCGATAGCGCGCCTCGCGCTGCTGCGCCGACATCATGAACATGTCGTCCGCCTGCCGTTTCCGGGTCTGGGCGTCCGCCGGTTCCGCGGTCACGAGCAGCACGCCGGCAAGCGCGGTCGCGGCCAAGGTGGAAAAAAGGGTCAGGCGCATGCCAGTCCTCAACGTGATTCCGAACTTCAAAGCACTTTACGCAGCTTTGGTTCCTGCCAACAAGACTTTCGGCCCGCCTTGACCTCCCGCAACCGCGTCGGAACGCCGCCATGTGGCCGATTGACCACGGACCGTAACGCATTAGGATTAATGAATACGTGGCACGGCGGTGCCACGGCAAAAGAAGCGGCATGATGATGCCCGCAGGGAGGACGATATGGCGAAGATCGAGCGAACGATCGAGGAGCTTTATGCGGACGATCCGGAGCGTGCGGATGCGGTGGCATTCGGCCGCAAGACGGGTGTCGACCGGCGCGGATTTCTCGGCGGAGCCGGGCTGGCGGCGATGGGAGCCGCGGTCGGCGGGTCGATTCCATTCGCCGCCAACATGCCGGGCGGCCTGATCCCGGCGGCGATGGCGCAGGACAAGCCGGCGGCACCGGCAGCGGCGGCACCGAAGGGCCCGACCTACCTCGATTTCCCCGGCAAGGATAAGGGGCTGGTCGTGATCGGCGAAAAGCCGCTGGTGGCGGAAACGCCCGAACCTTTGCTCGATGACGACACCACCCCGACGGAGAAATTCTTCATCCGCAACAATGGGCAGATTCCGGAACCTGTGAAAGACGCCGACAAGTGGACCATCAAGATCGACGGCGAAGTCGACAAGCCGATGGAGATTGCGCTCGGCGAACTCAAGACGAAATTCACGCCGGTGACGCAACGAATGGTGCTGGAATGCGGCGGTAACGGCCGCGCGTTTTTCACGCCGCAGGCGCGCGGCAATCAGTGGACCAATGGCGGCGTTGGTTGCGCCGAGTGGACCGGTGTGCGCGTCGCCGACGTGCTGAAGGCTGCCGGTGTGAAGCCGTCAGCCGTTTTCAGCGGTCACTATGGCGCCGATCCGCATCTTTCCGGCGATTCCGCGCGCGTTGCGATCTCGCGCGGCGTGCCGATCAAGAAACTGATGGACGAGAACAATCTCATCGTCTGGCAAATGAACGGCAAGCCGCTCGACAACATCCATGGCGGGCCGGTGCGGCTGGTCATCGGCGGCTGGCCGGGATCGGTCTCTGCCAAATGGCTCAACCGGATTTGGATCAGGGACAAGGTGCATGACGGCCAGGGCATGGGCGGAACGTCCTACCGCGTCACCGTGAAGCCGATGGTGCCGGGCGGCAAGCCCGATCCCGAGAATTTCAAGGATCTGGAATCGATGCCGGTCCGGTCCATCATCACCGCTCCCTCGGATGGCACCAAAATTCCTGCCGGCACCCGAGAGGTGAAGCTGCGGGGCGCCTCATGGGCCGGCGACCACGACGTCAAGCAGGTCGACGTCTCGGCCGATTACGGCGCAACCTGGCACCCGGCCCAGGTCGAAAAGCCGAAGAACAAATACGACTGGCAGCGCTGGACCGCGACGGTGAAGCTGCCTTCGGATGGCTATTACGAGATATGGACCCGCGGCACCGATTCTCAGGGCGTTGCCCAGCCGCATGTCGCCGGCTTCTGGAATCCGCAGGGCTATGGAGCGAACCCGATGCATCGCGTTCGCGTGCTGGTGGGCTGAAGTCACAATGAGCTGGTCCATTCATCGACGAACCGCCGCGCATTTTGCGCGGCGGCTTACGCTCGCGCTTGCGCTTGGTGCGATACTCAACGCGCCGTCATTTGCGCAACAGCGCACATTCACCCCGACCGACGAAAGCCCGGAAGACCTTCCGGTTGGAAACGGTCGTGACGAAACCTTCTATCTCTGCACACCCTGTCACGGCTTCAAGATCGTTTCGCAGCAAGGCATGACGCGTCCCCAATGGGAGGATTCCCTCAACTGGATGACGAGCAAGCACGGGATGAACCCGATCGAGGGTGACGACCGCAAGTTGGTCCTGGATTATCTCGAACAGCATTATCCCCCGACGGCGCGTGCAGGTGGCGGACGCGACAGCCCGAATCCATTTTTGAAGTGAACGATAGGCGAGTGTGTGGTTCGGAAATCCGCTTCATTCTTGCAGCAGCCACTTCAAGCGGATTTCCGAACCACCACACTGGATTCATAAGTTTGCTAGTGTTCGGGACTCTAGCCGCGATTCGCCTGCGCTGAGTTCCGGCAAGCGAGCAGGCGCCGCCCGTCCCGCGTCCGAAAGACGCTGCCAAATTGGCGGCGAATTTCAGCACGAACGGTGTTAATCAGACACCGCACGCGCATGCCGAGGGAACGATGCCGGATATTGCCAACAAGAGCGACGGCCTCGTTACGCTCGGCCAAGCGCCGCTGGTTGTGGAAACACCGGAAAGCCTGCTCGACGACGACACCACGCCGACCGAGAAATTCTATATCCGCAACAACGGGCTCATTCCCGAACCGATCCGCGATCCGGAAAACTGGACGCTCACGATCGATGGCGAAGTTCGCAATCCGTTGGTCCTGACTCCCGGCGAACTGAAGGCGCGATTTGCAACCGTGACGCTTCGCATGGTGATGGAATGCGGCGGCAACGGACGGTCTTTTTTTGAGCCGCCGGTGCCCGGCGTTCGCTGGACGAATGGCGGCGTCGGTTGTGCGGAATGGACGGGCGTGCGCGTGGCCGATGTGCTGCGGGCGGCAGGCGTGAAACCGTCCGCTGTGTTCAGCGGGCATCTCGGCGCCGATCCGCATCTGTCCGGCGCCACCGATCGTCAGGCGATGTCGCGCGGCGTGCCGATCGCGAAGCTGATGGAGGAGCACAATCTGATTGTGTGGGGCATGAACGGGCAGCCGCTCGAGACCATCCACGGTTTCCCGCTGCGCCTTGTGATCGGTGGTTGGCCGGCCTCGGTTTCGACCAAGTGGCTGAAGCGCATCTGGATTCGCGATCGCGTGCATGACGGGCCCGGCATGGGCGGCCTGTCGTATCGGGTGCCGATCCGGCCGATGGAGCCAGGCGGTCCGGTCGACGAGTCGAATTTCAGAGATCTGGAATCGATGCCGGTGCGCTCGATCGTCACCAGTCCGGCAAGCGGTACGAGGCTTCCGTCCGGCACCCGCGAGGTGACGCTGCGTGGCGCATCATGGGCCGGCGATTACGCCGTGAAGGATGTCAGCGTATCGATCGACTATGGCGCCACCTGGCAGACCACGCAGCTCGACGCGCCGAAGAACAGGTATGACTGGCAGCGCTGGACGGCACGCATCGCGATCCCGTCGGACGGCTATTATGAAGTCTGGTCGCGCGCGACCGATACCCGAGGGATCTCGCAGCCCTATATTGCCGGTCTCTGGAATCCGGAAGGCTATGGCGGAAATCCCATTCACCGCATCAAGCTTCGGGTCGGCTGAGCCGCAGCGGCGCTGTCCGGTCATATGCGCCGGTTAGAGCGGTTCACGTTGGGATTGAATCGCAATCCAGCCGCGGTCGCAAATGCGGGTAGGCTTCCGTCAAATCGTGAATTGCGCTAACGCGCCAGGCGTCCGCGCAGGGCCGGTTTCGGTTCCGCGGAAGACAAATCCCCCGGTCGTTTCGGCGTCGCATAGAGCAGGTGATCGCGCAGTCCGCAGAAGTTGCGCTTCAGCTCGGCCCGCGCGAACAGCCGCGCGATATCCGGGTCGCTGCCGGCAGACATCAGGACCAGCCGGTCCAGTGCGCAGGAGATCGCCGATCGATCCACCAGCAGATTCATGTTGCAGGAGAGACCGCCGATCTGCACGCGGGGTCCGTTGAAGTTGCGCAAGAAGCCGATGCAATTGTAAGCGCTGAACGGGCCGATCGAGAATTCGAACGTCTGGAGTTCACCGAACTTGGATTCGATCGGGAGCGCGCTCTGCAGCCCGCTCACCCGGCCATGCTCGGCGCCGAGTTGCCGGACGTCGTCCGCCGCGCGGCCGAAGCCGTCGATCTCACGGCCGGCGCGATAGATCTCAAAGCTGACAAAACGCCGTGTCCTGCCGAGTTCGCCGAAGGACAGAATATCCTTGCGCCCGCCGCCCTCGGCGTGACGGCGGATCGCGTAATGCGCGTCACTCTCGCCGAATCCCGGCATCGACAATTGGAAGGCCGGCCACGGCTTGTCGACCTCGATCCAGGCCGGCCGTGGCGGCTCGGACATCGCGGCGGTCTGCGGCTGCCTGACCAGTTCCGTCGCGATCAGCGACATCGCTGCAATGGCCCCGAGATAGGCGAAGATTCGCACCATCGCGGCCTGGAATTCCGTCGGCAGCACGAATGGCGCACTGGCTGCGAGGGCGACCCGCCGCCACCGGAGCGCCCGGATCGCGGCTTTTCCCGTCTGCCAGCTGAATGCGTCGACGGCCCGGCCGGCCCGGTCGAACAATCCGACCGCCAGGCTGGCGAGACCCGACCAAAGCTCTGCGCCACGCTCCGCCCATCGCTGCGGGTTGCACAGGAGCTGTGCTCGCAGCCACAAGACCGACAGGCGGCGCCGCAGGGCGGTCCGCAATGGCATCAGGCGGGTTGTGCCAGTGCCGTCGGCGCGACCAAAAGGCTGCCGCGGGGCGCTTCCGGCCCCGGGAGTAGTTTCAACGACGCGCAAAAACAGCCTCCCGTCGACGGCCTTTCAGGCCGGCGTTGTCACGGCTGTGTTTCTCGCCTAGAAGCCCCTCCGTCCGGGTTTCTGCAGCAGCAAATTACCGGCGATTTTCCCTCGGAGAGTGAACGATGGGTTACAAGGTCGCGATTGTCGGCGCCACTGGGAATGTGGGCCGAGAAATGCTCGATATCCTGGCCGAGCGGCGGTTTCCTGCCGACGAGGTCGTTGCGCTCGCCTCGCGCCGTTCGATGGGCGTCGAGGTCTCCTATGGTGAAAAGACGCTGAAGGCGAAAGCGCTGGAGCATTACGACTTTTCGGACGTCGATATCTGCCTGATGTCGGCCGGCGGTACGGTGTCGAAGGAATGGTCGCCGAAAATCGCGGCGCAGGGCGCGGTGGTGATCGATAATTCCTCGGCCTGGCGCTATGACGCCGATGTGCCGCTGATCGTGCCCGAGGTGAATGCCGACGCCATCGTCGGCTTCCGCAAGAAAGGCATTATCGCCAATCCGAACTGCTCGACCGCGCAGCTCGTCGTGGTGCTGAAGCCGCTGCACGACTTTGCCAAGATCAAGCGCGTGGTGGTGTCGACCTATCAGTCGGTGTCGGGCGCCGGCAAGGACGGCATGGACGAGCTCGATCGCCAGACCAAAAACGTCTATTCGCTCGGCGAACTTGAGGTGAAGAAGTTCACGAAGCGCATCGCCTTCAACGTCATCCCGCATATCGACGTGTTCATGGACGACGGCTACACCAAGGAAGAATGGAAGATGGTGGTCGAGACCAAGAAGATTCTCGATCCCAAGATCAAGCTGACCGCGACCTGCGTGCGCGTGCCGGTGTTCATCGGTCACTCGGAGGCGGTGAATATCGAATTCGAGAGCGAGATCACCACCGACCAGGCGCATGAACTCCTGCGCAATGCGCCCGGCGTGCTGGTGGTCGACAAGCGCGAGAATGGCGGTTACGCGACGCCGTATGAAGCCGCGGGCGATGACGCCACTTACGTGAGCCGCGTGCGCGAGGATCCGACCGTCGAGCACGGGCTCGCGCTGTGGTGCGTGTCGGACAATCTGCGCAAGGGCGCGGCGCTCAACGCGATTCAGATCGCCGAGAGCCTGATCAACCGCAAGCTGATCACCGCGAAGAAGAAAGCGGCGTAGTTTCTTTTCCCTCTCCCCGTTCTTACGGGGAGAGGGTGGCGAGCATCTTTAGATGCGGGCCGGGTGAGGGGCTGCACGGAGACTCAAAACCGCGGGCCTGCCAGCAATTCGGCGTGCTCGGCCTGCGCCACCGGGCTGAATTGCCCGGTATCGCGATCGAGGACCGACAAGGTTCCGGTCGCGACCCCGAAATACGCGGCGTGCAGGTTGAGCCTGCCGCGCTCGACCAGAATGCGCACGCACGGGAACGTCATCAGGTTATCCAGCGTCTTGACCATCGAGACCTGTTCGAGCCGCATCAGATAGCGGCTCAGCGGCATCTCGCCGCGCGGCCCGAGCGCTTGCGCAGCGGGCGCGATCATCTCCATCCAGCGGCCGATGAAATCGCCGGGCGACAGCGGTTTGCTTTCCTCGGCGAAGGCGCGGATGCCGCCGCATTGCTCGTGCCCAAGCACCACAATGTGTTTGACCTTCAGTGCCTGCACCGCGAATTCGAGCGCGGCGGAGACCGCGCGCTGCGCACCGTCGGGCGTGTAGGGCGGCACCAGATTGGCGACGTTGCGCACCACGAACAATTCGCCCGGCCGCGCGTCGAAAATCACCTCCGGCGAGACCCGCGAGTCGCAGCAGCCGATCACCATGATTTGCGGCGATTGCCCGGTCTCGGCGAGCTGCTGATAGCGGCTCTGTTCTTCGCGCAGGCGGCTGCCGAGGAACGCGGTATAGCCTTCGACGAGGCGTGGCGGAAAGCTCATGGACGCGTTCTGTGCGATGGGATCCGGCCGGAAACGGCTCGGCTGGAACTATGCCATGCAGGATGCGAAATCAACGCCGACCTTGGTCCCGCATCAAAAGCGTTCGCCGCGAATGACCTGAACGTCGGACACCGTGACGATCGCGATCTGGCGGGAAATCAGCGGATAGATCGCGTCCATCAACCCGGACACCGCTTCTGCGCCGACCACCAGCACAACGACAACCATGCGACCGGCGTCCGTTGCCAGTCCTTCGCGGTTCCAGCTTCCGTGATGTCCGCGGCCGGCAATGGCCGGCAGAACGGTATACCCCGAGACACTGGCTTCATCGACAAGGCCAAGCAGACGGTTGAGCAGCGGCGCCTCGACCACGATCTCCACCCGCTTCTTGGTGTGCATCTCCATCGTGGCCTCCCTCTCAAGATGGGATCGCAGTCTGTGCGATCCAGACATAAATCGGAATGCCGAGCATCAGATTGAACGGAAACGTGACGCCGAGCGAGAGGGTTACATAGATCGAAGGGTTTGCTTCAGGCAGCGCCAGGCGCATCGCGGCGGGGACGGCGATATAGGATGCGGAGGCCGCGAGCGTTATCAGAAGCGCCGAACCCCCGGGCGACAAGCCGAGCAACCAGCAAACCGGCAGTGTCAACGCCGCGCTGATGAGCGGCATGTAAAGGGCGAATGCGATCACGGGTGCGGTCAGATACCGGCGTCCTTCCTTCATGCCGCGGCCGGCGATAACGCCCATATCGAGAAGAAACAGGCATAGCACGCCGAGGAAGGGGTCGCCGATGAAGGGTTTGATCATTTCGTAGCCGCGCGGGCCGGACACCCAGCCGACGATAAATGCGCCAACCAGCAACACGACCGATGAATTGGTGGCGACTTCACGCAACATGCGGCTGAGCGGCTCATCCTTTGCGCCCGACGAGTAATGGCGGGCGATCAGGAGTGCGCTCAGGATCGCCGGCGCCTCCATGCCGGCGGCGACGGCGACCATATAGCCTTCAGGCGTGAGCCCCATGGACTGCAAGGCCTGCGTGCCGGCGATGAAGGTGACGATGGAGATCGAGCCATAGTGAGCGGCCGTTGCCGCCGCATCGATTGCGGACAACGCGCTTGTCAGGCGCAGCAATAGAAACGCAAGACATGGAATGAGCAGCGACAAGGAGATGCCGGCCAGTATCGTTGCGATCATGCGTCCGTCAACGCCGGACGCCGCGACCTGGGCGCCACCCTTGAAGCCGATCGCCATCATCAAATAGAGCGCGAGCCCTTTTGCGATCGCTTCGGGTACGACGAGGTCGGATTTCGCAAGCGCTGCAAGCAATCCGAGAACGAAAAACAGCACCATCGGCGACAGCAAGTTCTGTCCGGCGAGGCTGAGAACGTCGCTCAATGACCTGCTCCGAGAGGGCCTGCTCCGAGTGACCGCAGTCTTGGCGGTACGGCGATGGCAGCTATCACGCCCAGATCGCCATCTGCAAGCCGAAGGCGTCGCGCGGCGGCGGATCCGGAAACGGTTTTGCGACCCCGGCATGGATACGCCGCGCAATCGCGGCACAGGCCAGCGCGTCGAGCAGATCGTCGGATCCGGCGCCGGGCGGCGGCGCCCCCAGCACCGCGTCTCGCGACAAGCCTGCGGCAACAAGAAGCTCCCGCCGCAGCGCCAGTCCCGGTGCGTGCGCGCGGCCCTTGACCTTCTTCGGCTCCGTCAGCGCGCGCTCGCCGTTCAGCCGCCAGAACGCCACCTCGGGATGGACCTCGAAGCAGCGCGCGGCGGCGGCTGCATCGTCGCGCAGGCAGCCATCGATCTCGCGGATGCGCGGCGCGATCATGAAAAGCTGCTTGGAAATTTTCCGCGGCGGTTCGGAGGTCGCAAGCGCCACTGCGCAGGCCTCGCGGTAATCGGTCTGCGCCATCGCCGCCCGCGACGGCACCGAGAACACCGCCGATTGCCGCGCCCCGAGCAGCGGACGCACCGCATTCTCGGCCGCCCGCCCGCCATAGCCGGTGCGGTCCGGCAGGCCGATCGGCATATCGACCGCGATGATCGACGGGCGTTCTTCGGCCCCCAGGACGCCGGCAAAATGCGGGATCACCCGGACCCGCGCCTCGTCTCCGCTCGCGCGCACGAATGCTACGACCCAGCCGGCGCGGCAGCCATCCACCCCGGCGAGCCAGACATCGCTGCCGCCCATTCGACCATTGTCGCCCATGGCTTACGCTGGCATGAGAAACCCGGTCTCGCTAGGCTTTGCGGGATCAAGGGGGAGTGCCATGACCATCCGACCGCGCCGATCCGTGCTGTACATGCCGGGCTCGAATGCCCGCGCCATCGAAAAGGCGCGCACACTGCCGGCCGACGGCGTGATCCTCGATCTTGAAGACGCGGTTGCGCCCGACGCCAAAGTTGCCGCGCGCGACCAGGTCGCGGCCGCGGTCAAGCAGGGCGGGTTCGGATCGCGCGAGGTCTTCATCCGCGTCAACGGCATCGACACGCCCTGGCATTCCGACGATCTGACCGCGGCGGCGCTGGCGGCGCCCGACGCGATCCTGGTGCCGAAGGTGAATTCTTCGGATCAACTGGAAATCCTCGGCCAGCGGCTGCTCGACCTGAAGGCCGACCGCAAGATTCGCATCTGGGCGATGATCGAAACGCCGGCCGCGATCCTCAACATCGTCGATATCGCAGCGGCGGCGAAGGATTCCGAGACCAGGCTCGCCGGCTTCGTGCTCGGCACCAACGATCTCGCCAAGGAAACCTCGGCGCGCCTTATTCCCGGCCGTGCGCCGATGCTGCCCTGGCTGACCACCTGCGTGCTGGCGGCACGCTGCTATGGCATTGCCATTCTCGACGGCGTGTACAACGACATCGGCAATGCCGACGGCTTCGTCGCCGAATGCGAACAGGGCCGCGATCTCGGCATGGACGGCAAGACCCTGATCCATCCGAACCAGGTGGAGCCGTGCAATCGCGCGTTCTCGCCGAGCGAAGCGGAGATCGCGCAGGCGCGCAAATTCATCGCCGCCTTCGACTTGCCGGAAAATGCCGGCAAGGGTGCGATCATGCTGGACGGCCGCATGGTCGAACGCATGCATGCCGATATTGCGCGCCGCACGGTGGCGATTGCGGATTCGATCGCGGCGCGAGCGTAGCGGTTTTCTTAACCTCCCCCTGAAAGGGGGAGGTCGACTGCCTGAGCCACGCGAAGGCAGTCGGGTGGGGGTCTGCTTGCCCATGACCCCCACCCGGCTCGATGCTTCGCATCTCGCCACCCTCCCCCTTTCAGGGGGAGGGAAGAAAGGATCGCCATGTCCCTCGAAATCTTCGCCGCGTATCTGCTCGCCTGCATCGTGTTCACGCTGGTGCCCGGTCCGACCGTCACATTGATCGTGGCCAATTCGCTGACCCATGGCACACGTGCGGGGCTCGCCAATGTCGCCGGCACGCAAGCCGGGCTTGCGGTGTTCGTCGGCGTGCTGGTGATCGGGCTCGCTTCGGTGATCGAGACCATGGGCGTTTGGTTCGACTGGATCCGCTTCCTTGGCGCGGCCTATCTGATCTGGATCGGCATCAGGATGTGGCGCTCGTCCGGCAAGCTCGACGATCCCGGGCAGACGCAAAAGCCGCGCGGCGGTTTCTTCCTGCAGGGCTTCCTGGTGATGCTGTCGAATCCGAAGGTGCTGATCTTCTTCGGCGCCTTCATTCCGCAATTCGTCGATCCTGCGGGAAACTACGTCGCGCAGGTGATCCTGCTCGGACTGATCGCGATGTTCACCGCCGCAGTCACGGACGGCGCCTACGCGATCCTCACCGGCCGCGCGCGCAGCATGTTCACGCAGGCGCGGGTGCGGCTGGTCTCGAAGGTGAGCGGTGTGTTTCTGATCGGCGGCGGCGTGTGGCTGGCGCTGACACGGACGCGGTGATCGCAACATAAACCGTTCGTCCCCGCGAAAGCGGGGACCCAGAGCTGCAAAATCGTTTGTCTAGACAAAAGCTGGGTTCCCGCTTTCGCGGGAACGAACGGAGGTTAGGCTGTCGCTGTGCCTACCCTCACATCCATGGCCGCTCGGCGCCGACCTTCGTCTCGAAGGTGTCGATCTTGTCCTTCTTGACCATCGTCAGTCCGATATCGTCGAGGCCGTTGAGCAGGCAATGCTTGCGGAAGGCGTCGATCTCGAACTTGATCACGCCGCCATCGGGGCCGCGGATCTCCTGCTTCTCGAGGTCGATGGTCAGCGTCGCATTGGCGCCGCGGTCGGCATCGTCGAACAGCTTGTCGAGTTCGTCCTGGGTGACGCGGATCGGCAGGATGCCGTTCTTGAAGCTGTTGTTGTAGAAGATGTCGCCGAACGAGGTCGAGATCACGCAGCGAATGCCGAAATCGAGCAGCGCCCAGGGCGCATGTTCGCGCGAGGAGCCGCAGCCGAAATTGTCGCCGGCCACCAGGATCTTGGCATTGCGATAGGCCGGCTTGTTGAGGATGAAATCCGGGTTCTCGCTGCCGTCGTCGTTGAAGCGCTTCTCCGAAAACAGACCCTTGCCAAGCCCGGTGCGTTTGATGGTTTTCAGATATTGCTTCGGGATGATCATGTCGGTGTCGACATTGACCACTTTCAGCGGCGCCGCGACGCCTTCCAGAACCGTGAATTTATCCATGATGTCGTGATCCTTGGCCGACCGCCCGGAGGCAGCCTGGAATTGCGCTTGTCATGCCGCCGGCCGGGTCCGGGGTCAAGCGACGACCGACGCCGGGCGCCATGCATGCCGGTCGCCGCTCCTGCCATCGTCTTGGGTGCGCCCGGGGGGCATAGGCTCCCCCGGGCCACCTGTGGCGGGTAAAGCGTCGGTCAGGTCAGCGCGTCGATCCCGGCTTTCGCGATCTGCTCGTCCTCATGCGATTGCACGCCCGACACGCCGATCGCGCCGACGCATTCGCCTTCATACATGATCGGCAAGCCGCCCTGGATCTGCAGCACGCCCGGAAAATTCATGAAGGCCGGACGGTCCTTGACCCGGTCTTCCCAGAATTTCGACGGCCGCCGCGTGATCGCGGAGGTCTTTGCCTTCAGCGCCGCCACCTCGGCACTGGTCGGGCCGGCGCCCTCCATGCGTTCGAGATAGAGCAGAACGCCGGCATCGTCGGTGATGGCGACGGTCACGATCCATTTGTTCTTCTCGGCCTCGGCCCGGCAGGCCTCGGCCATCTTGCGAACGTCGGATGATTGCAGGCACGGCTTGTTGCGCATGGTGTTTCTCCCCCTTTTGAAAGGCGTGGTTACAGGATCATTGAACGCTGGCTTCGATCGCTTCCATGTCGTCGTCGGACAGCCCGAAATGGTGCCCGATCTCGTGCACCAGCACATGGGTGATGATGGCGCCCAGGGTCTCGTCGTGCTCCGCCCAGTAATCGAGGATCGGCCGGCGGTAGAGCCAGATCATATTGGGCATCTGACTTGGCGCGCTTTCGGAGCGGAACGGCAATCCGACGCCCTGGAACAGCCCGAGAATGTCGAACTCGCTATCGAGCCGCATCTCCTTGACCACATCCGCGGACGGAAAATCGTCGACGCGAATGATCACGCCTTCACACAGGGCGCGGAATCCATCCGGCAGCCGCCCATAGGCCTCGGCGGCAATGACTTCCATCTCCGCGAGCGACAGCGCCTTGACCGCGCGCCAGCCCAGCGGGTCGATGATCGGGTTCGCAGGATCGTCAGAGGACATAGGTGAGGTACAGATAGACGGCGAGTGCAAGAAACGCGATGGCGCTGAGCGCGCGGCCAATGCGGCGGCCCCATATTTCGATCGAATCGCTGCCCGGCGCGTCGGCTGCGGCGAAATAGTCGCGCGAGCGTCCGAACAGGCCGCCCAGGACATCGCCTTCGCGCCTCAGCCGCGCAAGATCGGCCAGCGCCGCCTGTTCCTTGTCGGTTCGGGAACGTGGTTCCATGTTTGCACCATAGGCCGGGCAGCGTTCCGGATTCAAATAGTTGACGGCCGGTTCCGAATGAGGGAGCGTTCCCGCATGAACCGGTTGCCTCTCCTCATCGTTGCTGCAGCGATCCTGTTGCCGGCTGCGAGCGCCTTCGCGCCGATTTCATCGGACGAAAATGCGCGCATCGAGGGAACCGAATTCTCGTCACAAACGCGTCAGCGTCCGCGTATCCGGATCGAACGAGATCAGCCAGCGGCCTACGACTATCCGCGGCCCGGCCCTTATGCGCGGCCCGGTCCTGGCTATGTGCGGCAATGCGTCGACTGGTACGCGACCGAGTACCGGCCGAGCGGAACCGTGATGACACCGCAGATGCGCTGCCGTTGGGTCCGGGGTTAACTTTCGTTCTTCATTCCGCTATGGTGTTCGGTGGGGACGATTGCAACGAATGCCTCAGGGCGTCTATCTGGTGGAGAGGCAGGTTCACCTTGGAGAGACCCTCATGCTGAAAACTCTTGGCTTCCTCGCCCTGTTCGGCGCGCTGATTGCGCTTACGCCCGCGCCGGCAAGCGCGGCTGCGGATGGTGCCCGTAACGCCGAAGCTGCCGTCACGCACGACGAGATCAGTGCACGGCGATATTACCGCCGGTATTACCGGCCGTATCGCTATTACCGGCCGTACCGGTATTACTATCGGCCGCGTTACTATTACCGGCCGTACCGCTATTACCGCCGCTATTGATCGTACGATCGCAGGATCGACGAGGAAGGCCCGCCGCGAGGCGGGCCTTTTTCATTTGCGGGCCAATGTTGCATGCGCAGCAGTGTTGCATTCGCACGCGCATGGCTTGTCATCGCAACGGACAGATCCGCACTGCAACGGAACCGGCGCTGGCGCGTTGATGCGACGAGAGGGCGGCATGGAACAAAGGAGTGTGCGTATGAAAGCTATCCTTGCAACCTTGGCTGCAGCCGGCATTGCAGTTGCGTTCTCCATGCCCGCGCAGGCAGCGGGAACCGCGAACGCAAACGGTGCCAGCAACCCAACGGCGCAGGTCGGGCACACCGATGTGAGTTCGCAGCGGCGTCACTATCGGCGCCATTACGGCCACCGCTATCGGCCCTATGCCTATCGCGGACCGCGCTACCGATATTACCGCCCGTACCGCTACGGCAGTCCCTATTATTACCGGCCGGGCGTGAGCCTTGGTTTCTGGGGCGGCCCGCGCTTCGGCGTGTGGTTCTGATCGCATCCGATTTTGCGAAAGGTCAAAGGCCCGCCGAATGGCGGGCCTTAATCTTTTTCAGAAACCCGGTGTCGCGAAACGCAACCCCGCTTAGGTCGAGTGTTGATGGGTTTCCAGTTTTGCGCGCCCTAACAAGGGAGGCTGATCATGAACAAGGCCCTACTGGCATTGGCAGCGGTATGTTTCGCCGCCATGCTGGCCATGCCCGCCCATGCGGAATCCGCCACAAAATCCGCCGGTTTGAATGCCGCCAATAGCGCGGCACAGACCACCGAGTTTTCCTCGCAGCGTCGCTATCACCGGCGCTATTACGGCCCGCGCCGCGCCTATTGGGGGCCGCGACGCTATTACGCCCCGCGCCGGGTCTATTGGGGTCCCAGGCGCTATTGGGGGCCGCGACGGGTCTATTGGGGGCCACGCCGCGTGTGGTGGGGTCCGCGCTATTACTGGCGTCCGCGCCCGGTCTACTGGGCTCCGGCTCCCGTCTACTGGCGACCTCGCGCCTATTGGGGCGGTCCGGTGATCAGCGTCGGTTTCGGCCCGCGCTGGTGGTGGTAGCGGCGCGTATTGGCTGAAAAAGAAAGGCCCGCTCGCGCGGGCCTTTCTGATCAGTCAGGAACGCCGCGATTCGGGCGGTGTCATTTCCACTCGCGCACATCGACGAAATGGCCCGCGACCGCGGCTGCCGCGGCCATCGCGGGCGACACCAGATGGGTGCGGCCCTTGAACCCCTGACGGCCTTCGAAATTGCGGTTCGAGGTGGAGGCGCAGCGCTCCTCGGGAGCGAGCTTATCGGGATTCATCGCCAAGCACATCGAGCAGCCCGGCTCGCGCCATTCGAAACCAGCCTTGAGGAAGATCTTGTCGAGGCCTTCGGCTTCCGCCTGCTCCTTCACCAGACCCGAACCCGGCACGATCATCGCGTTGACATTGGCGTTGACCGTATGGCCCGCCACGATCTTCGCGACCTCGCGCAGGTCTTCGATGCGGCCGTTGGTGCAGGAGCCGATGAACACGCGGTCGAGCTTGATGTCGGTGATCTTGGTGCCCGGCTGCAGGCCGATATATTCGAGCGCGCGCTTCTTGGAGAGACGCTTGGCCTCGTCGGCGATATCGTCCGGGTTCGGCACCGCGCCGGTGATCGAGATCACGTCTTCGGGGCTCGTTCCCCAGGTGACCAGCGGCGGCAGCTTGGCGGCGTCGAGCCGGATTTCCTTGTCAAAATGCGCGCCCTCGTCCGAGCGCAGCATATCCCAGTAGCGCAGCGCACGATCCCAGTCCGCGCCCTTCGGTGATTTCGGGCGATCCTTCAGATAGGCGTAGGTCTTCTCGTCCGGTGCCACCATGCCGGCGCGGGCACCGCCCTCGATCGACATGTTGCAGATCGTCATGCGGCCTTCCATCGAGATCGAACGGATGGCTTCGCCGGCATATTCCAGCGCATAGCCGGTGCCGCCGGCGGTGCCGATTTCGCCGATGATGGCGAGGATGATGTCCTTCGCGGTCACGCCGGGCGGCAACTGGCCGTCGACGATCGCGCGCATGTTCTTCGATTTCTTCTGGATCAGCGTCTGGGTCGCGAGCACATGCTCGACCTCCGAGGTGCCGATGCCATAAGCGAGCGCGCCGAACGCGCCATGGGTCGCGGTGTGGCTGTCGCCGCATACGATGGTCGTGCCCGGCAGGGTGAAGCCCTGCTCCGGTCCGATGATGTGGACGATGCCCTGGCGCTTATCGAACTCGTTGTAATATTCGAGGCCGAACTCGCGCGCATTCTCGGCCAGCACCGCGATCTGCTCGGCGCTTTCCGGATCGGGATTGGGCAATTTGCGATCGGTGGTCGGCACGTTGTGATCGACCACGGCGAGCGTCTTTTGCGGCGCGCGCACGCGGCGCCCGGTATTGCGCAGCCCCTCGAAGGCCTGCGGCGACGTGACTTCGTGAACAAGATGGCGGTCGATATAGAGCAGGCAGGTGCCGTCCGGCTGCTCGTCGACCAGATGGTCGTCCCAGATCTTGTCGTAGAGGGTACGGGGTTTCATGACGGGTCTCGATGTCGGTTAAGCGGGTGCAGACGAATGATGAAGGGCGCGCGCCGGTGCGCAGCGTTCACACTTCAGAGGCCGGCCTGAATGGATGCGGTCATGCGGCCGAAAAACCGGCCGGGCAGGCGGTCGTGATCCCGCAGAACGAAGGCGAAAGGCCCTATGAAACCGCTCAAGGTCATGGCCGCGATATAACAATTCCAGACTGAAGCCGCAATGAAAGCGAATGCGGCGCGCTGCGAACGAAAATGGCCGGGCGCAAGCCCGGCCATGATGTCATCCTGCGATGGACGAAGGATTACTCCGCGGCAGCCTTCGCAGCAGCCTTTGCAGCGCCTGCATGGGTGCTGCTGCCGTGGCGGGTCTGGGCTTCGGCGATGCGGGCCGACTTGCCGCGCAGGCCGCGCAGATAATACAGCTTGGCACGACGCACCTTGCCGCGGCGCACCACCTTGATCGAGTCGATCATCGGCGCGTAGAGCGGGAACACGCGCTCGACGCCTTCGCCGTAGGAAATCTTGCGGACGGTGAAGCTCTCGTTCAGCCCACCGCCGGACCGCGCGATGCACACGCCTTCATAGGCCTGAACGCGGCTGCGCTCGCCTTCCCGCACCTTCACATTGACGATCACGGTGTCGCCCGGCTCGAAATCCGGAAACTCGCGGCCGGCGGAGAGTTTCGCCACCTGTTCCTGATCGAGCTGCTCGATGATGTTCATGACGGTATCTCCGGTTCGGTCGGCGGCGCCGGGTCTCGGTGCGCGAAAACGCTCGCATCACCGACATGCACGGCACGGCAAAATGGGGCGCAAAAGGGGGACGTTTCGTCCGGTTCCGGGGCGGGTTCTAGTCGAAAGACATGGACTTGTCACCCATCACTTGAGCGCTTTTTGGAAGGATTTTCAGGTTCGGGCGCGGTCCCCAAGGCTGCCCGCAGGTCCGGCCGGCGCTCCCCGGTCAGCCGCTCGGCCTCTGACCGACGCCAGGCCGCGATTTTTGCGTGGTCGCCGGACAGCAGGATCTCCGGGATCGGGCGGCCCTCGAACACCTGCGGCCGCGTGAAATGAGGGTATTCCAGCAACCCCTGCGCGAAACTTTCCTCCTGCGCGGACACCGCCTTGCCCATGACGCCCGGCAGCAGCCGGATACAGGCATCGAGCACCACCAGGGCGGCGATCTCTCCCCCGGACAGGACGTAATCGCCGATCGACACCTCTTCGAGGCCACGCGCTTCGATCACCCGCTCGTCCACCCCCTCAAACCGGCCGCACAGGATCACCGCGCCGGGCCCGGCCGCCAGATCAATCACCCGCTGCTGGGTCAATGGCCGACCGCGCGGGCTCATCAGCAGGCGAGGCCGTCCGTCCGTCCCGGTCGAGTCGATGGCACGCGCCAGCACATCGGCTTTCATCACCATGCCCGGGCCGCCGCCGGCCGGGGTGTCGTCGACCTGACGATGGATACCGATGCCGAAATCGCGGATGTCGACGGTCTGCAGCGACCAGACGCCGGCCGCCAGTGCCTTGCCGGCGAGGCTCATGCCCAGCGCCCCCGGAAACATGTCCGGGAAGATGGTGAGCACGGTCGCGCGGAAGGTCATTGCCCGGCATCCCCTCCCTTCTTGTGGGTGGGATCCTGCACCACTATCTCCTCGGGCATCACAACAACGATCGTGCCGCCGGCAATGTTCACCTCCGGCACCGTCGCTTTATCGAACAGCAACATCGTGGTTGTGCCGTCCGCTGCAAGCTTCAGCTCGACAATGTCGCCGGCGCCGAAATTATGCATCGCGATCACCTCGCCGAGCGTTTCGCCCTGTGGCGTCACCGCGGTGAGACCGATCAGGTCGGCGAAATAGAACTCGCCGTCATCGGCTGCGGGTAGCCGGTCGCGATCGACATAGAGATTGATGTTGCGCAGCGCTTCGGCTTGCTCGCGACGGGTAACGCCCACAAAGCGGACGGTGAAGCCGTCCTTCGACGGCTTGACGCTGTCGATCTCGAGACGGCGCGATCCGTCTTCGGTTTCGAGCGGGCCGTATTGCGTGAAAGCCTGCGGGTCTTGCGTGAAGGAGCGCAGATGCACGCCGCCGCGCAGACCATGCGCGGCGCCGATCTGCGCCACGCAGACACGTTGCTCGCGCCCGTCCGTCGGACGCGACATGCGTGCTTAGCTCGCCTTGGGAGCGGCGGCAGCGGCCTTCGCAGCCTCTTCCGCCAGAGCCTTGCGTTCCTTGCGCGGGATCGCCTTTTCCGGGTTGTTGCGCTTCTCGCGCTTCATCACGCCGGCGGCGTCGAGGAAGCGGGCAACGCGGTCGGACGGCTGAGCGCCCTTCGCCATCCAGGCCTTGGCCTTCTCGACATCGAACTTCAGCCGGTTCTCGTTATCCTTCGGCATCAGCGGATTGTAATAGCCGAGCCGCTCGATGAAGCGGCCGTCACGCGGCGAGCGCGAGTCGGCAACGACGATATGATAGACCGGGCGCTTCTTGGTGCCGGCACGGGCCATGCGCAGGACGACGGGCATTTTTGGTTTTCCTTTCGTTATGTGTCTTAGTCTTGAGTGTGTCGGTTATTTCTTCTTGCCGATGCCGTGATAGCCGCCGCCGAGGCCGGGCAATTTGCCGCCGCCGAGACCGGGCAATCCGCCAGGCATTCCCGGCATATTCTGCGGCAGGCCGGGCATGCCGGGCGGCAAGCTGCCGCCCTGCTGCTGCATCTTCTCCGCCATCTTCTGCATCTCTTCGGGCGAGGGCATGCCGCCGCCGAAGCCGAGCGCATTGGCAAGACCCGCCAGCGGACCGCGTTTGGCGCCACCCATGGCTTTCATCATGTCGGCCATGCCGCGATGCATTTTCAGCAGCTTGTTGATCTGTTCCGGCGACGTGCCGGAGCCTGACGCGATCCGCTTCTTGCGGCTGGCTTTCAGAATGTCGGGATTGCGCCGCTCCTGCGGCGTCATCGAATCGATGATCGCGCATTGCCGCTTCAACACGGAGTCGTCGAGGTTGGCCGCGGCGAGCTGGTTCTTCATCTTCGCCATGCCCGGCATCATGCCCATCAGGCCGGACATGCCGCCCATCTTCTGCATCTGCTTGAGCTGTTCGCGCAGGTCGGACAGATCGAACGCGCCCTTGCGCATGCGGTCGGCGGTACGCTGGGCTTTCTCGGCGTCGATATTGGCTGCGGCCTTCTCGACCAGCGAGACGATGTCGCCCATGCCTAGGATGCGCCCGGCAATGCGCTGCGGATCGAAAGTCTCGAGCGCATCCATCTTTTCGCCGGTGCCGATCAGCTTGATCGGCTTGCCGGTGACCGCGCGCATCGAGAGCGCGGCGCCGCCGCGACCGTCGCCGTCGACGCGTGTCATCACGATGCCGGTGAGGCCGACATGCTCATCGAAGGCGCGCGCCAGATTGACCGCGTCCTGACCGGTCAGCGCATCGGCGACCAGCAGCACTTCATGCGGGTCGGCGGCGCGCTTCACCTCGGCGGCTTCCGCCATCATCGCTTCGTCGAGGGTGATGCGGCCGGCGGTATCGAGCAGCACCACGTCATAGCCGCCGAGTTTCGCGGCTTCGATGGCGCGGCGCGCGATTTGCGGCGGGGTCTGGCCGGCAACGATCGGCAGCGTATCGACGCTGACCTGCTTGCCAAGGATCGCAAGCTGCTCCATCGCCGCCGGGCGGCGGGTATCGAGCGAGGCCATCAGCACCTTGCTCTTGGAGAGCTCGGTCAGGCGCTTGGCCACCTTGGCGGTGGTGGTGGTTTTGCCGGAGCCCTGCAGGCCGACCATCATGATTGCGACCGGTGCAGGGGCATTCAGGTCGATCGGGTCGGCGTCCGAGCCGAGCGTATTGACCAGCTCGTCATGGACGATCTTCACCACCATCTGGCCGGGGGTGACCGACTTGACGACGATTTCGCCGACCGCCTTTTCGCGCACGCGCTCGATGAAGCCGCGCGCGACTTCGAGCGCCACGTCGGCTTCGAGCAGGGCGCGGCGGACCTCGCGCATCGCAGCGTCGACGTCCTCAGGCTGCAGCGCCCCGCGGCGCGTCAGGCTGTCGAGAATTCCGCTCAACCGATCCGACAGATTGTCGAACATTGCAAAAACACCTTTACGCCCGAGGGCGCACAGCGCTGTCGGGCGGGGACCTCCGGTCTCACAGGACCGGTCGGCGGCTCAAACGTTTCATCTCTTACGAGAACGGGCGGAAACTAGGGGCGAGGGCCCCCGAAGTCAAGGAAACCGCGGAAAGACGATCATTATTGCGGTTTCGGCTGGGTTTCATCCGGTGCGGGCAGGGGGTCCTGCGCCTGCGGGGCCTCGGCCGGACCCTCGCTCCGAACCGGGAAAATCACCTCGATCACCAGCTCGTCTTCCGGCGTGGTCCGCGGATCGGTGACATAGCGCTCGATGAAAAGGTCGCCCGGTTCCAGGTTCTTTTCGTCGAAGAAATTGGTGATCGCCTCGTACAGGTTTTCCATCCCGTCATAGGAGCCGCGATGGATGAACTTGTAGGCCTTGCCGGTGGGCGAGGTACCGACCGCCATGTCGCCCTTGGGCGGATTGTCGAACGGTCCCATCACCGGAACCGCCGCGCGGTAATCGAAGCCGGTATCGTCGGCGCCGGTATAGATCATCATCGCGTCGCCGTCGGGCTTCAGGCCGCGCTTGTCGATATATTCGTGGACGGTCTTGAACGCCTCGACCACCGTGTCGTAGGCGGTGTCCCAAGTGCCGGTGCCCTGCAGATAGACGACGGTTTGCTCCGGCAGCGTGATCTCGGCGCCGAACACATCCTCCTGCTGCGCCTGAGCGGCCAGCCCCGGATGAATCGCGAACGCCAGAGCCAGGGTGGCGGCGGCCAGCGAGCGGCGGGACAGCATGTTATGATCTCCTTGCGGGACGCACCCTTATGGCGCCGATGCCGACCTTTTCATGTCGAAAATCGCCGCCACGCAGCCCATTGCGCCCAAACCTTCGTCAGCCTGCGGAACCCCGCCGCTGGTCAATTCCCGTCGATTGTCCCATATACGCGGCATTGGAGCACCCGAGCATCCGGCATGAGCGCGCTCGCCAACCAACCCTTCGTGAAGATGAACGGCATCGGCAACGAGATCGTCGTGGTCGACATGCGCGCGCAGGCGCAACCGATCACGGCCGACGATGCGCGGGCGGTCGCCTCGCCCGGTGGGGCGCCCTACGACCAACTGATGGCGCTCTATCCGCCGCGCGTGGCCGGGACCGAGAGCTTCGTGCGCATCTTCAACAATGACGGGTCCGAGTCCGGCGCTTGCGGTAACGGCATGCGGTGCGTGGCTTCGATCATGTTCGAGGAGACCGGCAAGGACGCGCTGACCTTCGAGACCAAGGCCGGGCTGATCAATTGCTGGCGCACCGACCAGCCGGGTATGTTTACCGTCGATATGGGCAAGCCGCGGTTCGGCTGGCAGGAGATTCCGCTGGCCGAAGAGTTCCGCGACACCCGCGGCATCGAATTGCAGATCGGGCCGATCGACGCGCCGATCCTGCACACGCCCGCGGTGGTCAATATGGGCAATCCTCATGCTGTGTTCTGGGTCGAGGACCCTTACGCCTTTGACCTCGAAAAATTCGGGCCGCTGCTCGAGCATCACCCGATCTTTCCCGAACGGGCGAACATCACCCTGGCCGCGATCAAGTCGCGCGATCACATCGTCATGCGCACCTGGGAGCGCGGGGCGGGGCTGACCAAGGCCTGCGGCTCGGCGGCCTGCGCAACGGCCGTCGCCGCCGCGCGCCTGAAGCGGACGGACCGCACGGTCCGGATGTCGCTGCCGGGTGGCGAACTCATCATCGAATGGCGCGAGCGCGACGATCATGTGCTGATGACCGGCGGGGTCGCGTTCGAGTTTGACGGCCGCTTCGACCCGGCGCTGTTTGCGGCAAAGGCGACCGCATGAGCATCGAGATCGTCACCTTCGGCTGCCGCCTCAACACGCATGAATCCGAAATCATGCGCAACAAGGCGCACGAGGCGGGGCTGACCGATGCGGTGGTGGTCAACACCTGCGCGGTGACGGCGGAAGCGGTGCGGCAGGCGCGTCAGACCATCCGCAGGATGCGCAGAGAGAAGCCCGATGTGCGCATCGTGGTGACCGGCTGCGCGGCGCAGACCGAGCCCGCGACCTTTGCGGCGATGCCGGAAGTCGATCGCGTGGTCGGCAACACCGAGAAGTTCGATGTCACGACCTGGAAAGATGCGCGCGCGGCGTTCGCGCGCGGCGCGTTCGGGGTCGATGCAGAGGAGAAGATCGTCGTCAACGACATCATGGCGGCGCGCGAGACGGCTTTGCATCTGATCGACAGCATCGAAGGCCGCGCGCGCGCCACGGTGCAGATCCAGAATGGCTGCGACCACCGCTGCACCTTCTGCATCATCCCGTATGGCCGCGGCAATTCGCGCTCGGTGCCGATGGGCGAGATCGTCGCGCAGGCGCGCAAGCTGGTCGAAAACGGTTATCGCGAGATCGTGCTGACCGGCGTCGACATCACGAGCTACGGGCAGAATCTTCCGGGCGAACCGAAACTTGGCGCGCTGGTGAAGCAGATCCTCAAGCATGTGCCTGAGCTCACGCGGCTGCGTCTGTCCTCGATCGATTCTGTCGAAGCGGACGATGATCTGCTCGATGCGCTGGCGAGCGAGCAGCGGCTGATGCCGCATCTGCATCTGTCGTTGCAGGCCGGCGACGACATGATCCTGAAGCGCATGAAGCGGCGGCATCTGCGCAGCGATGCGATCGCGTTCTGCGATCGGGTGCGGCGGCTGCGGCCGGACGTGGTGTTCGGCGCCGATATCATTGCCGGATTTCCGACCGAAACCGAAGCGATGTTTAAGCGTTCCCTCGATATCGTGGACGAATGCGGCCTCACCCATCTGCATGTGTTTCCGTTCTCGCCGCGGCCGGGCACGCCGGCTGCGCGCATGCCGCAGGTTGTACGCGAGGTGGTGAAGGAACGGGCGCGGCGGTTGCGCGAGAAGGGTGAGGCGGCGTTGCGCCGCCATCTCGACAGCGAAATCGGCCATATCCGCAGCGTGCTGGTCGAGACCGACGAGATCGCACGAACGGCGCAATTCACACCGGTGCGTATCGCCGGGGCGCTGGCGGGCAGCATTGTCGACGTGAGCATTGCCGCGCATGACGGCCGCCGTCTGATTGCGGCGTGATGTGATGCGTGCCCGCGTCGGCGAGACCTTTTCCGAAACGCTGACCATGACGCCCGCCGAGGCGAAGGCCTTCTCGCGCGCCGCGCGCGACTTCAATCCGCTGCATCTCGACGAAGATGCGGCGGCGAACAGCCGCTACAAGAAGCTCATTGTCAGCGGCACCCAGACCGCCGCGCATCTGATGGCGATGCCGGCCACCTATTTCACCCCGCGCAGCGAAGCGGTCGGGCTCGATTTCTCGATCCGCTTTCACAAGCCGGTCTATGCCGACGAAACCATCACGCTGACCTGGGAAGTCGTCGACGTGAAGCCGACCGCGGCCGGCCGCGAGGTGGTCGACATGAAGGGCCGCGTCACCAACGAGAACGGCGAGCTTGCGGTCGCCGCCACCGGCCGTGTCATGCTGGCGGAGAAGCTGTAGCGTCAGACGCATCTGCTTTCTCAATCCACCCGCAGGCCGTCAGCGCGCCGCGCATCTGCGGCGGCACCGGTGCGGTGACGCGGATCGGATCCCGGTTCTTGTAGAGCGGCACAACGATTTCGCGCGACAGCAAATGCAGGCCCGGGCCGCCAAAGCGTGGTCCGTTACCGTAGATCGTGTCGCCCAGGATCGGCCAGCCCATCGCCTGACAATGCACCCGAAGCTGATGCGTGCGGCCGGTGACCGGCTCGAGCGCGAGCCAGGTGAGCGGCTTTGCGTCGGAATCCTGGGCACGCCCCATCACCGTCCAGGTTGTCACGCTCGGTTGCCCGGCCGGATCGACCTTCATCCACCAGCCGCGGCTCTGGTCGCGTCGTCCGAGCGGCAGATCGATCGTGCCTTCGTCCGCTTCGGGTCGACCCTCCACCACTGCCCAATAGGTCTTGCCGATCTTGCCGGCACTGAACAGCTCGCCCAGCGTCACCAGCGCCTTGCGGTGCCGGCCCAGCACCAGACAGCCGGCTGTTTCCCGGTCCAGGCGATGCGCGAGTTCGGGTGCCCGCGGCAGGCCGAAGCGCAAGGCGTCGAAATGGTCCTGCAAAGCCCCTGAGATGCCGGCGGCCTTGGTCGCAGCACCCTTCGGCCCGCGATGCACGGGGAGCCCGGCCGGCTTGTCCAGCACCAGCATCAGCCCGTCGCGGTACAGGAGCCGCGTTACCATCTCTTCCGGTGTCATTTTCATTCTTGTCATTGCCGGGCTTGACCCCAAGTCGGGTATACCTGACTTGGGTATTGGGTGGTTTCGGAATTCGGCCCGCCGAATTCCGATGCAATCCAGCTCTAATGAATGAACTTACGAAGAAGATGGACCCGCGGGTCAAGTTTACACTCGGTGGCCTTCGGCCGGATCCGGGTGCCCGCGGGTGACTGTGTGATTGGATGAATGACAGCAGCTCAGAAGAACAGCCCACCAGCTGGTGGAAGAAACTCAGCTCCGGCCTGAAGCGCAGTTCCGGCTCGCTCGGAACCGCGATCACCGGCCTCGTCAGCAAGCGCCGGCTCGACAATGCATCACTGGATGCGGTCGAGGAGGCGATGATCGCCGCCGATCTCGGACTTCCGACCGCGGCGCGGATCAGCGACGTGATCGGGCAGGGCCGCTATTCGCAGAATCTCGATGCCGAGGGACTGAAGTCGATCATCGCCGAAGAGGTCGAGAAAGTGCTGATCCCGGTGGCCAAGCCGCTGAAGATCGAAGGCGCCAAGCCTTTCGTCATTCTGTTCGCCGGCGTCAATGGATCGGGCAAGACCACGACCATCGGCAAGCTCGCGTCGAAATTCGCTCAGGAAGGCCGCAAGGTGATGCTGGCCGCGGGCGACACCTTCCGTGCGGCGGCGATCGAGCAATTGAAAATCTGGGGCGGGCGGGTCGGCGCCAAAGTCATCGCGCGCGAGCAGGGCGCGGACGCCGCCGGCATCGCCTTCGATGCGGTCACCGCCGCCAGGGCCGAGGATGTCGACGTCTTGCTGATCGACACCGCCGGGCGTTTGCAGAATCGCACCGAGCTGATGGAAGAGCTGGAGAAGATCATCCGCGTGATGAAGAAGGTCGACGCCACGGCGCCGCACGCCGTGTTGCTGGTGCTCGACGCCACCGTCGGCCAGAATGCGATTTCGCAGGTCGAGGCATTCGGTAAGAGCGCGAATGTAACCGGCCTGGTGATGACAAAGCTGGACGGCACCGCGCGCGGGGGCATCCTTGTGGCGATTGCAGAAAAATTCAAAATGCCGGTGCACTTCATTGGCGTCGGCGAAGGCGTAGACGATCTGCAGCCGTTCACCGCGCGCGACTTCGCGCGGGCGATGGCGGGGATCGAGGAGTGATCGTGATGCTGCTGCGACGCGCACCATGGATTGCTTCGTCGCTGACGCTTCTCGCAATGACGATTTGCCAAGCGATAGCTTTCACGTCATTGCGAGCGAAGCGAAGCAATCCACTGCGCTATTTTTGAGAGGCTCATGGTGACCGAGAAAACCCAGCTCAATCCGTTCCTGAAACTCGCGCTCGATTTCGGGCCGCTGATCCTGTTCTTCGTCGTCAACGGGCGCGCCGGAATATTCTGGGCCACCGGCGTGTTCATGGCCGCGGTTCTGATTGCGATCCTGGTCTCCTATGCGATGATCAAGCGGTTTCCGGTGATGACGCTGGTCACGGCGTTCATCGTTATCGTGTTCGGCACGCTCACCATCGTTTTGCAGAACGATATTTTCGTGAAGATGAAGACCACGATCATCTATCTGCTGTTCGCGGTCGTGCTGGGCGCCGGCGTGGTCCTGAAGAAACCGTTCCTGGAAATTGCGTTCGACTCGGTATTTAACCTGACCGAGGAAGGCTGGCGCATTCTCACTATCCGCTGGATCGCTTTCTTCGTGGCGATGGCGATCATCAACGAGGTCGTCTGGCGCACCCAGACCACGGATTTCTGGGTGGCGTTCAAGACCTTCGGCTTCGTGCCGCTGACCTTCGTCTTTGCGCTGGCGCAGTTTCCGATCCTTCAGAAGTATGCGACGAAGCCCGACGAGGCACAGGGCTAGTCGTCAACGCTGAGGAAGGTCACCGCAACATGCAGGTCAACATCATCATCGTGCCGGATATGGTGCAGCTCGACATCACGGGCCCGCATCAGGTGCTGTCGCTCGTGCCCGGATGGACGCTCGATCTGGTGGCGGCGTCGATGGATCCGGTTCGCACCGATCGCGGGTTGACCATGCTGCCGACGCAGACGCGCGAAACCGCGCCGCCGAGCGATCTTCTCGTCATTCCGGGCGGCACCGGGATCGATACCGCCATGCTGGACGAGGCCTGGCTGGCCTATGTCCGTCGCGAAGCCGAACGCGCCAGATATGTGTTCGGCATATGCACGGGCTCGTTTCTGCTTGCAGCCGCGGGATTGCTGACGGGCCGCCGAGCCGGGGGCCATTGGCAGGCGCGGGATCTGCTCGCGCAGTTCGGTGCGATACCGTCCGACGAGCGCATGACCGTCGATGGCAAATTCTATACATCGGGGGGTGTGACGTCCGGAATCGACGCGGCGTTCCGCGTAGTCGCCGATGTGAAGGGGCAAGACGTCGCGCAGCAGATCCAGCTTCTGCTCGAATATGATCCGGCGCCGCCCTTTGCCGGCGGAACGCCGTTCACCTCGCCGCCGCATATCGTCGCTGCGGCAAAGGAAATGGGGCGCCCCAGGCGCGAGAAGCGCGAAGCGCTGGTCGCGCAGGCGGTGGCGGCGCTCAAGGCGAAGCGTGGCTGAACTCGAACGTTATTTCGCGGCCAGCGCGTTTTCGATCGCGGGCATCAATACCGCTTTCAGATTCTGGTCGGTAATCGGCCCGACCAGCTTGTAGGCAATGCGGCCATCGCGGCCGACCACGAAGGTCTCCGGCACGCCATAGACGCCCCATTCGATCGCGGCGCGCCCGTTCGGATCGGCACCGACCGCAACGAACGGATTGCCGTAGCGGCCGATGAAGCGGCGCGCATTGTCGGGCTGATCCTTGTAGTTGATGCCGACGAGGCGGATGCGTTTGTCCTTCGCCAGCTCCTCGAGCTGTGGCACTTCGTCGTGGCACGGTACACACCATGATGCCCAGACATTCACGAGTGTCACGTTGCCCTTGAAGTCGGCGCCATTGAGCCCCGGAATGGCCTTGCCGTCCGACACCAGTCCGAGCACCGGCGGTAGCTCGCCCAGCGGCGCTTCGCGGCCGATCAGTGCAGAGGGAATGCGCGACGGATCGCCGGCGCCGAGCCGGTACAGAAACAGCGCCGCGAGCGCGAGAAACAGGATCAGCGGCAGCGCGACCAGAAGCTTGCGGCGCAGCCCCCCGCCCGCAGGTTCGGATGCCATGCTCATGCGAGGGAAGGGGCCACTGGCTTGCGCGCTTCGGACTTGCGGGCTTCGGGCTTTGACTCGGACTTGGGTGCATCGGAGCGGCGTCGGATCCCGCGCGATTCGAGATCCGCCAGCGTGCGTTTAAGCATTCGGTTCTCCGCCACGATCCAGCCGATCAGGATCGCCAGGATGAATGCGCTGGCGGCATAGGACGCGATGATGAAAGTGGCGTGCGGTCCGAGATCCATGATCGTTGCTCAGCTCATCGTCCGGGTGCGGCTTCCGCCTGCATCATCTGCATCGAGCGGACGCGGCGCTTGAGGATTTCGTTGCGCATGGCGGCGACATGCAGCGTGAAGAACAGCAGCGTGAATGCCACCGCCATCACAAGCAGCGGCATCAGGATGGTCGGATGAATGGCAGGACCGCTCATCTTCACCACCGACGCCGGCTGGTGCAGCGTGTTCCACCAATCGACCGAGAACTTGATGATCGGGATGTTGATGGCGCCGACCAGCGTCAGGATCGCGGCGGCGCGGCCGGCGCGGGTCGGGTCGTCGACGGTGCGCCACAGCACGATCACGCCGAGATACATCAGGAACAGCACGAACACCGAGGTGAGCCGTGCATCCCACACCCAATAGGTGCCCCACATCGGCCGGCCCCAGAGCGATCCGGTGATGAGGCAGATGAGTGTGAAGGCAGCGCCGATGGGGGCCGCTGCCTTGCCTGCCATGTCTGCCAGAGGATGCCGCCACACCAGCGTGCCGAGCGCTGCGACGCTCATCACCATCCAGCCCATCATCGCGAGCCAGGCCGACGGCACATGGATGAACATGATCTTGACCGTCGCGCCCTGCTGGTAATCGTCCGGCGCGCCCGCGGCGAGCCAGAAACCCCAGGCGAAACAAAGCGCTGTCGCTGCCGCGAGCCAGGGCAGGATGCGCCCGGACAGCGACAGGAAGCGGGTCGGATTGGCGAGGTCGATCAGAGCCATGGTGTCCGCTATTTATACACAATCCAATCGGCCGTCATGACCTGTCCGGCAGCCTGCCAAACTGTGTCACACCGGGTCTGCCAACCTGTGTCGCAGTGGCAGGGCCAGACACTGCCTCCGAACACGGACTTGTGATCGCGCGCGCTCAGGAAAAGTGGGCACCGGTTTTCCGTCCGAGCGCGCGCAACCGGAAACGCTATTCCTGCCCCGCCCGCAGCGCCGCGGCTGCGGCAAACGGCCCGACCACCAGCGACATCAGCGTCAGGGCGCAGAGGATCGTGAACGGCGTGCCGAACGGCACCGGACCGACCACCGCGGCATTCGAGGCCGACACCCCGAAAATCAGCACCGGAACCGCCAGCGGCAGGATCAGCACCGGCAAAAGCAGTCCCCCACGCCGAAGCGTTACGGTCAGCCCGGCCCCGATCAGCCCGATGAAGGTCAGTGCCGGCGTCCCGACCAGCAGCGTGGCGGCCACCGCCCCGGTCGCGGCGAGATCGAGATTCAGGAAGAGCGACAACAGCGGCGACACCACAACCAGCGGCAATGCGGTGGTCAGCCAATGCGCCAGCGCCTTCACCGCCACGGCCAGTTCGAGCGGCGTCGTGCCCATCACCAGCAGGTCGAGCGATCCGTCCTCCTGGTCGGCCGACAGCAGCCGGTCGAGCGCCAGCAGGCTCGCCAGCAGCGCACCCAGCCACAGGATCGCGGGTCCGATGCGCTGCAGCAGCGCCAGGTCGGGCCCGATCGCGAACGGCATCAGCGTCACCACCGTCATGAAGAACAGCACGCCGATCATCGCGCCGCCGCCGATCCGGATTGCGATCCGGATGTCGCGCATGAACAGGGCCCGTAGCGCGCTCATGCGGCGCGCTCCAGCCGCAATTCGCGCGCGCCGTCGATGCCGAGCGGCAGATGGGTGGCCGCGACCATCATCCCGCCGCCTGCGAGGTGCCCGCGCATCAGATCGAGCAGCACCGCCTGCGACGCGGTATCGAGGGCCGAGGTCGGTTCGTCGAGCAGCCAGAGCGGCCGCTTCACGGCGACGAGACGCGCGATCGAGAGGCGGCGCTTCTGCCCGGCGGAGAGATAGGCCGCCGGCAGTTCGGCCAGCGTATCGAGCGCGACTGCCGCCAGCGCCTCGCGCGGTTCTCCGCCACCGCCGAGCCATGCGATCCAGAACGCGAGATTCTCCTCGACCGTCAGCGCGGGCTTCAGCGCGTCGCTGTGGCCGAGATAATGCGCCTGTTCGCCGATGCTGCGCTCGGGATCGCCACCCGCAAGCGACAACGTGCCGCCGGCGATACGCAAAAGCCCCGCGATCATGCGCAGCAGCGACGACTTGCCGGCGCCGTTGCGCCCGGTCACCAGCAGCGCTTCGCCGCCTGCGACAGAAAATCCGAGCCCTTCGAAAATCGAACGTCCGCCCCGCTGGCAGCTCAGGGCTTGCGCCGAAAGGGTCATCGTATCAGCCACTTATGCGACATCCAGCTGCGGCGATGGCGCGACACATGCGCCGCATTGTTGTTGAAGCCTTTGGTTCATATGGCAGATCGCCGAAAAAGAATTTATAAGCTCGCAGATTAGACCGCTTCTCGCCAATCCTTGGCGCCGCGCCGGCGCGCCCGGAAAAGCTTCGTGTTCCCAGCACGTTAGCTCCGATTCGCGAGAGCCGGACGCCAAACGGAAGATCCATCCATGACCTCGCTCGACAGCTTCAATTGCGCCCGTACCCTCAAAGTCGGCGCCAAGACCTACGCCTATTACAGCCTGCCCGTCGCCGAAAAGAACGGGCTGAAGGGAATTTCCCGGCTGCCCTTCTCGATGAAGGTGCTGCTGGAGAATCTTCTGCGCAACGAGGACGGTCGAACGGTCACCAAGGACGACATCCTGGCGGTGGCGGCCTGGCTCAAAACCAAATCCTCCGACCGGGAGATCGCGTTCCGTCCGGCGCGCGTGCTGATGCAGGATTTCACCGGGGTGCCGGCGGTGGTCGATCTCGCGGCGATGCGCGATGCGATGAACCTGCTCGGCGGCGATCCGCAGAAAATCAACCCGTTGGTGCCGGTCGATCTGGTCATCGACCATTCGGTGATCGTGAACTTCTTCGGCAACAATGCCGCGTTCAAGCTGAACGTCGATGAGGAATACAAGCAGAATCAGGAACGCTACAAATTCCTGAAATGGGCGCAGAAGGCGTTCGACAATTTCCGCGTGGTGCCGCCCGGCACCGGCATCTGCCATCAGGTCAATCTCGAATATCTCTCTCAAGTTGTCTGGACCGGCAAGAAGAGCAAGCTGAAGGTCGGCGGCAAGCCTGTGACCGCCGAGATCGCGTACCCCGACACGCTGGTCGGCACCGATTCGCACACCACCATGGTCAACGGCATGGCCGTGCTGGGCTGGGGCGTCGGCGGCATCGAGGCGGAAGCCGCGATGCTCGGCCAGCCGCTGTCGATGCTGCTGCCGGAAGTGGTCGGCTTCAAGCTGACCGGCAAGCTGAAGGAAGGCGTGACCGCGACCGATCTCGTGCTGACGGTGGTCGAGATGCTGCGCAAGCGCGGCGTGGTCGGCAAGTTCGTGGAATTCTTCGGCCCCGGCGTGCTCGATCTGTCGATCGCGGATCGCGCCACGATCGGCAACATGGCGCCGGAATATGGTGCGACCTGCGGCTTCTTCCCGGTCGACGGGCAGACCGTGAAGTATCTGCGCGACACCAACCGCAAGGACGAGCGGGTCAAGCTGGTGGCGGCTTATTCCAAAGCGCAGGGCATGTATCTCACGGCTGAGACCAAGGATCCGGCCTTCACCGACATTCTCAAGCTCGATCTCGGCAAGGTCGAGCCTTCGCTCGCCGGTCCGAAGCGGCCGCAGGATCGTGTGCCGCTGAAAGCGGTGCAGACCGAATTTGCGTCGGCGATGGACAAGGAATTCAAGAAGGCCGGCGACCTCGCGACCCGCGTCCCCGTTCCGGGCCGCGAGCACGATCTCGGCAACGGCGACGTGGTGATCGCGGCGATCACGTCCTGCACCAACACGTCCAATCCGAGCGTGATGATCGGCGCAGGCCTCCTGGCCCGCAAGGCGGCCGCCAAGGGTCTGACGTCGAAGCCATGGGTGAAGACCTCGCTGGCGCCCGGCTCCCAGGTGGTCGGCGAATATCTCGCAAGCTCGGGTCTGCAGAAGGATCTCGACAAGCTCGGCTTCAATCTCGTTGGCTATGGCTGCACCACCTGCATCGGCAATTCCGGTCCGCTGCCGGAGGAGATCTCGAAAGCCATCAATGACAACGATCTGGTCGCCGCCGCGGTGCTGTCCGGCAACCGCAACTTCGAAGGCCGCGTGAATGCGGATGTGCGCGCGAATTATCTCGCATCACCGCCGCTGGTGGTCGCCTACGCGATCGCCGGCTCGATGCAGGTCGATCTCAACAAGACACCGCTCGGTACCGATCAGGCCGGCAAGAACGTGTTCCTGAAGGACATCTGGCCGACGACGAAAGAGATCGACAGCTTCATTCGCAAGAACGTCACCAAGAAAGTGTTCGCGAAGAAATATGCGAACGTGTTCAAGGGCGACACCAACTGGCGCAAGATTACCGTGCCCGAAGGTCTGACCTATGCATGGGACAACAACTCCACCTATGTGCAGAACCCGCCGTATTTCGTAGGGCTTCAGCCGCGTCCGACGCCGCTGACCGACGTGATGAACGCACATATTCTGGGGCTGTTCCTCGACTCGATCACGACCGACCACATTTCGCCGGCCGGTTCGATCAAGCAGGCCTCGCCCGCCGGCAAGTATCTGATCGAACACCACGTGAAGCCGATCGATTTCAATCAATACGGCACGCGGCGCGGCAATCATGAGGTGATGATGCGCGGCACGTTTGCGAATATCCGCATCAAGAACCAGATGGTGCCGGGCGTCGAAGGCGGTGTGACGATCCATTATCCGGACGGCGAGCAGATGCCGATCTACGACGCGGCCATGCGCTACAAGCAGGAGAAGGTCCCGCTCGTTGTGTTCGCAGGCAAGGAATACGGCACCGGTTCCTCGCGCGACTGGGCGGCGAAGGGTACCATCCTGCTCGGCATTCGGGCGGTGATCACGCAATCCTTCGAGCGCATCCATCGCTCCAATCTGGTCGGCATGGGCGTGCTCCCACTCGTGTTCGAGGAGGGCACGTCGTGGCAGACGCTCGGCCTCACCGGCAGCGAGACGGTCACGATCCGCGGGCTTGAGGATTTGCGGCCGCGCCAGAAGGTAACCGCAGAAATTACCATGGCCGACGGAGCGGTGAAGACGGTGCCGCTGATTTGCCGCATCGATACGCTGGACGAGCTCGAATACTTCAAAAACGGCGGCATTCTGCAATATGTGCTGCGACAGCTCGCGGCCTGACGCGCCGGGTCCGGCGCCATCAGGCGCCGGCCCGCTCAATTTACGGTTCCGGCGGCGGAATTCATCTTAACGATGTCACTCCAAATTGAGTGGCGGCTGGCGTCCCAGCCGGTTAAGTGAGCGCGTCATCAACTGCCAGTGCGGGGCGCGCGCCGGCCAAGAAACGAGCCGGCCAAGAAACAGAAAGTCATCATGATTCAGCGCAATTCCATTGCCTTTGTTGTTGCCGTTGGTGCGGCGTGGATTGGGTTGACCGGTGCGCCGGTTGCCGCTGGCGACTCGAAGGTGGTGGTCGAATTGTTTACGAGCCAGGGATGCTCGTCCTGTCCCGCCGCCGACAAGCTGCTTGGCGAACTCTCCAAGGATCCGTCGGTGTTGCCGATGAGTTTGTCCGTGGATTACTGGGACTATCTCGGCTGGAAGGACACGCTGGCGTTGCCGGGACACGTCAAGCGGCAACGTGCTTATGCGGGCGTACGCGGCGATCGCGCGGTCTATACGCCGCAGGTCGTGATCAACGGCACCACGCATGTTCTCGGCAGCGACAAGAACGCCATCGAGCGCGCCGTCAAGCAGGCGCGCACCAATCCGCAGCGGCAGCAATTGCCGGTGAAGCTGACAATTGCCGACGGCAAGATCAATGTATCGATCGCGGCCGCCAATCAACCGGGCCAGTCCGGCGAAGTGTGGCTGTGTCCGCTAGCCAAGGCCGTTCCCGTCGAGATTGGACGCGGCGAAAATCGCGGTCATAAAGTGACCTACACCAATGTCGTGCGTGGCTGGGTCAAACTCGGCGACTGGAAGGGCGAAGAACTGGTTCTGTCCAAGCCGGTGTCCGAGATCCTCGCGAAGGGCCAATTCGACGCTGTCGCGATCCTGGTCCAGGCCGGCAAGCCCGATGCGCCGGGTAGCGTCTACGGCGCGGCCACGGCATCCCTTCAATAGCAATCCGTCAGCAAGCGCGAAAAAAAAGGCCGGCGCGAAGCCGGCCTTGAAGCATTGGGGATTGAACCGTACGCGGTACTATGGACCCGATCCGTTGGAGCCCCGGGGGGCTGGGGGGCTGAGGAAACCGGAACTCGTTCCGGACCGGGTCTTGAGCTTCAAGATCGCAATTCATGCGGGCGGGCGCTGGACCGAATTTGGGCCTTATTGTGGTTCCCCGCACGAAGCCGTGACCGCTGGCGTCGGCAACCCGCCGAACGGCTGCGACGTTTTGGTTGCTGCCATGCGCCTGTCGCCGCGCGCAGGTCTTGCGGGAGACCGCCGCAACAGCAATCATAGAAGTGTCACATCGCAAAAGGTCACCGATCAAAGGAGGCGCCCATGAGCTTGACGGGCGATACCGAACCCAGCGCGCGACACGGGGGCGCGCAGGCCGCTCAGGCGCCCGCCCCCGCCGCCCAGGTCACGTTCGACCGCCGCGAACTCGACCGCATCCTGCAGGTTTATGGGCGCATGGTCGCCGACGGTGAATGGCGTGACTACGCCATCGACTTCATGAAGGACCGCGCGGTGTTCTCGGTGTTCCGGCGGTCGTCCGAAGTGCCGATCTATCGCATCGAGAAGAATCCGAAGCTGTCGCGCCGGCAGGGTGCATTCAGCGTGATCTCGGCCACCGGGCTGATCATGCGGCGCGGACACGAACTGGAGCGCGTGCTGCGGGTGTTCGACAAGAAGCTCAGCCTGGTTGCGGGGTGATAGGAGGGAGCGTTGCGGCGCCCTCTCCCAACGCGCGCTGCATCAGGACAGAATCCAGCCAGCGGCCGTGTTTGAAGCCGATGCTGGAGAAAGTGCCGACCGGCAAGAAACCCAGCGAGCGGTGCAGTTCGATCGAAGCCGTCTGCGCCGAATCGCCGATCACCGCGATCATCTGCCGAAATCCCCGCGCCTCGGCCTGGGTAAGCAGTTCGGTCAGCAGCAGCCGGCCGATTCCCCGCCGGTGCGCGTCGGGACCGATATAGACGCTGTCCTCGACCGTGTACCGATAGGCGATGCGGGGCCGATAGGGCCCGGCATAGGCGTAGCCGGCGACTCGACCGCCGATATCGGCGACCAGATAGGGAAAGCCGCCGCTCTGCAGGGTCGCGCGGCGCGCGTCCATTTCGGACCGGCTTGGCGGCTCGATTTCGAACGACGCCGTACCGTGCTTCACGGCATACGCGTAAATCTCGGTGATTTCGTCGATATCGACGGGCGTAACGGATCGGATTGTGACAGGTGAGAGCATCGATCGGGTCGGCGGCTCAGTGGGCAGACGATCATATCAAAACAAAAACGCCCCGGCATCGGCCGGGGCGTTTTGCGTTTTAGGTTCCCGCCGGGTCGGACTTAGCGGCGGTTGCCAAACAGGCGCAGCAGCATCAGGAACAGGTTGATGAAGTCCAGATAGAGCGACAGCGCGCCCATCACCGCCTTGCGGCCGGCCGACTGGTCGTCGTCGGAGGCACTATACATCTCCTTGATCTTCTGGGTGTCCCAGGCGGTCAATCCGGCGAACACCAGAACGCCGACGATCGAGATGATGAAGGACATGCCGTCGGACTTCAGCCAGATATTCACCAGCGAGGCGATGATGACGCCGAACAGGCCCATGATCAGGAACGAGCCGATCGGGGAGAGATCGCGCTTGGTGGTGTAGCCGTACAGGCTGAGCGCACCGAACGCCGCCGCCGAGATGAAGAACACGTTAGCGATCGAGTTCGCGGTGTAGACGATGAAGATCGTCGCCAGCGAGACGCCGAGGATGGCGGCGTAGGCGTAGAACAGCAGCAACGCGGTCCCGGCGGCGAGCCGCTGGATCCCGAAGCTGAGCACCAGCACCATCGCCAGCGGCGCCAGCATCAGCACCCACATGAACGGACCGCCGAACAGGAACTGACCGAGCGGGGTCAGCCCGGCAATCTTGCCGCCGGTGACGGTGATCGAATCGCCGCCGACCATCTGGAAGGTCAGGTAAGCCAACACGCCGGTCAGTCCGACCGCCGAAGCCATGTAATTGTAGACGCGGATCATGTGCGCGCGCAGGCCGGCATCGTATGCGACCGCGCGATCCGCATAGCCGCCGCGGGCGGCGGCGGCATTCCGATCGAAATCGGACATGGGAAAACCCTTTCAATAGCCCGGATACCGCCGGGCCGGCAGGCCACCCGGCGGGCGGCCACACTCGCCGCGAACATAGGGAACCTCGGCGCCGGTTTCCAGCGGCGCGGCGGCCGCGCAACAAAAAAGGGCCCGGAAACGTCCGGGCCCCTTAACTCTTCGTAACGCTGAGCCGGCGGTTGGCCGGCGGCGCCGTGCTATTCCTCGCGCTGCCCGAGCAGCTGCAGCAGCAGCGTGAACAGGTTGATGAAGTTGAGGTACAGCGACAGCGCGCCCATGATCGCCGACCGCTCCCGCATCTCGCCTTCCATCTGCCCGTAGACGTATTCGTTCTTCAGGCGCTGGGTGTCGTAGGCGGTGAGGCCTGCGAACACCAGCACGCCGACGACCGAGACCACGAACTGCAGCATGCCGTTTGGCCAGATCAGGTTCACCAGCGAGGCCAGGATCACGCCGATCAGGCCCATGAACAGGAACGAGCCCCAGCCGGAAATGTCCCGCTGCGTGGTGTAGCCCCACAGGCTGAGCGCGCCGAAGGTCGCCGCGGTGATGAAGAACACCCGGGTGATCGAGGTCTGGGTGTAGACCATGAAGATCGAGCCGAGCGAAATGCCCATCAGCGCTGCGAAGACCCAGAACAGCATCTGCGCCGTGGCCGGACGCATGCGTTCCATGCCGAAGCTGAGCGCGAATACCAGCACCAGCGGCGACAGCATGATCACCCACTTCAGCGGACTGACGAAGATGGTGTAGCCGATCGGCGTCAGGAACATCCCGCCGCGAATGGCAGCCGGAAGCTCCGCGCCGTTGCGCATCACCTTGGCGGCCGCGGCGGCGTCGCCGGTGACCGACAGCATGTAAACGCCGAGTGCGGCGAAGCCGGTAATGGCCAGGCCGAGCACCATGTAATTGTAGATGTGCAGCATGTAGGAGCGCAGCCCTTGGTCAATGACCGCGGATGGTGCGCGCCCTGCGGCCCTATCATAAGTGGCCGCGTTCCGTTCAAAGTCCGACATCATCGAACTCCCTAAGTTGTCGCCCTAAACATCATCGCCCTATTGCGCGACTTCACACGCTCATATGGCGAAGCTTTCATCATGATACAGGGGATTGCGGTAAAAATACTCTGTCGCGAACGTCGCATATCAGACCGTTCGACGCGGCTAGATGTCGCAAACCTACAGGTTTCGCAATACCGATGCGGGCTTCTGCCCAAGCGCGGTGAAGGTACCCGCCAGCCCCAACACCACCGTGACCGCCAGCGCGCCCGCCGCCGCGGCCAGCGCCGGGAGGGGCAGCCAGACGAACGACAGGTTCATGATCCGGGTCACCACCAGCCAGGCGGCGACTGACCCGGCCAGAACCCCGAACAGGCCGGTGGCCAGCCCAAGCAGGGTGTATTCCAGGGCGTAGGCCGAAATCAGCCGGCCACGGGTGGCGCCCAGCGTTTTCAGGATGATGGCGTCGTAAACCCGGTTGTGGTGGCTCGCCGCCAGGGCGCCCGCCAGCACCAACGCCGCCGAGATCAGGGTGATCACGCTGGCGCCCCGGATGGCGAGCACAAGATTCGCGACAACCGACCCCACCGCCTGGATGGCGTCCTTCACCCTGACGGTCGTCACGGCCGGAAACGCCGTCGCCATGTCGCGGAGGAGTGTGGCGTCCTGCTGCGCGGTGGTGTCGCCCGCGAATGTCAGGGTCGCGATATGGGTGTGCGGAGCGCCCCGGAAGGCGTTCGGCGAATAGACCAGCACGAAATTGATGCCGAGGCTCTGCCAGTCGACCATCCGCAAATTGGCGATCCGGGCGGTGATGTTGCGCCCGAGCACGTTGACGGTGAGCGAATCCCCGACCGTCAGACCCAGCCCGTCCGCGATGCGCTTTTCCATCGAGAGCAGCGGCGGGCCCTGATAATCGGCCGGCCACCATTCGCCCTCGACCACGCGCGAACCGTTCGGGATGTCCGCCGCATAGGTGATGCCGCGGTCGCTCTGCAGCGCCCAGGCGGCCTGTGGCGTCGCCTTCATCTCCTCGGCCTTGACGCCGTTGGCCGCGACGATGCGTCCGCGCAGCATCGGCTCGCGTCCAAGCGTCGCGTCCGGTGCGGCCTTGCGGATGAAATCGTCGAAGCGTGTGGCATCGGCGTTCTGGATGTCGACAAAGAAGAAAGCCGGCGAGCGTTCGGGCAACGCTTCCTGGAATTGCCGCCGCAGATTGCCGTCGATCTGTACCACGATCACCAGCACCGCGAGACCGAGGCCGAGCGACAGCACCACCGACGTCGTCAGCGCGCCCGGGCGATGGATGTTGGCGACCGCAAGCCGCAACGCCGTGATCTTCGAGCGGGGCAGCCGTGCCGCGATCCGCATGATCAGGCCGGCGATCAGGTACAGGACGAAGAAGGTCGCGGCGGACGCGACCACAAAGAAGGTGGCGATCCGCTTGTCATAGGCGAGAAGGATCGAGAGCGCGGCCAGAGCCAGCGTCACCGCCGTGGCGGCGACGAGATAGGACCTGCGCGGCAGGCTCCACTGGCCGCTGACCGCTTCGCGGAACAGCGCCGAGACCGGGATGTCGTGCGCCCGGCCGAGCGGCCACAGCGCGAAGGCCAACGCCGTCAGCAATCCGAACATCGCGGCGAGCGCGAGCTGCGTCCATTGCAAGGCGGGCTCGACCGGTAACGGCAGGATGGCGCCGAACGCCCAGGCGATCACGAACGGCAGGGCGGCGCCGACGGCAAGTCCAGCAGCGGTGCCGATGGCGGCGATCGCCATCACCTGCACCAGATAGATCGCAAAGATGCGGCCGCCGGTCGCGCCCAGCGATTTCATGGTGGCGATGGTGTCGCGCCGGCGCTCCAGATGGCTGCGCACCGCATTGGCAACACCGACGCCGCCGACCAGCAGCGCGGTCAACCCGACCAGCGTCAGAAACTGGGTAAAGCGCTCGATATTGCGCTCAAGTTGCGGCGAGGCGTTGTCGCGCGAGCGGATTTCCCATCCGGCATCCGGGAATTGCTTCTCGGCATCAGCGGTCAGCGCCTTGACCGCGGCATCGCTCGCGTTGTTGCCATCGAGCGCGACGCGATAATGCCAGCGCACAAGGCTGCCGGGTTGCAGCAGATCGGTGGCGCGCAGCGCGTCGATGCCCACCAGCAGGCGCGGGCCGAAGCCGATCCCGCCGGCCAGCTTGTCGGGCTCGCCGCGCAGCACGGCGCGGATTTCGATCGGCGCTTTGCCGACCTCGATCCGGTCGCCGACCTTGAGATCGAGCCGGGTCAGCAGTGCAATGTCGACGGCGGCGCCGAACACGCCATCGCGGGTGGCGAGGGCGTCGGACAGCGGCATTGCCGGCTCCAGCACCGGCGTGCCGTAAAGCGGATAGGCGCCGTCCACCGCCTTGATCTCGACCAGCGCCTGACGATCGCCGGATGCCCGCGCCATCGCCCGCAACGTGGCCGCGTCGGAGACGTTGCCGTAGCGCGCCAGCAGCGCACGCTCCGGCGCGGTGGCTTCGCGATGGAACAGTGCGAACGACACATCGCCGCCGAGAATGGTGCGGCCTTCGCGCGCAAGCCCGCCGGCCAGACTTTCGGCCAGCGAGCCGACCCCGGCGATCGCCATTACGCCAAGTCCGATGCAGAAGATCAGCACGTAGAAGCCGCGCAGCCCGCCGCGCAATTCGCGCATGGCAAAGCGCAGCGGCAACGACCAGCCGTCGGTACGCGATGGAGTCGCGACGAGACTCATGCGTGTTGGCTCACGAGGGGCTGGCTCATGCGCTGGCCGCCGCGCGCACGGCCTCCGGCGCATCATCGGTCTCGATACGGCCGGACCGCAACCGCACCACACGCCTGCAGCGGCGCGCAAGCGAAGGATCATGCGTGACCAGGATCAGTGTCATGCCGCGATCGACATGACCCTTGAACAGAAGCTCGACCACTTGCGAGCCGGTCTTTTCGTCGAGATTGCCGGTCGGTTCGTCGGCGACCAGGATGGCGGGATTCGGAGCCAGCGCGCGCGCCAGCGCCACACGCTGCTGCTCGCCGCCGGACAATTGCGCGGGGTAATGCGACAGCCGCTCCTTAAGACCGACGCCGGCAAGTTCGGCGGCGGCGCGGTCATGGGCGTCGGAAACGCCGGCGAGTTCGAGCGGCACCGCGACATTCTCGAGCGCGGTCATGGTCGGGATCAGATGAAAGGACTGAAAGACGATGCCGACATTGCGGCCGCGAAAGCGCGCCAGCGCGTCTTCGCTGAGCCGGCGCAGATCTTCGCCGGCCACCACAATCGATCCGGTGTCGGCGCGCTCCAGGCCGGCCAGCACCATCAGCAGCGTCGACTTGCCGGAACCGGACGGTCCGACCAGGCCGATCGCTTCGCCGCGACCGATCGTCAGATCGATATCCTTAAGGATGTGGACGCGGGCGGCCCCGCTTCCGAGCGACAGATTGACACCGGACAGGGTGACCGCGGTTGCGGCAGGCGAGGGCTTTTGATGCATTGAAATCTTGGGTTCACAGAACGATATGGCAGAATCCGGGCCGGCACAGGTTCATATGGTGCGATGAAGAACTTAGTCCATAGGCTGACAGTTACGGTGCTGGCGCTCGCCGGTTTTGCCGCCGCCTCGGTGGCGCCTGCTGCTGCGCAAACGGGAGCACCTTTGAAGATCGTGGCGTTCGGTGATTCGCTCACGGCAGGTTACGGCCTGCCGGCGCAGGAGGCGTTTCCGGCGCGGCTCGAACGCGCCCTCAAGGCCAAGGGTCACAATGTCGAGATCGAGAATGCCGGCGTCTCCGGCGACACCGCCTCGGGCGGATTGTCGCGGCTCGATTGGTCGATCGCCGACGGAACCGACGCGGTCATCGTCGAACTCGGCGCCAACGACATGTTGCGCGGAGTGCAGCCCAGGGTCACGCTGCAGGCGCTGGATGACATTCTCGCCAGGCTGAAGGCGCGCAACATTCCGGTGCTGCTGAGCGGCATGCGCGCCGCCCCCAATATGGGCGCCGACTATGTACGCGAGTTCGAAGCTATCTTTCCGGCGCTCGCGCAGAAATACGACGTGGTATTCTACCCGTTTTTCCTGGATGGCGTTGCGGCCGATCCGAGGCTTGCCTTGCGCGATGGTGTTCATCCGAACGGAGCGGGCGTGCAGATTATTGTCGATGGCATTCTGCCGAAAGTCGAAGAGCTGATCACGCGCGTGAAGACGCGCACGCCGAGTTGAGGCTTGCACCGCAACGACGAATCCGTTCTTGTAGCGATTAGATCCTGCTGCGCTTTGTCACGCGATTGTCACGTCTCGTACGTGACGGAAATGGGAGGTTCTCGATGCCGCGCCTTTTCACCGCGATCGAGATTCCCGCGAGCGTCGCACAGATGCTGAGCTTCCTGCGCGGCGGCCTTCCCGGTGCGCGCTGGATCGATCCCGACAATTACCACATCACCCTTCGCTTCATCGGCGATGTCGACCTCAACGTTGCGCATGACGTGGCCTCGATGCTCGACAGCGTCAATCGCGCGCCGTTCGATTTGCGGCTCGACGGGGTCGCGCCCTTCGGCGGACGCAAGCCGCGCTCGGTGTTTGCCAATGTCGCGCCGTCGCAGGCGTTGATGGATCTGCAGGCCGAGCATGAGCGGCTGTTACAGCGCGTCGGTCTTGAGCCTGAGGGCCGCAAATACACGCCGCATGTCACGCTGGCGCGGCTGCGCGATTCGTCGAGCCGTCAGGTCGCCGATTATCTGACCGAGCGCGGCTCGTTCCGATCGGCGCCGTTCCGGGTCGAGCGTTTCGTGTTGTATTCGTCGCGCAATTCGGTCGGCGGCGGGCCGTATGTGGTCGAGGAGGCCTATCCGCTCGCGGCAATGCCGGCGAAGCGGGCGATGTGAACTCTAGGCGAACCGCGCCATCTGAGAGCGGATGGTTTGCGGCTCGCCGGTCATGGCGACCACATCGATCCTGTCGAGGCCGTGCTTCCTGGCCTCGTCGCTGGCGCGCTTCATCATCACTTGTGCGAGGTCATCGGATTGATAGTCGCGCTCGGCGATCAGCGTGGCCGCGGCGCGTTTGCAGCCGCGGTCCGGAACGATCTCGATGCTGGCGCGCAACCGGCCCTGGTCATAGGCGCCGATCACGATCGCCTGCGACGACAGCAAGCGCAGGCAATGCGCATCGACCGCGCGGTCGTCGTTACCGGTCGCGAAGAACAGGCAGCGGTCGAGATAGTCGAGGCGCAGCAGATGCGCGTGATGATCCTCGATGCTGGCGGCCGGCAGCACCCTGATGTCGTAGCCGTTGCCGATCATGCTGCGCCCTTTCACCGCTGAGAGGACGACAGCTTGCGCCGCGAACGGATACCGGCTGGTTAACGTCAGGTTGCTTTCAGCAGCCGGGATTGCGCGTCGAGGATTGCGGTCGCAAAACTCTGGCCGTCGGACACCATCTCGCGCACCATCGACAGCGGGGTCGGATGCGGCGCTTCCACCTCGGCGACGACTTCGCCGAAATCGAAGGTCAGTTCGGCGTCGAATTTGCGCGCCAGCTGCTGCATCCTGCGATTGTCGGCGAGGCAGGCCATATGAAGATGCGCGATACCGCGGTTGCGTGCGGTCAATATTGTGCGCTCGAGCAGCGCCGAGCCGACGCCGTGGCTCTGCCATTCGTTTTCGACGCTGAAGGCGGCTTCGGCCTGCTTGGCGAACCGTCCGCCGATCGGGCGCAGTTCTGCCGCTCCATGCATCTGTCCGTCGACGAAGAAGCCGTGCACGATCGCGTCCAGCCACATCGTGGTGTCGACGAAGTTGCGGATATAGGCATCCGACACGCCGCCGCCGAACCGGCGGTGCCGGCTTTCCGGATCGAGCCGCAGCAGGTGGTCGCGATATTTATAGGCTTCGCCGATCCACAGCTTGCGGATCAGGCCCCCATCGGGGAGCGGGTCGATTACGGTCATTGGGTCTCCTGACTGAGGCGTCGAGACCCTCCTTTTTCGTCCCTCCCAGAGACGGCGCCGCCCGGCGTTTTGCAGCCGAAGCGACGAATCACAAGCTAATGGTGCGATGCAGCATTTTTAAGACGGAACCAAGCCGCTTTTTGGGGCAGCAGCCATGCCGCCGGGACCGCTTCGCCGTTAAACCTTCGTTAATGGCGGTATCCCTGCCTTGCGGCACACGCGCTGTGGCGGCTATGCCTCGGCTCCGCTTCCGCCGTGCTCCGATCCCTCATGCTCTCATCCATCAGCGACCGCTACGCCGCCCTGATCGCGGACGGCGCCATCTCGTCGGACCACGCGCAGGCCGCGGCGGTCGAGAAGCTCGGGCTGCTGGAGCAGCGGCTGGCCGAACACCGGCGCGCCGCGAAATCGTCGTCGCTTGGCTGGCTGTTCGGCAGTCGTCAGCAGAAATCCCCCCTGAAGGGGCTCTACATCTACGGCAAGGTCGGTCGCGGCAAGACCATGCTGATGGACCTGTTCTACGAGTCGAGCCGGGTCGCGAATAAGCGCCGCGTGCATTTCCACGAATTCATGTCGGAGGTGCATGAGCGCATCCATGATTTTCGGAAGAAGGCGAAGGCTGGCGAGATTCCGGATGAGGATGCGATCGGGCTGACTGCGAATGCAATCGCCGACGAAGCGGAGCTTCTGTGCTTCGACGAATTCCATGTCACCGACATCGCCGACGCGATGATTCTCGGCCGGCTGTTCACGCAATTCTTCAACCGCGGCGTGGTTGTGGTCGCGACCTCGAATGTCGCGCCGGACGATCTCTACAAGGACGGACTGAATCGCGCGCTGTTTCTGCCGTTCATCCGGTTGCTGGACGAAAAGATGGATGTGGTGCGGCTCGACGCGCGCACCGATTTTCGGCTGGAAAAGCTGGTCAAGGGCCGGGTCTGGTATGTGCCGGCAGACGATCACGCCGATCGTGCGATCGACGAGGCCTGGTCACGCATCACGCTCGGGCAGGGCGGAACGCCGCAGGATCTTGTTGTGAAAGGCCGCAAGCTGCATGTGCCGCAGACGGCGGTTGGTGCAGCGCGGTTCTCGTTCCCCGATTTGTGCGTGCTGCCGCTCGGCTCGGCGGATTTCCTGCGGCTTGCTCATGAATATCATACGCTGGTGATCGACCGCATTCCGGTGATGCGCTTTGCCCAGCGCAACGAGGCCAAGCGGTTCATTATCCTGATCGACTCGCTTTACGACAATGCGGTGAAGCTGATTGCGTCGGCGCAGGCGCAGCCGCATGAACTTTACGTCGCCGACCAGGGGCTTGAGCTGTTCGAATTCCAGCGCACGGTCTCGCGCCTGATCGAGATGGGGTCGCAGAGCTATCTGGCGCTCCCGCACGGACCGCGCCGCGATGTCGACACCGTGCGCGGCGGGCAGATCATCGATACCTAGTGTGGTGGTTCGTCCTCAAGGAGGGAGCGGATGATCATGATCGAGCGCGCCGTCGTCAGCGACCTTGCCGATATCACTCGTCTGTTCCGGGATTATGCCGCCTCGCTCAGCGTCGATCTGGCCTATCAGGATTTCGAGAGCGAAGTCGCGGGCCTGCCCGGCAGATATGCGCCGCCGCACGGCGCATTGCTGCTGGCACGCGATGCCGGCGGAAAGCCCGCTGGCTGCGTTGCGCTGCGGCCAATCGAGCCCGAGGGATGTTGCGAGATGAAGCGGCTTTACGTGTCGCCTTCGGTCCGCGGCAGCGGGCTTGGCGCACGATTGGTCGAAGCGGTCCTGCTGGAGGCGGAAGGGATCGGCTATCGCGAGATCAGGCTCGACACCCTTCCGGACATGGCCGCCGCGTTGTCGCTGTATCGGAAGTCCGGTTTCGAAGAGATGGCGCCCTATTACCCGACCCCTGTTGCTGGCACGGTTTTCCTGCGACGCCGGATCGGCTGAAGAGGCGGCCGAGCGCCCCGTTCGCGGTTGCAGCACGGGATTGATGCGCCGCAAGGTCGAATTCTGTATGGTCGCCGATGTCCAGACTTGGCAAAGTGCATGGCGCTGGAATAATGTATATCAGCAGTGAGGCCGATGCATGCGACCTTCGCCTTTCACAAGCTTGTCGCCGATGTCAGGACACGTTAACCACCGCGCGGCCGCAGTTCCGCGGCCTTCCCACGAGCGTCATGCCGAAACCGAAGGCGGGTTTCGTATCGTGATGCCCAAACGGTCCTGACACAAAGGTTCATCTCCTCATGGCGCGTCCCAAGATTGCATTGATCGGCTCCGGCCAGATCGGCGGAACGCTCGCCCACCTCATCGGATTGCGTGAGCTTGGCGACGTTGTGATGTTCGACATCGCGGAAGGCATTCCGCAGGGCAAGTCGCTGGATCTCGCGCAGTCGTCGCCGATCGACGGCTTCGACGCCAGGATGTCCGGCACCAATTCCTACGACGCGATCGAGGGCGCTTCGGTCTGCATCGTCACCGCCGGCGTGCCGCGCAAGCCCGGCATGAGCCGCGACGATCTGATCGGCATCAATCTCAAGGTGATGGAGCAGGTCGGCACCGGCATCAAGAAATACGCCCCGAATGCGTTCGTGATCTGCATCACCAATCCGCTGGATGCGATGGTCTGGGCGCTGCAGAAATTCTCCGGCATGCCGAAGAACATGGTGGTCGGCATGGCGGGCGTGCTCGATTCCGCGCGCTTCCGCTATTTCCTAGCGGACGAATTCAATGTCTCGGTCGAGGATGTCACCGCATTCGTGCTCGGCGGCCATGGCGACACCATGGTGCCGCTGGTGCGCTATTCAACCGTCGCCGGCATCCCGCTGCCGGATCTGATCAAGATGGGCTGGACCACCGAGAAGCGGCTCGACGACATCGTGATCCGTACTCGCAATGGCGGCGCCGAAATCGTCAATCTGCTGAAGACCGGCTCGGCCTTCTACGCACCGGCGTCGTCCGCGATCGCGATGGCGGAGAGCTATCTGAAGGACAAGAAGCGCGTGTTGCCCTGCGCCGCCTGGCTCAACGGCGAATACGGCGTGAAGGACATGTATGTCGGCGTGCCGGTGGTGATCGGCGCCAAGGGCGTCGAGCGCGTGGTTGAAATCGATCTGTCAGCGGCCGAGCGTGAGATGTTCGACAAGTCGGCCTTGTCGGTGCAGCAGCTTGTCGATGCCTGCAAGACCATCGCGCCGGACCTGAACAAGTAGGCACACTGTCGTGCCCCGCGCAGGCGGGGCACCCAGTAAACGCGAGCGGGCGCGATCCCGCAGGCATGCTGGTGACTGGATTGCCCGCTTTCGCGGGCAATGACATCCGAGGGTTGGGAACGGAGCGTCCATGAATATCCACGAATATCAGGCCAAGGCCGTGCTGCGCGAATTCGGTGTGCCGGTGCCGAAGGGCATCGCGGCCTTCACCGTCGATGAAGCGATGAAGGCTGCCGCCGAATTGCCCGGACTGGTCTGGGTGGTGAAGGCGCAGATTCATGCGGGCGGCCGCGGCAAGGCCGGCGGCGTCAAGGTCGTGAAGTCGCATGACGACGTGAAAACCGAAGCCACGCGCATCCTTGGTTCGACCCTGGTGACGCATCAGACCGGGCCGAAAGGCAAGCAGGTCAACCGCCTCTATATCGAGGACGGCTCTGCGATCGAGAAGGAATTCTACCTGTCGATGCTGGTCGATCGCGTCACCTCGCGCGTCGCCATCGTGGCCTCGACCGAGGGCGGCGTGAATATCGAGGAAGTCGCGCACGACACACCGGAAAAGATCCTGACCATTGCGGTCGATCCGGCGACTGGCATCATGCCGCATCATGTGCGCAACGTTTCGCAATCGCTCGGCCTCACCGCAGACTTGCAGAAGCAGATGGGGCCGTTGCTGAACCAGCTCTACAAGGCCTTCATCTCGACCGACATGAGCATGCTCGAAATCAATCCGCTGGTGATCACCAAGGACCAGAAGCTGCTGTGCCTTGACGCCAAGATCGATTTCGACGGCAACGCGCTCTATCGCCATCCCGACATTTTCGCGCTGCGCGACGAGACCGAGGAAGACGAGAAGGAGATCGAGGCGTCGAAATTCGATCTGAACTATATCGCGCTCGACGGCACCATCGGCTGCATGGTCAACGGCGCAGGGCTTGCGATGGCCACCATGGACATCATCAAGCTGTACGGCGCCGAGCCCGCAAACTTCCTGGACGTCGGTGGCGGCGCGACCAAGGAAAAGGTGACGGCCGCATTCAAGATCATCACCTCCGATCCGAAGGTGAAGGGCATCCTGGTCAACATCTTCGGCGGCATCATGAAGTGCGACATTATCGCCGAAGGCGTGGTGGCCGCGGTCAAGGAAGTCGGGCTGAAAGTGCCGCTGGTGGTGCGCCTCGAAGGCACCAATGTCGATCTCGGCAAGAAGATCCTGAAGGAATCCGGACTGGACGTGGTGCCGGCCGACGATCTCGACGACGCCGCGCAAAAGATTGTCGCCGCTGTGAAGAAGGCTGCCGCATAATGTCCATTCTCATCGACAAGAACACCAAGGTCATCTGCCAGGGCTTCACCGGCAAGAACGGCACCTTCCATTCCGAACAGGCGATCGCCTACGGCACCAAGATGGTGGGCGGCACCTCGCCCGGCAAAGGCGGCACCACGCATCTCAATCTGCCGGTATTCGACACGGTGCGCGAGGCGCGCGAGAAGACCGGCGCCGATGCCAGCGTGATCTATGTTCCGCCCCCCGGGGCGGCGGATGCGATCTGCGAGGCGATCGATGCTGAAATCCCGCTGATCGTCTGCATCACCGAAGGCATCCCGGTGATGGACATGGTCAAGGTGAAGCGCTCGCTGTGCGGGTCGAAGTCGCGGCTGATCGGGCCGAACTGCCCGGGCGTAATGACCGCGGGCGAATGCAAGATCGGCATCATGCCTGGCAACATCTTCAAGCCCGGCAAGGTCGGCATCGTGTCGCGCTCCGGCACGCTGACCTATGAGGCGGTGTTCCAGACCTCGCGCGAAGGCCTCGGCCAGACCACGGCGGTGGGTATCGGCGGCGATCCGGTCAAGGGCACCGAATTCATCGAGATGCTGGAAATGTTCCTCGCCGATCCCAAAACCGAGTCGATCATCATGATCGGCGAGATCGGTGGCTCGGCCGAAGAGGATGCGGCGCAATTCCTGAAGGACGAAGCACGCAAGGGCCGCAAGAAGCCGATGGTCGGCTTCATCGCCGGCCGCACGGCGCCTCCCGGCCGCCGCATGGGCCATGCCGGAGCCATCATTTCTGGCGGCAAGGGCGATGCGGAATCCAAGATCGCCGCGATGGAAGAGGCCGGGATCACGGTATCGCCGTCCCCTGCGCGCGTCGGCAAGACGTTGGTCGAGGTGCTGAAGGGCTGACCAGTCCGTCACTGCGGCCCATTGTTATTGTTCAACGTTGGATTAGTTCCATTTGCGGCCAAATGTTGCCCGCAGGCTACATCGCGTCTCCCCCGTTCTGAAATACCGTTCTGCCTCAATTTCACGCATGAGCGGGGGGCTCAGCTATGTCCACGAACGTCATTCGGCTTATTGGAATTTCCTGTCTCGCCAGCTCCGCATTGATCGGCTCAGTGCAAGCGCAATCCTCCGATGAGGCGATCCGTCGTCTCGAGGCTAAGATCGATGCGCTTGCCAAGGAAAACGCGTCGCTCCGCGCGCGTGTGACGAAGGTCGAGGCCGCGCCGCGCGCGGTCCGGCCGAACCGGGAGCCGGGTTACGTCGGCCCGATCGGCGGCACGGCCGCCGGTCCCACACCGCAGCAGGTCAGTGCGGCGCGCGAGTCATTTGCGGCAGACATGCCGATGAAATATGCGGCGCCTGCCGCCGTTGTTCCCTCCTACAACTGGACCGGCTTCTATGTCGGCGGTCATGTCGGCTATGGCTGGGGTGAAACCGGCGCCACCCCGACAGGAATTACCGGGCTTCTGGTCGATCCGTTCAGGACAGACAATGACGGATGGCTCGGCGGTGTTACCTTCGGCTTCAATTATCAGACCGGCCGCGTGGTCGTTGGCTACGAAGGCGAATGGTCATGGTCTGGAATCAAGGGCGACGCCGACGCAAATCTCCTGTTCGGCTTGATTCCGGGCGCATCGGCCACCGGCGGTTATCAGAACAACTGGGTTTTCACCTCGGCAGCCCGGCTCGGCGTCGCGTTCGACGCCCTCCTGATTTACGGCAAGGCAGGCTTTGCCTTGGCCGACAATGAATACAACGCCACGGTGTCGGTGCCGCTGCTCGGCCTCAACTACGCGTCGACGATCACCGAAACCGAGGTCGGCTGGCTGGTCGGCGCCGGTATCGAATGGGCGTTTGCGGGCAACTGGACCATGAAGGTCGAGGGCACCTACATGGACTTCGGCCAGAAAAACCGGGCCTTTGCCGGCTTGCCGATCCTTGGCCCGATCGCGCTTCCGGTGAACGCCGACATCGAAAGCCACATCGCCGCGGTCAAGTTCGGCGTCAATTATCGCTTCGGCGATTTCGGCAAGGCGCCCGTTGTCGCCCGGTACTGACAACTTCTTGAACACGCGAGTTCTCTGGCCGCGGGGGAGCCCGCGGCCTTTTTTTATTGGGTGCAGGAGCTTTTGACGGGCACAAGAAGCGAATCGTAATTCACTTCTTTGTCATCTTATCGTGGCCCAATCGTCCCCATATCTGTAAAAGGGTCGCGGCCGGGACGCATTTTTCAGCCGATTCGGACCGAAATGGCCGCTTCCGGCGGTCAGCAACGATCGCAGACGCCACAGACACTACCACGCCAGGACGCCCGTATGTCTCGCCAGGACGCGAACGCAGCCTTCGCCCTTACCTCTTTCCTCTACGGTGGTAACGCCGCCTATATCGAAGACCTCTACGCGCGCTACGAGGCTGATCCGGCTTCGGTCGATGCGCAGTGGCAATCCTTCTTCCAGAGCCTGAAGGACGATCCGGCCAGCGTCACCAAGAGCGCGAAAGGCGCGTCGTGGAAACAGCCGGGCTGGCCGCAGCTTTCCAATGGCGAACTCATTGCGGCGCTGGACGGCAACTGGGCCGAGACCGAAAAGGTCATCTCCGACAAGATCAAGGGCAAGGCGCAGAAGGCCGGCGTCGAACTCACCTCCACCGACGTGCTGCAGGCTACGCGCGATTCACTGCATGCGCTGATGCTGATCCGCGCCTACCGCATCCGCGGACATTTCCATGCCAAGCTCGATCCGCTCGAGCTCGAACCGGAGAAGAGCGAGGAAGAACTCGATCCGCGCTCATACGGCTTCACCGAAGCCGACATGGACCGCAAGATCTATCTCGACAAGGTGCTCGGGCTCGAATTCGCGACCATGCGCGAGATCATCGCGATCCTGCGCCGCACCTATTGCCAGACGCTCGGCGTCGAGTTCATGCACATCTCCGATCCGCAGCAGAAGGCGTGGATCCAGGAGCGCATCGAGGGCAAGGACAAGGAAATCACCTTCACCCGCGAGGGCAAGCGCGCGATCCTGAACAAGCTGGTGGAGGCCGAAGGCTTCGAGAAATTCCTCGATGTGAAGTTCACCGGCACCAAGCGCTTCGGTCTCGACGGTGCGGAATCGCTGATCCCGGCGCTGGAGCAGATCATCAAGCGCGGCGGCAATCTCGGCGTGCAGGAAATCGTGTTCGGCATGGCGCATCGCGGCCGGCTGAACGTGCTGACCCAGGTGATGGGCAAGCCGCATCGGGTGCTGTTCCACGAATTCAAGGGCGGCTCCGCAACGCCGGACGAGGTCGAAGGTTCGGGCGACGTGAAGTATCACCTCGGCGCCTCCGCGGACCGCGAGTTCGACGGCAACAAGGTGCATCTGTCGCTGACGCCGAATCCGTCGCATCTCGAAATCGTCGATCCGGTGGTGCTGGGCAAGGTCCGCGCCAAGCAGGATCAACTCGGCGCCACGCCCGATAATCGCACCATGGCGCTGCCATTGCTGATCCATGGCGACGCGGCCTTCGCGGGCCAGGGCGTGGTGTCGGAATGCTTCGGTCTGTCGGAGCTGAAGGGCTACCGCACCGGCGGTAGCCTCCATTTCATCGTCAACAACCAGATCGGATTCACCACCTATCCGCGCTATTCGCGCTCCTCGCCCTATCCGTCCGATGTCGCGAAGATGATCGAGGCGCTGATCTTCCACGTCAACGGCGACGATCCGGAAGCTGTGGTGTTTGCGGCCAAGGTCGCGATCGAATACCGCCAGCGCTTCGCCAAGCCGGTGGTGATCGACATGTTCTGCTATCGCAGATTCGGTCACAACGAAGGCGACGAGCCGGCTTTCACCCAGCCGCTGATGTATCAGAAGATCCGCTCGCATCCGTCGACGCTCGATATCTATGCCAGGAAGCTGATCGGCGAAGGCGTGGTCACCGAAGGCGAAGTCGACAAAATGCGCGGCGACTGGCGCCATCGTCTCGAGGCCGAGTTCGAGGCCGGGCAGGGCTACCGGCCGAACAAGGCCGATTGGCTCGACGGCCGTTGGTCGATCATCAAGGCTGGCACCGAGATCGACGATCCGCGCCGCGGCAATACCGGCCTCGATATCTCGCTGCTGAAGGAGATCGGTGAGAAGATCACCAAGGTTCCGGACGATTTCCAGGTCCACCGCACAATCAACCGCTTTCTCGACAACCGCAGGAAGGCGATCGAGAGCGGCGAGGGCATCGACTGGGCGACCGCCGAGGCGCTCGCATTCTGCTCGCTGATGCTCGACGGCCATCCGATTCGGCTGTCGGGTCAGGATTCCGAGCGCGGCACCTTCTCGCAGCGCCATTCGGTGCTGTTCGATCAGCGCACCGAGGCGCGTTATACGCCGTTCAATCATCTGAGCGACAAGCAGGCGCGCTACGAGGTGCTGAACTCGATGCTCTCGGAAGAGGCCGTGCTCGGCTACGAGTATGGCTATTCCACCGCCGAGCCGAATTCGCTGGTGTTGTGGGAAGCGCAGTTCGGCGATTTCGCCAACGGTGCGCAGGTGGTTTTCGACCAGTTCATCTCCTCGGCCGAGCGCAAGTGGCTGCGCATGTCCGGTCTGGTCTGTCTGTTGCCGCATGGCTATGAGGGTCAGGGTCCGGAACATTCGTCGGCGCGGCTCGAGCGCTATCTGCAGATGTGCGCAGAAGACAACATGCAGGTCGCGAACTGCACGACGCCGGCGAATTATTTCCACATTCTGCGCCGGCAATTGCGGCGCGAAATCCGCAAGCCGCTGATTCTGATGACGCCGAAATCGCTGCTGCGCCACAAGAAGGCAGTGTCGCGGCTCGACGAGCTTGGCCCGGACACCAGCTTCCACCGGCTGCTGTGGGACGACGCGCAGGTGCTGCCAGACGAGAAGATCAAGCTGGTCGCCGACGACAAGATCCGCCGCGTGGTGCTGTCCGCCGGCAAGGTCTATTTCGATCTTTATGACGAGCGCGAGAAGCGCGGGATCGACGATATCTATCTGCTGCGGGTCGAGCAGCTCTATCCGTTCCCGACCAAGGCGCTGATGCTGGAATTGCAGCGCTTCAAGCAGGCCGAAATCGTGTGGTGCCAGGAAGAACCACGCAACATGGGCGCGTGGTTCTTCGTCGACACCTTCATCGAATGGGTTCTCAACCAGATTCAGGCCAAGCATCGTCGTCCGCGCTATGCCGGCCGCCCGGCATCCGCCTCGACCGCGGTCGGGCAGATGTCGAAACACAATGCGCAGCTCAAGCAGTTCCTCGACGAGGCGCTTGGGTAACGAAGCTTGTCGTCCCCCGCGAAGGCAGGGGACCCAGTATTGCCGGCGGCAACCGATAGTGAGCGCGTTGGTTACTGGATCGCCCGCTTTCGCGGGCGATGACACCGGAGACAGAAGCGAACGGAATCAACAATGACCGAAATCCGCGTACCCACCTTAGGCGAATCCGTCTCCGAAGCGACCATCGGCAAGTGGTTCAAGAAGCCCGGCGATGCCGTCGCGGTCGACGAGCCGCTGGTCGAGCTCGAGACCGACAAGGTCACCATAGAGGTGCCGGCGCCGGCCGCCGGCGTGCTGGAAGCGATCGCTGCGAAAGACGGCGAGACCGTCGCTGTCGGCGCGTTGCTCGGCGAGATCAAAGAGGGCGCCAAGGGCGCGGCAGCGGCCGCAACCACGACCGGCGCGCCCGACAAGAAGCAGAGCACCACGGCGCCAATCAAGGCCGGCGAGGAAGAGATCAAGCCGCGCGCGCATGACAAGCCGGAAGCTCAGACGCCGAAACCGTCCGGCGATATGCCGGTCGCCCCGTCGGTGCGCAAGATGTCGGCGGAATCCGGCATCGAGGCGTCAAGTGTCCCCGGCTCCGGCAAGGACGGCCGCGTCACCAAGGGCGACATGATGGCCGCAATCGAGCGCGCTGCGTCGGCGCCGACGCAGGTTGCCTCGCCCGCTGCCGCCGTGCAGGTGCGGGCGCCGTCACCGGCCGACGATGCCGCGCGCGAAGAGCGCGTGAAGATGACGCGGCTGCGCCAGACCATCGCCCGCCGCTTGAAGGATGCGCAGAACACCGCCGCCATGCTCACGACCTTCAACGAGGTCGACATGAAGGCGGTGATGGAGCTGCGCAGCCATTACAAGGAGGCGTTCGAGAAGAAGACCGGCGTGAAATTGGGATTCATGGGCTTCTTCGTGCGCGCCTGCGTGCAGGCACTGAAGGATATTCCCGCGGTCAACGCCGAGATCGACGGCGGCGACCTGATCTACAAGAATTACTATCATGTCGGGGTCGCGGTCGGGACCGAGAAGGGCCTGGTGGTGCCAGTCATTCGCGATTGCGATCACAAGTCGCTGGCGCAGATCGAGAAGGACATCGCCGACGCCGGCAAGCGTGCGCGCGATGGTCAGCTCAGGATCGAGGAGATGCAGGGCGGCACCTTCACGATCTCGAATGGCGGCGTCTACGGTTCGCTGATGTCGACGCCGATCCTGAACGCGCCGCAATCCGGCATCCTCGGCATGCACAAGATCCAGGAGCGGCCGGTCGCGATCGGCGGCAAGGTCGAGATCCGGCCGATGATGTATCTCGCGTTGTCCTACGACCATCGCATCGTCGACGGCCGCGAGGCCGTGACCTTCCTCGTGCGCGTGAAAGAGGTGCTGGAGGATCCGGCGCGGCTGATTCTGGATTTGTGATCGACTGAAAGGCGGCGTGGACGCCGCCCCACCATGTTGTTGGACGACACAATGACGAAACTGAAAAGTCTCGCGCTGTGCGCTTTGATAGCCGCCGCGGTACTGGTCGTGAAGACCGGCGATGCCGCGCTGCCGCCTGCCGGCGATACAGCCGCGAGTGACGCCGAGCTGGAATACCTGGCCTCGATCGGCGGCCTGTACCGCAACAAGGGCACCGACGGCGCCGGCGAGAGCTACGACGGCATTGCCGCGATTCTGCCGCGCGCCGATAGCGTGCGCATGATTTGGTGGGTTGAAGACGAGACCATTTCCGGCACAGGTGAACTGGATCGCCATTCGCTGGTGGTGGAATGGGGCGAGAAATATCCGGCGGTCTATTCGTCCACCGAAGAGGGCGTGCTGACCGGTGAGTGGGATGCCGGCGCCGGCAACGATACGCTCGAATTGTTCGCGCCGCTCGAACCGGAGCCGGCACCCGCGCCGCGTGGGCGGTATCAGCTGGAAGGTCTGACAGCGGATGGGGCGGCCTATACCGGCACGGTTTCGATTTCGCGTAGCGGCGACGATTTTTCGGTGGTGTGGCAGGCGGGAACCGAAAGCCATCGCGGCAAGGGCAAGCGCCAGGGCAATCTTCTTCAGGTGAAGCGCGCGGACGGATTGCCCGCGATATACGCGCTCGGTACCGACGGCAGGTTGCGCGGTCTTTTGGGCAAGGGGCGCGGCGAAGAAACGCTGACGCCCTTGCGGTAGCGGAGCCGAAGATGTCATTCGGGCCGGATATTCCTCCGATCCAGGCGCATCTTTGCGTGAAGGGCGGCGAAGACGCCATCGCGTTCTATGAACGGGCGTTCGACGCGACCTGCACCATGAAGCATCTCGCGGACGATGGGCTACGAGTCTTCCATGCCAACCTCGCGATGTTCGGTGGCGAAGTCATGATGCACGACGAGTTTCCCGAGTTCGGCAACGATGTGCGCGCGCCGTCAAGTCTCGAAGGTGCGAGCCTCACAATTAGTGTCAATCGTCCGCAGCCGGCAGAGGTCGATGCAATCGTCGCCCGCGCGAAGAGCGCGGGCGCGACCGTGCTACTCGAGCCGCAGGACGTGTTCTGGGGTGCGCGCTATGCGAAGGTGCGCGACCCGTTCGGACATGTCTGGGCGTTCAATGCGCCGCTGAAACAATCCTGAATTCAAAAGCGAGTGGTTTCATGTCCTACGATCTGATCGTTATCGGCACCGGCCCCGGCGGCTATGTTTGCGCTATCCGCGCCGCACAACTCGGCATGAAGGTGGCCGTGGTCGAGAAGCGCGCGACGCTCGGCGGCACCTGCCTGAATATCGGCTGCATTCCGTCGAAGGCTCTGCTGCATGCCTCCGAGATGTTCGACGAGGCAGGCCACAGCTTCGCGAAGATGGGAATCGGCGTCGGAAAGCCCAAGCTCGATCTGAAGCAGATGCTGGTGTTCAAGGACGAGGCGGTCGACGGCAACGTCAAGGGCGTCGACTTCCTGATGAAGAAGAACAAGATCGATGTCGTGTTCGGTGCCGGCCGCATCGCCGCGCCAGGCAAGGTCGAGGTGACGGGCGCGGACGGCAGGTCGCAGACGCTGGAGACCAAGAACATCGTCATCGCCACCGGCTCCGATGTGACCAGGCTGAAGGGCATCGAGATCGACGAGAAGCGCGTGGTGTCGTCAACCGGCGCCTTGGCGCTCGAAAAAGTGCCGGAGAAGCTTCTGGTGATCGGCGCCGGCGTGATCGGGCTGGAGCTGGGCTCGGTTTGGCGCAGGATCGGTGCACAGGTCACGGTGGTGGAATTTCTCGACCGGATTCTGCCGGGGATGGACTCGGAGGTCGCACGTCAGTCGCAGCGCCTGTTCGAGAAGCAGGGTATGACGTTCAAGCTCGGCTCGAAGGTTTCGGCGGTCGACGCTTCAGGCAAGAAGCTCAAGGTTAAGGTCGAGCCCGCGAAGGGCGGCGATGCTGAAACCATCGATGCCGATGTGGTGCTGGTCGCGATCGGCCGCGTGCCCTATACCGAAGGCCTCGGTCTTGCTGAGGCCGGCGTCGCGCTCGACGAGCGTGGCCGCGTGAAAACCGACGCGCATTACGCGACCAACGTGCCGGGCATCTATGCCATCGGCGACGTGATTGTGGGGCCAATGCTGGCGCACAAGGCTGAGGATGAGGGCATGGCAGTCGCTGAGATTCTTGCGGGCCGGGCCGGCCACGTGAATTACGACGTGATCCCGGCTGTCGTTTACACCTTTCCGGAGATCGCCTCGGTTGGAAAATCCGAGGAGGAGCTGAAGGCTGCGAGTATCGCCTACAATGTCGGGAAATTCCCGTTCACCGCGAATGGACGCGCCAAGGCCAATCAGCAGACCGACGGCTTCGTCAAGATTCTGGCCGACGCCAAGACCGATCGCGTTCTTGGTGTGCATATCATAGGCGCCGACGCCGGCAACATGATTGCGGAAGCCGCAGTGGCGATGGAATTCGGTGCAGCAGCGGAAGATATTGCGCGCACCTGCCACGCGCACCCGACGCTGCCGGAAGCGGTGAAGGAAGCCGCTCTCGCCGTCGACAAGCGCGCGATCCATATGTGATCGCGCCGGCCGCCCGACCGATGCTGCGCCTTTATCACGCCTGGGCTTCGACCTGCTCGCAGAAGGTGCGCCTCGCGCTCGCCGAAAAGGATTTGGCGTACGACGGCGTGGTGCTGAACCTACGCCGTTTCGAGCAGCTTGCGCCGGAGTTCCTGGCCCTCAACCCCGAGGCGGTCGTGCCGGTGCTGGTTCATGACGGCTTCACGCTGCGCGAATCGACCATCATCAACGATTATCTTGACCATGCGTTTCCACAGCGTCCCTTGCGGCCCGCCGATGCAAAGGGCCGGGCGCGGGTGGCGGTCTGGAATCGCTTCATCGACGATGTGCCGACGCTCGCGATCAAGAAGCCGAGCTTTCAGCGCAACATGCGGCCATTCCTGCAATCGCTGCCGGAGGCCGAGATCGAGGCCGCCGTGGCTCGGATGCCAAATCCGGAGACTGCGCGGCGCTGGCGCGACGCGGCGCGCAACGGCATTCCGGATGCAGAGCTTGCCGCAGCCGACGCGGATCTCCGCCGCATGCTCGATCGCATGGAGGCCGCGCTGGCTGCGGACCGCTGGCTCGCCGGAGACGAGTATTCTCTGGCGGACATCAACATCGCGCCTTTTGTCCATCGACTCGCGAGCTTTTCCGAATACGATCTCGACCGCGACTGGCCGGCGGTTGCCGGCTGGTACGCACGGCTGCGCGCGCGGCCGGCTTTTGAGCGCGCCAATTTCGCCGAGCAGGTTGCGACGCGAGACCAGAAACCGGCCTGAATATAGGGAAACGCTCATGAAATGTTTTGTCACGGCGACAGTGATCGCCGCGGCCGCGCTGGTCGCAGCGCAGCCGGCCTCCGCGCAATCCAGCGGCACCGCTGCGCCGCAGCGCGTCGAGGTGCTGGTCGGCTATGGCGCCGGCACCGGCGTCGACAGCATCGCGCGCTATTATGCCGACCGGCTGCAGAAGAAGACCGGCGTGCCGCATGTCGTGGTCAACAAGGTCGGGGTCTACGGCAATCTCGCCGCGCAGGATGTCGTGAAGGCGAACCCGGATGGTTCGACGATCCTGATCACGCCCAATCCGGTGCTGAGCGTGAACATGCATCTGCTCAAGAAGATGCCGTTCGATCCGGTCAAGGATCTCGCGCCGGTCACTACGCTGTCGCGCTGGGGCATGGTGCTGCTGGTCAATCCCGAGAAGCACGACGTAAAGTCCGTCGACGAGCTGGTCGGGCTGCTGCGCAAGAATCCGGGCAAATACAATTTCGCCAGCGGCAACTTCGCCGGCCGCGCGTCGGGCGAGATCCTGAAACTGCGGACCGGTACCGACACTCAGCACGTGCCGTATCGCAGCGTGCCGGCCGCCGTGACCGACATGCTGGGCGGCCAGGTCGACTTCATGTTCTCCGACGTCGTTGCGGGTCTGCCGCATGTGAAATCGGGCAAGCTCCGCGGTCTTGCGGTGACGACGCCGCAGCGGCTGGCGACCGCGCCGGACATTCCGACCATGAAGGAAGCCGGCATCCCGGATTTCGAACTGGTGTCATGGTTCGCGGTGGCGCTGCCGGCGAAGGCACCGCGCGCGGTGGTCGATCGCATCGCCGCGCAGTTCAACGAGATCACAAACGATGCCGAGACCCGTGCCTTCTTCGAGAAGGTCGGCGGCGAACCTTTTCCGGGAACGCCGGACGGGCTTGCTGCCTTTATCAAGACCGAGATCGATCGCTGGGGCGATCTCGTGAAGAAGGCCGGCATCGAGAAGATCGACTGAGCCCGACTATCCCTTCGGTTTGAGTGCGCTGTCCCGTAACCGCGCATTCTCCGACTCCAGCTCTTCGATCCGCCGTTGCAACGTCCCGACCGCCTGCGCAACGTCGGGCGCATCGAAGCGTGGCGTGATGTGCTGCGGGCAATTCCAGTCGAACGCGTCGAGACGCAGCACGAAGGCGCGTTCCGCCCGGCCGCGATAGCCGGGCGTGGCGATCGCCTCCGCCAGCTTCGGGTCATCGGCGAGGCTCTTCGCCTGCGCATGGGCGAAGATCTTCAGCCGCCGACGATGCGCGTAATCCACCAGGATCAGCGACACTCGCGCATCGGCGGCGAGATTGCCGAGGCTGATATATTGACGATTGCCGGCGAAGTCCGCGAACGCCAGCGTCCGGTCGTCGATGACACGCAGGAAGCCACGCGGTCCACCGCGATGCTGGACATAGGGCCAGCCGCTCTCCGACACGCTCGCCATGTAGAAGCTGTCGCGCTCGGCGATAAAATCGATCTCGTTCTCGGTGAAGCGGTCGAAGGCGCGGTCGCCTTTGAAATTCGCCCACAGATGCGCGCTGTCGTTCTGTGCCTGCGCCGCCTGAACGCTGGGCGTGTTTGCGATGTCCAGAAATCCGTATGACATGAGCGCTGTCCTCCATCAGGGCTGGAACATAGAGCATGCGGCAGTTTGAAATAATGAGCTCCAAATGATATTGATCCTCTCGAATTATGAGAGGATGGTATGGACCGGCTGGACGCGATGGCGATCCTCGCTGCTGTGGTGGAGGCCGGAAGCTTCACCGCCGCAAGCCGCCGGCTGGGCGTTCCGCTGCCGACCGTCAGCCGCAAGGTGGCCGAACTCGAAGCGCATCTGAACGCGCGGCTCCTGATCCGCACCACCCGCAAGCTGACATTGACCGACGCGGGAGAGGCCTATCTCGCCGCCGCGCGGAGCATTCTGGAGCAGGTGGCCGAGGCCGAGCGCGCGGCCTCGGGCGAATATCTGACCCCGCGCGGCGATCTCGCCATCGCGGCTCCGATCGTGTTCGGGCGATTGCATGTGCTGCCCGCCGTCACCGCGTTTCTCGCGGCGTTCCCCGATATCGATGTGCAACTGGTGCTGGCGGACCGCAACGCCGATCTGATCGGCGATCAGCTCGACCTCGCGGTGCGCATCGGACCGCTGCACGACTCCAGCATGGTGGCCGTACGCGTCGGCGCGGTGCGGCAGGTCGTATGCGCGAGCCCGGATTTTCTCGCGGCTCGCGGCGTGCCGAAAACGCCCGGCGATCTCACCGCGCTGCCGTGTGTCACGTTCGGCGCAACTGCGGCGACATCCTGGGCTTTCTCGGCGAAAGGCCGCGCGGTGCGGCCGGTTCCGGTGCGGTCACGGCTGGTGGTCAACACCGCCGAAGCCGCGATCGATGCGGCGATTGTCGGCGTCGGGATTGTGCGCGTCTTGTCCTATCAGGTGGCGTCCGCGATCCGCGAGCGGCGATTGAAGATCGTGCTTGCGGATTTCGAGCCACCGCCATTGCCGGTCCACTTCATCCATCCGGCGCAGAGCCATACGCCGCTCAAGCTGCGCCGCTTCTTGGACTTTGCCGCACCGCAATTGAAGAAAGTGCTTGCCGATATCGAGCGGCGGGTGGGCCCTTCTCCCCGCTTCAGCGGGGAGAAGGTGGCGAGCGCGTAAGCGCGAGCCGGCTGAGGGGCTGTTGCCTGCGTGATAGAATGCCCCTCACCCGATTTGCTTCGCAAATCGACCTCTCCCCCGCTGAAGCGGGGAGAGGTTCGCACGTGGAGGTCCTGGTGCCAGCATCACTCGAAACAAAAATCGCGCTCGTCACCGGCGCGGCCGGCGGACTTGGGCAGGCCTTTGCGCAACGGCTGGCGCATGACGGTGCGCATGTCGCGCTGATCGACATCAAGCCATGCGACGAGACTGCAAGGATGGTCGAGGCGGCCGGGCGCGATGCCATGACTGTCATTTGCGATATCACCTCCGAGGAATCCGTCAGTTATCTCGCCGCCGAAGTCGAGATGCGGTTCGGCCGCTGTGACATTCTCGTGAACAATGCCGGCATCTATCCGATCCAGCCATTCGAGCAGGTGACCTTCGCGGATTGGCGCCGGGTCATGGCGCTCAATCTCGACGCGGTGTTCCTGGTGACCAAGGCGTTCGCATCCGGCATGAAGCGGCGCGGCTGGGGCCGCGTCATCAACGTGTCGTCGTCGACTCTGAACACGGTGGCGTCCGGCTACACTCACTACATCGCCAGCAAGGGCGGCGTGGTCGGATTTACCCGCGCGCTCGCAACCGAGATGGGCAATTTCGGCATCACGGTGAATGCGATTTCGCCGAGCCTGACACGCACGCCGGGCACCGAGGGCCGCGCGCCGCGACCGGGCCGCGCCAGCATGGACGAAGAGTTCGAACAGATCGCGAAACTGCAGCCGATCCGCCGGGTGCAGCTGCCGGACGACATTGCCGGTGTGGTTTCGTTTCTGGCGAGCGATGACGCGGCGTTCATGACCGGGCAGACGCTCTATGTCGACGGTGGCATGGTGCGGGTTTAGCGGGCGAAGCTGCCGCGGGCGCGGCGTGCGGAGCGATGCTTTGACACGGAACAAATTGTGCTAACCTGATGGAACCAGGCCAAAGCCTACTGACCCGAGCCCGGGAGGAAATCATGCGTCGGACCGCCACCCTCATTGCTCTTCTCTCAACAGCTTCGTTCCTCGGTGTGACCGCCGCTGGTGCATGGCCCGTGGTGACCAAATCGCCCGCGCCCGCCGATCCGATCATCCTGGCTCAAATGGGCGGCATGGGCGGCGGCGGCGGCATGGGTGGCGGCGGCGGTATGGGCGGCGGCGGTATGGGCGGCGGTGGCATGGGCGGCGGTGGCATGGGCGGCGGTGGCATGGGCGGCGGCGGCATGGGCGGCGGCGGCATGGGTGGCGGCGGCATGGGTGGCAGTGCCCAGCGTCCCGGCGGCATGGGTGGCGGTGGCATGGGTGGCAGTGCCCAGCGTCCCGGCGGTATGGGTGGCCAAGGTGGCATGGGCGGCATGGGTGGCGACGCCCAGCGCCCGGGCGGCATGGGCGGCGGTGGTATGCGCGGTGATGGCGGCATGGGGGGAATGGGCGGCAACAATCGCAACCGCAACGTCAATGTGAACCGCAATACCAACGTCTATGTTCGCGGTGTTCGTTCCTGGTCGAGTCGCCCGTGGTACGGCACCGCGATCGCCGGTGTGACGCTCGGCACCATCATCGCGGTCAGCGCGGTGCCACCGGTTCCGGCCGACAATTTGTGCTGGTACTGGGTCGATTCATTTGAAAATCGCGGCTATTGGGACTGGTGCGTCCCGCCGATGTGAGTGAGGGCGGGAGGCCAAGGATGCCGGCCGCTGCGTGATTTGCGCGGCCGGGGACGCGAAGTGGGGTGCTTGCGGCAATCGTGGAGTGACATAATCGCGGAGAGGACGGTGTCCGCCCGCGTTCAATCGCATGACCTCGCATTCTTCGACCGATACCGGCACGCCGGCGCAAGCCGCTCCTTACGGCGCATTGCTCGCGACCTTCGTCACCGCGATTTTCGTCAGCGCGGCGCTGCTGTTTGCGGTGCAGCCGATGTTCACCAAGATGGTGCTGCCGCAACTCGGCGGCGCCGCGGCTGTCTGGTCGGTTGCGCTCGTATTTTTCCAGACCGCCTTGCTGGCGGGTTATGCCTACGCGCATCTGATCACGCGGCTTGCGCCCGGGCGGACGTCGCTGCTCATCCATATCGCGGTGAATGTGGTCGCCTGCTTCTTCCTGCCCCTGCACATCACGACGCATTTCGGCCCTCCGCCGCAATCGGGTGAGGCGTTCTGGTTGCTGGCGCTGTTTGCGGTTTCGATCGGGCTGCCATTCTTCGCGTTGGCGGCCAACGGCCCGCTGCTGCAGGCCTGGTTCGCACGCACCAGCCATCCGGCGGCGAAGGATCCATACTTTCTCTATGCCGCCAGCAATGCCGGTAGCTTTCTTGCACTGATCTCCTATCCGATCGCGATCGAACCGTTTATCCGGCTCGGCCCGCAATCATGGCTGTGGACCGGCGGCTTCTACCTTCTGATCCTGCTGATCGGCGCCTGCGGCCTGTTGATGCTGCGCCATCCCGGCGAAGCTGCAACGACCGATGCGGCCCTGCCTGACGACGCGGCGCGCCCGCGCGCGGGCGACATCGTGTGGTGGGTGTTTCTCGCCGCCGTGCCGTCCGGCTTGCTGATCGCCGTGACCGCCCATATCGCGACGGACATTGCCGCCGTTCCGCTGCTCTGGGTGCTGCCGCTTGCGCTCTATCTTGTCACCTTCGTGATCGTGTTCCAGACGCGGCCGCTGATCCCGCATGCGCTGGTGGTGAAGGTGCAGCCGGTTTTCGTTCTCGCACTGGCCGCCGCATTCGTACTCGGTCCGATCGATTCCATCGTGCGGTCGATCGTGCTGCATCTCAGCGTGTTCTTCGTCTGCGTGCTGATGTGTCACGGCGAGCTGGCGCGGCGGCGCCCGCCGCCCCGTTATCTGACCGGCTATTACATGTGGATCTCGGTCGGCGGCATGATCGGCGGCATCCTCACCGGTCTGGTCGCTCCGCAGGTGTTCACCTGGATCGCCGAATACCCGATCCTGCTTCTTCTTGCGGTGCTGTGCCGCCCCGGACTGTCGTTGCCGGTGCGGGGAAGCGGTCAATATGCGCTGTTGGCCGCGCTCGCAGGTGGCCTGCTGATTCTCGGTGCGGCGCTGGCGTTCGATCTGCGCCCGCAATGGAGCGTGCTTTACGTTATTGTCGGCCTTTTGATCGGGCTGACCGTGGGCTTCTGGCAGGCGCCGTTGCCGTTCGCGGCGATTCTCGCGGCCCTGTTTATCGTCAACCTGTCGTTCCGGGATAACCAGACGATCCATGTCGTGCGCAACTTCTTCGGCGTGCTGAGTGTCGTCGATTCGTCGGACGGTCGGTATCGCGGGCTGTGGCATGGCAGCACGAGTCAGGGCACGCAGCAGGTCCGCGACGATGACGGCAATCGCATCAAGGGCCGTCCGGAGATGATCTCCGAATTCTTCGAAGGCTTCGGCATCGATCAGGTGTTCAAGGCGGTGCATGCGAAGAAGGAGGGGCCGATCGATTATGCCGTGATCGGCCTCGGCACCGGCTCACTCGCCTGCCAGCGCCGCCCCGGCGACAAGCTGACCTATTACGAGATCGATCCGGACATCGTACGCATTGCGTCGGATCCGGCATTGTTCAACTTCGTTTCGGAATGCGCGCCCGACGCGCCGGTCCTGATCGGGGATGCGCGGCAGAAGCTGCGCGATGCGCCGGATGCTAGCTATGATCTGATCATGATCGACGCTTTCATCGGCGCTGCGATCCCGGTGCATCTGCTGACCCGCGAGGCGATCGCGCTGTATCAGCGCAAGCTCAAGCCGGGCGGGCTGATTGCGATGCATATCTCAAACAAGAATCTGGAACTGGCGTCGGTGGTGGCAGGCGTGGCCGAGGCCAATGGCCTGATCGCTCGGGTCTATGACGGCGGCGATGCCGAGGACGATGCTGAGCGTTATCTATGGGTACCAAAGGTTGCGGTGCTGGCGCAGCGCGAGGAGGATTTCGGTACGCTGGCGCAATCCGAATATTGGCCGGTTCAGGAACGAGACCCGTCGCAGCGCGTGTGGTCGGACGATTATTCCAACGTGGTCGGCGCGGCTGTGCGCCACCTGCGCGCCCGCTGGCAGCGGGGCAGTTAACCCCGCCTCACATTCAGTGCGACCGCCACGGATAGGGAACCCGCAGGTTGACCGGCGGGTCCGACTGCATCGACGGCGCATCGTCGACAGGAGACAACGCGGCCAGCGCGTGGTTGACGTCCTCACTCTCAAGCAATTCGCTCAGGCGCTTGATCGCCGTGTCGGCAGATGCCGCGCTCGCGGTATCGCCAACCTTCTCCAGCTCCTGCCGGGCGAGCCGAACCGCCTCGGCCAAGGCAACCACATGGTTTTTCATACGCGTGAACTCCCTGTGCCCTGGAGATAACGCTGCACAGGCGATTTCGCACCGGGAACACAAAGTGTTTACCCTAACGAACAGTTGATCCGGCCTTTCAGGGTGGTCGTTCTGCCGTCCGCCCCTGCCTTCGGGACGTCGAAAATCGTGAGCAGATATCCGCCGCGAAATTCGAGATCCTCGGAATCCTTTTTCGGCCAGGCCTCGATCACGATGTCGACATAACCGTGCGGCTCGCCGTCTCGCTCGCGGTAGATTCGAAGCTTGAGATTGCGGCTGTCGAGCCAGCGCTGGGTAAGGTTGCCCTTCCCGAATTCAGCCTTGCGAAAATCCTGCGGCGCGTTGGCGCTGAGGATTTCAAGCGTGCCCTTGAAACTGAAGACGTCGTCGCCGAGGCCACGGCTGATGCCGGCTTCGACCGAGAGCTTCACGGCCTTGTCACTCGCTTCGCAGCTCAGGCCGGCGCTGGCATGCGCGGGGGCGGCTCCCAGAGTCAGGAGGAATTTGCAGATCATAATGTTCAGAGCGAGTGGTCTCATTCGTGCGCCTTGTCACTCATAGGGTTGTGAACATCGCCGGTGAAAATTTCTGGTATTTAAATTAGAGGGCGGTCCGACCGCTTCTTGCACCTGCAATCGATACCTCTGGCCAGCAATCTGAAAATGCTGATGCCGCTGGATGAAGCCCGGCACTCGATTTCGGCGGCAAAGCTAAATTGAAGCACGCTCTGCTGTCCAATTGGAAGCCTTTGGCAAACCAATGTTTCGGGGAGTGACAAATGTCGAAATTTCCTGCTCCGGAAAATCTCACGCGAGAGCAATCGGAAGCGCTTGAAAAAGCTGCCTTCTTGATCCTCAGCGCGCGGAAAGATGCCTCGGCGATGCTATCACAGGCGGGGCTGCGCTTGCCTGATGACGGGTGGTTCGGAAGCCCATGTTTTGCGCACATAGAAGGGTTCGGAGACTGCCCGTGCAGCAATTACACGGGCGATGGAGGCCCCTGTTTGACGCGGGTCACCGTCGATCCGGGCTCTTCTCCCCCCCACAGCACTTGCGGCCATCCACCATCAAAGCATTTTGCTTCGTAGCTGGATGCGACGTTTGGTGTTACGCCTATCGCGGCGATAGCACCGAATTGATGCGAGTGGGGCGTCGCCTGGGTGATGCCGCGCCACCCTCACCGTTCGAAATGAACATGCGGGTAGCTCAGTCATTTGCATTTGAAGCTCAGCATGTGCTTCGCGCTCACGCCCGCGGATGCGCCGCGTTATAGGCCTCCAGCAGCCGTTCGGTGTCGACTGCGGTGTAGATTTGCGTGGTGGAAAGCGAGGCATGGCCCAGCAATTCCTGGATTGCGCGCAGGTCGCCGCCGCGTGAGAGCAGATGTGTCGCGAACGAATGTCGCAGCGCATGCGGGGTTGCGGTGTCGGGCAAGGACAGCGCGCCGCGCAGCCGCTCCATTGTCAGCTGGATGATGCGCGGCGACAGCGGTCCGCCCTTGGCGCCGACAAACAGCGGGCCGTCATCGGGCAGATTGTAGGGGCAGAGCGCGATGTAATCGTGGATCATCGTCAGCACCGCGGGCAGCACCGGCACCATGCGCGATTTGTTGCCCTTGCCCAGCACCGTCAGGGTATCGCCGCTGCCGGGCTCGGGGACCTGGCGGCGCTTGAGGCCGAGCGCTTCGGCGATGCGCAATCCCGAGCCGTAGAGCAGGGCCATAACGGCGGCGTCACGTGCGAAAATCCAAGGTTCGCGCTCCTCGCCGGCGCGCAAATCCGTATCTGAGATTCGCTTGGCCTGCGGCACGCCGAGTGGCTTGGGTAGCGTTTTCGGGATTTTCGGTGCGCGCACCGCATTGAGCGCGCCGACCTTGCCCTTGCCGTTGCGCTCCAGATGGCGGGCGAAGCTGCGGGCGCCGGCGAGCTGGCGCATCAGGGTACGTCCGCCGATTCCCTTGGCGCGGCGCGTTGCCATGAAAGCGCGCACGTCCTGTGGGGTGAGTTCCGCAAGATCTGCCAGCGAGGGCTGGCCGCCGAGATGGTCCGCCATAAATAACAGGAACTGGGTGACGTCGCGGCGATAGGCCTCGACGGTTTTCGGCGACATCCGCTTCTGGTCGCCGAGAAACGCCAACCATCGCAGAAATTCTGCAGACATGTCGGCCGAGAAGGGCAGAGCATCGGCGTGTTCGGGCATACAATCCTTATCTCATTGTCATCCTTCACCCTTCCTTAAGGGCCGGAATCGGGCGATGGTCGCGGCTTCATGATGCCGAAAACCGTCGATGTCATTCTGCCGGTCGCGCTCGACCGCGCCTATACCTACCGCGTGCCGGCAGGCATGACACTGACTCCGGGCGACGTCGTGGCGGTCCCCCTCGGCCCCAATGAATATGCCGGCGTGGTCTGGGGCGAATCCGAGCCCCGTCCCGGATTGCATAACAAGCTCAAGGACGTAGACGCGAAGCTCGACGTGCCGCCTTTGCGCGAGGAATTGCGGCGCTTCATCGACTGGGTGGCGGATTACACCCTGGGAGCGAAAGGGTCTGTGCTGGGCATGGCGCTGCGGATGGGCGCGCAGGGGCCGGCCCGCGAGAAGATCGGCGTACGGCTGGCCGGTCCTGCGCCTCAGCGCATGACGGCGGCGAGAGCCCGCGTTCTCAAGGTGTTAGCCGAGGACGGCATGGTGCGCGCGAAGAGTGATCTCGCCCATGAGGCCGGCGTCTCGGCCGGCGTGATCGACGGGCTGATCGATGAGGGCACCCTGGAAACGCTGGTGCTGCCGCCGGAGCCGGTCGCGTATCCGCCTGATCCGGCTTATCTTTCGCCCGACCTCACGGACGCGCAGCGCACCGCAGCGGATACACTCCGCGATGCCGTGAAGAACGGCGGCTTCGCGGCCTTTCTGGTCGATGGCGTCACCGGCTCCGGCAAGACCGAGGTCTATTTCGAAGCGGTGGCGGAGAATATTCGCAAGCAGCGTCAGTCGCTGATCCTGATGCCGGAAATCGCGCTGACCACGCAATTTCTCAATCGCTTCGAGCAGCGCTTCGGCACCCGTCCGGCCGAATGGCATTCGCAATTGCCGCCGCGCAAGCGGGCCCGCACCTATGCCGCGCTGTGTTCTGGTGAAATCTCGGTCGTGGTCGGTGCGCGCTCGGCGCTGTTTCTGCCGTATCCGGATCTTGGTCTGATCATTGTCGATGAAGAGCATGATCCGGCCTACAAGCAGGAAGACGGCGTGCATTATCACGCGCGCGACATGGCGATCGTGCGCGCGCATGGCGCAAAAATTCCGGTCATATTGTCGTCGGCAACACCATCGGTCGAAACCGAGGTTAATGCTCGTAGAAACCGTTATGCTCGGCTGAAGCTCCCCGAGCGGTTCGGCGGTCAGCACTTACCGCATGTCGAAGCCATTGATATGCGGACCGAAGGCCCCGCGCGCGGACGCTTCATCGCGCCGAGGCTCGCAGAAGCGGTGAAGCTCGCGCTGGAGAAGAAGGAGCAGGCGCTCTTGTTCCTGAACCGGCGCGGTTACGCGCCGCTGACGCTCTGCCGCTCCTGCGGCTACCGGCTGGCCTGTCAGAATTGCGATGCCTGGCTGGTCGATCACCGGTTCAAGCGGCGGCTGGTCTGCCATCATTGCGGCTTCTCGATGCCGCAGCCGAAGACCTGCCCGCAATGCAACGCGGTGGACTCGTTCGCAGCCGTCGGTCCCGGCGTCGAGCGCCTGCAGGAAGAAGCCGCCGCGCTGTTCCCGAATGCGCGCACCATTGTGCTCTCCAGCGACCTGATGGAATCGGTCGAGCGGCTGCGCGAAGAGCTCGACGGCGTTGCCGAAGGCAAGTTCGACATCATCATCGGCACGCAGCTGGTGGCGAAGGGCCATCACTTTCCGAAGCTCAATCTGGTCGGCGTGGTCGATGCCGATCTCGGCCTCGCCAATGGCGATCCGCGCGCGGCCGAGCGCACCTTCCAGCTGCTGCATCAGGTGGCGGGCCGCGCCGGCCGCGAGACCGGACAGGGCCAGGGCTTTCTGCAGACGCATCAGCCCGAGCATCCGGTGATGCGCGCGCTGATTTCCGGCGACCGCGCCGCGTTCTACGACACCGAGATCGCGCAGCGCGAGGCCACCGGCTATCCGCCATTCGGCCGGCTGGCGGCGCTGGTGATTTCCGGTGCCGACAAGCACGAGACCGAAAGCTTTGCGAAGAAGCTCGCGGCGGCCTCACCGCTGGATGAGAAGGTGCGGGTGCTCGGCCCCGCCGAAGCGGCGCTTGCAGTCGTGCGCGGGCGCTATCGCTTTCGCCTCTTGATCAAGGCGCCGCGCAATTACGACCTGTCGCATTTCATGCGCGGCTGGCTGGAGCATGCGCCAAAGACGCGCAAGAGTTTGAAGCTGGAAGTCGATATCGATCCGCAGAGTTTTTATTGAGACGAAGTTCGCTGCTGTGAGAAACGCTTATCGGCCTGATCGGTTACTTCTTCGACGTTCGAGTCAGCAAGGCGATGACGTAATCTTTTGCGCGCGTCAGGTTGGTCATATCGCTCAGGGAGCCGTCGGAAAGTCTCACGCGCCACATATTCGGCCACGTTTCGTCGAGTTCAACCGATGGCGTTCGATTGAGTTGCGAGTCCTCTGCTCGATCAGGTCTATCTTCAACAGACTCGCTTTCCCTTCCATCAGCCTCCGCTACCCTAGCTCCCGTGAAGCTACGCCATGAAGCTAAATTGCCGCGTCTCTCCGGAACCTGCTCGATGAGATTCCGCTTCTTTAGCCGTAAAAAGACATCCTTCATCGAGTTTTCGGATCGAATACCCGTTAGGTCACGACCGATCCGGTTCGTAATTTCGGAGTGTTCCTTCAAATACTCCAACACTGTTTCTTCCGGCGAGGCGAGTGGGCTGTGACTTATGTAAACGACAACGGAGTGTTCGTTTTCTTCAATCTCCGGCTGCTTCAATCTGAGCTTCTTCATTGCCTCAAAGGCAGTATTAAGGCCCTCGCCAACATCCTTGTTCGGAGGATTTGGAAACTTGTTGATTAGGCGCACAATCTTGGGATTTCGCGCCGACTGCTCTCGAAGCACATTTTCCGTGGTCACATGGCCGGGAAGGCGCCCGGGACTTTCGACCTCTATCCGATTGTCGTAGAGGCGAATTTGGATGTCGGAGGCGATGCTGTAATCTCTGTGAAGGACTGCGTTGGTGACAATCTCATGTAGTGTTTCGTCAGGATAAATCACAGTTTCCAGGCCTTTGACGCCGAGACGTTGAATGCCTTCGATAAGTTTCTTTGTGCTTTGCACGGCCTCGTTAATGAGATGGTAGATTGGCCCTTCGACAGTTATTGGATCAAAAGCAAGTGTGTCTCGCGTTCCTTCGTCCTCGCGAGTCTTGTAACGAAATATCTTGATTGCAGATCGCTTCGGTAGCGCCGCCTGTGGTTGATCAGCGTAGAGCAACACGCCGGCGACCGTTGGACGATTTTCGCTTAGAACAAACTGCGATTCTGCCCACTCGTCCGGTTCTGCGCTGGGGACAATCGCCCTAACAAATTCGAGCATAGTCTTCGAATTAGTAATTGATTTCGCGTTTACCGCGATGGTTTCATCCTCAAAGGTAGTGACGCCCTTATCTAGTTTCAGGCGTTGAAGGCCAACCTCGGTGTCAATGCGTAGGCTCGACGCATTCCTTCTTACGTAGGGACGACCATCGGTCGCGAGGAGAATCTCGCGGGTTTTCGAGATAGTGAGATGCAGTACATACCCAGGGTGTGTGTGCTGACGACCCGGCACACTTATGAAGGAAGCACGATAGTGATTTCCGAGAGCCCCCATCCCATCCAGAATGTGAATGTGGTCATTAGCAGCTTCTATGTTCGGAAATCCGGCCCAGTATCGTATAGGAGGTCCATTTTTTTTCTTTTCTCCTATACCGATGAAGACTTCGCCCCCCGACGTATTTGCGAAGGCTGAAATGGTTTCTGATAATTTCGCCGGTTTGATTTCAACGGCCTTCACATCAAGGTAATGGCTCTCCTCAAGTTGGAGTATTTTGTCCGCCTCGGTGAGTGCTATCGTCTTTTGATTGGGCATTGGAGGTCATTGTCGAAAAAGGACAATTATAAGTTGCACTAAATTCAGCCCAAGACAATGTCTGAGGCGGACCATGTCTTTCATCGATAGCGATATAAACGAGCGGCGAATAACCAGAGGGCCCCGCCTCTGCGACGGGGCCCTTTAACTGGTGGGGGCGCTTCTCTCAACGGCCGGTCAGTCGGAGTTTAGACTAGTCTAGACGGTTCTACTCGACCCTTTAGGGTCCCCCAGGAGCGCGAATATACCGAGACTTGCGATAACGGTTGCTTGCATATGAACCTCCACTGATGCGGTAAACCCGAAGTCGATGGAGGCCCCAAGGACGAGCAGGCCCGTCAAGAAGCCTAGAACTCCAACTTTGACTGAACGTGCCACGGAGCTGCAATTCGTAAGCGGAAAGCTAGTGGAATGACCCGCGGTGTTCAACTCAACGCAGCGCATAGCCGGTATTTTATGTTGCATTGTAAAATAGATTTAGAGCTACGCTACTTCTCTCGTGGCCGCTGTCGGTCTTGGTAATGCGCTTGGAGCCCGTCTCGAAGGATTGGGCCGCCCTCGTCCTTGCGACGCATCGCTAGAGCGCGTCGAAGACGCGCGTGACTGCGCTTATGGCGATGCTCCTCAGGATGAGGGCGGAGCAAGGCCCGGCAACCGGGTGCACTCACGTCATTGCGAGCGAAGCGAAGCAATCCATCTGATGTGAGGGGGAACGTCGAATGAATTGCTTCGTCCTGCTTTCGGCTTCGCCTCGCCGTCCTCGCAATGACGAGGATCGTGCGCGGTGCGATGGCAATCCTGGTTGAGAATGTGCCGCGAAGACTCTGGGTCCCCGCTTTCGCGGGGACGAACGGAGAGAGCGCTTGCCCCGATACCCTGATCCTCAATCCGATCCCAGCGCGCGGCTGATGGCGAACAATTGCTCGCTGAAGCGTCGCCGCTGCTGATCGTTGAGTTTCGCAAGCAGGGGTTCGGCGGCATCCGCGAGCTTTCTCTGCTCGCCGGCACGCTCCCGCGTAAAGTCTGATTCTGTGCGAATCTGTTCCACCGCATCAACCGGACGCTTCTGGCGCGACGATCGCAGCGCGATCACACGCTCGGCACGGGTTTTCCCGATGTCGACCAGGATGATCTCGAAATCCGACCAGCTTTTGATCTGCGCCGGCGTGAGCTTGAGCGTCGCCTTGACGCGGGCGGTGCGGGAAACGAATTCATCGGACAATTGCCTGGCAAGCGCCGTTCGATCCGACAGTTCGCGCGCGGCTATCTGCGCGAATGCGGAAGGGGCGAACAGGGACGCCGCTAGAATAACAAGAAAAGTCGTTTTCATGGTTCCGGCTATCCTGACATGAATGGAACTGTCTGTCGGCTGGGCGTGGCGGCGTGAGACGATTACGCTTGCGCCAGAACCGTGGCTTTTGTGCATGCGGTTGCGGGGCTCTGCTGGTACTGCGAAGTGCCGGCGATGCCGCGCCGCGATCGCGTGCGGTTTACACCCGGGCCTGAGGGGAACAAAGGACATAAAAAACGCCTCCCCGCGTGAGGGGAGGCGCGTATGGCATCGGCGCGATCGAACTCAGTACGGATCGAACGTGCGGTCACGCCGCCTTGTCGAACGCCTTCTTCATGCCGTCCTGCATCGGCTTCACCGCGCCGGTCACGGCTTTCTGCGACAGATCGGTGAGCTGCTGGCTCTGCTGCATGAAGCTTTCAAACTGCCGGCGGGTATGAGCGGCCATCAATTCAAGCGCTTCGCTCGGCGATTTCGCCGCAATCAATTGATGCGCAAAGTCGAGCGAGGCGTTGGTGTTGGCGCGCACCATCTCGATCCATTGGGCATTGAAATCGGCGGCGTCGCTGGTGGCGTTCTCATAGCTGTGCTGAGCCGAGTCGGCGACTGTCGCGGCCGCGGCTTCGGTCTTGTCGGCGAGTTCCTTGCCTTGAGCGGCGCTTTGCTGCGCGGAATCCTTGAACGCCTGGGCCGGGCGGTCGCCGTTTTTGCCCTTGGTCTGGGTATTATGTGCAGACATCGTCATCTCCCTGCTGATTATGAACTTGAAAGGATAATGCTGCGCTGCGATATAAGGTTCCCGAAATCAGTCTAAGATATTCAAATTCAAGAAATATATCGCGTGTTGCGACGCAACTTTTCCGGCAACGCCGCGGTTGGGTAATTTCCTGACACAGTGTGGGGGTTCGATGCGGAAGACACCTGACCAGTTCTCGATGCAAAGCCCGGACTGGGGCAAGATGCTGCAAGCCGCGACCCGCATGAAGGCGGGGTTGCAGGGTCAGTCCGCGCAAAATCATCTCCACGAGATCACCGGCTTCGGATCGAACCCGGGCGCGCTGCGCATGTTCGCGCATATTCCGCCGCGGGTCGAACGCGGTGGCGCGCTGGTCGTCGTGCTGCATGGCTGTACGCAGAGCGCGGCGGATTACGATCTCGGCGCGGGATGGTCGACGCTGGCGGATCGCTTCGGCTTCTGCCTGCTGTTGCCGGAGCAGCAGGCCGCCAACAATCCGAACCGCTGCTTCAACTGGTTTCAGCCGGGCGACAACGAACGCGGGCAGGGCGAAGCCCAGTCGATCCGGCAGATGATCGATCGGATGGTGTCGGATCACGGTATCGACCCGAAACGGATTTTCATCACCGGGCTGTCGGCCGGCGGCGCGATGACCTCGGTGATGCTGGCGACCTATCCGGAGGTGTTCGCGGGCGGTGCGATTGTCGCCGGTCTGCCATTCGGTGCAGCGAACAATGTGCAGCAGGCGTTCGAGACCATGTTTCAATCGCCACCGCGTCCGGCCAGCGCCTGGGGCGATCTGGTGCGCGCCGCCTCGCCACATAAAGGTCCGTGGCCGCGGGTGTCGGTCTGGCATGGCGGCGTCGATGCCACGGTGATTCCGTCGAATGCCGGCGAGATCATCAAGCAATGGACTGACATTCACGGTTTGCCGCTGCAGGCTTCGGCGAAGGCGGTGGTCGACGGCTATCCGCGTCAGGTGTGGCGCAATGCGGCCGGCGACGAGGTGGTCGAGTCCTACACCATCACCAATATGGCGCATGGCACGCCGCTTGCGACCGGCGCTGCCGATCATGAATGCGGCGCGGCCGGACCGTTTCTGCTCGAGGTCGGCATTTCGTCGTCCTACCATATCGCGAAGTTCTTCGGGCTGACCGGCGCTGCGGTTCGCAAAGCGTCGGCGCCACGCGAGGAAGCGGCGGCGAAGCCGTCGCAGCATCGACGGCTTGAGCCGGCGCATGCGACCTCCCGCGTGCTGGACGGCGAGATCCTCGGTCCGGACGATGCCGAGCCGCGACGCCATCAGCCGCACGGCCGCGATGCGCCGCCGCACCGCGAGGCTCAACCCCCGCAATTCAACGTCGGGGCGGTGATCAACAAGGCGCTGAAGGCTGCCGGATTGATGAAGTAAGGCCTGCGGCCGCGGTGGATCGGGTGCGCTGTGCCCTGAAGCCGCCGCTTACCGGTCCGTTTGCCTGGAACCTATGAGCGCGTGACGCGTTCTCGCGCGCCGGACATCTGTTACCGATGCGCAAGGTTTGCTCATGAAAATGGCAGTCGGTTGCGATCTTACCTACCAGATCGAAGACGTCACCACGTTCATCTTCAATGTCGCGGTTGCACCAACGACGGCGCATCTGCAATTGCACGAGACATGGCGGATCGAGCCGCTGGTTGCGACCGAGACCACGATCGCCGGCCTCAATAACCGGTACACGCGGCTGGTGGTGCGCAACGGCGTGCTGCGGCTTCGTTACGAGGCGACCCTCGATCTGCAACTCTCGCTCGAGGATCCGCAGGCGATCGACGAAATCCCGGTCGAGGCGTTGCCGCTCGAGATGTTTCCGTTTCTGATGCCGAGCCGCTTTTGTCCCTCGGACCGGCTGGCCGATTTTGCCGAGCAGCAATTCGGCGACATGCCGCACGGACATTCGCGCGTCACCGCGATCTGCAACTGGATCTACGACAATATCGCGTATCAGCCCGGCACCAGCGATCCGTTCACGTCGGCGGCCGATACGCTGGAGCGGCGCGCCGGCGTCTGCCGCGACTTCGCGCATCTCGGCATTTCATTCTGTCGCGCGCTCAACATCCCGGCGCGGCTGGTGAGTTGTTACGCCACCGGTCTGCAGCCGCCCGACTTTCACGCGATGTTCGAGGCCTATCTGGACGGGCGCTGGTGGCTGTTCGATCCGACCCGGCAGGCCAAGCTCGACGCCATCGTACGGATCGGCACCGGGCGCGATGCGGCGGAGGTGTCGTTCGCATCCTTTTACGGCAAGGCGCAGATGACAGGCATGTCGGTATGGGCGCAGCCGGCCGATGCTGCGATCGACGAACGGCCGGTCGCGGCGGTGGGCTGATCGTCTTTGTCGTCATTGGCACCTGTTCGATACGGACACACTGTGTCTCCGGCTCATCGCTCCGGCTTTGGATGGAACGCGACCGCGTCTTCCTGCACGGACCTGATCTGGTCCGGGGCGAGCTTCATTCGGATCTCGCCCGTCAGCTTGAGGACCTCGTTCCTGGCGGCCTCACTCAGTTGCGCGCTTCGGGCCGCGATCAGTGCCCATTTGTAGGCGGCGGCATAATCGGCCGGCGTGACCACGCCATAGAAATACTGCGTCGCCAGCATGAACTGACCTTCGGCATGGCCCTGTTCCGCTGCACGCTGCCACCACATCATTGCCTCGATCGGGGCCGGCGGAACCTTCGTGTAGAGAAAGAACGCGAGCAGGGCCTGAGCCTGCGGATCGGATCGCTCGGCGGCTTCGGTTGCAATCTCGATGGCCCTGCCGACATCGCCACGGCGATAGGCGGTCTCCGCATCGTCCGCGGGTGCGGCCTGTGCGAATCCGCCATGCCATGCCGCAATACAGACTGCGATCAGTGCGATGTGTCTGAGCTGCCGCATCATTCACCCTTGCGCCTTGCCACAGGAACGCAGCAAGTCCGCTGAACGGTCAGGCCCGATTGCGGCACGGCAATGGCCGGCGAAGTCTGACGCGCCGCGTGCGTCAGCCCAGCACCACAGCGCGCACCACCAGCGTCGCGCCAGTGACGATCAGCACGATGCTCAGCACCCGGATGAACTGCTCGCGCGACATGTGCAACGTGATGCGGTGGCCGGCATAAAGCCCCACCAGCATCGCCGGAACCAGCAGCAGCGCCAGCAGCGGCAGGGTGAGATCCGTATACAGCCCGGCAAATGCGAAGATCAGCAGCCGCGTAAAGGCGGCGAGCGCGATCAGCACGCTCACCGTTGCGCGTACCGCATCCTTTTCGTCGAGTCTGCGGCTCAGATAGATCGCATAAATGAATCCGCCGCTGCCGAACATCGCGCTGAACACGCCGCCGATCGCACCGAAGGGCACGACCCAGACCTGGCTCAGTCGGCTCTTGAATGACGGGCTCGCCAGCGACCAGATCGCATAGCCGATCACGAACAGGCCGAGCGCCAGCATCATCGGCCGGGGCGGAATGACGAGCAGCAGGTATCCGCCCAGGATGCTGCCGCCGATCAGCAGCGGAACCAGCCAGATCATCTCGCGCTTCGCGATCTTGTCGTTCAGCTTCACGCCGTTGATGATCGCGGCGGTGCAGTCGAGCAGCGCCAGCATCGGCACGATGCTGGCGACCGGCATGACCTGCGCCAGCACCGGCGCTGCGATCAGCGCGGTGCCAAAGCCGGCAATGCCGAAGATGACGTAGGCGACGGCCAGCGTCGGAACCGCAATGGCCAACGCGGTCCAGAACGAGGGGAGGTCGAGACTTTCGATCACGTGCGCGCGTTCGTATCTATCTTACGCGCCCCGCCGGCCGGCAGCATTCTCCAGCGCTTTCTCGACGCTTGCGACATAGTGAACCGAGCGACCGCGCAATCCCGGCAAACCGAACGCGCGGCGCACATGCGGACGCACGCCGGCGAAATAGACTTTCGTGCCGGCCTTGTGCAGCCGGTGCACAAAGCGTTCGAGCGCTGCAGACGCGGTGATGTCGATGAACGGCACGTCGGAAAAGTCGAGAATGAAAACCCGCGGCGGATGCACCACGCGATCGAGCATGATGTTCACGCGCGCGGTGGCGCCGAAGAAGAACGCGCCACTGATGCGGTAGACCATCACATCGGAAGGCATGGTCTGGCCACGATAGGCGGGCCGTCCGTTTTCATCGTCGGCAACGTCGTCACGCACGAACCTGGCGCCGCCCTGCACGTCGATCGCTTCCGCCATCCGGTGCATGAACAGGAACGAGCCGAGCAGCACACCGACCGCGATGCCGGTGAGAAGATCGACGAATATCGTGAGCAGAAAGGTCGCGAGCAGTACGACCGCGTCGGCGATCGAGGTGCGCAGCAGGAGGCCGAACTCGGCCTTGTCGGCCATCGCCCAGGCCACCACAACCAGGACCCCGGCAAGCGAGGCAAGCGGGATGTAGGCCACCAGCGGCATCGCCACCATCACGAAGATCAGCAGATAGACCGAATGCAGGAGGCCGGCGACCGGTCCGCGCGCGCCGGCGCGGATATTGGTCGCGGTTCGCGCGATGGTGCCGGTGACAGGCGTGCCGCCGGTCATGGCCGCCGCGATATTGCCGACACCTTGCGCCACCAGCTCGCTGTTGGACCGGTGACGCCGGCCCGACATGCCGTCCGCGACCACGGCGGAGAGCAGCGATTCGATCGCGCCCAGCAATGCGATCGCGAACGCATCCGGCAGCACCGCCTGCATCTTTGCGAAGCTGAAGGGCGGCAGCGCCGGCGTCGGCATACCGGACGGGATGGCGCCGAAGCGCGAGCCGATGGTCTCGACGTTCAAGCCGAGGAAGAAGGTGACCAGAGTCGCGCCGGCCACCGCGATCAGCAGCGCCGGCCAGGTCGGCCGCAATTGTCTCACGACGAGAATGGCCGCGATCGAGACCACCGAGAGCGCAACGGTGATTGGGTTGATGGTGCCGATCGCTGCCCACAGCGCTTTCAGCTTCGGCACCGTATCGGCCGGGTCGCTGACAAGCTGGAGTCCGAAGAGGTCGCGCGCCTGCGAGATCAGGATAATGACCGCAATGCCTGCGGTGAAGCCGACCGTCACCGGATAGGGGATGTACTTGATATACGTCCCGAGCCGAAGAAACCCGATAATCAAGAGCAGGCCCCCGGCCATCAGGGTGGCCAGCATGAGGCCGTCATAGCCGTGGCGCTGCACGGTCAAAGCAACCAGCCCGATAAAGGCCGCCGCCGGACCGCCGATCTGGAAGCGGCTGCCGCCCAGAAGCGAGATCAGGAAGCCGCCGACGATGGCGGCATAGAGCCCGCGTTCGGGGCTCAGGCCCGCGCCGATCGCAATCGCCATTGACAGCGGCAGGGCGACGATCGCGACGGTCAGACCTGCGAGCGCATCGGCGCGCAGGCCGTCCAGCCCATAGCCTTCGCGCAGGACGGTGATCAGCTTCGGGGTGAAAAGCTCGGCAAAAGTCGGATCGCTGCGGTGGCCCGCAGGCGCAGTCGCGTTCATTGAATCTGTCCAGATCGGTATTTAACCAGCTTACCGCACCTGACGCCGATTCCGACCCGCGTCTTTGCGACGGCTCAATTGCGTCAGGCGACCAGCTTGAGGCCGACAATACCGGCCACGATCAGCCCCACACAGGCAAGCCGGAGCGCCGTTGCCGGCTCCCCGAACAGCGCGATTCCCAGGATCACGGTGCCGACGGCGCCGATCCCGGTCCAGACCGCATAGGCGGTGCCGACCGGCAGGTCCTTCAGCGCCAGCCCCAGAAAGCCCAGACTGACGATCATGGCGGCGCCGGTGGCGAGCGAAGGCCAAAGCCGCGAGAAGCCATCGGTGTATTTGAGGCCGATCGCCCAGCCGACTTCGAACAGGCCGGCGATCAGCAGGTAAAGCCAGGGAAGTTGAGCGGACATGCCGCGTCTCCTTTTGGGCAGGGCCGTCCCTGCCGGGTGGGGGCGCGGAGGTCGTCCTCAGTCTCAAACATAGGACGGGCGGCGAGAGCTGCAACATTCGGCTTGCGACGAAAGGCGCCGGAAAAGCCGGCCTGTTTGGATCGATTGAGGGCTTCCCCTATGTTGCACCGCCGTCATTGGCGTGTTAGCAACCGCCTCGATTTTGCAGGGGCAAAAGGTCGAGGGAGCCGGGCCTCCCGTGACGGCCGGCGAAATCGGAATTCCCCTTGAATTCCAATGGTTTGATCCGTCGCTCATGCAACGGCATCAGGCTTGCGGACAGCACGCGCGCTAAAGGTCAATGGCAAGCGAACAACCGATTGTTGCCGGAGTGGCGGGGCGATATGCCACCGCACTTTTCGATCTCGCCCTCGAGGAGAAGCATCTCGACACGGTGCGAGCCGAACTCGACCGGTTCGAGCAACTCATTGCCGGCAGCGACGACCTCAAGCGGCTGGTGCGCAGTCCGGTGTTTTCCGCCGACCAGCAGGTGAAGGCCCTCAAGCCGATCCTGCAGCAGGCCGGGATCGACGGCATTACCGCCAATTTCATCAAGCTGGTCGCCTCCAATCGCCGGCTATTCGCGCTTCCGCTGATCATCCGGGCGTTCCGCGCGCTGGTCGCCAAGCACAAGGGCGAGGTCTCGGCCAGCGTCATTGTCGCCGAACAGCTCTCCGACGCGCATCTGAAGTCGCTGAAGGACGCGCTCAACGCCATCACCGGCAAGGACGTCGATCTGAATGTCGAGGTCGATCCGGCCATCATCGGCGGGCTTGTGGTCAAGCTCGGCAGCCGGATGGTCGACACCTCGCTCCGCACCAAGCTCAATTCGATTAAGACCGCCATGAAAGAGGCTCGCTGATGGACATCCGCGCCGCAGAAATCTCCGCGATTCTGAAGGACCAGATCAAGAATTTCGGCCAGGAGGCGGAAGTCTCCGAAGTCGGCCAGGTGCTGTCCGTCGGTGACGGTATCGCCCGTGTTTACGGTCTCGATAATGTGCAGGCCGGCGAAATGGTCGAGTTCGAGAACGGCACCCGCGGCATGGCGCTGAACCTCGAAAGCGACAATGTCGGCATCGTGATTTTCGGCGCCGACCGCGAAATCAAGGAAGGCCAGACCGTCAAGCGCACCCGTTCGATCGTGGACGCGCCGGTCGGCAAGGGCCTGCTCGGCCGCGTGGTCGATGCCCTCGGCAATCCGATCGACGGCAAGGGCCCGATCCATGCGGAGAAGCGCATGCGCGTCGACGTCAAGGCACCGGGCATCATCCCGCGCAAGTCGGTGCATGAGCCGATGGCGACCGGCCTGAAGGCGATCGACGCGCTGATCCCGATCGGCCGCGGCCAGCGCGAGCTGATCATCGGCGACCGCCAGACCGGCAAGACCGCGATCGCGCTGGATACCATTCTGAACCAGAAGCCGCTGAACGTTGCGGGCGCGCCGGAATCGCAGAAATTGTACTGCGTTTACGTGGCGGTCGGACAGAAGCGCTCCACCGTTGCCCAGTTCGTGAAGGTGCTGGAAGAGCAGGGCGCGCTGGAATACTCGATCGTGGTCGCCGCTACTGCGTCCGATCCGGCGCCGATGCAGTTCCTGGCGCCGTTCACCGGCTGCACCATGGGCGAGTATTTCCGCGACAACGGCATGCACGCCGTCATCATCTATGACGATCTGTCGAAACAGGCCGTCGCCTATCGTCAGATGTCGCTGTTGCTGCGCCGTCCGCCCGGCCGCGAAGCCTATCCGGGCGACGTGTTCTATCTGCATTCGCGCCTGCTCGAGCGCGCGGCGAAGATGAACGACGAAATGGGCGCGGGTTCGCTCACGGCTTTGCCGGTGATCGAAACCCAGGCCAACGACGTGTCGGCCTATATCCCGACCAACGTGATCTCGATCACCGACGGCCAGATCTTCCTGGAGACCGACCTGTTCTATCAGGGCATTCGCCCGGCGGTGAATGTGGGCCTCTCGGTGTCGCGCGTCGGTTCGGCCGCCCAGACCAAGGCGATGAAGAAGGTCGCCGGCAAGATCAAGGGCGAGCTGGCCCAGTATCGTGAAATGGCGGCATTCGCGCAGTTCGGCTCCGATCTCGATGCCACCACGCAGCGCCTGCTGGCGCGCGGTTCGCGTCTGACCGAATTGCTCAAGCAGTCGCAATTCGCGCCGCTCACGATGCAGGAGCAGGTGGTTGTGATCTATGCCGGCGTCAACGGCTATCTCGATGCGCTGCCGGTCAGCAAGGTGAAGGAATTCGAGAACGGCCTGCTGTCGCTGATGCGCGGCAAGCATACGGATCTCCTGAACAAGATTCGCGATACCAACGATCTCGACGATGCCGCGGCCGCTCAGCTCAAGGGCATCGTCGACGGTTACGCGAAGTCATTCGCGTGATGATTTCCATTTCGCTTCTTTCTTCACCTCCCCCCTTGAGGGGGAGGTCGGCGAGCGAAGCGAGCCGGGAGGGGGGTAAGCCGCAGGTTCAGGACTTGCTGTTTACCCCCCTCCCTAACCCTCCCCCGCAAGGGGGGAGGGAATCCCACGGAGCAAGAGGGTAATTCGTGGCCAGCCTCAAAGATATGCGCGTGCGCATCGCCGCGACCAAGGCGACGCAGAAGATCACCAAGGCCATGCAGATGGTGGCGGCTTCCAAGCTGCGCCGTGCGCAGGCTGCGGCCGAGGCCGCGCGACCGTTTGCCGAGCGCATGGAAGCGGTGTTGCAGAATATCGCGGCCGGTATGGCCGGCTCCGACACCGCACCCCGGCTGCTGGCCGGTACCGGCAGCGACAGGGTTCACCTGCTGGTGGTCGCAACGGGAGAGCGCGGCCTGGCCGGCGCCTTCAACTCCTCGATCGTGCGTCTGGCGCGCGAGCACATCAACCGGCTGCTGGCCGAAGGCAAAGAGGTGAAAATCCTCACCGTCGGCAAGAAGGGCTACGAGCAGCTTCGCCGCAATTACGAGAAGAACATTGTCGAGCGCATCGAGCTGCGCGGCGTGCGGACCCTCGCTTACGCCAACGGCGCCGACATCGCCGACACCGTGATCGGCATGTATAATCGGGGCGAGTTCGATATCGCGACGCTGTTCTATGCGCGCTTCAAAACGGTGATTTCGCAGATCCCGACGGCGCAGCAGATCGTGCCGCCGAAGTTCGACGCTCCTGCGGCGACGCCCGGTGCTGCAGCGATCTACGAATACGAGCCCGACGAAGAAGAATTGCTGGCGGAACTTCTGCCGCGCTATGTCGCGACCCAGATTTTTCGCGCGCTGCTCGAGAACAATGCCTCGTTCTACGGCTCGCAGATGTCGGCAATGGACAATGCGACCCGTAATGCCGGCGACATGATCCGCAAGCAGACCATCACCTATAACCGCACCCGCCAGGCGATGATCACCAAGGAACTGATCGAGATCATCTCCGGCGCGGAGGCTCTGTAGAGGAGATCCGCGCATGGCTTATTCGGTATCGGCGACAACCAAGGGCGGCCGCAACGGCCGCGCCATTCTCGACAATGGCGGCCTCGCGCTGGCCATGGGCCTGCAGAAGGAATTCGGCGGCAACGGCGAGGGCCACAATCCCGAGCAGCTGTTCGCGCTTGGATGGTCGTCCTGCTTCGGTCAGGCGATCCTGGCGCTCGCCAAGAAGCATGGCCTCGATGGCCAGGACGCGCGCGTCACCGTCGCGCTGTCGATGGAAAAGGATGAGATCAGCTTCGCGTTCAAGGCCGAGATCAAGGTCGCGCTTCCGGGCGCCGACAAGGCCAAGCTGCAGGCGCTGATCGAGGATGCTCACACGATTTGCCCGTATTCGCGCGCCACGCGCAACAACGTGCCGGTCACGCTGACCGCCGTTTGATCGAACGTTTCAAGGAGACCGAAATGGCCACACCACAGGCAGGCGCAAACCAGTCCGGAAAAATCACCCAGGTGATCGGCGCGGTCGTCGACGTACAGTTCGACGGTCATTTGCCAGCGATCCTGAACGCGCTCGAAACCAGCAACGGCGGTAACCGGCTGGTGCTCGAAGTCGCGCAGCATCTCGGCGAGTCGACGGTTCGCACCATCGCGATGGACGTGACCGAGGGTCTGGTCCGCGGCCAGGATGTCAAAGATACCGGTCTGCCGATCGCGGTTCCCGTCGGCCCCGGTTTGCTCGGCCGCATCATCAACGTCATCGGCGAGCCGATCGACGAAGCCGGCCCGGTCAAGTCGGACGAAACGCGCCCGATCCATGCCGAAGCGCCGAGCTATACCGAGCAGTCGACCGACGCGGAAATTCTTGTCACCGGCATCAAGGTCGTGGACCTGCTCGCGCCCTACGCAAAGGGCGGCAAGATCGGCCTGTTCGGCGGCGCCGGCGTCGGCAAGACCGTGCTGATTCAGGAACTGATCAACAACGTCGCCAGGGCGCACGGTGGTTACTCGGTGTTCGCCGGCGTCGGCGAGCGCACCCGCGAAGGCAACGATCTCTATCACGAGTTCATCGAATCCGGCGTGAACAAGAAGGGCGGCGGCGAAGGCTCGAAATGCGCGCTGGTGTTCGGCCAGATGAACGAGCCGCCCGGCGCGCGTGCGCGCGTCGGCCTCACCGGGCTGACCCTGTCGGAATATTTCCGCGACCAGGGCCAGGACGTGCTGTTCTTCGTCGACAACATCTTCCGCTTCACCCAGGCCGGCTCGGAAGTGTCGGCGCTGCTCGGCCGAATTCCGTCGGCGGTGGGCTATCAGCCGACGCTCGCGACCGACATGGGCGCGCTGCAGGAGCGCATTACCACCACGACCAAAGGCTCGATCACCTCGGTGCAGGCGATTTACGTGCCGGCCGACGACTTGACCGACCCGGCGCCGGCCACGTCGTTCGCCCACTTGGACGCCACCACGGTGCTGTCGCGCGACATCGCGGCGAAGGGCATCTATCCGGCGGTGGATCCGCTCGACTCGACCTCGCGCATGCTGACGCCGCTGATCGTGGGCGAGGAGCATTACAACGTCGCTCGTAACGTCCAGCAGGTGCTGCAGCGCTACAAGGCGCTGCAGGACATCATCGCGATTCTGGGCATGGATGAATTGTCCGAAGAGGACAAGGTGACGGTGGCGCGCGCCCGCAAGATCGAGCGCTTCCTGTCGCAGCCATTCTTCGTCGCCGAAGTCTTTACCGGCGCGCCCGGCAAGCTCGTCGATCTCGCCGACACCATCAAGGGCTTCAAGGGCCTGGTCGAAGGCAAATACGATTATCTGCCGGAAGCGGCCTTCTACATGGTCGGCACCATCGAAGAGGCCGTCGAGAAGGGCAAGAAGCTCGCAGCGGAAGCGGCGTAGTCGACACACTCAACGCTGCGCCGTCACCCTGAGGTGCGAGCGCAGCGAGCCTCGAAGGGCGACGTCCTGAACCGCCATCCTTCGAGGGCCGCTCACAGCGGCCACCTCAGGATGACGGTTTGAGAACGCGGTAAGATCCCATGGCCACATTCCAATTCGATCTCGTCTCTCCCGAAAAGCTTCTCCTGTCCGGCCAGGTCGATCAGGTCGACGTGCCGGGCTCGGAGGGTTATTTCGGCGTGCTCGCAGGTCACGCGCCGCTGGTGGCAGCGCTGCGTCCGGGCATCCTCACCATCATGCGCAACGGCGAAGAGATCAAAATCGTGATCCTCGGCGGCTTTGCCGAAGTGTCTCCCACCGGGCTGACAGTGCTTGCCGATACCGCGGCCTCGGTCGAGGATTTCGATCGCGCCGTGCTCGCGACGCACATCAAGATGGCCGAGGAAAAGGTGGCGAAGATGGATGCGAGCGAGGTGCTGGATAAAGAGCTCGCCCGGCTCGACCACTTCAAGGCACTGGATTATCATTTGCAGGGCACCGCGCTGCACTGAACACCACGTAAATCCGACGCGTAAAAGCCGGGCAATGCCCGGCTTTTTTTGTGCGTGCGGCGTGCTCGCATCGTGAGCGCATTTACGTATGACGCCATGGTTAAGCCGGCATCTTCGCCGGCAGCGTCGCGCTTTCCAGAGTGGCGTGCAGATGCTTCACCAGCCCGTCGTCGAGATTGAGCCGCGCCGCGAGCAGGCCGAGATAGGCGCGCTCGGACGGATTGTCGATGTCAATGGCAAGCAGCGATGCGGTGTAGATGCTCGCGGCTTCCTCCGGCGTACGTGCGGCGCGCGCCACAGCGTCGACATCGAGCGGCTTGCGCAATTCGTCCATCACGAACGCCTTGTCATCGATATCGAGCGGCAGCTTTTCCATCTCGGCGAAGATCGCAGCCTGCTCCTTCGCGTCGATATGGCCGTCCGCCTTGGCCGCGGCGATCATCGCGCGCAGCAGGTGCCGGCTCAGCGATTGCTGTTCGGCTTCGCTCGCCGGCGAGAACGGGGTGTCGGCCGGCGGTTGCTGCAGCGAGGCGGGTCCGCCCAGCGGCACGGTCGACTGGGTGACGGTTTTGCCGCCCTGCCAGTCGCGATAGGCCTTGTAGGCAATCGCCCCGACAACCGCCATGCCGCCAAGCTGAAGCGCGGTGCCGGCCATCTTGCGTCCGGACTTCGAGCCCATCAGCAAGGCCGCAAGTCCACCCGCGACGGCGCCGCCACCGATGCCGCCGAGGTTGCCGCCGAGCACGTTGCCAAGGCTGCCGGCAAGTCCGCCGGCGATGCCGCCCAGCCCGCCTTGCGGCTGCTGTGGCGCGGGAAAGCCGCCGCGCTCCTGAACCTGTGGCAGGCCACCTTGATTCAGGCCACCTTGATTAGGCGCACTAAGGAATTGATCGAGCAGGCGTTTTGCATCCAGCATGGCGACGCGTCGTCTCCGTTCCGATGGAACGCGGCCAGAGGCAAAAGCCGGTATCGACGTTTGCTCGCCGCGTGGGTTGAACCGGACAAAGCTAGGAATGAAGCGCGCCGACTTCACGGCATCCGAATGCGGCGAAACGTCCCGTTGCAACGCGGGGCGCAAATCCAGGCTCACGCGAAGCGCGAGAATTCCCTCACCACCGCCTCGTAGACCGGCCGCTTGAATGGGATGATCAGGCCCGGAAGATTGCGTATCGGCTCCCAGCGCCACTCGACGAATTCGGGCTTATGGCCGCCCGCGGGATTGAGGATGTTGATTTCACCCTCGTTGCCGGTGAAGCGGAAGGCGAACCATTTCTGCTTCTGGCCGCGATAGCGGCCTTTCCAGGCGCGGCCGGCGATCTGGCGCGGGATGTCATAGGTGAGCCAGTCGCTGACCTCGCCGAGCTTCACCACCGAGCGGATGCTGGTCTCTTCCTGCAATTCACGCAGCGCGGCGGCGTAAAGGTCTTCGCCGTCGTCGACACCACCCTGCGGCATCTGCCAGGAATGGATCGCGTCGACATGCTCCGGCCCGTTGGTGCGCCGACCGATGAAGGCATGGCCGGCGGGATTGAGCACCATCATTCCGACGCAGGCACGATAAGGCAGGCTGTCGTAGATCTCTTTTGTCATGTCGGATTGTGTGCCGGAGCCTGCGGCTTTTGCAAGATCGTGCTGGATGTCAGCTCGAGCGCGCCCGGACCGCCGCCGTGGTAACCGGAACCAGCACGATGCCGCGGCCCTGCGCCGCTTTCGCCCATTTGGCGATCCGGTCGATGCTGGCCGGAAGCGCCGAGGAATAACCGACCACGACTCCGCCGCTGCCGCGCGCCAGCGTTTCAAGGCGCTTCAGCGCGTTGTCGATTTCGGCCGCGCTCGGGGTCGCATCGATCACCACCTCGGCCCTGGCATAGGGCAGCTTGTTGGCACCGGCAATCTGGCCGGCCTGACTGCGCGGCGAGGAGCCGTCATCGACATAGATCAGGCCGCGCTTGGACAATTCGCGCAGCACCGGCGCGAGCGCATGATCGGACGCGGTAAAGCGCGCACCCATGAAATTGGTGACGCCGACATAGCCCTGCATGCGGCTGAACAGCCAATGCAGGCGGTCGACATTCTGCTCGGCCGACAGCGAGGACAACAGCGTCTGCGGGCCGGGATCGTTCTCGGGATAATCGTGCGGCTCCATCGGCACCTGCAGCAGCACCTCGTGGCCCTTGTCGCGCGCCTGCGCGACCAGCATGTCGAGATCGGTGCCGTAGGGGGTGAAGGCGAAGCTGACGGCGTTGGGCAGCTTCGACAGGGCGTTCGCGGTGGCGGTGGCGCTGATGCCGAGACCGCCCACCACGATCGCAATCTGCGGGCCGTCGGGGCTGGTTGTGCCGGCGGCGGGCTTGCGGGCATAGGCCTCGGACGGACGCAGGCCGTCGGCGGCGATCCTTGGAATCGATCCGTGGCGCGATGATTCGATCAGGCGTGGATCGGCGCCGCTGCGCTTGCTTTCGGAGGGTGTCCCGATGACCACCTCCTGCCGCTTGCCGGTCGATCCGTCGATAATGTTGATGGTCTGGGTTCCGGCTGGCGGTGACGCGTCTTTCTGCGGCGCCTCGCTCTTCGCGGCCTGCTGGGGGGCGGCTTCCGGCGCGGCGATAGGCGGCAGGGTGACCTGCGCGCTGGGTTCGCCGCCCAGCGGGTCGCGCACCAAGGCGGCCCAGAGCACGAAGCCGGTCAGGGCGGCGCCTAGGAGAGCAGCAAAACCATAGGCGGCCAGTCTCGCAATCGGGAACCGGCGTCTGGGGGATTGGGTTTGGCCGAGCGGTGCGTTCAGATCATCCACGGCGGCTGTGCCCGGGATTCGCGAATCATCCGCCAAGTCTAGCACGGAGTATGATGCGACCGGCCCGGCCAAACGAAAACGGGGCGGCCCTTTGGGCCGCCCCGTCCGATCCGGAGAAACTTGGCTCCGGTGACTTACGGCTTCGGTGCCTCGGCGCGCTTGCCGCTCGGCGGGAAGGCCGAGTTGGTCACGGTGCCGCGCAGCAGGTCGACGGCCATCTTCAGCGCCTTGTCGTCCTTGGCTTCCGGCGGGATGTAGGACTGCGAGCCGGTCTGCTCGTCGCCATCGGCCTTCAGATGGCCGCGCAGCGAGGATTCGCCCTTGGAATCGGCGCGTGCCTTCATGTCATCCGGCACGTCCTGCAGCACCTCGATGTCCGGAGAGATGCCCTTTGCCTGGATCGACTTGCCCGACGGCGTGTAGTAGCGCGCCGTGGTCAGACGCAGCGCGCCATTGCCAGCGCCGAGCGGGATGATGGTCTGCACCGATCCCTTGCCGAAGGAGCGGGTGCCGAGCACGGTCGCCCGCTTGTGGTCCTGCAGCGCTCCGGCCACGATTTCGGACGCGGATGCCGAACCGCCGTTGATCAGGACGATGATCGGCTTGCCCTTGGTCAGGTCCCCCGAGCGCGCATTGAAACGCTGGGTTTCCTCGACATTGCGTCCGCGGGTGGAGACGATTTCGCCACGATCGAGGAAGATGTCGGAGACCGAGATCGCCTGATCGAGCAATCCGCCCGGGTTGTTGCGCAGATCGACGACGAAACCTTTCAGCTTGTCCGCCGGAATCTGGCTGGCAAGATCGGCGATCATCTTCTTGACGCCTTCGGTGGTCTGCTCGTTGAACTGCGTCACGCGGATATAGGCCACGTCATCGCCTTCCTGACGCGAGCGCACCGAGCGCACGCGGATGATGTCACGCGTGATGCTGATCTCGACCGGCTTCTCCGCACCCTTGCGCATCACTCGAAGCTTGATCTTGGTGTTGACCGGCCCACGCATCTTTTCGACGGCCTGGTTCAGGGTCAGGCCCTGCACCGCTTCCTCGTCGAGATGGGTGATGATGTCGTTCGCCATGATGCCGGCCTTGGCGGCCGGCGTCTCGTCGATCGGCGCCACCACTTTCACGAGACCGTCTTCCATCGTGACTTCGATGCCGAGCCCGCCGAACTCGCCGCGGGTCTGGATCTGCATGTCACGGAAGCTCTTGCCGTCCATGTAGCTCGAGTGCGGATCGAGTCCGGCCAGCATGCCGTTGATCGCGGTTTCGACGAGCTTTGCGTCATCCGGACGTTCGACATAATCGGCACGAACCCGTTCGAACACGTCGCCGAACAGGTTGAGGTTGCGATAGGTGTCGGCCGACGCCGCAGCGCTCGCGCTCATGCCGGAAAATACGAGCCGCGGCTGGACTGCGACCAGTGTGAGCGCTGCGCCTGTCGCCGCACTCAGGAGTACGAGGAATGTCTTGCGCATCATCCGCGGACCTTCTCACTTTCTTTCTTGACCCACCACGGGCCGGAATCGACGGGTGTTCCGTCCTTGCGAAATTCTACGTAGAGCACCGGCTGGCTGGTCCCAACCTGGCGTGTCTCAATGGACGAGGCGGTCGCCACTTGGGTCGTACCGCTGCCCATCACAGCGACAGGCTCGCCGGTCAGAATGAACTGTCCGATATCGACGGAAATTCGATCCATTCCCGCGAGGACGACATGATACCCGCCGCCGGCGTTCAGGATCAAGAGTTGCCCGTAAGAGCGGAACGGTCCGGCATAGACCACCCAGCCATCGCAGGGTGAGGTCACCTGGGCGCCCGGCCGTGTGGCAACGGAAATACCGCGTTCTGTGCCGCCAAGTCCGTCGGGAGCACCAAAATCGCGAACTTTGACCCCATTGACCGGCATCGGCAGCATCGCCCGGGCAGCGGAAAAAGTGATCGCGGGAGACATCCGGCCAGGATCGGTGAGCGCCGCAAGCGAGGGTCTGGTCGCGCCCTTGTGATCGGGTTCCGGCACTTTACGCGCCGCGCGGGCCGCATTGTCGAGGCCCTGTTCCAGCCGCGCGACCAGATCGGTCAGGCTTTCGGCCTGCCGTGCAAGCGTACCGGCCTGGGCGCGGCTCTGTTCCAGCGCCTTTTCGGTTTCCGCCTGCTGCTTCTGGCGTTCCGCGACCAGCAGAGTCATGCGTTGCTGGTCATCTGACAGCGTCTTCAGGTCGTCCGAGAGCTTGCTGCGCTCGCTGGCGATGTCCAAGCGCAGCTTCTGCAAGGCCGAGAGATCGGCCGACAGCCGTTCGGCCCGGTCGCGCAATTCCGGAACGAAAGCGCCAAGCATGATGGCACTGCGCAATGATTTTGCGGCATCTTCCGGGCTGACCAGCAAAGCTGGTGGCGGCCGCCGCCCCATACGCTGAAGCGCGGCCAGAATTTCAGAGATGGTTCCGCGGCGGTCGCTGAGCGATCGCCGCAAATCCTGTTCCTGGGCTTGCAGCGGAGCGACGCGAGCCTCGGTCGCCGACAGCCGCGTTTCGACCTCACGGATGCGGGCGGCGGTGCCAATCAGGTCGGTATTCAACTTGCGGCGGTCGGTTCCCAGCGCTTCGATTTCGCTGCGTAGCCGGGCTTCGGTTTCGGCGGCGCGCTGTTGCTCGGCACGGATTGCCGCCAGTTCCTGTCCGCGCGCCTTCAGGATGTCGTTGTCGCCGCCGCCCTTGAGCTCGGTTCTTGTCGCGTCCGTCTGGGCAAGGCTTGTTGGCGGGAGCGCGATCATGGCCGCAAACATGACTGTTCCTGCCATAAGCGGGCGGAAAGCCGTCGTTTTCGTGAGCGACCCGTTCATTCAGCTTCTTTGTGCCGCCCAATCGCGGCCATCTTATGCCGACGCACCCAAAATTCTGTGCGCTAGTCGCGGTGATATGGGTGGCCGGACAGGATTGTAACAGTCCGATAGAGCTGTTCCAGAAGCATGATCCGGACCAGTTGATGCGGCCATGTTGCCTGTCCGAAATTTAATGTGATCCTGGCGCTGTCCCGAAGCGACTGGGCCAGGCCGTCGGCCCCGCCGATGACAAACACCGCCGTCGCCTGGCCGCCGTCGCGCCAGCGGCCGAGCTGATCGGCAAAGGCTGCGCTGCCGATCCCTTCACCACGCTCGTCCAGCAGCACGACCGCAGCGTCGTCCGGGATCACATTGGCGATGGCGATGGATTCCTCGAGCTTGCGGCGCTCGGCATCCAGCGCCCGGCTTTCGCGGATTTCGACAATCTCGATACTGCGAATTCCGATCGCGCGGCCCGCTTGCGCAGCACGCTTCAGATAGCGGTCGGCGATCTCCGCCTCCGCGCCTTTTTTCATGCGGCCGACCGCGAGCACCAGCACGCGCATCGGTGTGATCTGCCGTCAGCTCGATTTGCGCTGAGCGGCGTCTTGCGACTTTTGACCCTTGCCGCTCGCCCACATCTTCTCGATGGCGTAGAACTCGCGGACTTCCGGACGGAACACGTGAACGATCACGTCACCCGCATCGACCAGGACCCAGTCGCAATGCGGCTGGCCTTCGACCCGGATGTTCTTCAGCCCGGCAGTCTTGAGATGCTCCACGACATCGTCCGAGATCGAGCCGACATGACGGTTCGAGCGGCCGGTGGCCACCACCATGAAGTCCGCGATCGAGGATTTGCCGGTGAGGTCGATGGTGACGATGTCCTCCGCCTTCATCTCATCGAGGCGCTTGAGAACAATATTCAAGGTCTGAGAGGCGTCACACACCTCCGAGACGGTTCGCGGTACGGCACTGGTCTTGGCACGAGTCCGCGCGATGACTTGTGTGCTCAGGGGATCCTTTCCTTCTGACGTTGCGCCCGGCAGATATGGTGACTCAACACCCGTAAATGTAGGCACGTTGCGTAAATACTTTCAACCGTCATCCCGTTCCGGGTCTGGTTTCAGGTCGTGTTCCGGGACACGTTCTTGACCGCGCTCCCTTGCCTCCCGAATGGCGGTCGAGGACAGGTCGGATTTGACGCCGTGGAGGTAGACCCAGGCCGGGGGCTGCAGCCCGGGCAGAGCGGAGGCCTTGTTTTCGGGAAGCCGGACCCGCGCGAAGCTGATCGCCGCGGGCCCCGATGCGGCCTTCAGGCTCAACCCGCCGCGATCCACCACGGCGACGGGGAGCATCATGAAGATATCGCGCCAGTTCTTCCAGCGATGGAAGTCCTTCAGATTGTCGGCGCCCATGACCCAGACGAAATGGGTTCCCGGGGCCTCGTTCAGAAGCCAGCGAATCGTATCGCAGGAATATTTCGCGCCGATGACGGATTCGAAGCCGGTCACATCGATGCGGGGATGATCGGCGAGCGCAGCCGCCTGTTCGATCCGCGCTTCGAGCGGCGGCAGCTGGCGCGTGTCTTTCAACGGATTGCCGGGTGTAACCAGCCACCACATGCGATCGAGCTGCAATTTCTTCATTGCGAGAAGACTGGCGGCGCGATGCGCCTCATGCGGCGGATTGAACGACCCGCCGAACAATCCGATGCGCATGCCAGGCGCATGCGGCGGCAGCGTAACGCGCGCTTTGGTCACGCTCTTGACCAATGTGCGTGACGGCGAATCGCCCGGCTTCATTGCCATCACAGCGATATCACGGCCGGGTCTGCCCGCTGCCGCGCACGCGATACTTGAACGAGGTCAGTTGCTCGACGCCGACGGGACCGCGCGCATGCATGCGGCCGGTGGCGATGCCGATCTCGGCGCCGAAACCGAATTCGCCGCCATCGGCGAATTGCGTCGAGGCGTTATGCAGCACGATCGCGGAATCGACCTCGTTCAGGAAGCGCTCGGCTGTGGCATCGTTCTGCGTGACGATGGCGTCGGTATGGTGCGAGCCGTATTGCTCGATATGCGCCATCGCGCCATCGACGCCATCGACGAATCTCGCCGCGATGATGGTGTCAAGGAATTCCTTGCCGAAGTCGTCTGTGCCGGCGGGCTTCACCCGCGGATCGAGCGCTCGCACGGCGTCATCGCCGCGGATTTCACAGCCGGCATCGAGCAGCGCTTCGATCGCCGGCCGGTAAACCTTCTGGTCCGCGTCCTTGTCGATCAGCAACGTCTCGGCGGCGCCGCACACGCCGGTGCGCCGCATCTTGGCATTGAGCACGATGTCCTGCGCCATCGCGGGCTTCGCGGCCTTGTCGATATAGACATGGCAGATGCCTTCGAGATGCGCGAAGACCGGTACCCGCGCTTCCTCCTGTACGCGTGCGACCAGACTTTTTCCGCCGCGCGGCACGATCACATCGATATTGCCGCCGAGGCCGGACAGCATTTCGCCGACCGCCGCGCGGTCACGCACTGGAACGAGCTGGATCGCATCCTCCGGCAGCCCGGCGGCGCGAAGACCATCCACCATTGCGGCATGGATCGCACGCGACGAGCGATGCGAATCCGAGCCGCCGCGCAGGATCGCGGCATTGCCGGACTTCAGGCACAGCGCACCCGCATCGGCGGTGACGTTGGGGCGGCTTTCATAGATCACGCCGATCACGCCGATCGGGGTCCTGACCCGTTCGATGGTCATGCCATTCGGACGTTCCCATTTGGTTATGACCTCGCCGACCGGATCCTTGAGCCGTGCGACCACCTCCAGCCCCTCCGCCATGGCGTCGATGCGCTTGGTGTCGAGGATGAGCCGGTCGAGAAACGAACCGGTAACGCCGGCGGCCCTGGCGTCGGTCACGTCGCCTTCGTTGGCGGAGAGAATCTCGGGCGCGGCGGCACGGATCGCTTTCGCCATGGCGTGAAGCGACTTGTCCTTTTGCTCGCTCGGCGCAAGCGCAAGTATGCGCGCGGCCTTACGGGCTCGCCGTCCGACGTCCTGCATCAGGCTCGCCACGGAGGCGGTCGAATCGACGGATTTGAGCGGCGCGGTCATGGTACCTGTCGGGTGTATGCTTCCATACGCTTCTATCATGTAACGCTCCGCGGGCGCGAGTGTCAGAGGGCGGATATGGCCCACCGAGCCGATCAGGATTTGAGATGGATCCGATTGTAAAAATTGAAGAATCGACAGCGGACCGGCAGTCTCGCGGGAGCGCGTGGATGATTCGGAGGGCGCTCCGCTTCGCGCTCCCAGCTCTGCTTCTGTCGGGGACCTCCGTGGACGCACAAACGAACCCGCCTGCCAGACCGCCAGCCTTTGTCGATGCCGCGACGGTCGTCCCGGAGCTGGTGGTCGACATGCGCTATTTCGGCGCCAACAATTTCGTCGGCACGCGCGTCGACGGTTACGAGGCGCCTGTCTGCGTCCTCACCCAGCAGGCGGCGACGGCGCTGGCGGCGGTGCAGCGCGATCTCAAAGCCCGCGGTCTGGGACTGAAGGTGTTCGATTGCTACCGGCCGGCGCGTGGCGTGCGCCATTTCGTGCGCTGGGCGCGCGATGGCGACAACAGCACCAAGGCCGAATATTACCCGCATGTCGCCAAGGGCAATCTGTTTCGCGAGGGCTATATCGCCTCGCGCTCCGGCCATTCACGCGGCTCGACCGTCGATCTGACGCTGGTGAAACTGCCGGGCGGCGCCGATCTCGACATGGGCACGCCGTTCGATTTCCTGTCGCCGCAATCGGGACTGCACGGCAAGGTGAGCGCTGAGGCGCGCGCCAATCGCAAAATTCTGGCGGATGCGATGCGGGTGCGCGGCTTCATTCCCTATGAGAAGGAATGGTGGCACTTCACCTTGCGCAACGAGCCGTTCCCGAACAGCTATTTCGATTTTCCGGTGCGCTGAGGCGGCATGATAAAAAAATAACGAGACATCCCGGGAGGCACCGGAATGTCTCGTTATCATCGACGTAGTGGCGGCGTATCGGACGAAGAATCGCCCCCAGCCATTCGACGAACCCGCGGGCAGGTACGGTTCAGGGGAGTGCCTGCCCAGGAGAGAACGGATCGGCGAACCGTCCGTCGAAACGCATACGCAACTGTTACATTCCGACCAGTGACGGCCGGTACTCAAGCGACCCTCATACGCCACACCACTGCGCGAAGGGTAAGCGCAGTTCGACGTTTCGTTGCGGTATCATTTAAGCCCGCCACAATTGATCAACATGCCGATGCGCAACACTCGCGGCAGTTCTGCAACAGCGAGCGGTATGCATGTAGCAAGCGTGAATTGGCGCGCACATTCCAGCCTTATGTGCGCCACATCTGCGGCGAAATCCGCGGAAATTTCAGCGCCCGGACAGGACGAGATCGTCGCGGTGGATGATTTCGGTGCGGCCGGAAAAACCAAGAATGAGCATGATATCGGCTTTCGAACGGCCGACGATTTTGGCTGCATCGTCGGCGTCATAGGCAATCAGGCCGCGTCCGATTTCGGCGCCTTCGAGATCGCGGATCGTCACCGCATCGCCGCGCTGGAATGCGCCATCGAGGCGCTTGACGCCGGCGGGCAGAAGGCTTGCGCCGCGGCGCAACGCTGCGACTGCGCCGGCATCAATGTGCAACGTGCCCTTCGGCTCGAGCGCGCCCGCGATCCATTTCTTGCGCGCGGTGACCGGATTGGCCGGCGTGAGAAACCAGGTGCAGCGTCCGCCATCGGCGATGGCACGCAACGGATGCAGCGTCTTGCCGGATGCGATCACCATATGGGTGCCGGCATTGGTCGCGATCTTGCCGGCCTCGATCTTGGTGACCATTCCGCCGCGCGATAATTCGGAGCCGGATGCGCCCGCCATCGCTTCGACCTGCGGCGTGATGCGCTCCACGATCGGAATCAGATTGGCGTTGCTGCCCGTGCCGGGCGGGGCGTCATACAGCCCGTCGATATCGGATAGCAGCACCAGCAGGTCCGCGCTCATCATGGTGGCGACGCGGGCGCCAAGGCGGTCGTTGTCGCCGTAACGGATCTCGGTGGTGGCGACGGTGTCGTTTTCGTTGATCACCGGCACGCTCTTCCATTGCAGCAGCCGGTCGATGGTGGAGCGCGCGTTGAGGTAGCGACGGCGCTCTTCGGTGTCGCCGAGGGTGACGAGGATCTGGCCCGCGGTGATGCCGTGAGCGCTGAGCATCTCCGCCCAGATGCGCGCGAGCGCGATCTGCCCGACCGCGGCGGCGGCCTGCGAGTCTTCCAGCGGCAGCGCCCCACGCGGCAGTTTCAGCACCGAGCGGCCGAGCGCAATCGCGCCCGACGACACCACCAGGATGTCGCGCTTGCCGCCATGCAGCCAGGCGATGTCCTCGCACAAGGCGCGCAGCCAGTCCTCGCGCAGCCGGCCGGCCACAGAATCGACCAGCAGCGACGAGCCGACCTTGATCACGACACGGCGGAAATCGGTGAGGGCGGGGAGGCGGGGTTTTGCAGACATGGACGCTTGCTCAAATCCGAGACTTCGCCGTTCTGTCTCACAGGATTGCAGGTCCCGCAATCACGGCTGCCAGGCTTCCGCCTCTTCCGGTTTGGGCTCGGCCTCCGCGCGCGATTCGTCGATCACGTCGAGCAGTGCGCGCAGAACCTCCTTCACGCCCTGACCCGATTGCGACGACAGCACCAGCGGCGTTTTCTTCGCGGCCTTTTTCAGCGCTTTGATCTGGGCCTTGATCTCGTCCTCGGTCATGGCGTCGCATTTGGACAGCGCGAGGATTTCCGGTTTGTCGGTGAGACCTTCGCCATAGGCTTCGAGTTCGTGGCGTACCACGCGATAGGCGGCGCCGACATCCTCGGCTGTGCCGTCGACGAGGTGCAACACCACGCGGCAGCGTTCGATGTGGCCCAGGAAACGATCGCCGAGACCGATCCCCTCATGCGCGCCCTCGATCAGGCCGGGCAGATCGGCCATCACGAATTCACGGCCATCGATCGCGAACACGCCGAGCTGCGGATGCAGCGTGGTGAAGGGATAATCCGCGATCTTCGGCTTGGCGGCGCTCACGGTGGCGAGGAAGGTCGATTTGCCGGCATTGGGCAGCCCGACCAGACCGGCATCGGCGATCAGTTTAAGCCGCAGCCGGATCGTCATCTCGATCGCGGGTTGACCGGGATTGGCGTGGCGCGGCGCGCGATTGGTCGAGGACTTGAAATGGGCATTGCCGAAGCCGCCATTGCCGCCCTTGGCCAGCAGCACCTCGGCGCCGAGGTGGTCGAGATCGGCGAGCAGGGTCTCGCCGTCCTCCTCATAGATCTGGGTGCCGACCGGCACCTTCAGGATCAGATCCTTGCCGTTGGCTCCATGGCGGTCCTTGCCCATGCCATTGCCGCCGCGCTCGGCCTTGTGATGCTGCAGATAGCGGTAATCGATCAGGGTGTTAAGCCCATCGACCGCGCGCGCAATGACGCTGCCACCGCGCCCGCCGTCGCCGCCATTGGGCCCGCCGAACTCGATGAATTTTTCGCGCCGGAACGACACGCAGCCGTTTCCGCCGGCACCGGACTGGATGTAGATCTTGGCTTCGTCGAGGAACTTCATGAGGGGTATATAGTGGGAATCGGGCCTCCCGGGCCAGATATTACGGGCCGCGCGCAGGGTGGGACTGGAAGTGCTTAATGGACCTGCACGGCCTTGCGGGGCGGGATGGTCATGGCGGCGACGCCTGCGATCACAAACGTCAGTCCAATCCATGCGGTCGCGGTCAGGCTTTCGCTGAGGAACCAGACGCCGATGGCCACGCCGATCGGCACCCGCAGATAGGCTTGCGCCGTGGTGCCGACCGAGCCGAGGGTTTGAACCAGCCGGAAATAGATCACCAAAGCCAGCGCCGTGGAAAAGACCGACAGCGCAAGCAACGCAAGGATAGACTCCCGCGATGGAGCCAACGTCCACGGCTGCTCCATCACGAGACTGGCGGGAATGAGGATCGCGGCGCCGCAGATCATCGACCCCGCTGCGGGCATGATGGGGTCGAGCCCCTTGAAGCTTTTGCCGAAGATCGCCGCACCCGCGTAGCAAAGGGTCGCGGCGACAATGGCAAGCTGCGCCCATAGCTCCCGTCCGAGGCCGCCGAAAGCCTGAACGCCGACGATCAGGCAGATGCCGACAAGACCGGCGCCGACGCCAAAGAGTTTGCGTGCGGTCACCGCCTCGTGGCGGGTGATCAGCGCTGTCAGCAGGAATGCGAATATAGGTGACGTCGAATTCAAGATCGTCGCCAGCGCGGCATCGGTGGTCTGCTGCGCCCAGGCAAGGAAGGTGAAGGGAATCACGCTGTTCAGGCAGGCCTGAAACAAAAACCGCTGCCACGTCAGAATGTCCTTTGGCAGCTTCAGGCCGCGCCAAGGAATAACGGCAACGAGGATCGTTCCGGCAACAAGAGTTCGGGCCGCGATCAGCGTGATCGGTGGGATGGTTTCAACACCAACCTTGATGAAGCTGTAGGAGGCGCCCCAAAGCGTCGAGAGCAGCAGCAGCAGCAGCAATTCTGGCGCAAGAGAATGTTTTTCGGTCGCCATGCCTATGTCCTGAAGAAAGATCGGATGGCGCTTCTAGCGCAGAGCTTGAAGCGGACGTTTCGGTGTCGGCCGAAATGTCCATGGCGACGATCGTGCTCTGCCAGGCTATGTTGAGGGCCATGTCAAACGTCGTTTCGGGGAACAGTATCGCGGGCGTTGCCGCCCTGATCGGGGACGCAGCCCGCGCCAACATCCTGTCCGCGCTGATGGGTGGCCATGCTCTGACGGCTGGCGAACTGGCGCGTCATGCCGGGGTCACGGCGCAGACGACGAGCGGTCATCTTGCCAAGCTGGTCGAGGCCGAGCTGATCGCTTTGGAGAAGCAGGGACGCCATCGATATTATCGGCTGGCCTCGCCAGAGGTTGCGCACGCCATTCACGCCCTCATGACTGTTGCCGCGGCAGGACCAAAGCGCCATCACCCGATCGGGCCTCGAGACGAAGCGTTGCGTATGGCCCGCACCTGTTACGATCATCTGGCGGGACGACTTGCGGTGGCGCTCGCCGACTCCTTGTGCGAACGCGGGCATGTTTCGATTGTCGATGGCGTCGGCGCTGTCAGCGACGAGGGCATGCGTTTCTTTGCCGATTTCGGAATCGACCTCGCGACAAGCGGGCGATCGAAGCGACCACTTTGCCGGACCTGTCTGGACTGGAGCGAACGTCGCCCGCATCTCGCAGGACAGCTTGGCGCTGGGCTCCTGAGCCGTCTGCTTGAACTGGAATGGCTTGTACGCGTTCCAGAGAGCCGGGCCCTCAACGTGACAAACGCCGGAACGCGCGGGTTTTCCGGCATTTTCCAGCTACCGCAATCCTGGCGGATAGCCTCTTGATTGAGGGCTTCACCCGCAAATTTATCGCTGATAAGGATGCGCCCGGGTGGGGTTGGAATGACGGGTTTCGTCAAAAGCGCGCGGTTTCGGGCAGCGATCGGATTGATCGCGGCCTACGCCATTGCGCTGCAGACCCTGTTCGCGGCCTTTGCCCCGCTACCAGCCAATGCGCAGGGCGCCGACTTCGCCGGATGGTCGGCAATCTGCTTCGGCAGCGGAAACGCGGCGGCATCTGATAACGGCAATCCTGACGCTCCGCCGCCCGCCTCCGGCAAATTCCACTGCGTTCTCTGCGGACCGGCTCTCGCCGCCGCAGCGGTGCTGCCTGAGCCCGTTGCCGAACCGGCGCTGTGTTATTCGGCTTCTCTCATCGTGTTTGCGCCGGCGCCGGATGTTGCGCCGGCCCGGCATGCGATCCGCTCCGGATCCGCGCGCGCACCTCCGTTGACGGTCTGATCGAACGCGGCCGCTCGGCCGCATCCATCACATCGTCATCGGAGATTGATCATGTCACGTCTGTGGCGCGCATCATGCGCGCTGTCGGCCGCCGCGGCGATTCTGCCGCAGATCGCGGTCGCGCAAAATTCCACACTTCCGCCGATCACCGTCGAATCCGCGCCCGCTGCAACAACCCAGCGGCGACAGTCGGCGCAACCTCAGTCCGCTCCGGGCAGCACGCCGGCTGCCGGGCAAAGTGAGGCGGCTGCGTCCGCAAATCAGAGCCTCACGGTCCCCACCGTGGAACAGGCGCGCCGCGAATTGAACCAGTCGCTGGGCGCCGTCGCGATCGTGCCCTCGGATCAACTCCGGGATCGCAATGTTTCCACGATCAAGGACATCCTCGAATTCGTTCCGGGCGTCCGGGCGCAGCCGAAATGGGGCGAGGACACCCGGCTGTCGATCCGCGGATCGGGCCTGTCGCGCAACTTCCATGGCCGGTCGCTGCAGCTCTACATGGATGGCGTCATCCCGATCAACACCGCGGACGGGTATTTCGATTTCCAGGAGATCGACCCGACCGCCTACCGCTACACCGAGGTATGGCGCGGTGCGAGCGCGCTACGGCTCGGTGCGAATTCGCTCGGCGGCGCGATCAACTTCGTCACGCCGTCCGGGCGCGATGCGCGGCCATTCGCGATGAGCGCCGATGTCGGCAGTTTCGGTTATCGCCGCATCCAGGCAAGTTCGGGCGCGGCGGTCGGTCCGTTCGATTATTTCGTCACGGGCTCCTACCAGGTGCAGGACGGCTTCCGCGACCACAGCAACGGAAACCTGATGCGGGGGTCGGCGAATTTCGGCTACAAGATCACGCCGGATATCGAAACGCGATTCTACTTCAACGGCAACACCATCGAGCAGCGCATTCCCGGTGCGGTGACCAAATACACGGCGCTGAACGAGCCGCGCACGGCGGCGACGGCCAACAAGGTCAACGACTGGCAGCGCAATATCAATTCCAACCGGTTCGCCAACAAGACCGCGATCAAGATCAACGAGAACACCACCGTCGAGGTAGGCGCGTTCAACGTCGATCGGCATTTGATGCACCCGATCTTCCAGTGGCTCGACTACACCTATGACGATTATGGCGGCTTCGGCCGCGTGGTCGACGACCGCACCATCGCGGGCTTCCGCAATCGGCTGGTAGCCGGCGTCAATATCCACAACGGCCAGATCGACAACCAGCAATTCGGCAACGGCGCGCTGGCGACCAAGGGCCTGTTGCTGTCGGCGTCGCTCGACAAGTCCAGGAACACGTCGGCCTATGCCGAGAATTCGTTCTACTTTCTGCCGAATGTGGCGGCGGTTGCGGGCACCCAGTTCCTGCGCGCCTCTCGCCAGCGGGTCGACCGTTTCCTGTCAAATGGCGATCAGTCGGGCGAAAGCAATTTCGAAATCTGGAGCCCGAAATTCGGCTTCCTCTGGGATGTCGATCCGACCGCGCAGGTCTACGCGAATATCTCGCGCAGTGCGGAAGTGCCGAGCTTCGGCGAAAGCGTTTCGCCGATTCTGTTCGTCGCGCCGAACCTGCCGAATATTCCGTTCACCGATGTCAAGGCTCAGCGCGCGACCACTTACGAGATCGGCACGCGCGGCAAACGGCCGGATTATTCATGGGACATCGCGCTCTATCGATCCGAAATCCAGAATGAGCTGCAATGTCTCTACAGCGTGTTCGGCAATTGCAACGTCACCAATGCCGACCGCACCATCCATCAGGGCTTCGAATTCGGCATCGGCGCCAATGTGCTCAAGTCCATGTTCGTGCACGGCCCCGACCCGGACAAGCTGTGGCTTCAATTGGCCTATACCTATAACGACTTCTATTTCGACAACCACGCGAAGTTCGGTGACAATCAGTTGCCGGGCATCCCGCCGCAGGTCATGCGCGCGGAGCTTCTTTACAAGCATCCGTCGGGGATTTTCTTCGGACCGAATGTCGAATGGATTCCGCAGGGCTATTTCGTCGACAGCGTGAATTCGGTGAGCGCCGATCCCTATATGCTCTGGGGCATCAGGGCGGGCTTCGAGCGCGACACCAATTTCTCGTTCTACGTCGAGGGCCGCAATCTTGCGAATAAGACCTATATCGCGAGCGCGAGCATCATCGATGTTGCGACAAAGCAATCGGCGCTGTTCGAACCTGGCAGCGGGCGTGCTGTCTTTGCCGGCATGAAGATGAAATGGTGATGTCATGAAACACAAGTCGAAATGCTGGAGTGTTTGCGCCGCCCTTGCCGCGTTGGCGTTGCTTTGGATCGCACCCGCCGTCGCGTCCGATCAGGACGCGATCCGGGCGGTGATGATGCAGATCTTCGACAAGCCCGAAGAACGGCTTGTCGTGGACCCCGTCGTTGCATCCGGCGATCATGCGATCGCCGGATGGTCGCAGGGCGATATGGGCGGGCGGGCCCTGCTCCGGAAAAAGGGGCACGCCTGGGAGATCATTCTGTGCGCGGGCGACGATCTCAAGAAAGCCGATGTCCTGACCAAGGTCGGTCTGCCGGCGGCAGCGGCAACAACGCTGTCCGCCAGCCTCGCTGCGGCGGAAGCCAAACTTTCGTCGGATCGGCTCGTCTTGTTCTCGAAATTCGAGGGACTGGTGATGGTCGGCGGCGACGGCCATCACGGCCATGGCCAGCCGGCCGGCCATCATCCGAGTGGACACAAGCCATAATCCGCTGCGGTGGTGCGCCGTGCCGGAATTTGCTATCGGAGCGTCATGACGGGCTTCCTGCCAAACGTAAATCTACGCGCCGTGGCCGCACTGATCGCGGCCTACGCGATCGCGTTGCAGGCCGTGTTCGCGACGCTGGCACCGATGCAAGTGCAGGCCGACGGGACCATTGCCGTCTATTGCTCCGGCAGCGGAAGCGTAGTGGCGCCGGATACGGACGATCCGGCAGCACCGGCTCCCGCTCCTGGAAAGATGCAGTGCGTCTTCTGTGGGGCCTGCGCGGCCGGGGCGGTCATCCTTCCCGGTGCGGTGACACCGGCTTATCTGACGACCGAGCGTCCGATCGCGCTTGCGCGTGACTATTCGCGCGGCCGGCTGTCCGAAAGTCACGTCCGTGACGGACCCGCGCGCGCGCCTCCGCTGACCGTGTGATCGCCGGCCGCGCGTTTGCGCGGCGCCTTTCCCCACACGCATTCATCGGAGAGACATCATGTCCCGCAGGGCACACCTTGCATCATCCATCACGTTCGGCGCCGTCACGCTTGCAGCCGTGTCAGCATTCGCTCATGTCACCCTCGAAGTTCGCGAGGCCAAAGCCGGCGCGCCCTACAAGGCGACACTGAGAGTCCCGCATGGCTGCGACGGCACCGCGACCCTGAAGGTTCGCGCGCAGATTCCCGAAGGCGTCATCGCCGTGAAGCCAATGCCGAAACCGGGCTGGCAGCTCGAGACGATCAAGGGCAGGTACGACAAGACCTACCCTTATTATCACGGTCAGCAGCTCAGCGAAGGCGTGAAGGAGATTGTGTGGAGCGGCGGCAAGCTGCCAGACGAGCATTACGATGAGTTCGTGTTCGCCGGATTTCTTGCCGGCGACCTCACCCCGGGACCGCTTTACATTCCGGTGACGCAGGAATGCGAGAAGGGCGAAGCGCGCTGGGCCGACATTCCGGCACCGGGGCAGGACAGGCACGCATTGAAGGCGCCGGCCCCGGCGCTGATCATTCTGGCGCAGCACAGCCAGCACGGCGGCGGTCATGCCGCGATGGCGGATAGCAAGATCTACAAGGCCGGGTCGCTGACGATCGAAGCGCCATGGGCACGCGCGACGCCGGGCGGCGCCAAGGTCGCGGGCGGCTTCATGAAGATCACCAATAATGGCAAGGAGCCGGATCGTCTGATTGGCGGGACGGTGCCGTTTGCCGGCCGCTTCGAGGTTCACGAAATGGCGGTCGAGGGCGGCATCATGAAGATGCGCGAGCTGTCGAAGGGGCTCGAGATCAAACCGGGTCAGACGGTCGAATTGAAGCCCGGCGGCTACCACGTGATGTTCATGGAGCTGAAGTCGGGCCTGAAGGAAGGCGAAGTCGTGAAGGGCACGCTCGCTTTCGAGAAGGCCGGCAAGGTCGATGTCGAATACAGGGTCGGCCCGATCGGCGGCGGCGCGCCGGCAGGCGGCGGCGGACGTTCGCATCATTAAATGCCCTTAACCTCCCCCTGAAAGGGGGAGGTCGACTGCCGAAGGCAGTCGGGTGGGGGTCATCTCGTGCACGACCCCCTCCCCAGCCCTCCCCCTTTCAGGGGGAGGGAGTCGACGGTGGCTACCCCGTCGTAAACACACACCGCACGAAGTCGCGATACAGCATCACCTGCTGCGCGGGGATTTTCGGATCGCGCAGTGCGCGCGACAGGACCAGCGCGCCTTCGATCAATGTTGCGGCCATGTCCGACAGCGCATCGAGATCGACGCCCTCGCGCGGCGGATATTTTTCAGAGATCAGGTCGAAGCGCTCGCGAAACCGCCTGCGCCAGCGCAGGATGCCTTCGGCATTCAGTTCGCGCACCTCGCGATTGAATAATTGATCCTGATAGACGAAGGACGCCGCGAGGCAGCCGGGATGCACCTCGGTCATGTTCGCCATCATCTCGGCGAACAGTTTCAGCCCGACCAGGAAGCCGTGCAGCGGATCTTCGTTCAGCTCGTCGGCGCGGCCGAACAGATCGTCCAGCACCTGCTGGTCATGCGCGAGGTAACGGAGCAGCAGCGCTTTCGCGAGCTCGGCCTTGTCCTTGAAGTGATAGAAGAAGCCGCTCTTGGTGATACCGGCAGCGGCGATCAGCTCGTCGATCGAGGTGCCGGCAAAGCCTTTGGCCAGCACCGCCTCTTCTGCGATAGCGAGCAGGCGCTCGCGCGTATCGCCGCGCTTCGGAGCTTTGGTTTCATCAAGCATGCGTGACTGTACCACGAGTCCGGTTGCAGCGCTGCGAAAGCCGCCCGGCGGCCTTGCAGATCGTCCGTAAGGTCTTGCAGTTCCATCGCAATCGCTCTTTTCGGCTTGCCTGACCATGCTCCCGGTGGCTTCTGCGTGAACCGTTGACTATTCCGGCGCGACGAAATCAGCCCCGGTTCGCTGCTCCAGCGCAACGGCTTGATTGTTTCCAGGAGAAGGATAACGACGATGGCAAAGTATCGCTCCGATTTGCCGCAACTTGGCGACAGGACATTCCTGACCGATTCAGGGCTCGAAACCACGCTGATGTTCCACGACAAGATCGAGCTGCCGCACATGGCCTCGATCGCCCTGCACGCGACCGAACAAGGCGAGCAGCGGCTACGCGATTATCTGGTTCGGCATATCGCGATCGCGAAGGCGCACAATGCCGGCTTCGTGCTGGAAAGCGCGTCGTGGCGTGCGAGCCCGGACTGGGGCGCCAAACTCGGCTATTCGCCGCTGGACCTCATCACGCTGAACCGCAAAAGCATCGCACTCCTGGTCGCTCTGCGTGACCAGCACGAAACGCCGCAATGCCCGATGCCGATCTCCGGCAATATCGGGCCGCGCGGCGACGGCTATTTCCCCGACCAGATGATGAGCGGCGCCGAGGCGATGCGCTATCACGCGTTCCAGTGCGACCTGTTCGCCGACACCGAAGCCGATCTGATCAGCGGATTCACCATGACGCATTCCGGCGAGGCGATCGGCATCGCGCGTGCTGCGACCGCCGTCGAGATGCCGGTGGTAATCTCCTTCACGACCGAGACTGACGGCCGCTTGCCGAGCGGCGAAACCATGCGTGAGGCGATCGAGAAGACCGATGACGCGACGTCCGGTGCGCCGGCCTATTACATGATCAATTGCGCGCACCCGACCCACTTCGTCGATGCGCTGGAAAAGGGTGAAGCCTGGATCAAGCGGCTGCGCGGGTTGCGCGCCAATTCGTCGATGCGCAGTCATGCCGAACTCGACAATTCGCCCGATCTCGATATCGGCGATCCGGTCGATCTCGGCCGCCGCTACGCCAGTCTGCGCGGTGCGCTCGGCACCCGCTTTAACATCATGGGTGGATGCTGCGGTACCGATCACCGGCATGTCACGGCGATTGCGGAGGCCTGTCTGCCGCTGCGGGCAGCGGCGTAGCGCGCATCATGCGGGCTACTGCGGTTCAAGCATTAAAAAAGCCCGGCTGGCGCGCCGGGCTTTTCGACCTCGATGTTCCGGCAGCGGCTGGCTAAAGCGCGGCCGCTTCGAAACCCATCATCAAACCTTCAGATTTTCCGCCGACTCGCGTCCGCGATTGGACACGATTTCGTATTCGATCTGCTGGCCTTCATTCAGACCGGTCAGGCCTGCCCGCTGCACTGCTGAAATGTGCACGAACACATCCTTGCCGCCGCCTTGCGGCTGGATGAAGCCAAAACCCTTGGTCGCGTTGAACCACTTCACGGTACCTGTAGCCACGTCACTTTCCCCAATTGAACGAGATGTCCGCCGCCACGAGCGTCCAGGAGAACATCTCGCAAGGCCTTGGGTTCATACCAGAAATCCGGGAAAAATTCCACCCGCTCCTTGACGTTCCGGACCGGGAGACCCCGGTCCGGAACAGGCGGCTGATTGTCAGGAGACCCGTTTCACGTCGCTCCAGTGGCGGAGGGCGGTCCACAGACCGCGGTCGAGCCGGAAGCGGTCGATGGGTGCGGATGAATTGAGCGCGCGGATGCGGCAGAGGCCGACACCGGTCCACTGGAAGCCGCATTTTTCGAGAATCCGGCGCGACGCCGGGTTGGTCACGCGGGCGCCTGCGCAGAGGCTGTCATGCGCTAGCTCGGTGAAGGCGAAGTCGATCACCGCGCGCACGGCCTCGGTGCCGTAGCCCTGGCCCCAATGCTTGACGCCGAGCCAATAGCCGATCTCCGGCGCGGCCTCGTCGTGCGTGGCAAGGCCGCAGGCGCCGACCGGCAGGCCGGCATGGGTGGTGATCAGAAAGGTAATGTCCCGCGCGTGCGGGCCTTTGGGCGTATTGGCGGTGGCGATGAAATCCTCGGCATCGGCGTGCGAATACGGATGCGGGATACGTCGCGTGTTCTCTGCAATACGCTTGTCGTTGGCGAGCGCGGCTACGTGCTTAGCGTCCTCGAGTTTCGGCGCGCGCAGCATCAGCCGCTCGGTCTCGAGGACGGGGATACAGCCTTCCCGATAGGTTCGGGTTTCGAGGTCCAGGCAGGTCATGGTCAGGCTCCTTTCCAAAAAGCTTGAGGGGGAGCCGGTTCACCCGTCTCCCCCTCAAACTTGGAGCCCTTTTCGGTCCCCCGGGTTCGACTGTGAACCGGCGGACCTCGATCGAGATGCGCCGTTTACTCTGCCGCAGCTTCCGTCATCGGTACGACGGAAATCAGCGTGCGGCCGTTGGCTTTGGCGGTGAACGCAACGCGGCCTTCGGTCAGCGCGAACAGCGTATGGTCCTTGCCGATGCCGACATTGGCGCCGGGGTGCCACGTGGTGCCGCGCTGGCGCGCGATGATATTGCCGGGAATCGCGATCTGCCCGCCGAACAGCTTCAGGCCGAGCCGGCGACCCTTGGAGTCGCGACCGTTACGGGATGATCCGCCTGCTTTTTTGTGAGCCATGGCTCAAAATCCTTCGTTCGAAAGTCTCATAACCCGATTCCGGGACGGAATCATCTCATTCCTGCGGCAGCCGGGAGGCGCCGTGCATTTTGGCACGGCCGCTCCAGCTAGCCGGCTACGCTGCTTCGGCGTCGTCCTCGGTCTTGGCCGGAGGAGCCTTGCGTTCCGGCTTCGGCTTCGGACCCTTGGTCGGCGCGGCGCCGCCGGTCAGGATCTCCGAGATCCGCACCATGGTATAATCCTGCCGGTGGCCGCGCTTGCGCCGCGAATTCTTGCGGCGGCGCTTCTTGAAGGCGATGACCTTTGGGCCGCGGCTCTGGTCCACGATCTCGACCGCAACCGAGGCGCCCGAAACCATCGGGGAGCCCAGTTCCGGCTTGTCTCCGCCCAGCATCAGCACAGTGCCGATCTGGACAATCTGGCCCGGCTCGCCTTCGATGCGGCCGATACGGACCACTTGGTCCTCGGCGACCGAATATTGCAGGCCGCCGGTCTTGATGACTGCGAACATCGTTCTTCCCTCGTGTTCGTTTCCCGGTGCTCGGACAGGCCGGACCGGCTTCTTTCAGTCTAAAACTGGGTGTCCGGCACGTGCTGAAACAGCACGAAAAGGGCCCCAGAGGGGCCCGCCGTTGGACGGTTTATGGGGGGAGAAGCCCGCAGAGTCAAGGAATTGAGCCGGTCAATAAAGTCGGAAGAGCGGGGCAACGAGGGATTCATCCCGCAGGTCTTCGAGCGCCTTCAGGGCAAGCGCCGCCAATAGGAAAAGCGTCGCGTCCCAGAAGGTCCGATAAACCAGAGTCGGCCGGACCAGGAGGGTTTCGGCATCCTGCCATCCGCGGAAATCCGGGGTCAGGCGCGGCACCCGGGCCTTGTAGCGCGTGAACTCGTCCGGGAAGCGATCAGCCAGCGCCCGCTCTTCGTGATTGATGACGACCGCAAAGATAATGAGAGTCGCGGCAGCGCAGATCAGTGCGAAAATCACGCTGCCGAGCTGGGCCCCAAGGCCGAAAGCCGCGATCGCCGAAAACACGTAAAGCGGATTACGCGTCAGAGAATAGGGCCCCTCGGTGACCAGCCGATTGAGCTTGTTACCGCCAATATACATCGCGCACCAGGTGCGTCCGACAATGCCGACCATAATGAGAACAATCCCGGTGCGCTCGATCGCCTCGTGCCAAAAGGCGTCTTCGGGCGAGATCGGCCGCATCGAGATCAGTACGGCGACGCCCAACGCTACCGCCGCCACGACAATAATTTTCCGCTGCCATTGTTGGCCGACTAGATCAAATGCGATAGCCATATCATTTCCTTATGCTCCCCACGTTCAATCAAGCGAACAAAGCGGCAATTCGTTGGCGTGATCGTCACGGCTTCGAGACTTTACAATTGCCGCTCAAGAAAAGCACTGCGGAAATGCCAAAGGACATCTCATGACTGTAATTGACGTCCACACTCACATGCTCACGCTCGATTATCTTGAGCTGCTGCGTGCCAATGGCACCGGCAAATACACCCTGAAAAAGACTCGCGCCGGGCAGGACGCGGTGCATCTTTACGATGCGCCGTTCATGACGCTGTTTCCCGGCATGTGGGACTACGAGCTGCGCATCAAAAAAATGAATGAGGCCAAGGTCGATGTCGCCATCGTCTCGCTGACCTGTCCGAATGCTTATTGGGGCGGACGCGAGGTGGCACTGAAAGCGGCGCAAATGGTCAACGACTCGATGGCCGAGCAGCAGCGTGCCAAGCCCGACCGCATCCGCTGGTTCGCCTCGCTGCCGTTTCAATATGCCGACGACGCCAAGGCCGAGCTGGCGCGCTGCGTCAAGAACGGCGCAGTCGGCGTGATGGTGATCGCCAACATCGACGGCGAGGACCTCACCAATCCGACATTCGCGCCGGTGTGGGCGGAAATCGACAAGCTCGGGCTGCCGGTGCTGGTCCATCCCGGCGCGCCGCAGGGCGTCCGCGAGCAGCACATGGACGAATTCAACATGATTCCGCCGATCGGATTCATGTGCGACACCACGCTCGCTTTCGCGCGCATGATCTATTCCGGCTTTCTCGACACCTATCCGAACATCAAGCTGATCGCATCGCATGGCGGCGCCACGCTGCCCTATCTGGCGGGCCGGCTCGACCGCTGCTGGGAAATGATCCCGGGCTGCGCCGAGGTCATCAAGGACAAGCCGTCAAGCTATCTGCAGCGCATCTGGTACGACACCGTGGTCTACGACCCGCGTGCGCTCGATCTTTGCATCTCGGTCGCGGGCTCGCCCGACCGCGTGCTCTACGGCTCGGACTATCCGCACAATATCGGCGACATGGTCGGCTGCCTCGCGCGCGTGAACGCGCTGCCGGCGGATCAGGCGAAGCGGATTGCCGGCAAGAACGCGGAGGCGTTGTTCAAGCTGTGACGTACGTAGACGGTCAGGTGAGCGGCTTCGCCTTGCCGGGTCGGTGGCTCACTCCCCGCGCAGCGATGCCAGAAAATCCTTGGCCGCTGCGATGCAAGCCTGCGGGCAGGCGGTCATGACATTGAATGGCATGCCCTCCATCAGCACGGCCTTACAGTTCGGCATCAGCTCCACGGCAAGGCGCGTGCTGTCGGCGGTCGCCTGCTTTGCATTGGTACCGCTGATGATCAGTGCCGGCGCCGCGAAGTGCTGCAGCCGATCGGTCTGGTCGAGATCGACCGAATAGTCGAATAGCTTGACCATGAATTCGACCGGCATCCGCGATTGCTGCGCGATGTACCAGGCACGAAGCGCCGGATCGGCGTCCACGGGCAGACGGTGAGCGTTGGTTTGCTGCGCCCAGGCGGCGGTGCCCTTCTCGCGCAGAAGATCGGCCCAGGCTTTCGGGCTGACGGCTCCGCCGCGCCAGTTATAGCCGAAGCCCGGAATGATGGCGCTGCGCACGCGATCCGGATAATCGGCCGCGAGCTCGATCGCCACTGCGGATGCGAACTCCGCCATGATGACATGCGCGCGGTCGATCTTCAGCGCGTCCATGAAGTCGACGATGTCGCGCGCGAATGGCGCCAGCGACATCTGGAAGTCGGCCGCGATCGGGCTGGATTCGCCATGCCCGCGCATGTCGAGATTATAGACGCGGTAATCGCGCGCGAATTCCGGCAGCCACTCATACCAGAACTGGCGGTTCTTGCTGAAGCCGTGAACGAAGATCAGCGACTCGGCTTCGCGCCACGGCTCGGTGAAGTCATGGACGTCATAGGCGAGCTTGCCGCCATCGGGGAGCATTGCTTCAGGCATGAGAATGTCCGGGCCGCAGCCTTGTCACTGCAGCTTCAGATCGGGAAGCTGCTTCAGGAATTCGGCCCAGCGTGCGTGATCGCGGCGCACCGTCTCGGCAAGTTCTTCGGGCGTGCCGGCAATGACCTCTTCACCAGAGCCGGTGAGTTTCTGGACTGTCGCCGGATCCTTCAACGCGGCAACGATGGCTGTATTCAGCTTGTCGATCACGGGCTTCGGCGTGCCGGCCGGCGCGAAGAAACCATACCAGTTGACGCCTTCGATGCCGGGAAACGTGCTGGCAAGCGTCGGCACATCCGGGAAGGTCTTGACCGGTTGCGCGGTCGTCACCGCCAGAGGCCGCAAAGCCTTGCTTTGAATGAACGGCGTAATGGACGCGATTTGCATGATGACGGAGTTGATGTGGCCACCGACCGCGTCATTGATGGCGGGGGCTGCACCTTTATAGGGAATGTGCTGCATCTGCGCGTTGCCGCGCTTTGCCATCATCTCGCCGATGATCTGCATCGGTGCGCCGCCGGTGCCGAAGGTGGCCTTGCCGGGATTTTTGACGGCATAGGCGATGAATTCCTCGACGGTGTTTGCGGGCACCGAAGGATGTACCGCGAGCAGCAGTCCTGATTGCGACGTGCGTGTAATCGGCGCCGCCTGCGTGAGAGGATCGAAGCCGAGATCGGCAAGATGCGGGTTGAGCGTCATCACCGCGTTGGTGGTCAGCACGATGGTCTGCCCGTCCGGCTTGCCGCGCAGCACGGCTGCGGTCGCGGTATTGCCGCTTGCGCCGGGACGATTCTCGATCACAACCGGCTGGCCTAAGGCTTCCGACAATTTCGGCTGCACGAGCCGTGCTACCAGGTCCGTGGCGCCACCCGCGGGATAAGGCACGACGATGGTCACTGGGCCCCGCGGGAAATCCTGCGCCGGTGCTGCCGGCGAGAGGATCAGACAGGCAACAAAAGCCGCGATCGCAGCTCCAGCGCGCGCATTCATGACGGATCCTTCCAACGTATATTCGCAATTGCGAAATATTATTCGCCTTGTCGCAATTTTCGCTTTCGAGGCGGCTTTGTCAAATAAATGCGGCCGCATCGGGCGCCGGAACTCTTCATCGCCATCCGTGCGGCGACCACCGCAAGCCATAGGGATGGATGCGGTGATCCCGATCCGAACGGGCCGGCCGGAAGGCGGTCTGAGCCATTCCAGCGCGCGCCTCACGTTCTCGCTGAAGCTTCGCTGCGGACGGAACGCCCTCACGCCGGCAGGGCGAGCGGACAATGTGGCCGGCGCCCTTGTTTCGTTAACGCAGCTTGGCTAAGTAACGCCCCGTCCTAGGGCGGTTCGCCCTGTTCGGCCCCGCGGAGAGGTGGCTGAGTGGTTGAAAGCACCGCACTCGAAATGCGGCGTGCTCGCAAGGGTACCGGGGGTTCGAATCCCTCCCTCTCCGCCACGCAGCCTAAATTAATCAAATAAATCAATCATTTAGCCGAGCGGGTTTTTCTATAACCCCTCATCTAACCATTCTCGGGCGGTTGCAAGCCGGATCGCGTTTTGAGGCCCGTACAGTGGCCTAATCAAACCGGGCCGCTACCGTGAAGCCCGCATGGGCCTTTGCGCTCACCGGTGCCCGGATTACGGTCTTACGGCTGCGCCGATCCGTTACCCCTCACCACGGCGCCAGTGCCCCAGATTTCCCGCACAGAGAGTTGGCCGGTCGCGGCCAATTGGAATACCCTCAAGGCCCCAACGGGAGGCGACCATGATTGTTACCATCGTGACATTCAATCTAGCCGAGCCAACCACACTGCCGCAGATCACGAAGACCTTTCAGGCGACCGCGCCGAAGTATCAGGGTGTCGCCGGTTTGCTCCGTAAAAACTATTGGATGAGCGAAGACGGTTTGCGAGCCGGGGGCATTTACGTTTGGGAAAGCCGTGCCGACGCCGACCGGCTTTACACTGACGACTGGAAAAAATTCGTTGAAGGTAAATACGGCGCACCACCACGCATTGAGTATGTTCACTCGCCCGTCATGGTGGACAATCGCGACGGCTCAATAAAGGTCGCGGCTTGAAGACACTGACGGTCCATTCCGGGATTAGGCGGGTGATGAAACTGTATCCCCCCGGGACGTGGCCGCAGGGGCAGAAACGGCGCTATGCCTTGGACTGTCTTACCCTGCGAAGCCGCTTGAAAGTTGGAAGGCCGCCAGTTGGGCTAGGCTTGAAGGTGCCTATCCAGTCTTCGCCTTCCCACAATTCCACCGGATGACCGTCCACGTATCCCAAGGCAATCTTCGTTGCCTCACCCCGATCCGGTGCGATGAATTCATGCACGCCAATAAAGTGGCCATCTGAGCCAACGATATACGCACGATAGCCGGGCACAGGCCCCTCCCGCTGGACAGGTCCAAGGCGGGAGCGCGACGGGTCTCTCGGCCACCGACGCCTCAAAGGGTCAAAGTCGGTGATCCAGCCAAACTAGCACATGAGGGAACGCGAGTCCGTGTCATTTGACATAGGCGCGCCCGGTGCCGCTGCGGAACCTCAGCCCTTAATGGGTATCCACGGACTTGTGTGTCGGCTTCCAAATCCTGGCCGCTAGACCTGCGATTTCGCGATCAAGGTTTCTGCAATCGGCCGCAAGGCGTGCTTGTTCAAGCGCGGCTGCGCAGCCCGTGCTCTTCGCCGCCGCTGCGTCAAGCTTCGCCGATGAAGCTTGAAGAAAAGCCCTTAGCCTTGTCAGGTGGTCAATCCGGCTCACTTGGGTGACATATCCATGCCCTTGTGCGGGTCTTCGGCTTTGGTGCCGCCGCCGTGCATCATCGCCATGCCCCGGCAACACGGACACATCATTCCGCCACTCTGTTGCTGCGGCTGGACCTTCATTCCGAAGGGGTCTTCGGCTTGCGTGGACGTTGCAGGCCGCCCGCAACTCATTGCGCCTTGTCCGGTCGATTGTGCTTGCTGTCCGCCGCCACCGCACATTGCCGAAGCGGGCGCGGCGGTGAGAATGAGCGCGAGCGCGGAACACGAAAACAGAATCGAACGCATGGCGAGTCCTCCGGTCAATTGTTCGCACCCTAGTCGATTTCAGGTGAGAAGAACGCTCACGATCTTGTGCCCCATAGGATAGCGGCTAGGATCGCATTCACAGGGCACACCACCGCGCGACCATCGCGCCTGAACGCGAGCCCATGTCCAGACACCGGCGCGACTATAGCGGCCCGCTCGCGTTCCTGCGGCGTGCGGTCCCGTGGGTGGTCATCGTCTGCGAAGGCACGGACGCCAACGGCTTCCCATGCACGAACATGAGCCCGGCGGCGGTGGTGCCTCACATCATCCGACTAGGCCCGGCCGCACCAATATCGCGAATGCTTGCCGCGCCTACCGCTGCACGCTCTGCGGTCACCGGCGCGCGTCAATGCAGCACCCCTCATGGGGTCAGACGGGCGGCGGATTTCCGCCCTTCCCGGCGAGTCGCGACGAATGTTAAGGCTTGTCGGGGAGAATCACCGGGCGTATTCGGGGATCGCATCATGGCCAGCAACACCGCAATCGAATGGACGGATGCAACGTGGAATCCGGTCACCGGCTGCACCAAGATCAGCGCCGGGTGCGACAACTGTTATGCCGAACGATTTTCGGAACGCTTTCGGGGCGTGCCCGGTCATCCGTTTGAACAAGGCTTTGACTTAACACTGCGGCCGGATCGGATTGCTACGCCGCTAAGTTGGCGCACGCCGAAGATGATCTTCGTCAATTCGATGAGCGATCTTTTCCATAAGCAGGTGCCAACGGACTTTATCTCGCGCGTGTTCGATACGATGGAAGCGGCGCACTGGCATACGTTCCAAGTTCTCACGAAGCGAAGTTCAATAATGCGGGACTTCCTGCGGCGACGTTACAGGGCGGATCGCGGACCGACTCACATGTGGTTCGGCGTGTCGGTTGAAGACGGCAAGCGCCTTTCCCGGGTGAAGCACCTACAGCAAGCACCCGCTGGAGTCCGCTTTCTGAGTATTGAGCCGCTGATTGACAGAATCGGACCGCTTGATTTGACTGATATAGATTGGGTGATAGTGGGCGGCGAAAGCGGCCCCCGTGCACGCTTCATGGACCCGGAATGGGTGCGCGAGATACGTGACCAATGCGTTTCAGCGGGCGTTGCTTTTTTCTTCAAGCAGTGGGGCGGGCGCTTCCCTAAGGCGCATGGACGGCTACTGGAAGGCAGGGAATGGAATCAATTTCCCACTGCCCCGGTAAGCGAGCAACGGGCCGTGAGAAATGACTTCACCGTTCAAGTTCGACGAGATCGGAAATTGGTCCGAACTCAAGCTTGAGATTGTCGAGAAGTATGGCGCGGCATACACTCGTGCGTTCGCGAAGAACAAACTCCCAAAATACTACGTTGATTCATTTAGTGGCGCGGGCGCTCACATCTTAAAGGGCACGGGCGCAGTCGTTGAAGGCAGCCCGGTGCGGGCGTTGCGTGTCTCACCACCGTTTGACCACTTCTTCTTCATTGATATGGACAAGAGCAAGACGGATCACCTGCAATCGCTTTGTGTGGGCCGCAGCAATGTGACGATTCATACTGGCGATGCTTCGTCTTATCTTGTCCAATCGCTGTTGCCGAAAATCAAATATTCGAACTTCAACCGGGCGCTTTGCCTTTTCGATCCTTATGGACTCCATCTGGAATGGGAAGCGATACGCATGGCGGGGCAATCGGGTGCCATAGACATGTTCTTGAATTTCCCCGTGATGGACATCAACCGAAATGCGATTTGGCGCAACCCAGAGAAGGCCCCGCCCGAAGGCGTTGAACGTCTAACGCGATTTTGGGGTGATACGTCATGGCGGAATGTCGCTTACGTCGATAATCCGCAAGCAAACTTGTTCGGCGATCCCGACCCGATAAAACAAACCAACCAAGCGATTGTCGCTGCATTTCGAAAGCGGTTGTGCGAGGCGGCGGGCTTTTCATTTGTGCCCGAACCTTTACCAATGAAGAACAGTAGAAACGCTGTGGTGTATTATCTCTTCTTTGCCTCGCAAAAGCCGGTAGCGCGGGATATCATTGAGAGCATTTTCAAAAAACACAGATAAGACCGCTCAAGTGCGTTGCCTCCGTGCTGCCGTTAGTCTGCGAAAATAGTAATCCGCTCTGCCTTCAAGTGTGACTTCGATTTCGCCCCAATTTGAGTCGCTTCCCTCATCCGTAATTCGAACGCGTCGTCGCGACACCGCGCGGCGAATGCCGCGCATGTGCGCGACCTCCTAAATCAAAAAGGCCGGTGCCATCACGGCATAGACCTATTGGCCAAGTTCAACGCGCCCTCTTGCACCGCCGCCCGTTTGCCGGTCTTGAAGGATTATCCAGCGGTGCAGAACGGATAGTTGTTTGCAGGCGCGTCGCGATCCTTATTGGCAAAAACGTAGTGCGCGTTTAAGCTGCAAGGCGGGTTCGGGGGACACGCAATGCGCGATGGTTGGTATTTTCTTCAAGGCAAGGAATCAATCGGGCCTATATCGTTGAAGGCCCTCGCGGAGAATATTCGAACCACAAAAAATCCCGCCGATGCTTTGGTTTGGCATCACACTTTGAATGAATGGACCCCGGCTGGGAAGGTAACCGCACTGTCAAAATTCTTTCCAAAAGCAGCGCGCGTACCCAACGATATTCCGCGTGAAAATGACAAGACTGCGCTCCTTCTTGCGGGCATCATCGCACTCATAACCGCTGGTACGATTACGACCGTGGTGTACGGCAATTCGGCATCGGGCATTGGCTACGTGTTCGGCCAATTCGTCGGCGCGGCCTTTTTGGCATCGCTGTTAGGTATTGCATGGCGCAATTCGCCTCGATACGTCGCGGGTGTCGTTACGGTGGCTGCGATGACTATCATCGTCAGCAATTGGAATGGGGTTGTACGCGTCTTCGAAATGAAGACGGCTGTGAAATCGCTGGAAGGCGTGAGAGACCCAACGGGGATCGGCGCTGTCGCACAAAAAAACCCAAGCAACGTTATGCTTCAATTGATAAACGCCGCGACCACTTTCGGCCAAGAAACTCTGGATCGCTCGGAAATTCTTTTCAACGGCATTGAGCCAACGTCACTAGCCGGAAATTCGAATTTTGCAACCTTAAGCAAAGCGGAGTTGATTGGTCTCAGTAAAGATTTGAAAACCGCTTCGTCGAGGGCCTCTGCGGCGCTTCTTCAATATTTCGAACTTCTAAAGCAAGAGCGAATTAAGTTCCAAGAATTTGCTATCAACTACAAGCTCGGAGATGAGATGACTCGCGACCTCCTGAGTGGAGTCGATCGCAGGCATAAAACGACCGGGGACTTTACAAAACGAATGATACAAGCGCGTATCGACCTTTATCAATCGATAGATGGCTATCTCTCCATCCTAATTGCTCAATCCGGCAGATACTCCGTTTTGCAGAATGGCCAGGTCCAGTTTTCTGACCCTTCTGCCCTTGCGCGATACAATACTGCGCAAAAGCAAGTAGAAAAGAACGTCGCGCGCATAACCGAGCTTGAGAAAGAGGGTGTTGCCATAAACGAAAGCCTTCACGACCGCCGCGAAAAAATTCTGTCTGGTGAAACCAGCCGCTGATGCACCGCGCGCCTGATTCAACAAGATGACCAACATTCGGTAGGAATCATGGTGGTAATTCAGAAGCAGTTAGAGCGAAGCGTTTGGACTAATGCCGCTCTCAATTTCATTCCAGATATCGCCATTGGAGTCATCGCTGCACAAATCACCGATAGCGGCTGGGTTGGGTTTTTTGTAACCCTCATTGGATTGCAGGCTTTGTATTTTTTGCTTTGGGTAAAGACGTCATGCTGGATGTGGATTCATTTCTGGTTCACGCGGAAGAAGCTAACGGAACATCTTGAAAACTATCTGTTCCAGAATCGATATCCCCGTCCGCAGCAATTTCTCAATGACACCACCGATTACTTCAATCAAATTGCGGAGGCTGAACAACTGCCGTGTGCCCTTCGCATAAAGGCTGCCGTTGAACTCGGGGTTATGCAGGGAATGAAGACGGCAGGACGTTATCAACGATTGATGCAGCTTAACATCGCCTATGATTCGGCTTTGCAGCTTTACGCGCGGCGCTTCGGTCCCCCACCGCCACCAGAATGATTCACGTCATTCGCAGCTAGTATGCACGCCCGGTGCATGCTCGGAAATCAGGGTTGGTAGTTGTTGAAACCCGTTTCGCAGCGCAGCTTCTCGGATAATACGGCCCATCATCTTTAATCGGCGCTACTTTTCTTACAAATTCTCCAGCTTGATTGTGTTCATGCCAAAAACAAAAGCCGGGTGCTTGAAACAGCAGGACCGAACCCATGCCTTGATTCTTTGCTGTGGCGTTTACTACCGCGGGAGCAAAAATGCGACGCGCGTAAGACTGATTTGCTATTATTGCTATCGGTCGTCGAAAATTCGGTCACGTAAACGTAGCGTGCCGTGCGATGCACGAGCACGGGTTCCGGAATGACGAATTTTTCTATAGGAACCGTGGCCCGATATTTTAAACCTAAAACAGATTCACGAACCTCGCGTAGCCGCCCCCTCATCACGTTAGGAATTAAATCCAGTACCTTGGAATCTTCCTAGGCGATCGGCACCCCGGGCCGGGGCAACGATCCCGCCCGAAACAGAATTTAAACCTATTTCCACTGACCAACTGGCCGCACCAACCTTGACGATAAATCCAAGGGGGTGTCCCGAACTCCGGGACTTATCATCAAGGTTGTAGAAACCCTTATAGAATGGGGGTCTGTCCAACCTTGGTGATATCATCAAGGTTGGGGATTATCATCAAGGTTGGGGGCTTATCGTCAAGGTTGGTGGGGTGTCCAACCTTGACGATATCACCAAGGTTGTAGAAACCCTTATAAAATGGGGGTTTGTCCAACCTTGACGATAAATCCCCTTGCTCGGCAAGGTTGGGGCCTAGCCAAACTCGGAATCGTCACCCGGCATCGAATAATAAAATTCGGTTTGGAAGCCCGTGCGGGCGGACACCACCCCGAGTCGGGCCTTGGCCTTCCGGAATGCATACTCGGAAATACAGGCGGCATCGGCGGCGGCCTTCACGTCCTTCACCGGTTTAGGCCCATCGGCTAGCAGGCGTTCCAACCAGTCCGCAGCAGCATCCACCGCACCCGTTGCCGGGCGGCCCTTGGGGGTGGCTAGGGCCTCATCGGCGGACACGTCCACAGCCTCGCCCCACACGATCCGGGGGGCATTTATGCCGCCGCCAATGTCCACCCCTTCGATGCTATACGCCAGTCCGCCGGGATCGCGGCCGATGTTATTTTTGCCTTTCACCATCACCTTTTGATCTTCCATGGTTGCGGTGAGCCACACGGTGCGCGCGGCGGCCGTGAAGGCCAATGAGTCGGTGACGCGATAGAGCGCATTGCCGTTGCCGCCGCTCTTATTGAAATGCGTGATGGCGATCACCGCGACTCCGTGCTCTGCGGCCCATTCGGTGAGCGGGGTCAGCATCGCCCGCATTTCGGTGTTTTTGTGCGAGTCGCCTTTACTGCCGCCGCCGACATATGCGCTAATCGGATCAATGATCACCAACCGCACGTCACGGCCCGCCGCGCGCTCATCGGCGATCGTGCGCCCCAACTTTTTCAGATCATCCGCAAGGTTGAACACGCGCGACTTGCCTTCCACCTTGACCATGCTGGATAGGATCGAGACTTGATCCATATCGGCACCGGCGGCCTTGAGCCGGGGCACGATGGTGTCGGCTGCATCATCTTCGGATGACAGATAGAGAGTCGATCCTTGTTCGGCGCGGCCTTCGTTGTTCGGCCATTTGTCACCGTTGGAAACGATAGACGCAACGCTGATAGTGATTTGGCTTTTTCCAGCGTCGGGGAATCCCGCGATGATGGTCAGCTTTCCAAGTGCAATTCGATTCTGCCATAGCCACTTGATCGGTTCCGGTTCAATCTCAGATGCAAGCGTGACGGTTAGCCCCGGCTTGATCTTGTCCGGCTTCGCGTCGGCTTCCGGTTCATCGTCAGAATCCTTGAAGTCTTCGCGATCGTCCGCAAAATCTTCGGCGGCCGTGTTGCGCGGGAATAGCTTGGCAAGGATCGCGAGCGGCACACCGTGCAGCTTGCCGAAGTGATACAGGGTGCCGACACCAACACCGGACTCGCGGTCCGAGTCGAAGCCTAGCCACTTGTCTGCGGCAATCTCTTGCGAGTCATCATCGTTATAGCGGGGATCAGTGGCACACCATGCAAGCCACTCATCAACACCAAGGCCGCCGGTGGCTTTGTGCGCGGCCATTCCGACTTTAAGCCAATCGGCATATTGAGACTCACCACCGCCGAAACCATGGGCCGGAAGGTGCGCGAAGAATTCCGCCAGTTGCTCGCATGTGATGGTGTGCCCGTCATCTTCGTGCGCCGTGCGCTCGCGCTCGGGCAACGGCGGCAACCAATCGAAGTCTGAAAAATCAAGGCGGCCGAATTCAACTTCCGCCGGGTCCGCGTGTTCTATGATCCGCGATCGGAACGGTTTGCGCTTTTGGTGTAGGAAGCCGGGCAACCGCAACACGCGAGTCACGTCCGCCACGCTGCGGTCACCACCATAGAAGGCGGCAAGGCGCAACATCATGCCCCGGTGCGCGTCAAAGTCGGTGGTTTCGTTGATCGCCCAAAGGCATTGGAATTTGCCCGGGCTTGACTCAAGGATCAGGTGCGGCGGGATTCGCCATTCGGTTGGAAGTGGTGCGCCGTCCAAGTCGATGGCCAGCGCCCGGGCCGCGATCATGTTGGCACGCTTGCGGCCTTCACCATCCGTCCGGTTGACGCTGTAATAGATCGCCCACCCTTCGCCATTGCGCTTCCGCAGGCGGGGAAACAGCACGGACGGCTTACCCCGAAAATTGAAGCGCATGGGGGCGCGCTCATCGGGCGGTGTGGCACGCCACGCGGCCACGCGGGCCTTCGAGTCCGGGCGCTCATCAACGCAGCGGAAATCCATCACGGGGTCGCGCTCGCCCGTCAAAATTTGACACAGGGTCGCGACTTGATCCGCCGGGCTTCCCGGCATATATTGACGGCTGCTCACAAAATCACCTCACACGTTACAGAAGGCCCCGGCGTTCCAGCGCGCGGGGCCTTCATCCATTTCACCACCGGGGACTGACTCCAGCTTCGCGCAATTGCGCGGCCAGCTTTTCCGGGTGATACCGGCGGCGGATTAAGTCCAACTCGGATTCGGTGAGTGCCACAACGGTGGTCCGTAGCCGGTGCAAGGCCTTGTCCCGCAACTGTGTGCAGACGCTAACCTCATCGGCCATCGCGTTCGCTAATGACGCATTCCAGTTGCCAACGTCGCAAAGCAAATCCAGCATCCGAATTGTGCGCGTGCTCATGTCAGGCTCCTGCATGGGGGTTGGTGTTGGTCATCTTCCGGTGTTGGTCGCGCGCCAAGCGTCTAAGGATTCTTGCGCGTTCGCTGTTCATCTTTCGCAATGTCAGCGGCCAATTGATTAGGCCGGTTATGCCGTGCACCTTGAACGCGGCCATGAAGGCCCTGTGAATCTCTGGAATGCTCGCGGACGTTTCCACCGCCGCCCGCAACGGCCAAACCCCGATTCCATCCTTTGACTCTCCAAGGCCCTTGATCGGCGCGGCGAAGTCGCCTCGCAAATCCCACAGGCCGAAGTCATCAAAGGCAAAGGACTTTGTCGGGGTTTGAGTCTTCACGGCGACACTGCCTCAAGCTTGCGCGCTGCACGTTGCTCGCGATTGAATCGCGTCTGATATTTGCGCCACGCTGTGATCGCGGCCCGCAGCGTTAGACGCGCGCGGCCATCGAAATCCCGCCCGCAGATGAGCCACAGGTCTTCCTCGCTGCGCGCCAAGCGGCTGGCATCGGGCGGGATTGCCGCTTGCAGTCGCGTCACGATTTCCGGATCAAGCCCGGGGATGGTTTCTTGCGCAGCGAACCACGCTGTGAATCCGAGTGGACTAGTCATCTCATAACCTCCTATGGAATGGTTTGCGTTGTGGCTGCACCGGCTTTGAGGCGCACACCGGAGTCATCGTCATCATCATCATCATCATTATCATCATCGGGTGCGAGCGGGGGCGGTGACCAATCGCGATTGAATGGTCCCATGCGAGCCACGATTTCCCGAATGCCAAAATCATCACCGGCCTCATATAGAATAAGGTCCAGAGTCAGAGCACCGTGCGGGCATGGCTTGAGCCAGTCACCAACCGTCGCGGCGGTCAGCCCTTCGAAAAGATAGCGATTGACCTCACGCGGTGCTTCCCAACCAAGGCTTTCAAACGTCACACCGATTTCTTGCTTTAACAACGGTATCGGCTTCGTGCCCCAAATACGTCGATAAACGCTGTTCACTATTTTATACGGGTTGAGAGCGAACAGATTGAAGTCCTTAAAGCGTTCGGTTTTTGCGTACAGATCGGCGCACAATTCTTTCGCCCAATCATCTAAATCGACACCCCGAATCTTTAGGTCCATTTCAAAACCAAGGGCATCATCCGCTGGCGGCTTGCGCGAATACAGCGACGGCAAAAGCAGTCGTAGAAAGTCGCCTATGGCTACACTTTGAACATCGGGATGAACGCCCTTAGCACCGGGGCCGCCCCACTTTGCAACCGCGTCTTTTTGCGAAAAAGGACAGTCCGCACCGACTGAGAAACGCAGCACAGCGTCCGCAACTTTCCTTCCATAAAGTCCGCAGGCCAACGCGTGCAAAAGGATAAGGGCATCTTGCGGATCTTCGGCCCACACCTTCGCCAGTTCCTTGCGCCTTTCCTGCCGGGCAACGCTTTCGGGATCGGCGGCTGGAATCTGTCCAGCCACTTTGGCGATCCGGGTGCTTAACTCCGATATGGCTTGGTTGACGGTCATGCGATTGTGCTTTGCAGCCATGGCCGCGTTCGCAATCTTATGGCTTATGGATATGGGCATTTTCGTTACTCCGTGTGACGTTGTTTGAATGCGAAGGCGACTAGCTCACGTGCGATGTATCGCGGGCCGGTGTTTGAATGAATGGGTGCGCTTATCGCGCCACTGCAAACGAGTCCGGATAATTCAGCTTCCGAATCGACTTCGGCCAACTCAACTGCGGTCGCGGCGTTGACGGTGCGCACGCCACCAACATCGCGATAAAATCGGCGACGGTGATTCATGCTGGCCATGGTGGACTCCCATTCGCTGTGGTGTCCGCCGCACGGTCACATGCCGCGCGGCGGATCGTTTGCGTGGTCATGATTTCGCGTTGAACTTCGCGTAAACCGCATCAGGGTCGATATCGGACATCGCCAATAGCTGCTGCTGTGATGGTTGCTTGGCGCTGCGTTTCGGCGCGGTGTGGTCAACCTCGATTCCCATTTCTTCCAAGGCTTCGATTTGCTCTTGTCGCGTGGTCATGTCGTGTCCTTTCATCGTTTCGTTTTGAGGTGCCCGCCCGGTTCATGGGACCGGGCGGGCTTTATCCGGCGTGACAACACAGGGATGAAATCACGCCGAATCCGATTCACATCGCGCGTTGCGCATCGCGTGCGCTTGTGCCGCTCGGGAATTCCTTGAACGACTCGCGCTCGGGCGCATCGAATTCCGCCGAAGGATCGCGGACGATTCCCAATAGGGCCTGCGGACTCATCGCTGCGCGAATCCAAGGTTTCTCACCGGCCGCGATAAGCTTCCGCAGGAAATAGCCTTCGGCGCGCTCGGCTTCCGCTTGTTCTTCGCGAAGTGTGGCCAGTTTCTTGGTGCGCTGTGCGCGCGTCATCACAACTTGTCCGCGCTCGCGCGCATTGCGAGTCACCGCTTCCAACTGCCGTTCAACATGCAACGCGACGAATTCGCGCACCGCAGCGGCGGCGATTCCGGGTGGTGGCAGCGGTGCGGAGTCATCCGCAATGCGGCCCCCGGATTCCTTGACGCTCAAAAGCGATCGCCATGGGTAGCTAATTTTCTGAGATTCAAAATCGAACATGGCCATGAATCTTTTTACGCCTTCGGCGGCCGGGGCCACGGCGTCGAAGACCGCATCAATGCCCACCTCATTCTTTTCAAAAGCTTCGCGCGCGGCGGCCAGTCCGGCGGCCGGATCGTTTTCATGTTTCTGGAAGGCCTTCGCCAATGGTGCCGGGTCTTCGATCATCGGCCCTTCATTTGCGGTCTTGATTGCATGGGCAATGACACGCGATCCTTGGAATGTGGCGTGTCGGCCGGGTTTGTTCTTCGCGTGAAACGCCGCGAGTCGTTCCTTTGCGCGTGCCTCAGCATCTTCAAGCCTTGCCAGTCTGGCCTCGTATTCGGGCGCACCCCGGAATTTCGCTTCCAGATTCTGCTGGCTGCGCCGTTCAATCGCCACGGCCTGCGAAGCCTCGGCAACCTCTGCGGCGAGTCGCTTGCTTTGCGTATAGCGCGCCTCGTCTGCGGCGTTTTTCGCTTCGTGCTCGGCGACGAAATAATCAATCACGGCCTTTGCGTCGGGCGTCAGGTTTCCCGCGATCGCGTCAACGTCGCGCATGTTGAAAACAAACGGCGCATTTGCTTTGCCTTCGCGTCGCGGGCTTCGCTTGGTGGTCATGTTGTGTTTTCCTTTTGGTGTTTCGAATTCTGAGACTCTAGGTGATGGTGAAACGCGATCCCGCTAGACAACGAAATTGAAAATCAATTTCGTGGTGTAGCGGCCTTTGATTTTTCGTGGTTTTTCAGCGCATATTCCAGCGCACGGCAGCTTTCGCCGCTCGCATCGGCAACGTGACGGATTGCCCACGCCTTCCCCGCATCGGGATAACAGGCGCGAAGCTCGCAAATCTTTTCCAGTAGTGGTGCCATGCGCTTGGCGTATTCCGCGCTCTGCGATCCTTTGCGGCGGCCTTTTTTCTTCGCAGGTGGCGGAACGCGCGCGGTTTCTAACAACTTCCTCACCGTCCCGGGCAATCGGCCAAGCTCGGTGGATTCCAATGCCGCCAATAGCCGCCGCAGATCACCGCCTTCGCTAGCGATGATTTTCGCAGTAACCTCCAAGGTATGGTGACGGCGCGCGCTCACGCGGCTTGCCTCCGCCACGCTGCAACCACGTGTGCTAGAAGGTAGCCCGCGCGCTCACGTGGCGATGCTGTTTCCCATTGTGATTCACCAAGCATCGCGAGCGCAACGCGGGCCGCTTCATTGTCCACCGACCGAAGCCATGCGCGATCGTGCTGGACCCCGTCGCTCGGCCCGACAACAAATAGGTTCAAACCAAGCGCGAGCCGATGACTTGCAACGTTATCGGAGTCACCGGCGCACCACAGGGCCGCCACCGGCGATCCGAGGCCGCGCCATTTACAAAACTGCGTCAACCACCTGACGGCGGGCGGGAAGTTGACGCGGGTTGCCAACGCCGCAACGGTGGCGGGATCAAACGTTGGGGCCGCCAAGGCTTCGCCGATCGTCTCTTGAATCTTCGGCGGCAACGGCGTCTTGCTTGCGTGATAGTGTTCAACCGCGCGCGATCGACGCTGAATCGCAGCGGCCGATGATTCAGCGTGACGCGCGGCCCGTGCGCGTGCGGCCCTGTCGGTGCTCATGGCCGGGCCTCACGCTGCGTTTTGCGCAAGTGTGGCTATGTATTTTTCCAGCACCGCGCCGGGCACCAAGCGACGGCGGCCAACCTTTATGGATTTGAGTTTGTGGGTGCGGATCAATTCGAACGCGAAAGCACGCCCCACGCCGATCACGGCGGCAGCGTCTTCCACGCTGAAATTGCGGGACGCCATCGGCAAAGATTCGCGGACGGCAACGGATTCCGGGCTGTGGTTTTGTTTACGCATGACACCGTGATTCCTAAAAATGCGGAATCGCTCGCGCCCTCTAAGCGGAGTCAGATTCCAGATTCTATGAAATCGCGGTGAGCATTCACCACCGCCCGCCCTCCCGCTTTGCTACCAGCGGCCCTGACAAGGGCCTCGCATCGCTTCGTGGCAACTTCCGGCATTCACCGGCGGCGGCGTACGTCTCACGTATTCACTTGGCGGCAGAGTGAGTGCCCGCGCGCTTGCGGTCCCGCTTGCCTGCATCGAAGCTTTCCGCTTCGGCCGCCGATCTTCCGCTTAGAGGCGGAAGACCATGTGTCCTACAGACCCCGGGAAAATAGGGACGGTGGTTGCGTCTGTCAATCATGTGAGGAAATCGCCCCAAGCTTGCATCAATTCGCGGCGGCGGGCGAGCGCGTCCGATCGCCGATAGGCGGCCTCGGTGGCGTCCTTGATCTTATGAGCCAAGGCGGCCTCGGCAACGTCCCGGGGGAATGCCGTACAGTCGCCCGCCCAATCCCGGAACGATGATCGCATTCCATGGGTGGTCACACCGGGCCGCAGTTGCCGGACCGCTTCAAGCAACGCCATGTCGGACAGCGGCTCATCGCGCCGGGCACCGGGGAAGGCGAAGTGATCGGGCTTGCTCTTGTCCGTCCGCAGTGATTCCAGAATGGCAATCGCGCGGTCGGTGAGCGGGACTCGGTGCTCGCGTTTCATCTTCATGCGATCGGCAGGCACGGTCCAAAGCTTCGCGGCGAAGTCGATTTCCTGCCATCGCAGGCCCCGGACTTCACCGGACCGGGCGGCGGTCAGGATGGCGAATTCAACCGCCTTGGCCGATACGGAATCGCGGGCGCGCAACTCACGCATGAATGCGGGCATATCGGCATAAGGCAGCGCGGCGTGGTGTTTCTGTGCCTTGCGCTGCGATCCATAGAACGGTTGCAGGTTGTCGCGCCATGCGGCCGGGTTATCACCCTCACGAAGCCCGGCGGCCTTGGCGGCAGATAGAACGCGTTCGATCCGGCCCCGGACCCGGCGGGCGGTTTCGTGTCGCGATTCCCATATCGGATCAAGGCAGGCCTTAACGTCTTCGGTGGTGATGGTGTGCAGGGCCTTCGTCCAGATCGGCTTCGCATAGGTTTCCAAGGTGGAACGCCATTGTGCCCGGTGCTTCGCGTTCCGGAAGCCCGCCGTGGCCCCGGCTAGGAATTCGCCGCAATAGCCGCCGAAGGTCTTCGCGCCGGTCACGATCGACCGCTTTGCCTGCCGATCCGCGAGCGGGTCCGCGCCGTCTTCCAGCATGGCCCGGGCATTGGCGGCCTTCTGCCGGGCGTCTGCTAGGCTCACCAAGGCGACGGGGCCTAGCCCCATGTCGCGGGGCTTGCCGGTGGTCCGGTCCCGGTATCTGAAAATCCAGCTTTTGCCGCCGTTGATGATGGACAGATAAAGCCCGCCGCCGTCGCTATATCGGCCGGGGGTGTTGGTGGAAGCCACGCCGCGCGCGGTCAGTTTGAAAAATGCTCGCATGTCCGTCTAGCCACCTTCTGACCATACACGTGCGCCTTGATACACACAGACGGAAGCGGACGGAAGCGGCGTTGGTCGGACAGGTTAACGGCGCGGAAAGGCCCGGAAATGCTGGGCAAGTGGCCGATCGGATGGACGGTCACAGGACTAGACGGACGGGGATGGACGCTAATGGATGCGGGGCCGCAGCGGACTCCCTCTCCGCCAAAGTCGCGCTACACCGCTTCAACCGTCAGATTTGGACCGTCGCTGCGCGCAACGCGCACTTTTGCGCCGGCGGGGCAATCCGGACCGCTGACGCGCCACACCGTATCGTCGATGCGGATCGCGCCGACCCCGTTGACGATCGCCGTCTCCAGCGTGAACACCCGGCCGACAAAGCCCTCGGCGCGGCGATTGAGAAACGGGTTGTCATGAGCCTTCTCCGCCTTGCGGGCGCAATGCCACCACACAGGCACCAGCGCGATCGATAGCACGGCAAACAGGATCAACTGCATTTGCCAGGGCAGCGGCATCGCACTCGCCAGCGCCCCGACCACGATCGCGGTCAGTCCGAGCCACAGCATGAACATGCCGGGCACGATTACCTCCAGCAGCAGCAACAGCGCCGCCAGGATGAACCAGTTCCAGGCGCCGAGCGAAACGATCCAGGCCAACATGGCAAGATCCGGTCAGGCGGCGGCTATGGGCGTGGGGTGGTGAATGCTCCGGGAACGGCCGGGCCCGTGGGGCCGGACTGGCCTGCCGGGGCGAGCGGGCGCCGCGGCGAGGGTGAACCGCCCGCGCCATCGCCGCCGAAGGTCGCCTTGGCGATCTCGCCGATGCCGGCGAGCGATCCGAGCACGCCCATGGTCTCGACCGGCAGCAGCAGCACATTCTGGTTGTCGGAATCGGCGAACCGTCCGAACGCCGTCAGATATTTTTCGGCGATGAAATAGTTGATGGCGGCGACGTCGCCGCGCGCGATCGCTTCGCTCATCACTTCGGTCGCTTTCGCTTCCGCCTGCGCAGTGCGTTCGCGCGCCTCGGCATCGCGGAAGGCGGCTTCCTTGCGGCCCTCGGCTTCCAGAATCTGAGCCTGCTTGGCACCCTCGGCGCGCAGGATTTCTGAGGCACGCTTGCCTTCGGCCTGCAGGATGTCCGCACGCTTCTCGCGCTCGGCCTTCATCTGCCGTCCCATCGCCTGCACCAGATCGGCGGGCGGGGCGATGTCTTTGATCTCGATACGGTTGACCTTGACGCCCCGTGGCGAGACAGCGGCGTCGACCACGCGCAGCAGCCGCTCGTTGATCTCGTCGCGGTTCGACAGCATCTGGTCGAGGTCCATGCCGCCCATGACCGAACGGATGTTTGTCATGGTCAGCGAGACAATGCTCTGATGCAGGTCGGCGATCTCTTAACTTGCCTTGGCCGCATCGAACACCTGGAAGAAAGCGAGCCCGTCGACCGTGACAGTGGCGTTGTCCTTGGAGATGACATCCTGCTGCGGGATGTCGATCACCTGTTCCATCATGTTCATCTTGGTGCCGATGCGATCGATGAACGGAATGATGAAAGTCAGCCCCGGCTGCAGGGTCCGGGTGTATTGCCGAACCGCTCGACGGTCCAATTGTAGCCCTGGGACACGGTCTTGACGCCCGCGATCAAAGTAATGATGGCGAGCGTGACCAGCACGATCGCGAAAACATCGAAACCGAACAACATGGGAAGCCATCGGGATGGTCAGACAGTGTGTAGAAAGCCGAAATTGGCCGCAAGTGCTGAACGTGCCCGCCGCGGCGGCGCTTTCGATCGCACTGATCCTGGCTGAAGCCGTCTCATGACGAACGGCATTACGGCAGCCGCGCTTCACGCGGCGCGGACCGGCTCTCCAGAGTCCATCGACTAAGCGCCAAGCTTCGCTCGTTGCCCGATCAGAAAACGGCGAGACGCGCCATCCTCGGCCAAGCCGATCGCCTTGGTGTACGATTCTATCGCTCCGCCCCGATCACCGGCGAGAGTCAGAAGATGAGCGCGTGCAACCCAGTACGGTTGATGCGACAAGGCGCGTTCGGTTGCAATGGCATCGAGATGAAAGAGCGCGGACTTGGCTCCGGCAACCTCCGCGACCGCAACTGCATGGCCGATTTGCGCGCCGATGGTCGGGGAGACCGAAAGAAGTCCGCGGTAGAGATGCTCGATGGCGGTCCAATCGGTTTCGCCGGTCAGCCTGCGTGATACATGAACGGCCTGGATGGCCGCCTCGTAGCCAAAGCGGCCCATAGCCCCCAGTCCGCCGGCAACGCGGAGTGCGCGCTCCGCCTCAGCAATCAATGTATGATCCCAGAGGCCGGTGTCCTGATCGGAGAGCGGAACGAAGTCTGCGGTGGCGGGATCGCGTCGCGCCTTGCGCCTTGCTTCGGCGAACAGGACCAGCGCCAGAAGGGCGTGGGCCTCGGCATTGTCGGGGGCAAGCTTTACCAGGAGGCGGAGGAGCCAGAATGCCTCTTCGAACAGATCAAGACTGCGCTTGGCGTCAATGAAGGCGAGATCCCAGCCGAGCGAATAGGCCGCATAGATCGCAGCGAGTACGGCGTCGATCCGGTCAGGCAAGGTCGACCGGTCAGGAAGCTCGAATCGCAGGCCGGCCTCGGCAATCCGGGCTTTCGCACGAGACAGACGCTGACCCATGGTCGCCGGCGCAACAAGAAAGGCCGATGCGATGCGACGGGCGTCGATTCCGAGTACGACCTGCAGCATGAGCGCCGTATGCATGTTTGCATCGATCGCCGGATGTGCGCAAACAAGCATGAGCCGCAAGCGATCGTCGGGTATTTCGAAATCCGCTGCCTCGATGCGTTCGTCTTCGAGGAAGAGCCATCGCTCGGCGCCGCCCGCAGCGGTGACGGCGCGCCGCCATCGATCGGCATCAATCCGCCGCGCCACCGCGATCAGCCAAGCGTCAGGGTTGGCGGGAAGACCGGATCGTCGCCATTCCGTGATGGCCCGCAGCAAAGCCTCTCCCAGTGCGTCTTCCGCTGCGGCGATATCCCGCGAGCGAACGGCCAGCATGGCGACGAGCTTCCCGTAACTCAGACGGGCGATCCGCTCAGCCGTCAAGCTGGCCGCGTCGTCGATCATGAATCAGCCTTGCATGATGGGCCGGACTTCGACCGCGCCGGTCGAGGCAGCGGGATTGCGCGCGGCCCATTCGAGCGCCGCATCGAGGTCGGGTACCTCGATGATGTAGAAGCCGCCCAGCTGCTCCTTGGTCTCTGCATAGGGACCATCATGCAGATCGCGACGGCCATCCGCCAGACGGACCGTGGTGGCGGTATGCGACGGCTTGAGCGCGGCACCACCCACCATCACCCCCGCGTCGATGAGAGCTTTCGTGTAGGCGCCCCAAGCGGGCCCGTCCGGATCGTTCTCCGGCCGGCGATCGGCGAAATTGTGCGGCCTCACGTAATTGAGGATCGCGAATTGCATGATTGCCCCCTTCACTGCTTAACGACGGGCTGAAGAAGCGCGGTCGGGCGCCGATCGGCCGTGCACATGTTGTTGTCGCGCGGGCGAACGCCGAAGTGAAGTCCGGTCGCGCTGATGGCCAGGAGGTCATGGTCCTCACGGCATTCGGAAACCGGCTTCCAGCCGGCGCACCCGGTCTTCGAGATGTCGACCTCACGATTGAGCTGAAGGCCGCAATTGGCAAAACCGAAGGCTTTCACGATGCCTGCGTCGGCGGTCAAAAGCGTGACGTATTTCACGTCTTCGAAGAAGACGGCTTCGAAAGCGCCTGGAACGGCAGTGGACGGAGACCCGATTTTGTAGGGCCCCTCGGTCCGGAACTGGAAGGTCCGGCTCTGCATGTTCGCGTCGAGTGCATGGGTGAAGACCAGCCCCCATGTCCCTCCATCGAACGAAAAGCGGCGGGTCCCGTAGCCGCCATACCATTGTTCAGGTGCTGAACTTGCATAGACACCCGACAGGCGTTCCAACTGATCGCGTCCGCCGAAGTGTTCCTGCGACGTTGCAATGCCCGCCGATCCGACGAGCAAAGCGGTTGCGACTACGGCCTTCATGACGTTCATAGTGATGCTGCTCCTTGTGACTTACGGAAGAGCGATGTGCGTCTTCCCACCACAATGACGGTTGAGCGGCATCGATTTCGACACGGCGGTTAGCCGAGCGGCGATTTTTCCATCCCTGCGACATCGCGGTTGAACAGGCGCCGAGACCGATACTGCGTGTCCAGGGCTGCACCATCCAAGCCAGAAGCCGACGCTAAAGCTTCTTGCCGGTTGCTTCCCAGCGCTTGCTCGCCTTGGCATTGAAAACGATGTCATCGACGTCTGCGAACTTAACGCGGTCGCGGCTGCGACGGCGCGATTACGCCTTCAAGTCGGCGACAGCGATTTCGCCATCCGTGACGTACTTGTTGACCTTGCCGATCTCCAGACGTTCGCCGGACCGATGCGAGCGGACATTGCCAACGGCATCGCACCGGACCAACTCCTTCACCAGGAAGTCACGCTCCTCATTGGTGTCGTCGTCGGTTGCGTGGGTGATCTGGAAGCTCAGGCGCGTGAGAGAGAAGCCGATGTCCTTTGTCGCGGCGCCGACCCAAAGCGCCTCTTCGTCCGGCGCCGGACGATCGGTTTGAAGCCAGAAGCCCGGCGTATCGATCATCTGCTCGGCGCGCGCCGTGGGACGGCCCCAGAAGCGAACGTGGTGCCGCTTGCGCGGACTGTTGTTGATCGGCAGCTGAAAGCCGATATCCTGACCGCGTCCAAACAGGTAGAGCGTGCTGAAGGGCGCTGTCGGGTAGGTCTCGTTCAGCACGAAGGCGCGGACCATCCGGATCGAGCTTGTCAGGCCCAGCGGATCCGCCTCCGACCAGCCCATGGCGGCAAAGGCTTCGCACAGCTGACGCCGGGTGCCGATCAAACCGATGTTCACCGGGTCGCCGGGAAGTCCGTCTCCGGTGAGGGTGTAACTCGGTACGCGGCCGCGCTGAAGGATGCGCAGTGCGAGCCTGATGGCACGCGGCAGAACAACATAAGCTGCGATGCCATAGGTGACGGCAAGTGCGATCGCCCAAGGCAGGCGACGATCGGCGAAATCGAAAACAACGAACACGATCAGCCAGACCGTGACGGCGCCAACCGCGACGACAAGCAGGCGCTGCAGCAAGCGCCAAAGTATCCTCATGTCTTCCGACCCCGAGCCAGACCCTTGACCTTATCTTATGACGCAGGCGACGCGGTTGCGCGACGGTTATGGAGATCCACGCAACATCTGGTGTGAAGTTACACCTTCTTCCCGGCCTCGTCCCAGCGCTTGCTCGCCTTGGCATTGGCGACGATATCGTCGACGCCCGCGAGCTTGACGCGGTCGCGGACCAGGCCCTTGTAGAACTCGCCCTTCGATACCGGCGCGACATCGGCGATGATGGTCCAGCTGTCGCCGCCGTCGCGGCTTTCGAACACCTGGCCATCGGTATCGGCGGCGTAGAGCGCGTAGCCGCCGTCCCACGCTTCGATGGTCAGCGCGCTGAATAATGCGCGCTGGCCGTTCGGCAGCCCGCCGAGCAGGTGGTGCCAGGTTTTGCCGGCGTCGGGGCTGCGGAAGATCTTGCCGCGGGCGCGGCCGCGCTCGTACCAGTGCAGCGGCCAGCCGACACCTGCGGTCATGACCAGCAGGTCCGGCTGCTCCGGATGGATGACGACCGCATCCGGGTAATCGGCCTGCGGCGGCATCGGGATTTTAAACCAGCTCTTTCCGCCGTCTTCGCTCGCCATCATGCCGACGATGCCGTTCGCGATGATGAGTCGGTCGGGCCTTTCGGGATGCACGAGAATGCGATGGATGTCGCATTCCTGCGGGTCGGGGTCGACCGTCAGGTCCACGAAGCTCTCGCCGAAATCGGTCGAGACCAGCAGCGCCCCGATCTCGATGCCGACCAACAGACGGTCGCCGTCCAGCACTATGTCCTTGATATGGCCGACACGCGGCGGCGGCGGAAACGTCCATTTCGCCACGGTTTCGGTCTCGCGCAGCGCCGGAAGTTCTCGCCACGTCTCGCCCTTGTCCTCGCTCGCATAGAGATGCGCCGGCAGCGAGCCTGCAAACACCACGTTGCGGCCCTGCAGCTTGCCGGCGCGGGCCGACCAGAATTCGTAATGCGACAGCCCGCTATTCACCCATTTCCAGGTCACGCCGCCGTCGTCGCTGCGCGCCATGCCAACGCTGCGCGTGGCGGCAAACAGCGTGCCGTCATCAAGCGCCGTGACCGCGCTGACGAACACGCCCTGCAGCGCGCGATGCTTTACGATCCATCCCTTGTCGGCGCGCGCGAGGATGGCGACACCATCGACCGTGCCCACGGCGATGGTGTCGGACGGGCCGGCCGCACGTTGAATATTGGTGCCGCCATTCGACAGAAGGATCATGAAACGGACTCGCCCGGTTATAAGTTCGGGCGAGGTGATAGCCGAGGGATCAGCCCCGGGGAAGGCTTGCGCCGGCTTTACTGCGCATCGGTGGCTGCCCCGGTGGTTGGCGCCGCGTCGAGCTTGGATGATGGTGCACCACCGTTACTTGCAGTTACATGCCAGATCGCATTGCCCGCATCGTCGGCGACCAGAAGACTGCCTTCGCGGGTCACGGTGACGCCGACCGGTCGGCCGTAGGCCACCGACTCGCCCTCTTTCAGGAAGCCGGTCAGAACGTCGATCGGATCGCCCGCCGGACGGCCATCCCTGAACGGCACGAAGATGACCCGATAGCCGCTGAGATCGGAGCGATTCCACGAGCCATGAAGCCCGACGAACATGCCGTTGCGAAACCGCTGCGGCAGCGCATCGCCGCCATACCAGGTCAGCCCGATGGCGGATGTGTGCCCGCCCAGCGCGTAGTCCGGCGTGATCGATTGTGCGACCAGTTCCGGGCGCTGCGGCTGGACCCGCTGGTCCACGATCTTGCCCCAATAGCTGTAGGGCCAGCCATAGAATCCGCCGTCCTGCACCGACGTCAGATAATCGGGCGGCACGTCGTCGCCGATTTCGTCGCGCTCGTTCACCGAGGTCCAGAGTGCACCGGAAGACGGCTCGATCGCCATGCCGTTGGCGTTGCGCAGGCCAGACGCAAGCACACGCGATTTTCCGGATGCGAGATCGAGCTCCCAGATGGTGGCGCGATCCTTTTCGATATCCATGCCCTTCTCGCCGATATTGCTGCCGGAGCCGACCGTGATGAACAGCTTCGAATTGTCGGCGGACGGCATGATGTTGCGCGTCCAGTGATGACCGACCGGGATATCGACGAGCTTGGTGCCTTCGGCTTTGATCGACGTCTCGCCCTCCTTGTAGGGATAGCGCACCACGCTGTCGGTGTTGGCGACGTAGAATTGGTCGCCGATCAGCGCCATCCCGAATGGCTGACGCAGCCCTTCCAGAAACACGTGACGCTCGTCGGCGACGCCGTCGCCGTTGGTATCGCGCAGCAGCGAAATGCGATTGGCGTTCTCGACGATTGAGCCGGCACGCCGCATCACCCAGTTCTGAACCAGCGCGCGCGGGTTCCAGGAGGGCGAAGGTTCGCTCGCCGCTTCGGCCACCAGCACATCACCGTTGGGAAGCACGTAGATCCAGCGCGGGTGCTTGAGATCGCGGGCGAAAGCCTTCACGGACAGTCCGTCGGCTGCCTTCGGCATCGTGCCGTTCGGCCATGGTTCCGCGCGCGCCCAATTGATTGTTGGCAGGAAGCTTTCCTCCGGCTCAGGCAGCTTAGGCTCTTGACCGACAGACTGCGCCGGGAGCTCGCCCTGGGCCGACAGCGCGGCCGGCCACAACGCTCCGGTGGCTGCAACGGAAAGGGTGGCAAACATAACGACGCTGGCCTTTATCATGGGTTATCTCCATCGTCAGTGCGGCCTGTGCCTGCTCTGACGGGAGCCAACGGTGCTGTTCCGTGCAGGTTCCGCCGGGCCTGCGGGAATTCGGGTCAGGTGGCGAGGCCGAACGCCGCATGGTCGGCCGGCGCGACGATTCCCGCTATCCCAATTCGAACGTGGTGACCCCGTAGACCCTGTCCAGCCGCAGCGGCGGTATCGGCGCGGTACATGCGCGAGGTTTCGTACCGGGGCGAGCCCCAGGTCCTTTGCCAGTGCAACCCCCTCTGTATTCAGAGCCGGTACATCCAGACACCTTGCCGCCGCCCATGGCGCCGAGCAGTGCGGCCAGTACGGTTTCCGCCACAGCGCGATCGGGAGCGATCAGCGGGCCGATCTTGTGACCGGTCCGGCATGGGCGGATGACGCCCCATGCGGCGAGTTCGGCGTCGCGCTCAAGCGCACGGCCGAACACCATCGCGTCACTCGCCTCCACCTGCGCCAGCGGGACGCCAGTCAGATCGATGAGATTGCCGTGCGGATACTGCGGCGCGGAAACGGTGCCGCCGTAGCGGACATTGGTATAGGCGGGGACGAAGCCGGACTTTTCGTAGTTGCGCTGCTGCGCGACCAAGCCATCAAGTCCGATGGTACGCGTACCGGCATGTGCGATTGCGGCATTCCAGATTTGCAGACCATAGCCGCGGCCCCGCAAGTCATGTCGCACGATATAGGAGCCAAGAAAGGAAAAGCGCGAATCGTAATGACGCAGGAGATGGTCGCCGCCGGCGCGCCGTCGATTTCTCCGATCAGAAAGCCGTTTGCGTCCACCGTCGCGAAACAAGCGGCATCGTTGAGACCAGGATTCCAGCTTTCGGCGCGGCCCAGTCGACGGCGATCGAGATCTCATCGGCACGCATCGGCCGGACGCGCAATGCGCTCATGCGAGGCCTGTCGCCGTTGTTCAGTTGACGCGATCTTATCAAGGATGCGTTCGGACGGGACTGCACGTCCAACGCGTATTGGTGCAAGGCAGCGGAGTTTCGTCAGACGAAATCACAGACTTTCGTGTGGATGACACCATGCCAGATGGAACGGGTGGTTGAGTACCGCCGCGCGATGGGATCATGTTCCTCGCAGCACTCGCTGTGTTGGCCCTCCCGAACAGGACGTTGGTGGGCCCTTCTGCCTGTTGTTTCTGAAATCAGGTCCAAAGTTGTGTGGAAATGAAATATCGAAGCGTCGACCACGGCCCCGGGGTGTCACTGGCCGCAATTGCCATCCTCATTGTTCTCTCGGCCGCTGCGTTGAAATATCTCGGCAGCTAGCCGACGGCGCAGATCCATTAAGCATCCGGACCGCTGCATCGGCCCATCCGGCGGCCCCATGTGTCCGCCGGATCGACAACGCAGTTGATTTAAGTCAACTGATCCGTGCCGGCGCAAAATATGAATCTTTTGTGACACGTGGAGCGTCGCAATGGCGGAGTCTGTCGGGGTTCGAACACCGATGTCGCGTGGCCGCGGCAATGGCAAGGCCAAGCGCGCGGTACGCCGCGTCGCACAGGGCGACATTGTCGCGAAGCTCAATCCGGGCGACATCAAGAACGAGGTCGTCACCCGCAAGGTCGTGCGTCAGCGGATCGTGCAGGCCGCGACACTGAAGGAATTGCTCGACCAGCACGGCAAGACCGTGCCGGCGTCAGGTCTGATCGCCCAATTGCGGACCCTGATGGACGGCGCATCGCCGGATGAGCGCCGTGCGTTGCGCAAGCTGTTGACCAGCGTGCCCGACGCCGGCGGTGGCACCGTCAGGATCGATCCCGACACCGAGCTGTCCGCAGGCTGGCGCACCGGCGCCTATCCGTACAAGAATCTGATGTCGCGGAAGTCGTATGAGCGACATAAATACGATCTTCAGGTCGAACTTCTGAAGCTGCAGGCGTGGGTGAAAGCGACCGGGGCCCGCGTCGTCATTCTGTTCGAGGGGCGCGATGCGGCTGGCAAGGGCGGCGCCATCAAGCGTTTCATGGAGCATCTCAATCCGCGCGGTGCGCGCGTCGTGGCGCTCGAAAAGCCGAGCGAGATCGAACGCGGGCAATGGTTCTTTCAGCGCTATGTGCAGCACTTGCCGACGCGCGGCGAAATCGTGCTGTTCGACCGCTCCTGGTACAATCGCGCCGGTGTCGAGCGCGTCATGGGTTTCTGTACGCTGGCCGAATATGACGAATTTCTCAGACAGACGCCGGAATTCGAGCGCCAGCTCGTGCGCAGCGGCGTTCACCTCTTCAAGATGTGGTTCTCGGTCGGGCGCGAGGAGCAGCGGCGCCGGTTCAAGGAGCGCAATCTGCATCCGCTCAAGCAGTGGAAGCTGAGCCCGATCGATCTGGAATCGCTCGATCGCTGGGACGATTATACGCGCGCCAAGGAAGCGATGTTCCTGCACAGCGACACCTCGGACGCGCCCTGGACGGTGATCAAGAGCGATTGCAAGAAGCGCGCGCGCCTGAACGCCATGCGTTTCGTCCTGGGCCGCATGCCCTATGACAACCGCGATCTGACGCGGATCGGGACCGCGGATCCGCTAATTGTCGGACGGCCGGCGCTGGTGTCGAGCGCCGGCGAAGACACGCTCGCGGATACCCACCACGGTTAGTCATCGGCCGCTACCGAGCTAGACGAGGCCCTTGCGGCGCAGCGTGGCTGCCGCCGCCGTTACATGCGCTCGGCTCGTTGGCGAAACACCAGCGAACGCGTCGCAGCACCGTCGTCGCGGTGTGGCGCTACTTTCCCGCCGCGGCCAGCAGATTATTGCGCAGTTTGATCAAGTCGCGCTGCAGGCGAACGAATGCGTCGGGATCGAGCCCGGTCGCGTCGAGCACTGCTTCCCGGCCACAGAATGCCTTCTCGAAAATCGCTTTGCCCTGTGTGGTGAGGTTGACGCGGACTTGGCGCTCGTCCTCGCTATCGCGTCTGCGCGTGACATAACCCGCCGCTTCAAGCCGCTTCAGCAATGGCGTCAGTGTGCTTGACTCAAGAAAGAGTTTTTCACCGAGCTGGCCGACGGTCTGATCGCTCTCTTCGCTCAGCGCAATCAGCGTCGCGTATTGCGGGTACGTGAGCCCGGTTTCGTCGAAGAGCGGCTTGTAAACCTTGTTAAAGGCGAGATTGGTCGAATAGACCGCGAAGCACAGAAAATCCGGCAGCGATGCGGCCAGTTCGGTGACGGAAGATTTTTCTCGTTTTTTCAATGCTTTGGTCTTTCCGGCGGTCTTGGAACGCACCTGTCATAAATAAGTCGTGAGCAAACTAATCGCAAGCGATTGACATCGAATGCAACGCCGTCTATTTAAATCGCACGATAATAAATCGTGCTCGATATAAACGAGGGTGTCATGATCGATCGGTTTCGTCATTTGATATGCGCATTCGCCGCTGCCGGGACGCTGGCTATCGGCGCGCAGGCGCAAGCCCAAAACAATCAATCCGTGCGCAACGTGGTGCTCGTGCACGGAGCCTTTGTTGACGGTTCCGGATGGCGCGGAGTCTATGACGGCCTCACCGCCCGAGGCTATCGCGTCACCGTCATCCAGAACCCCCTGACCTCGCTGGAGGACGATGTCGCCGCCACCACCCGCGCACTCGCAAGCCGGAGCGGTCCAACGCTCCTCGTCGGGCACAGCTGGGGCGGGACGGTCATCACCGAGGCGGGCGTTCATGCCAACGTCGCGGGCCTGGTTTATCTTTCCGCGCTCGCACCCGACGCTGGCGAAACCACAGCCCGCCAGTATGAGGGATATCCTGCAGCCACCGAATTCGTCATCGATACAGGCTCTGACGGCTTCGGCTTCGTGCGGCCCGACCGGTTCCAGTCAGGGTTCGCGGCCGATCTGAACGACGCCGACGCCGCCTTCCTGCGCGATTCGCAACTGCCGATCCGTATGTCGGCCTTCGAAGCCAGGCTCAAAAATGCCGCCTGGCGGTCCAAGCCAAGCTGGGCAATCATCGCGCGCGAGGACCGCGCATTCGGCGAAGGTATGCTGCTCGGCATGGCGCGCCGTATCGGCGCCACGATTGTCGAGATCCCTGGTAGCCACGCGGCCTTCATCACGCAGCCGGCGGCCGTTGTCGACGTCATCGACCGAGCCGCTCGTCACCTCTCGCAACCGGCGGCCCGCAATAACTGACAACGACGATCGCAACCTCGCAGACAGGAGAGACCATTATGGCTTACGTGACCACCAACGACGGGGTCGATATCTTCTACAAGGATTGGGGACCGAAGAACGCACAAGCGATCATGTTCCATCATGGCTGGCCGCTGAGCGCGGACGACTGGGACGCGCAGCTCCTGTTCTTCGTCAATAAGGGCTATCGAGTCATCGCCCATGATCGCCGCGGCCACGGCCGCTCGACCCAGGTCGCCGATGGCCACGACATGGATCATTATGCGGCGGATGCCGAGGCCGTGGTGGAGGCGCTCGATCTGAAGAACGTCGTCCATATCGGTCACTCAACCGGCGGCGGCGAAGTGGCGCATTATGTGGCGCGCGCGAAGCCTGGCCGCGTCTCGAAGGCCGTTCTGATCGGCGCGGTGCCGCCGATCATGCTGAAGACCGCGGCCTATCCGAACGGATTGCCGATCGAGGTATTTGACGGTTTTCGTACCTCGCTCGCCGCGGACCGGTCGAGCTTCTATCGTGCTGTTGCCGCGGGGCCGTTCTATGGCTTCAACCGCCCGGGTGCCGAAGCCTTGCCCGCTGTGGTCGATAACTGGTGGCGGCAGGGCATGATGGGTGGGGCCAAGGCTCATTACGACGGGATCAAGGCCTTCTCCGAGACCGACTTCACCGACGACCTCAAGGCCATCGACGTGCCGACATTGGTGATGCACGGCGACGACGATCAGATCGTGCCGATCGACAACAGCGCCAAGCTTGCCGTCACGCTGCTCAAGAAGGGCGAGCTCAAGGTCTACCCGGGCTTTCCGCACGGCATGGCGACGGTGAATGCAGAGACGATCAACGCCGATCTGCTCGCCTTCATTGAGGGCTAAGCCGGCAGCAGACGAAAATCCCAAGGCAATGTATCAGCCGAGACCTCCATCTCATGCACAAGATGGTCGCCTCGGCTGACTCTTGCCGGTCCCTTCCGTCTGCTTCGTCACTGCATCATTTTGCGCCGATACTGCTCGATCAGTGCCAGCCCGTGTCCCGGCACAGATGATGCGATCATGGTGCCGTTCGCATCGATACCGGGCCAACCATCGAACAGCGGCTCGAGCAGAGGAAACTCCTCAAGCCAGCGTAGTGCGGGTGCTGCGGCTGCCACATGCGAGAACAGGCCGGGCAGGAAATGCGGCGACACGGTCGCATCGAACGCCTCGGCCAGCGTTGCGATCTCGAGCACCGGTGTGAGCCCGCCGGCCATCGCAAGGTCAGGCTGGATCACGCTGGCAATTCGTTCCGAAAGGAAAGGCAGGAAATCGGCGCGCGTTTGCAGATGTTCGCCGGTGGCGATCGCAGCTCCGCCGGATGTTGCCAGCCTGCGATAGCCTTCGAGAGCGCGCGCCGGCAGCGGCTCTTCGACAAACAGGAGACCGTGCTCACGCGCCAGTGCCATCAGCCACAGCGCTTGCGGCAGATCGCATTTCTCATTGGCGTCCGCCATGATCTGCACATGAGAAGGAAGCGCCTTGCGCACGGCGGCCAGCACGGCCGCGTCGGACGGCATACCCTTCACGCGTGGCTTGACGGCGGTCAGACCGCGCGCCGCCTGCTCCGCCGCGATCTGCGCCGCGGCTTCCGGTGGCTGCGCGGTGTTGAAGCCGCCGCTGCCGTAGACCGGGACCGCGCGCAATGCGCCGCCCATGGCGATTCCAAGCGGCAGACCGAGTTTGCGCGCATGCAGGTCCCAGGCGGCGACGTCGATTGCGGCGAGTGCGACGAGGTTTGGCCCCGGTCCGGTCCGGTTGAAGCTTGCGTTGATCTTGCGCCAGAGCGCGGCCGGCGGCGGCAGCTCTTGTCCGTCCACGAAGCGCGCGACCTGTTCCTGCGCGGCCTTGAAGGCGACGCCGCCATGTCCGCCGATCACATAGGAGAAGCCGAGGCCGCGGGCACCGTCCGCGTCGGCGAGTTCGACCACGATGACATCGACCGCCGATACGCCCGAGCCGCCGACCGCCTGGCTCAGCTTGTAGGGGATGAGCCCGGCCTTCGCGCGAACGCTCATGTCAGTTCGACCGTCAGCGGATTGTAGGAATAGAGCCAGCGATTGCGGCTCTCGCCCTCATTGCGTTTCGAGAATTCGGCGCGGATCGCCTCCTGCGACGGCAGGTGGAACAGGCGTCGGTTCTGCGTCGAGGTCTCGACAATGCGCGCGGTGCGGTCGACACGATTGCGCTGATAGAGGTCGAGCCCCGCGGCGATATCATTCTCCTGCCTTAGCGCCCGGGCGAGCACCGCGCCGTCCTCGATCGCCATCGCCGCGCCTTGGGCGAGATAGGGCAGCGTCGCATGCGCGGCATCGCCGAGGATGGTGGCGCGTTTGGTGCTCCAATTGCGGACCGGCGGGCGATTATGCAGCGACCAGCGATAGCATTGGTCGTGGTCGGCGGCGTCGATGATGGTCTGGATTGCGGGATGCCAGCCGTCGTAATCCTTCTTCAGCATCTCCCACGGGAATTTCTGCGTCCAGGATTCCTCGGAGGCCAGCTCGGTTTCGATGATGCCGACGAAGTTGAGCAGCGCACCGCCCCGCAGGTAATAGCAGACGGCGTGACCCCCGGGCCCCATGAACACCGACATGACCTGGGGCAGGAACGGCTGCGGCAGCCGCTCGACCGGCACGGTGATCCGCCAGGCGCCGTCGCCGGTATAGGTCGCCGGAATTTCGCCGACGATCTGCCGAGCAATGGTGGATTTCAGGCCGTCCGCCCCGATCAGAATGTCGCCCTCGGCGCTGCTGCCGTCAGCGAAATGCAGCGTGACGCCGCGATCGGTCTCCGTGAAGCCGGTCGCGCGATGATTCAGGCGGATCAGGTCCGGTTTGAGCTTGCAGGCGGCCGTTGCCAGCAATTCATGCAGGTCGGCACGATGCAACTGCACGTAGGGGGCGCCGTGCTGGCGGCGGTGCTCTTCAGCGAGCGAAAACTCCTGGATCACCTCGCCGGTATCGTGCAACCGGAACACATAGGCGCCCGGCTGGACCCCGAGCCGCAGCACGTCGTTTTCAAGTCCGAGATGGCGGAGCACATGCATCGGATTGGCGCTCATCTGGATACCGGCGCCAACTTCCGCGAGCATCGGGGCCTGCTCGTAGACCTCGACATCGAAACCTGCCTTCAGCAGGCATGATGCGGCCGCGAGCCCTCCCAGACCCGCGCCCACGATCAGAACCTTCTCACCCATCATGCGCAGTCCAACCCTGTTTTCGCCGGGCGGGAACTTGGCATTTCAGCAGGCGAGGACGCAACCGCGCGGCGCGCATGGCGGTACCATGGCGTCCGCGCGGTGCGGGAACCTCGGCGTGGATCAACCCATGTAGCTCATGGCGTAAGGGAGAACCTCGTTGAAGCCGCGATAGATCATGTCGAGCGCGACATACAGGATGACTGCGAGGCCGACATAAGCGATCCAGCGATGCTTCTGCAGGAGGTTTGCGATGAAGCTGGCGGCGATGCCCATCAGCGCAATCGACAATATCAGGCCGAAAATCAGCACGTAAGGATGATCGCGGGCGGCGCCTGCAACCGCGAGCACGTTGTCGAGCGACATCGAGACGTCGGCAATGATGATCTGCCAGGTGGCCTGCGCGAAGGTCTTGCGCGGCGCCTTGGCCCCGACCGTTCCGTCCTTGTTGATGTCGGTGTCGGTCAGCGCTTCTTCCGCTTCGACCATCTCCTCGTGCGGCGTGCGCAACTCCCGCCACATCTTCCAGCAGACCCAAAGCAGCAACAGGCCGCCTGCGAGCAAAAGCCCGACGATCTGGAGCAGTTGCGTCGTCAGCAACGCGAAGATGATACGCAGCACCGTCGCGGCGGCGATGCCGATCAGGATGACTTTCGCGCGCTGCTCCTTCGGCAAGCCTGCAGCAGCGAGACCGATAACAATGGCGTTGTCGCCGGCGAGCACCAGGTCGATCATGATGACCTGGAAGAGGGCAGTGAGAACCGAAGGCGTAATGAGGTCGAACACGACCGGACTCCTCTCGTTGGTTTTTTAGGACTGGTCCGGTCGGCGGATCGCGGGATTTTCATCCCATCCTGGCGGGGCCATTCCGTGCGGAATTCCAGTCCGACATCGCGACCTGCCTGCAGATCGCCAGAGGGGCCCGGCCTGGATGAAGATAAGCGTTTACATCACGGAGGCGTGGTTGCAATCCCGAGAAATTGTGAAACCTGAGCAGACTCGCTGAAAGTCCCGGCTGCGATGCCGATCAGCACACTGGCGCCGGCAAAGTCCCAGATCGTGACGGCACCGGTATTGCGAGGCGCGCGGGTCGCCCAGCCGGTGGTCGCAGCAGCAAGGGCGATCATGAAACTCAGCGCTGCTAGTGCCGGCATCAGCAGCTCTGTCGGAAGATGCGCCGCCAGCACGACCGCCGGCATTGCCGCAACCGCAGCCGCCAGCGGAATGTCGATCGACGACAGCCGTCTCGGCCGTTGCGATGTGCCCTGTATCAGGCCGCGCTTCATATTCGCCCCATAACCGCCCGGATGCGAAATCCGTGCGCCCGGCGGTACGCTATGCGGACCGACTGAAATCCGGCATTCGTATAAGTTGATGAGTATAAATACGGTGTTCGCAAATGACGCCCATATCGGGCGAGCTCCTGACAAGAGAGCGCGGGCATAGAGGTTTAGGGCTCAATCCGGCGCAGGCGGATGGCCTGACGGACCAGAACCGCCACGCTCTCGGCCTGCATTTTTTCCATGATCTGGGCGCGATAGCTCTCGACGGTGCGGGTCGAGAGGTCGAGCCTCGCAGCGATGGCCTGACTGGTGAAGCCGCCGGCGACGAGGTCGAAAATCTCGACCTGACGCGGCGTGAGACGCGCAAAGCGCTCGGCAAGATCGTCATGCTGAGCGCGCGCGCCCTGCGCCGAGAAGACCCGCGCCAGCGCGCGATTGATCGCGGCAACAAGTCTGGCGTCATCGATTGGCTTCTCGATGAAATCATCTGCTCCGGCCTTGATGCCGGCGACCGCCATCGGAACATCGGCGTGTCCGGAGATCAGAATGACAGGAATCCCAATCGCCCGGCGGGACATTTCGCCGACCAAAGCAATTCCATCCATGCCCGGCATCCGGACATCCGCGACCACGCATCCCGGGCGGGTGGCATGCACCTTGTCGAGAAAGGCGCGCGCCGAATCGAACACCTCAACCACAAAGCCGAACACGCTCAGCATTTCGCCGATTGCGTCACGGACCGATCGCTGGTCGTCGATCACGAATATGGTGGGGGAACTCATCCCGGCTAGTCTCTCGCCAATCTGTTATTGGAGGTCGTGAGGCGGTTCAAGGGGTAGCGAAAACCGGAATTCGGTTCGTCCCGGCTCGCCGGAATGTAACCAGATCCGGCCGCCATGCGATTCGACGATAGTCAGGCAGATCGACAGGCCGAGCCCAAGGCCTTCCTGCTTGGATGTGGTCATCGGCTCGAACATGGTCTGCGCGAGATCCCGCGCAACGCCGGGGCCATTATCGGCCACCGCGATCTCGATCCGCCGCGGCTCCAATAATGTCACCGCGGACAGCCGGATCACCCCGTCTTTTTGAGCCGCTCCGGAAATCGACTCGGTAGCATTGCGAATGAGGTTCAACACCACTTGTTCGATCTGGATCCGGTCGCCACGCGCCATCGGCAGATTGACGGGAATATTCGCCGCTATCTCGATACCGCGCGCGGTTGCATCCGGCCGCGCGAGCGTCAGCGCGTCCTCTATCATGGTGGAAACATCGAAGCTGGAGGCATGCGGACGGCCGCGTTGCAGAAACTCGTGCATCCGTCGCATCACGCCGCCCGCGAGATCGATCTGGGCAATGGCATTGGCGATATTGCTGCTTGCGCGCGGCAGGTCGGGTATCGGGCTCGCGATCAGATGCTGCGCCGAACGCGCCGACGCGCGGGCGGCCGTCATTGGCTGGTTAATCTCATGCGCGAGCGCCGACGTCATGCCGCTGACGAGCGTGAAGCGCGCGGCGCGGCTGGCATCCATTTCCTTTTCGCGCAGCCGGTCTTCCGCGAGCCGGCGCAGAACATCGGCATTTTGCCGTTCGCTCACGACGGCGCCGACGACAAGTCCGGTTCCGGTCAGCACCAGCATCAGCGTCTGCATTTCGGTAAACGCCCGCGCATCATAGCCGAAATGATGCATCAGCCCGGCCAGCGCGAACTGAGTGATGGCGAGCGCGGCGCAGGCGCCGTCAAAACCATGGCGCACTGCGGCGAGTACGACCGGGACGAACAGGAGATAGAAATATCGCAGCCCGCTTCCACTCGGGCCGCCGACAATCACGAACAGCGCGATGCAACTCAGCACGGCATAGAGCGAGACCTCGATCGCAAGCGGCCGTGAATAGCCTGCCAGTGTCGCATGGCCATGCAGGAGCATGACGAGACGCAGCGTGAGCGGGGTCATGACCGCGATGCCGATCAGGTCGCCGACCAGGAGGGGCGCTGCCGCGATCAGGATATTGTCGAGTGCAATGCGCTCATCGAGCAGAAGCAGAAGCGCGACCAGCGCGGAACTGACTAATGCTGCGAAAATGCCAGCCGACAGGAGAACCATCAGGTCGCGCAGGTGGTGCAGGCCGGCGTCCAGATGCAAAGCGCGACGGATCACGATAGCGGCGCTGACATAGACCGCCGAGATAATAGCGGCGATCGCGACAATGAGCGGCCATTGCAATTCGGTCCGCACCACGAGCAGCTCGGCTGCGATCATTCCGGCGAACAGCACCAGGCCGTAAAGCGGGCCACGCAACAGCATGAACGCGAACACGACGCCAAGCCCGGGATTCCAGGCCGTGATCGGAACGCTCATGAATTCGTGGATCGAGCTCACCCATTCGAGCGCCACGAAGACCGCGATAAGCGCTAAGCCGAGAGCGGCCTGGCCGATCCATGACGGGGATTGGGGGATCGAATTCAGGCTGCCGGTCGGGGATCGCGGGGTGGTCGTCATGTCAGGCCGGCATCCTTGCCCACGCGGGCGGCATCGCGGGGCAGTCTAGCCCGGCGCCGGCGCGGCGCACAGATCGATCCGCTTGCGGGCCGCGCTTGCCATCGCAAAACCGCTTCCATATCGTACCCGCTCATGAGGCTAGCGGCTTGATTTCAATCAGGCATTCTATGCCGTACGAGCCGCGCCAACGCGGCCTTTTCGGGAGGATTTGAGACATGTCTCGAGCGGCGCTCCGCGACGACAAGGTGGCCTTTGCGGCCGATCCGGCGACCACCGGAAAGATCAAGGTCACGAAGCCGATGAACGGCGAGCAGTTCCTGGAGTCGCTGCGCGACGGCCGCGAGATCTACATCTACGGCGAGCGCGTGCAGGACGTGACAACGCATCCGGCGTTTCGCAATACCTCGCGCATGGTCGCACGCCTGTACGACGCGCTGCACGATCCGAAACACAAGGCCAAGCTGCTGGTGCCGACCGATACCGGCAATGGCGGGATGACCCAGGCCTATTTCAAGGCACCGAAGACCGTCGAGGAATCGGTCGCGGGCCGCGACGCCATCGCCGAATGGGCAAAGATCACCTATGGTTGGCTCGGCCGCGCGCCGGACTACAAGGCCGCGTTCCTCGGCACGCTTGGCGCCAATGCCGACTTCTACGATCCGTGGCAGGAGAATGCCAAGCGCTGGTACCAGTTCAGCCAGGAGCGTGTGCCGTTCGTCAATCACGCCATCATCCATCCGCCGATCGACCGCGACCGTCCGCCGAACGAGGTCGGCGATGTGTGTTGCCATGTCGAGAAGGAGACCGATGCCGGCATCATCGTGTCGGGCGCCAAGGTGGTCGCGACCGGTTCGGCGCTGACGAACTACACCTTCGTTGCCCATCACGGGCTGATCCCGGTGCAGGACAAGAACTTCGCTGCGATCTTCATGATCCCGACCAATGCGCCGGGCGTGAAACTGATCTGCCGCCCGTCGTATGAAATGACGTCGACGGCGATGGGCTCGCCGTTCGATTATCCGCTGTCGAGCCGCATCGACGAGAACGACGCCGTGTTCATTCTCGACAAGGTGCTGATCCCCTGGGAGAACGTGTTCTGTTACGGTGACGTGGAGAAGGCGAACAACTTCTTCCCGCGCACCGGCTTCCTGCCGCGCGCGCTGCTGCATGGCTGCACGCGGCTTGCCGTGAAGCTCGACTTCATCGCGGGCCTGTTGCTCAAGGCCGTGGAAGCCACCGGCAGCAAGGATTTCCGCGGCGTCCAGGCCAATGTCGGCGAGGTTCTGGTCTGGCGCAACCTGTTCTGGGGTCTGACCGAGGCGATGGCGCGCAATCCGAAACCGTGGGTCGGCGAGTATCTGTTGCCGGATATCGAGCCCGCCGGCGCCTATCAGATCGTCTCGACCATGGCTTATACCCGGGTGAAATACATCATCGAGCAGACGGTGGCATCGGGTCTGATCTACCTGAACTCGTCGGCGCGCGATTTCAAGAACCCGGACATCAGGCCCTATATCGACAAGTATATGCGCGGCTCGAATGGCTATGACGCCGAAAGCCGGGTGAAGCTGCTCAAGCTGCTATGGGACACGATCGGTACCGAATTCGGCGGACGGCACGAGCTCTACGAGATCAATTACGGCGGCTCGACCGAAGAAATCCGTCGCTATGTGCTGTTCGGCGCGATGGCGGGCGGGACGGCGAAGAACCTGCAGGGCTTCGCCGAACAATGCATGGCCGAATACGATCTCGACGGCTGGAAGGTGCCGGACCTGATCGATCCGGACGAGCTCAGCTATCATGTCATCCGCAGTGCGGGTTCGGTCTCGTCGAAGGTCGCGCACGAGCAGGAGGCGGCGCCGAAGCTGCACCCGGTGAAGACGCCCGGCGGCGATTTCGCCAGCAGCACCCAGTCCGGCGGCTTCCGCAATCCGTATGCGGTGCCGTGATCCACGCGCTGTGAGGAATGGAAATGGTCGTACCCGCGAAAGCGGGGACCCATAACCATCACTTTGCAATATAGGCCCCCGCTTTCGCGGGGGCGACTTGCGAATTACTTCTCCACGCTCCGCGCGTAGGGATTGGAGAAGCCGCCCGATACCTCGGCACGCTCGTGCGACGGAGCGGCTTCGGCCGGTGCAGGTTCCGGCTTTTTCGGCGCGAATTCGTAGGACACGGCCCGTGCAAACGGGTTGTAGAAACCGCCCATGGTCTGGCCTCTTTGACTGGCTTCGGCGTCGCTGTCGGGCGCACGCCGCATTTCGTCCCGCGTGGCCGCGATAGTGCGGGCAAACGGGTTAACAAATCCCCCAGATGCCAAGGGCCGTGCCTCGATTTGAGGCAGCGGCGCTGACGTGGCGCTGACGGGCTCAGCTTTCAGGCCGAGATAGGCGCGCGCGATGCCCGCGTCCTTCCGCATTTCGGCTGCACTGCCGGACGAATGGATGCGGCCGTTTTCCAGCACATAGACAATGTCGGCGAGCTGCAGACTTTGATGCGCGTTCTGTTCCACCAGCACGACCGCCTGGCCGCCCTGCGTGATGGTGCGCAGCGTTGCGAACAATTCCTTGATCAGCCGCGGCGACAATCCGAGTGAGGGCTCGTCAAGCAGGAGGATTTTCGGCTCCGACATCAGCGCGCGGGCGATGGCCAGCATCTGTTGCTCGCCGCCGCTCATGGTCTTGGCGAGCTGGTCGCGGCGTTCGGCCAGCCGCGGAAAGGTCGTGAGCTGCTTGTCGAGCTGGCGGGCCTCGTCGGCGCGCGCACGTTCCGGATAGGCACCGAGCTTGAGATTGTCGATCACCGTCATCTCGCCGAACAGGCGGCGACCCTCCGGCACCAGCGCGATACCCGCCGCAACGATCCGATGCGAGGGTTCGTTCTCGATCGGCCGGTCCTCGAACAGGATGCGGCTGCCCGGTTTGGCCTGTACGAGGCCGGCGATGGTTTTGAGCAGCGTGGTCTTGCCGGCGCCATTGGCGCCGAGGATGACGGTGGTGCGGGCGGCCGGCACGTCGATCGACACGCCGTGCAGCGCCTCGTGCTTGCCATACGCCACGCTGACATTCTCAAGCCGCAGCATCGTCGGCTCCCAAGTCGGCGCTTATGTCGGCTCCAAGATAGGCCTGCATAACCTGCGGGTTCGAGAGTACCGCATGGGGCGTGCCTTCGGCGATCTTTTCGCCGGCATTCATCACGACGCAGGTATCGCACAGCGCGCGGATCGCCTCCATCACATGCTCGATCATGACGATGGTGATGCCGTCTTTTCGGATCTGCCCGATCAGTTCGATGCCGACCTGCAACTCGGTCGGATTGAGACCCGCGAGCCATTCGTCGAGCAGCAACAAGTCGGGGCGGGTGGCGAGTGCGCGGGCAAGCTCCACGCGCTTCTGGTCGATATAGGTGAGCTGCGAGCCGTACAGATGCGCCTGATTGCCCAGGCCGACGCGGGCGATCAGTCGCTCGGCGTCGCGCGTCGCAATGGCCGGGCTCGTCGGTTCGGCTCCGAACATGCGGCCGAGCATCACGTTTTCCAGCGCCGTCATGCCCGGCAGCACCCGCACCAGCTGAAAGGTGCGGGCGATATGCGCGCGACACACCTCGAACGAACGACGGCCCACAAGCTCTTCCCCGCGGAAGCGGATCGAGCCGGCGTCGGGCGGAAATTCCGCGGTGATCAAATTGAGTACGGTGGTTTTGCCCGATCCGTTCGGGCCGATCAGTCCGGAAATGCTGCCGCGCGGAATGTCGAACGATATGTCGCGCACGGCGACAAGGCCGCCGAAGGCCTTGCGCAGCCCGGACACGGACAGGAGGGCTTCCCGCGCCTCTGTCATGCGGCCGCCAGTCTGGCGCGCAGGATATCGCGCAGCCGATACCATTGGCGCTCAAGCAGCGGCGCGATGCCGCCCGGGATGAAATAGACGATCACGATGAAGCACAGCCCCAGCGCGATGCTGAAATGATGCGGAAAGGTGCCGGCGAGGAATTCCGACAGCAGCACCAGCGGGATCGCGCCGACCATCGGACCCCAGTACCGACTGGCACCGCCGAGCAGCGCCGCGATCAGCACCTGAAACGACCACGAATTATTGAAGGCGATGCTGGCGTCGATATAGGGATAGCGCAGCGCCAGCGTCGCGCCGACCAGCGCCATCGCCGAGGCCGAGAGCGCGAAGCACAGCACCTTGACCCAGGTCGTGTTGATGCCGGTATGCCGCGCGACCGTTTCGTCTTCGCCGATCGCGCGTAGCGCATAACCGAGCCGCGACTGGCTGACATACCAGCTGCCGATCACCGTGATCAGCGCCACCGTGAGCAGCGTGTAGTAGATCGTGGCATTCGATACGTCGGAGAAGATGTACCGGGTTGCCGTCTTGTTTATCTTGATCTCCCACGTGTTGATGACCTGATGGACCAGCTCGGTCAGGCCAAAGGTGAAGACCACGAAATACACGCCGCGCAGCCGCAGCGTCGAAAACCCGACCACGACCGCGACCAGAAATCCGATCGCGGCGGCGGCGAGCAGCGCAAAGCCGATCGGGATATACACATGGGTGATCGCCAGCGTGTAGATGCCGATGCCAAAAAAGGCGGCCGTCGCCAGCGAAATATACCGTGTCGCGCCGGAGAAGAACGACCACGCCGTCGCCAGCGCGATGTTGGCGAACATCAGAAGAAGAAACGACACCATGTAGCTCGACGCCACCCATGGCACCATCGCAAGAATCGCTGCGACCGCGGCGAAGACGGCGAGGGTCCGGAGGTTCTTTTCGATGATTTCAGGCACGGGTGAACAATCCCGTCGGCCGCACCAGCAGGATGAGCATGAACAGTCCGAAATTGATGGCAAGCGTCAGAGACGGATCGATCAGATAGCCGCCGAGCGATTCGACAACACCGAGCAGAATGCCCGCAGCGAGCGTGCCGGTGACGCGGCCGACGCCGGCCATGATGACGACGATCAGCGCCTTTAGGGTGTACTCGACGCCCGAGGTGGCGCTGAACGAGACGAAGGTCGAGACCAGCATGCCCGCGGTGGCCGCGAGCGCGCCGCCGGCGGCGAAGACCAGCGCCGAATGCTTCTTGACGTCGATGCCGACCAGCCCCGCCGCGACCGGATCGATGGTGATGGCGCGCAAGGCCGCGCCGACCCGCGTGTAGCGCAGGATACCGTAGAGCGCGAGTGCGAGCGCAACGGCGCCCAGGAACGCCACCAGCCGGTTGAGTGCGATGGTGGCGCCGAAGATATGCACCGGCACCGACAGATAGCTGTAGCCGCGCAGATCGCCCGACCAATAGACGAGGGCGAGACCCTGAAACACAAAGAACAGTCCGAAGGTCACCAGCACGGCGTCGGCGTCGAGCGCGTCCTGATCTGGCGCGCGCTTGATCAGCGGCACCATCATGACCTGGTAGATGAGCCAGCTCACTGCGAAGGCGATCGGGATGCTGATGAACACGCTGAGAAAGGGATTGAGCTTCCACAGCATGACGGTGAAGAAGGCGACGAAGGCGCCGCCTACGAAAAACTCGCCGAAGGACAGATTGAGGATGCGGGCGATGCCGTATTGCAGGTTCAGGCCGAGCGCGATGAGACCGTACATCCCGCCGAGGAGTAGACCGTTGAGGAAGACTTCGAACAGGATCACAGAGGCACTTCCGTCACTCTCACAATCGGTTGTCATGCCCCGCGGATGCGGGGCATCCAGCAAACAAACGAGGTCCGGTGTTTACTGGATCGCCCGCTTTCGCGGGCGATGACAGTCCTTCGGGTGCTTGTCGATTACGACCAGGCCGGCTTCGGGAAGATCGGCGGCCGCGCCCCTGCTTTGTCCGCAGGGAACACCCCGACCACTTCGCCGTTCTGCCATTGGCCGACGGCCCAGGGATTGGTGTTGCGCTGGTCCTTGTAGGAAAGCTCGCCCCACAACGTCTTGAACTTGTCGCGGGCGATCACGTCGCGGATCTTCTTGCGGTCGATCTCGCCTACGGTTTCGATCGCCTGCTGGGTCACCTGAAGCCCGCCATAGACGTTGATGGCGCCGGCCTCGGACGGACGGTTGAACATCGCCTGATGCGCCTTGTTATATTCGGCCATGCCGGGCTCGTCCGGATTGAGGCCGCCATAGACGAGAATGCCGTTGACGTTGTTGCCGTATTTTCCCTTCAGGCCCGGGAATACTCCGCCGATCGCCAGATACATGATCTGCGGATTGAAGCCGACGATCTTGCATTGTTCAGGAAGCGCGAAGGTTTCCGGCGGATAGCTCATGGCGATGAAGGCATCGGGACTTGAGGCCATCGCCTCGCGGACCAGGGGCTGCAGGTCCGAAGCCGGGAACGGATAGCCTTTGTTGAAGACGACATCGACGCCGTTTTTCTTCGCAGCTTCCACGAATGCGGTACTCATTTCGAGGCCGTATTCGATGTTCGGGTGAATGACCGCGGCGCGGCCCTTGATCTTTCCGCTTTTCTTAAGATCGCCGATCATCTTCGCCAGCGGTTCGGTCGACTCGGTCGGCTGCGAGATGTTCCAGAACGCGAACGGCCATTTCGGACCGAGCGTGTAGGTCTTGTTGGTGGTCGCGGTGGTGTAGATCACCGGATATTCGTACTTGTTGGTGATCGGCGCCGATGCCAGATTCATGTGGCTGGCATAGGGGCTGAGGATCATGTCGACCTTGTCCTGCTGGATCAGGCGCTCGGTCAGCTTCAGCAATTCGTCCGGTTTGCCCTGGTCGTCATAGGCGACGAACTCGATCGGGACCTTCTTGCCGAATTTCTTCAGCATGATCCCGCCGTCGTCGTTCACCCGCTTTTGCCACAGCTTGTATTGCGAGATGCTGGTCGATTCCGCACCCGGTCCGAGCGGGCCGGATTGGGTGATTGCGTATCCGAAGCGGATCTTGTCCGGTGCAGCTTGTGCCTGCGCGTAGACACTGGGCAGCGCCGATGCGCCGACGAGCACGGCGCTGCCTTTGACGAACGTTCGCCTGTCCATGACTGTCCTCCCGTTGTTTCCGTTACGGTGCTCGCCGGCTTCTGTGGCCGGTCGTGCACCGTTCGTCCCTGTCGATGACCGGTCCGCGCCCTGGCGCGCACCGGCTTATTCCACGTCAAGAAAAATAACCCGGGCGGTCAGCCCATGAAACGCGCGACCGCATCCACGGCTTCCGGCCGTTCCAGATGCACGAGGTGACCGGCGCCCTTGAACACCTGAATATCGGCGTTCGGGATGAACTTGCGCCAGGTCTCGGCCTGTTGCGACGGAATGACCTTGTCTTCTTCGCCCCACAGAATCTGGGTCGGCACCTTGATGCGATGCAGATAGCGCATGAATTTGGGATCGCCGGGATGCTCCCAGAACAGCCGTGCGACCGTGCCGGCTTCGCGGTAGCGCTCGCCCATGAAATCGAGATCGGGCTTTTCCGGCAAGCGCTTCTTCAGCACTTCGAAATCCGAGACCAGCAGACCGGGTACCGCCTCGCCCGGCACTGCCAGGATATCAAGCATCGGATGCTTCGGGTCGAGCATGCCGGCGGGCGCGATCAGCGTGAGCTTCTTGACGCGATGTCCGTGCTCGCTGGCGAATTTCGCGGCGAGATAGCCACCCATCGACAGCCCGACCAGGTTGAAGCGATCGAGCTTCAGCATGTCGAACAGCTCAAGATAATGCATCACGTAGTCTTGCAGCGAGGTGAAGGTCGGATCGTCGCCGGACTCGCCGAAGCCCGGATGATAGGGGGCGATCACGCGGAAGCGATCGGTCCAGCGTTCGGCGAAATCGAATCCGTCGATGGTGCCGGCGCCGTGGAAGAACACCAGCGGCTCGCCGTGGCCGGCGGTATAGATGACGGTCTTCACGCCGTCGACGTTCAGGGTTTGACGCTCGAACTTGCTCATGATCGTTGTGTCCCCTTACTCGGCGGCCATGCGTTGCGGAGAGCCTGCGCGCTGCTTCAGTCGCGGCATCACCTCCTCCGCGAACAAGGTGAGGTTCTTCACCGTCTTCCAATGCGGCATGTCGGCGACATGCATCACGCTGTTGATGTGGTTCGTCTTCATGCGGACGGTCCATTCGCCGATATCGTTGGCGACCTTGTCCGGCGTGCCGACCGAGATGAAGAAGGACTGGCTGATCGCCTTGAAGTCGAAACCGCCATGCATCTTGTCGGCGGTGGCGGCGCGCTGCTTCATCTGATCGACCGAGAGATAGCCCGGAGGTGCGAGATATTGCGGAACGGTGCGGGCGTAATCCTCGAAGAAGCGCTGCAGATGCGGGATGTACTCTTTCTCCGCCTGCTCCTGGGTCTCGGCGACATACACGAACGTCAGCAGCGGAAGCTGGTCCGGCCGGATGGTGTGGCCGTAATGCGCCGCGCGTTCGCGCAGCTGCTCGTTCAGTTCCTTGGCGCGCGCCTGCGTGACGAACACCGACGCATAGCCGAAGCCGAGTTCCGCCGCGATTTCAATGGTCTCCGGCGAGCCGGTGCCGACGATGTAGCAGGGTGGATGCGGCCGCTGATAGGGCCGCGGCCACGGATTGAGAAAGCGGTAGGTGTAGTGATTGCCGTAATGGGTCGTCGGTCCGTCTTCCGACCAGGCCTGCAGAATGATCTTTAGCGACTCGCGGAATTTCTCGCGCGCGGTCGCGGGATTGACCGGGTTCGACCAGTATTCCATGCCGGTGCCGAGCGGGAAGGCGACCTCGATGCGGCCCTTCGACATCACGTCGAGCGTCGCATATTCCTCGGCCAGCCGGTTCGGCATCATGAAATTCGGCGGCGTGCCCCACACGCAGATGCGCACATTCTTGGTCTGAGCGACGAGCGAAGACGCGATGATGTTTGGCGTCGCCATCATCGAATAGACGGTGTTGTGGTGTTCATTCACCACCACCGCATCGTAACCGAGCTGGTCGGCCAGAACGAGTTCGCCGATATAGCGATTGTAGAGTTCGTGGCCCTTGTCGGGATCGAAATACTTGTTCGGAAAACTCACCCAGGTCGATTTGAAGTCCTTGTGATTTTCCGGGAGGTCCGAATACGGCATGAAATGCATGACGTTGAAGCGAAGTGGCGCGGCCATCGCAGGTCTCTCCTTGATCTGTTCCTCGTCGGACGCTCGCCTGTAAGCTGGCGATGCGCTTTGGGCTCTTCGGCCCTTTTCCGTCTCGATCATTCTGAAAGTGGCGTTGAAGCGAGTCAACGGCGCAAGCGGTGTCCGCAGCCGCAGGTTATTGCCGCAGTGGGACATTCCCGCGTTTGGCCGGCAAAATGGTGGGCCGCCGCTCCTGCCGCCGCTCGCCTTGGTGGGAGCAGACCTATAGAAAGTGGAATGTGTCGGCTGGCGTTAACCCAAAGGCGCCATATTTGGAGGCCATGTCCTTAAGCCGCGCAGGTTAAATCGCTTTCCCCGACTTTCGGGACGACGTAAAAGGCATCATGTCCATCCGGACGACCATATCGGCGTTGGCCGTTGCTCTGGCAGCTTCGCTGCTCGCTGTGGCGCTTGCGCCAACCGGCGCATCTGCGCATCCGGGACATGGGCATTCCCTGGTCGAGAAGGTCGCCGCGAAGGCGCCTGCCGCACCGCGGGCGGACAGGTCCGCATCCGCTCGCAAGCAGATCGTCCGCGCAGCACCGTTGTTGCCGGCGTCAGCCGATCGGTTTCACCCCGGCTGCGCCGATTCCAATTGCTGTGGCGAGCATTGCCTGAGTTTCGCAGGTGTAATCGCCCCGCTCGCAACAGCGGAGTTTCTCGATCACGTCGGATTCCTGCCGGCCGGCTTCAATGCGCCGTCTCCCCGGAGTCGCGTGACAGAAGGCCCGCCGCGCCCTCCCAAATCTTTCGCCTGAACGTCGTTCGCCTGCGTCTCTGACGCGGGACCGGCCGTCCCATGGACGGCCGGTATTTCCGTTCATGCGAAGGACTGGCCTCCATGCTCCGCATCAATTTGCCGGCAATCGCGGCATCCGTATTCATCCTGCTCTCCGGCGCGAGTGGGGCTCGCGCCCACGAAGGCCATACCCATGGCCCGGAAGCGCCGGCGGCGCCGGCGACCGCTGCCCCGCGCGGAGAGGCGCATTCGGAGCGCTTTGAGATCGTCGCAGTAGCGCAGGGCAAGACGCTTGCGATCTACCTCGACGACTACAAGACCAATGCACCGGTCGATAACGCCACGATCGAGGTCGAGACACCGTCGGGTCCGGTGGTCGCCAAGGGCGTCGGCAACGGGGTCTATCAGCTCGATGCACCCTTCCTGAAAGAGGGTGGCCGCGTCGATCTGATCGTCACCGTGAATGCCGGCGGTGATCCGGACATCCTTCCCGTCGCTTTCGAGATTCCGCCGCCTGATCAGGCAACTGGGCAAGAGGCGCATGCCGACCGCGGAGCGGCGATGATCCTTGCGTCGCTCTCGCATTCGCCGCTTGCGACCGGCCTGGTGGGATTTCTGCTCGGCGCCATTGTGGTGACCTTGATCCGCAGATCGAGTCGCATAGGCGCTGCGGTGCTTCTGCTCGTCCTGATCGGCCTTTCGGATGCGATGGCGAACGGCGCGCACGATCACGGCGCGGCTTCATCGGCGCCTGCGTCGGGCGGTGACCAGCGAGCGCAACGCCAACCCGACGGCACCTTGTTCGTGCCGAAGCCGATCCAGCGCATTTTCGGCTTGCGAACCATCGCAACCGAACAGGGAAAGTTCGCCCGCACCATAGAGCTGCCGGGCCGCATCATTCCCGATCCCAATGCGAGCGGCTATGTGCAGACCGCGGTCGGCGGCGTGCTGTCGCCGCCGCCCGGCGGATTTCCGCGGCTCGGCGCGCAGGTGACCAAGGGGGACACCCTCGCCTATGTCACGCCGCCGATCGCGGCGATCGACGTTTCCGACATGCGCCAGAGGCAGGGCGAGCTCGATCAGCAGATTGCGATCGTGCAGCGCAGACTGGCGCGCCAGGAATCGCTGGTCACCAGTGGTGCTGTCGCGCGCACGTTGTTTGAGGAAACACGGCTCGAGCTTGAAGGTCTGAAAGACCGCCGCGCTGCGCTGGACAGGATCCGCAGCGAGCCGCTTCCGCTGATCGCGCCGGTCTCGGGTGTCATTGCCGATGGCACCCCGATTACCGGGCAGATCGCGCAGACCAATGCGGTCGTGTTTCACATCGTGACACCGGAAAAGCTCTGGATCGAGGCGCTGAGCTTCGACGCCGTGTCCAACTCCGGGCGCGCCTCGGCCAAGACGGGCAATGGGACGTCGCTTGCGCTCAGCTTCCGCGGCTCAGGCCTTGCCGACCGCAGCCAGTCGATCCCGGTGCATTTTTCGGTCGACGAGACCGGGAAGGGTCTGCGCGCCGGCCAGTTCGTCACGGTCTTTGCGGACACGGGTGAGGAGCGATCCGGCATCGCCGTGCCGCGGACTGCGGTGGTGCGCGCCGCTAACGGACAGGACCTCGTATTCGAACACACGAGCGCAGAACGCTTCGAACCGCGGCCGGTACGGACGGAGCCGCTCGACGCGGATCGCGTGCTGATCGCGGCCGGTATTGATCCCGGCATGCGGGTGGTGGTGCAGGGCGCCGAACTGCTTGACCACGTGCGCTGACGAGGGCAATCCATGTTCACCTTCCTCGTCACCCAGTCGCTGCGCAACCGCATGCTGGTGCTCGCGCTCAGCGCAGCGCTGATGGCCTTCGGCGGCTACAGCATCACCAAGCTGCCGGTCGATGTGCTGCCGGACCTGAACAAGCAGGTCGTCACCATCATGACCGAGGCGGAAGGTCTGGCGCCGCCTGAGGTCGAGCAACTCGTCAGCTTCCCGATCGAGACCCAGATGAATGGCGTGCCGGGCGTGGCGCGCGTGCGCTCGGTGTCGGGTGTCGGGCTGTCCTTCGTCTATGTCGAATTCGAATGGTCGAACACGGATATCTACCGCAATCGGCAACTTGTCTCCGAGCGCCTCAGCCTGATGCGTGACCAGTTGCCGGCCAACGTCATTCCAATGATGGGACCGATCGGTTCGATCATGGGACAGATCCTGATGGTTGCCGTCACGAGCGACAGCGCCACGCCGATGGAATTGCGTGAAGCGGCCGACTTTACGATCCGGCCGCGTCTGATGAGCATTCCCGGCGTGGCCCAGGTGATCCCGATCGGCGGCGAGGTCAGGCAATATCGTGTTGCCCCACAGCCGCCGGCCCTGCGTGCGCTGGGCGTCAATTACGAGCAGATCGAGAAGGCGCTGGCCGCGTTCGGCAGCAATGCGGGCGGCGGCTTCACCGATCTCAATTCGCGCGAATATCTGATCCGCAATATCGGGCGCACGACGAGCCTCGACGATCTGCGCAACATCGTTGTCGCCACCGTGGAAGGGAAGCCGGTCTTCCTGCACCAGATTGCCAGCGTCGAGTTTGCAGCCCGCGCCAAGCGCGGCGATTCCGGATTCATGGGCAAGCCCGCGGTCATTGTCGCAGTCGAGAAGCAGCCGAATGTCGACACCGTGACCCTGACCCGCAAGGTCGAGCAGGCGCTGAAGGAGCTGAACACCAGCCTTCCGCACAATATCAAGGCGGATCAGTTGGTGTTCCGGCAGGCCAATTTCATCGAGACATCGATCCGCAATGTCCAGGTGGTGCTGCTTGAAGCCTTCGTCGTGGTCGGCATTGTGCTGTTCCTGTTCCTGATGAACTGGCGCACCACCGCAATCTCGCTGACGGCGATCCCGGCGTCGATTCTGGCCACCGCCGTGGTGTTTCACTTCGCCGGGCTATCGATCAACACCATGACGCTCGGCGGCATCGCGATCGCGATCGGCGAATTGGTGGATGACGCCGTCGTTGACATCGAGAATATCTATCGCCGTTTGCGCGAGAACCGCGCACTCGGCAATCCGCGTTCGGTCTTCGATGTCATCGTCACCGCCTCGCAGGAGGTGCGCTCCGGCATCGTCTACGCCACCATGATCATCGTGCTGGTATTCGTGCCGCTATTTGCGCTGTCCGGCATCGAGGGACGATTGTTCGCGCCACTCGGCATCGCCTACATCGTTTCGATTCTCGCGAGCCTTGTCGTGTCCATCACGCTGACTCCGGTGATGGCCTATTACATGCTGCCCGGCCTGAAGAGTCTGAAGGAGCACGAAAGCGGCCTCGTGCGAGTGCTGAAGCGCTGGTACGGCGCGGCGCTGGCGCCGGCTTATGACAATGCAAAGCTCATTCTCGGCGTAACGTTCATCCTCGTGGTCGGTGCCGCCACCGCCGCCTTCACCCTGCCGCGCTCGTTCCTGCCGCCCTTCAACGAGGGCACGTTCAACATCCTCGTTCAGTTCAATCCGGGCGTGTCGCTTGCGGAGTCGAATCGAGTTGGCGCCATCGCCGAGCAGCTCATCATGCAGGTGCCGGAGGTGAAGTCGGTCGGCCGCCGCAGCGGTCGCGCCGAACTCGACGAGCACGCCGAAGGCGTGCATGTCAGCGAACTAGAGGTCGACCTGCATCCGTCATCGCGGCCGAAGACTGAAATTGCCACCGATATCCGGGCAAAACTTGGCGTGTTGCCGCTCTCGGTCAATATCGGTCAGCCGATCGCGCATCGGCTCGACCACATGCTGACCGGTATTCGCTCGGCGATCGCCCTGAAGATTTTCGGCGACGATCTCGACACCATGCGCAACAGCGCCGAGGGGCTGCGTGAGAAGCTTGCCGCGATTCCGGGTCTGACCGATGTCCAGGTCGAGAAACAGGTGCTGATCCCGCAGCTGGAGATCCGGGTCAATTATGCGCGCGCCGCGCTTTACGGCGTGCAGCCCGCGGCCGTGGTCGAGCAGATCAGCCGGCTCTCGAACGGCCGCGTGGTGTCGCGCATCATCGACGGCTATCGCCGCTTCGACGTCGTGATGCGCTTGCCGGACCGGGTGCGCACCACGCAAGGATTGGGCGACCTCCTGATCGAAACCCCGTCGGGATGGATTCCGGCGCGCCAGGTCGCCGAGATCAAGGAGACCACGGGTCCGAACCAGATCCTGCGCGAGAACGGACGGCGGCGCATCGTGGTGCTCGCGAATTCGGACGGCGATGCCGATATGGCGAAGCTGGTCGAGCAGATCCGCGGCGTGATAGCGGAAACAAAAATGTCGGACGGGACCTTTGTCAGCCTCGAGGGCACGTTCCAGGCGCAGGAACAGGCCGCGCGCACCATCGGACTGTTGTCGCTGGTGTCGCTGCTGCTGATCTTCGCGATCCTCTACAGCCGCTACCGTTCCGCCGTACTGGCACTGATCATCATCGGCAGCGTGCCGCTGGCGCTGATCGGCTCGGTCGCGGCGCTCTGGCTGGTCGGCCAGCCCCTGTCGGTCGCGAGCATGGTCGGATTTATCACGCTCACCGGGATCACGGCGCGCAACGGCATCCTGAAGATCAGCCACATCATCAACCTGCATCTGCATGACAGCGTGCCGTGGGGGCGCGACCTGGTCACGCGCGGCTGTCTTGAGCGCATGACCCCGGTGCTGATGACCGCACTTGCCGCCGGTGTGGCGCTGGTGCCGCTGCTGATCGATGCGGCAAGTCCGGGCAAGGAGATTTTGCATCCGGTCGCGGTGACGATTTTCGGCGGGCTGATCAGCGCGACGCTGCTCGATGCGTTCGTGACGCCGCTGCTGGTGATCGCTTTCGGCCGCAGGGCGGTTGAGCAGTTGCGCGTGGTCGCCCAGACCGAGGCCGGCGCGCCCGACGCGTCGGCGCCATCCACCCCATCCTATTAAACCCGGGAGACTGATGATGAAGTGGACGATGCTGGTTGCGGTGACCGCTCTGGTGATGGCCATTCCGGTGCAGGCCCATGATGCCCAGGGCAAGCATGGAGGCCGGGTAGCCGATGCCGGCGATTATCATGTCGAGCTGGTCAGCAAGGGCGACGCCGTCGAAGTTTACGTCAATGACCACGATGACAAGCCGGTCGCGCTTGCCGGCTACAAGGGGCTCGCGATCCTGTCCGCTGGCGGCAAGAGTCAGCGCATCGTGCTGGAGGCTGCAGACGGGACCAAGCTGACCGGCAAAGCCGCAGGTGCGCTCCCGCCACAGCCGAAGGGCGTGGTGCAGATCACCCCGCCCGGCGGCAAGACGGTTTCGGCGAAGTTCTAGTGTCTTGTCATTGCGAAGAGCGTCAGCGACGAAGCAATCCATTTTGCCTTGAAAAGCGGGATTGCTTCGCTTCGCTCGCAATGACGAGCTTTCAAACCAGACTACTCCGCCTCGGGCCGGCTGCCGTAGGACGGCGCCGGTGTGCCGGGCACCAGCGACACATGCGTGTGGGTCATGAACCACGGCGCGCCGATTGTTTCGCGCATCAATGTTGCGGTGACGCGCACCGGCCGCTCGAAATGCGAGCCGTCCTTGTGGATGCCGATGGTGGGCGCCATCACCGCGCCCATTCCCATCAGCCGGTCCGGCGACACGATGACCTCAAGCGTCGAGAGATCGTGGGTGTAGCCCGCCAGCGTCGGCCACACCGCGCGCCATTGTTCGGCTTCCAGCGCATCGCGCGAGGTCATCATCTTGCCGAGCGAACCGAAGGCGATCACGTCGTCGGCATAGAGACCGCGGGCCTGCTTGAAATTCACGTCGCCGACGAGCGTGCCCCAGCGCGCGAAGAAGTCCGCGATCGAGCGGCGATCCTCGTCAAGAACAGGCAGGCGCTTCATGAGTCCGCTCGCGGTGAGGGGTGGAGTCGAGGATCACAGCTGCATCTGCTGCCGCGCGTCTGGAATGTCGACGGCGGGTAGCCGGATCACCCCCTGTTTGGTGGTGATGACGATCTCGCTCGCCGTGGTCAGGCCTTCGACGAACTGGTTGTAGCGCTGGACGAGATTGCCCCACTTCTTCTTGCGCTCGCTCATCCCGAAGTCGTTCTGCATGAAATAGATCGACGGCTTGCCGCCCTGCTCCTCGGTGGTGAGATCGCCGTCCATCCGCCAGCGCTTCTTGCCGGTATCGATGTGGGCGCGAGCGGCACCCTTGGTCTGCGGGCCTTCCGGCCAGGCGAACCAGACGCTGATGGTGCGGCCCGCCCGGACCAGAAACATCACCTTGCCGTCGCGTATGAAGGACAAGGATGGCGCGTCGGCGGCGTCCTTCTCGAAGCGCCAGTTGCCTTGGATCGGCAGCTTTGATTTGTCCTGGGCGGAGGCGGTGCCGATTGACGGGAGCAGCAGAATCGAGAAGGCGATGAGAAGGGCGGAGGCGAGCCGGGGCATTCCTGAATTCTCGCTGGAGCGACAGATATCCGGCTGGCGTATCTCTGACTCCCTCCCCCTGCAAGGGGGAGGGCTGGGGAGGGGGTCAAGTGACGGAGATGACCCCCACCCGCCCGCCTTCGGCGGTCGACCTCCCCCTTTCAGGGGGAGGTAAGCAAGAAGTCACAGCACGATGCTCGGGTTGCGGATGCACTGGTCGCAGTCGATCAGATTGAGCTGCCGCACCGCGATCATCCACTTGCCGTCCTCTTTTACATAGCGATGGCCGCACCAGCCATAGAGGCAGCGGGTCTCGAAGCCGCGGAATTCCGCGATCATGATGTTGGAGCGCACCATGCGGGTGTCGGGGCGGCCGGTGTCGAACACCTCGACATTGGTAACGAGTCGCACCGTGCGCGACTTCGGCTTCTGCGACCAGGCGTAACCGGTGCGCAGCCGGTAGACGCGATCCTCCAGCCTGCGGCGGTCGTCGAAGGTGATGGCGATTTCTTTCCGCGGATCGCCGCCGGTCGGGGTCGACGGCAGCCAGTAGACGCATTCCGGCGTGAACAGCGTCAGCCAGTCTTCCAGCCGGTCCTGATCGAGCAGACGCGCCTCGTGCTCCAGCAGCGAGCGGAACAGGTCGCGCTCGGCCATGTCGTTGATGACGAGGTCGTCGCGCTGCCAGATCGAGAAATTCTCGATGATACCTTCATACAGTGCATCGGTGATGTAGAACGAGGTCTTGTGCGGATCGTGCTTGACGGGCGCGTTCATCTCACGGCTCCCGCTTGATCTGGACATTCGGCTCGGTCTGCATCAGCCGCTTCCAGTACTGGATGTATTCGCGCATGAACATTTCGTCGGTGGCCGGTGCCTTCAGCACGCCGTCGCCGAGGTCCACCGTGCGGCCGGGAATATCCATGCCACGATGCATGTAGACCCATTCGTCCTCGAAGGCGCCGAGCCCGCGCTGGATCTCCTCGAAATTGGCGAGATCGTCGACCTCGCCGAAATTCGGGAAGCCTTCCTGGGTGCGCATGCGCAGCGCATTGATGAGATGGAGTTCGTCGCCCCACACGCCCTCCTCATCGACCACGGCGGTGCCGTACCAGACCGCATTGGTCTCGGTGACGCTGAGCGGCTCGAACACCTGGAAGTGGTTTCCGAGAATCGACAGGTTCGGGAAGATGTTGATGTTCACCGGCTCAGACGAGGCGAGGTCGAGCGCCAACGGCGCGCGGTCGCCGAGCCGACGGCGCAATTCCGCTTCGTAATGCTCCATCCCGGGATGCGGGCTCTCCACCGCCCACATAGCGCCCGGCTTGATCTCCATATTCGGGCGCTTGTCCTTGAAGTGATGGCCGTGGCCGAAATACTTCATGTACATCGGCTGTTCGTCCGGACGGCCCTTGTAATAGGACATGCCCTTGGCGCCTTCCTCCACCAGCCGGTTCTCCATGTCGAGCAGCGAGCGGTGCGAGAATACGACGTGATAGCCGTCGCAGGAATTGTCGTAGGCGAGCTTCCAGTTGCCGTTGTATTTCAGCCGGTTGGCCTCGCATATCGCGACCTTGCCGCCGGGATGGCGGTCGAGCCATTCGTCGAGCGGCTTTTTCACGTCGCCGAGATAGTCGGTGAGCGACGGCATATCCATGTTCAGCGTGCCGAAGATGAAGCCGCGATAGGATTCCACGCGCGGGATCTGCGCGGCGTTGAAGCGGGTCTCGGTCACGTCGTTGGCGTAGCCGTCCGGCCACGGCACGTTGCGGATCGAGCCATCATTGTTGAAGGTCCAGCCGTGATAAGGGCAGCGGAAGACGTTGGAATTGCCCTTCTCCAGCCGGCACAAGGTGGTGCCGCGATGGGTGCAGCGATTGTAGAGCGCGCGGATCTGGCCCTTGGTATCGCGCAGCACGATGATCGGACGCAGGCCCAGTTTCGCGGTGACGTAGTCGTCGTTGTTCGGGATCTGGCTCTCATGCGCGAGATAGACCCAGACCGCGCCGAACACATGCGTCATCTCGGCGGTGAAGATCGCGGGGTCGGTGTAGATCAGCTGGTGCACGCGGTCGCGCTGCACCAGTTCGTCGTAGTCGTAGGGCGGCGATAGATAGGCCGTGCGTGTCAGGTTTGTGGTTTTTTCCAGCATGGGCTTAAGTCCTTTGCTGTGTGAATTGGTGTTGAGGCGCGCGAAGCGCGGACACCCTCCCCCTGAAAGGGGGAGGGTTGGGGAGGGGGTCTATTGCGAGCGCTGAAGTTGACCCCCACCCGCTCGCCTTCGGCGAGCGACCTCCTCCTTTCAGGGGGAGGTGAGAAGCTGAGAGCGCTTCGCGTGACCGGCGCTCAGAAATAATCGAAATACTCATTCTGCTCCCATTCGGTCGGCTCATCCGCCGGATGCCCGGCGACGCCATGTTCGGCCTTCCACTTTTCGAAGCGACCGAGTTCGGTGCGTTTGAAGGCGAGGAAATAGTGGATGAAGGTCTCGCCGAATTGCTCGCGGAACAGCGCCGAACTCTCCAGTGCTGCAAGCGCCTCGGGCAGCGACTTCGGCAGCAGCGGAAAATTCGAATTGTACGGGTTCAGTTCCTGCGGTCCCGGCTCGCGCGCGTTGGCGATACCGTCGAGGCCGGACACGATCTGCGCGGCGATATAGAGATACGGATTGGCCGACGGCTCGCCGATCCGGTTCTCGATCCGGGTGGCCGGATCGTATGGCGCGCCGAGCACGCGCGCCATCACGCCGCGATGGTCGTAGGCCCAGGTCGCGCGATCCGGCGCGAGCGAATTCGGCTTGTAGCGGCGATAGCCGTTGATCGTTGGCGTGGTGAACGGCGTCGCCGCCTGCGCGTGCGCGAGCAAGCCTGCGAGATATTGCATGCCAGCTACTGACAGCGGATCGCCCAGGGAAGCGTCTTTGCCGTTCGGCATGAACAGGTTCTTCTTCCCGCCGGCATCGCAAAGTGACTGATGCAGATGCCAGCCGCTGGCGCAGAAGCCCTGGATCGCCGGCCGCGCCATGAAGCTTGCGAGATAGCCCATGCGCCGCGTGATCTGACGCGTGGCGCTGCGGAACAGGATCAGGTTGTCGGCGGTGGTGAGCGCATCGCGCGGTGCGAACGTGCATTCGACCTGGCCCGGACCCCATTCGTTCTCGATCGAGCGCAGCGGCAGGTCGATCGCCTCGAAATGTTCGCACAAGGCCGTCAGCACCGGCTGCATGATGTCGAAGTTGGATTCAGAATGATACGAATAGCCGGGCTCCACCGCGGTGACGCGAGTCGGTTTTCCCTTGATGCCGATCTGGCCGATATTGTCCGGCGCAAGCCGGTCGTCGGCGATGCGCAGCAGATACCATTCGACTTCGAGCCCGACCGTCAGTCCGTATTTCTGCTGTTTCAGCCGCGCGAGCTGCTTCTTCAGAAGCTGGCGGGGCGAGAAGTGAAACGGAATGCCGGTGTTGAAATATTCGTCGCAGATCACCCAGCCGATCCCGGGCGCCCACGGCAGCACCCGGAAGGTCGACGGGTCCGGCACGATGGTCAGATTGGGCGAACCGGTCATCTCCTCGAGCCCCATGCCGCCGCCCGGCGTGAACGAGGCGAAGGTGCGCGCGCCGGAGGCGTCGAGCGTGGTGGTCGCGACATTGATGTTGTAGCCGCTCGACAGCGCCGACAGGAAAGCCGGGATCGTCACTTCCTTGGTGCGGGCATGCCCATGGGTGTCCGACCACACCAGTCGGATCAGCTTCAGCTTGTTTTTTGCGATCCGCGCCTTGAGCGCGCGGGCCTGCCGGGTCTGCTCCTCGGTCCATAGGCCGAACCGGTCAATGAAGGGGGCAGGCTTTGTCATGTGCAGTCCGGGGCGCGCAAATGTGGGGGAGGAATCCATTGAGGCCCGGACTTTAGCGTTTTCGCTGTGGGGAGACTGGAGCAATTCTGAAAAAACGACGCTGTCTATTCAAATGAATAATCGACGCCGAGTCATGTCATAATCGATATATGTCGAAGCGATCGACCAAACCGCCGCCCGGATCCCCGTCCAGCTCGCGTAAAACCGGGCACACGCTGCGTCGGCGGGTGCGGTTGCGGCAGCTCGAACTGCTGGCCACGCTGGAACACGCACCGACGTTGAGCGCTGCCGCGCGCGAGGCGGGGCTGTCTCAGTCTGCTGCTTCCAAGCTTCTCGGTGCCCTGTCCGACGATCTGGCCGTCGCCCTGTTCGAGAAGGCCGGCCGGTCGCTGCGCCCGACCGCCGCCGGCCGCGCGCTGATCCGTCACGCGGCAAATCTCATCGGCAATCTTGATCGCGCGCAGGCCGAGATCGAGGCAATCGAAAGCGGCCTGTCCGGGACGGTCGCGGTCGGTGCCGGCATCGGTGCCTGCTACGTGCTGATGCCGCGCGCGCTCTCTCTGCTGCTCGATCAGGCGCCCGACATCGTCGTAACCATGCGTGAAGGCGCGATGGAGGAGCATTTCGCGATGCTGCGCGACGGACGGCTCGATCTCGTCATCGGGCGCGTCGAGCCGGCTTTGGTCGATCGCGATTTCGCGATGGACGAACTCTACGACCCGGCGATCCATATCGTAGCCGGCCCGCAGCATCCGCTCACGCGTTCGGGCTCCGTCACCTGGGCGAAGCTGACCGAGCAGGACTGGATCCTGCCGCAGGAGGGCACGCCGATGCGCGCCGGCATCGAACGTATTTTCCGGCGTGTGAAGCGAAGGCCGGCGCGCTGCATGATCGAGTCGTCGTCGATCCAGACCAATGTCAGCCTGATGAATGCGCGCGACATGCTGTGGGTGCTGTCGGAAGATATCACCGCCTATTTCGAGGCGCTGGGTCTGTTGAAACGGGTGCCGGTCGAGACGTTGCGCACCGCGGCGGCGCTATCGGTCGTGCGCATGCGCGGGCGAAGCCCTTCAAATGCGACGAGCCGGCTGCTCGACTGCCTGCATCAGGCCGCGGATACGATCTCGGCGGACTCCCGGATGGCGGCGCGGCCGAGCGCAGCAGGACCCGGAGCCGAATGAAAACGGGCGCCGAAGCGCCCATTTCCATATCGTGATCGTGCCTCGGATGTGGTCAGAACTTGTAGGTAATGCCGCCGCCCCAGATCCACGGATCGAGCTTGGCCTTGCCGGTCAGTGCAATTGCGCCGTCATTGACCGCCGCCGAGAAAGTCGGACGTAGCCACAGATACTTGACGTCGAAATTGATGCCCCAGTGCTTGTCGAGCATGTAATCGAAGCCCGCCTGCACGGCCGGTGCCCAGGCGTTGTTGACCTTAAAGCTGGAGATCCGCACCGCCGGGCTTCCCCCAAGCGTATTGGCCGCCGATTCGTTGAAGAACACCGTGTAGTTCACGCCGGCGCCGACATAAGGCTTGAACGCGCCGAAATTCGTGGCGTGATACTGGAAGGTGAGCGTCGGCGGCAGCAACCAGGTTTTGCCGATCGGCAGCCCCTGGATGTTGAGGCCGGGGGCCGCGCCGCCGGTCACGATGCCGGTGCCGGTCGCCCGGTGCGGCGTGACGCCGAGGATCAGTTCGGCTGCGATATTCGGCGTGAAGAAGTAGGTGATGTCGAGCTCCGGCACGACCGACGTCGACCAGGTGGCATTGCCGCCCGGCAACTGGTCGAATGTCGTGTCGTTTTTCGGATCGACCACGAGCGCGCGCAGTCGGATCATCCAGGGATTCCAGACGACGGGCGGCGGCGCAGCTTTCGTCACCATCGGTGCCATGTCAGCGGCATAAGCCGGCGGCATGCCGGCCGCAGCGGCGGTCAGTCCGCCTGCTGCCAAGGTTGTCAAAACCAGCTTTCGGATCATTGTTTTCAGCCCCCAAAACGTTGGCACATACGAATGTGCGGCTTTCAGAGGACGATCCGGGCCAAGGCGCGTAATTGATCTGGATCAGGTTTGATCACACGGCGGTGCAGCGTTGCACAGGCGCCGCAACGACAGTCACGATCCGTGGCGGGCTGGAAGGCCCTGCGCGAGCCGCTGCAGACCGTCGAGGTCGAGCAGGTTGACGCCGCGTCGCTTGCAGAGCGCAATAAACCCCTCGCGGGCGAACCGCGTGAACAGGCGAGAGATGGTCTCCGGCGTCAGTCCGAGATGATCGGCAATATCCGAGCGCGGCATCGGCAGATACAGATCGCGCCGCGCCGGATCGCCCAGGCTCGTCCGATTGTGCATTTCGATCAGGAACGCGGCGAGGCTCGCTTCCGCGGTGCGTTGACCGACCGTCAGCGCCAGATCGGAAGCGCGTGCGAGCCGCTCAGACACCGAGATGAAAAGCTGAAACGAGAATTGCGGGTCCGCCTGCGCGGCGGCGGTAAAGCCCGCGCGCGGCATGCTGCGAAGCTCGGTTTCGGTCACTGCCTGCGCGCTGACGGTGTATTCGCGGTCGGCGACGAGATCGACGAACTCTCCGGGAAAGGCGAAGCCCACGATTTGACGTTTGCCGTTGGCGAGGGTCTGGTAGAGCCGCAGCAATCCCCTGCGCACCCAGTGGACGTGGGTTGGGCGATCCCGCTGGTGAAAGACGTAGGTATCCTTGGCGAGGACGCGCCCATGGCAATGCAGCCCGCCGCATGCTTCGCCTCGGCCGTTGCAGGCTTCGAGTTTAGCCGTGCCGCCGATGCAGGCAACGCAAGGGGGTAAGTGCGTCATCACGGCTCAGGCTAACCATCCCCTCGACGCGGCGGATTGAGAAGAATCAACTGGTCAGGCGTGATCGAACCTGTCGCCCCGTGTTCGAACCGGGCGCTTCCGGCCTGTCCGTCTGCGCGGCTGTGTATCCCCGGCTGAGTCTCCCGGGTAGTGGGTTTTGCCGCTATTGTCTGCCAGATATAATACAAGTATCATATCAAGGATGGCCAAGAGACCTGCCACCCCCGCCAAGTCCGCGCCGCCGGCAGAGCCCACAGCGCGCCGCCGCGCCGCCGCCGCGTCGCGTGCCGGCGCGAGACGCGCGATTGAGACGCCGTACCGCATCACCGATTATCCGATGCACTATTTCGCCGCCATCCAGCGGCAGAACCAGCTCAACCTTGCGCGCGCCTTGCGCGGTGTCGGCGTGTCGGTGCCGATGTGGCGGGCGATGGCAGCGCTCCGGCAGAAGGACGGCCAGACCATTGGTGAACTGGCGCAGCTCACCGTGCTCGACCGGTCGAGTCTCGGGCGGCTGCTTGACGAGATGGCGCGCGAGCGGCTGGTCGAACGCGAGCCGTTGCCGGACGATCGCCGCGCACTGGTCGTGAGCCTCTCCGACAAAGGGCGGCGGACCTTCGAGGCCGCCCGGGCGGTGGCGCGGCGCCATTATCGCGAGGTTTTCAAGGGCGTCACCAAAGATGAATTCGAAATGCTGATGCGGGTGCTCCGGCAGATCAAGGCCAACACGCGCAGGATGGCAGATATTGCCGATCTCGACGGAACTCCATGACAGCGGGTGCGGAATGAGTGCGAAGCGCGACTATTATTTCCCCAACACCGAAGAGCTTGCATCCGACGAGATGCGCGTCACCGCGTTGGGTACCGGACGGCCGTTCGTGCGGCGGGCGCAGGCCAATACGTCCTTTCTGATCGAGCTCGGCAATGGCGACAAGTTCGTCTGGGATTTCGGCTCCGGCTCGCAGACCAATTTCACCGCACTCGAAATTCCGCATCAGGACATCACCGCCTATTTCGCCACCCATCTGCATGCCGACCATGTCGGCGACTTCGCGCAGGTCTGGATCGGAAGCTGGGCCGGCGGGCGTTCACGACCGCTGGTGATGTATGGCCCGTCCGGCCCGGAGCCGAAATACGGGATGCGCCATTTCATCGAAAAGCAGATGGAGTCGTTCGCCTGGGATACGGATACGCGCCACGGTCTGCTGCCCGATGCCGGTGCCGATGTCGAAGTGCATGAATTCGACTTCGCGAAGACCGGGGTGATCTATGACAAAAACGGCGTGGTCATCAAAAGCTTTCCGGCGATCCATATCTATGACGGGCCGGTGAGTCTGCGGCTGGAATGGAACGGGCTGTGTTTCATCTTTTCCGGCGACACCACGCCCAGCCAGTTTTTCGTCGACAATGCGCAGGGCGCCGACCTCCTCATTCATGAGGCCTTCAATACGGTCTCCCAGCTCATCGAGCGCTCGGGCTATGACGAGCGGATGGCGAAGGGCATCGGCACCATCGCGCATACCGCGCCGAGCGAGGTCGGGCATGTGTTTGCGAAGACCAATCCGCGTCATGCGGTAATCTATCACTTCTTCAACGACTTCGACACCGCAGCCGAGATGGAACGCGACGTTCGCGAAGCGTGGAAGGGTCCGCTGTCGCTTGCGCAGGATCTCATGGTCTTCAATGTGACCAAGGACGACATTCTCGTCCGCATGGCGGTGACGCCGGATCATGTCTGGCCGAACAAGAAGGAGCATCAGGCCTTCCTGTCCGGTTCGCGCAAGAAGCGGCTGCAAATGTCGCGCTGGCTCGCGGATCAGCAGCTGTTTCCAAAATTCTGAGCTTTGACCAAACTGCTTGCCTGCCGGCAAAAAGAAAAATCTGGGAGTCGCTGACTTGGAGCGTTGCTGGCTTTAAAAAATAGGAGCGGGATCATGCGTCGTATCGGCTTTGTCCGCAGTGTTGCTGCCGGATTGCTGTTGTCACTATCTGCGCTGTCGGCCAATGCGCAGGACTTCCCCACCAAGCCGATTCGTGTGGTGCTGACCTATACCGCAGGCGGCGTTTCCGACGGCATCATGCGTCTGCTGGCGCCGAAGATGGAGGAGGTTCTCGGCCAGAAGATCATTATCGAGTCGAAGCCGGGAGCCGCTGGTAACATCGGCGTCACAGAGGTCGCGAAGTCCGCGCCCGACGGCTACACGCTGGTGGTGACCGCGACCAACAATTTCGTCATCAATCAGTTCACCATGAAGATGGGGATCGACCCGCTGACGGCGCTCGCGCCGGTGGCAAAGCTCGCGGACGTACCGCTGGTGCTGTTCTCCACCCCGAATATTCCGGCGAAGAATTTCGCCGAGTTCATGGACTACGTGAAGGCCAATCCGGGCAAGGTGAATTTCGGCTCGCCGGCGCCCGGCACCGTCAATCACATGCTGCTCGAGCGCGTGAAGCAGACCAAGGGGCTCGACATGCAGCACATTCCCTATCGCGGCTCGCCGCAGGGCGTGATGGCGCTGTTGCAGAACGACATCCAGCTCTTCACTGTCGGCTATGCTGCGGGTGTGGGCCATCTCAAGGACGGCAAGTTCACCGCGCTTGCGGTCGCAACCGATACGCGGCTGCCGGAATTGCCGGACACGCCCACTCTGATCGAGAGTGGCCTGCCGGGCTTTACCGGCGCCAATTGGTGGGGCATGGCCGCGCCGGCCGGCACGCCGGAGCCGGTGATCAGGAAGCTGCGCGAGGCGGTGCAGGCGGCTTTGAAGCAGCCCGACGTCATCGCCCGCTACAAGGCGATCGGGCTTGTGGTCCCGAAAGAGAGCCCGGAGCAATGGGCGACCGGGTTGAAGGCTGAAGCCGAGCTTTGGTCCGACACTGTGAAAAAAGGCGGCATCACGGTGCAATAGGCCGGCGCTGCTTCTATGTCAGGCGTCTGCCAGCGCACGGTATTGAAGCCATACGGTCTTCTGCTCCGTGTAGTTGTCGATCGCGCTGCGTCCGAGATCACGGCCGATTCCGGACTCGCCGCCCATGCCACCCCAGGGCAGCCGCGTGCTGGTTGGACCATAGGTGTTGATCCAGACCGTACCGGCATCGATGCGGTCGCACAGACGGTGTGCGCGATCGATATCCTGTGTCCATACAGCGGCTGCAAGGCTGTAGTCGGTGCCATTGGCGAGTGCGACTGCTTCGTTCTCGTCCGAGAAGCGCAGGACCGACAGCACCGGGCCGAAGATTTCTTCCCTGGCCACTGTCATAGAGGCGGTCACACCGGTCAGGATCGTGGGCTGCACGTAGAAGCCCCGGTTGTCGGACCGCTCGCCGCCCGCCATGACCGTGGCACCATCGCGACGTCCGGTCTCGATGTAGCGCAGAACGCGGTCCATCTGGGTGCGTGAGATCACCGGGCCGAAACTTGTCTGCGGATCCAGTGGTTGACCCATACGCAGCCCTGCCGCGCGTTTTGCAATGCGATCGACGAACGCGTCGTGAATGCTGTCCTGTACGATTACGCGCGTGGCTGCCGAGCAGACCTGACCGGCATTGAAAAAGGCGCCGGCTGCTGTCTGGCGTACCGCTGAATCCAGGTCGGCGTCGGCGAAAACCACGCTCGGGGATTTGCCTCCGAGTTCGAGCGATATCTTCGTGATGTGTTCTGCGGCGGCACGCATAATCGAGCGGCCGGTTGTGGGCGACCCTGTAAAGGCGATCTTGTCGACGCCGGGATGCGCGACCAGCGCTGCGCCTGCTTCCGCACCGAAGCCCGGAACGATATTCAACACGCCGGCTGGAAATCCGGCCTCGAGCGCGGCGCGACCGAGCCATAGCGCAGACAACGGCGTGAGTTCCGCCGGCTTCAGCACGACCGTGCAGCCGCAAGCCAGCGCCGGTGCGATCTTCCAGATCGCATTCATCAGCGGGAAATTCCACGGCACGATCACGCCGACGACGCCCACCGGTACCCGCTTCACGAAAGTAAGCGCATCGTTGCGTGCGGGTACGACATCGCCGCATATCTTGTCGGCCCAACCGGCATAATATTCGAGGCAATCGATCGCCGCAGGCAGGTCCATGCGCTTGGTCGCGGAGATCGGTTTGCCGGCATCGACGCTTTCGAGCAGTGCGACCTCGTCAATGCGTGCGCGGATCATATCGGCAAGCCGGGTCAGGCACCGCCCGCGCTCGGAGCCGGTCATTGCGGGCCACAGGCCGTTCTCCAAGGACTGGCGCGCTGCCGCCACGGCGGCGTCGATGTCGGCGGCCCCTGCCTGCGCGACCTCCAGGATGGGCTCTTCGGATGCGGGACAGATGCTCGGAAAGCGCCGGCGGCCGCTCGCTTCACCCCATTCGCCGCCGATCAGGAGGCCGGTCGGCAGCGTCTTCACAATCGCATCCACATCGGTCACGTCAGGATTCCTCATTGACCGGATGACATTCGGCCGCGGCCGCATCCGCATCAAATCGGAAATCCCGACCGATGATCGGAAAGGCCGATCAGGTTGAGGGATTGGGAATCAGACGGCGCAGTTCGGCGGTAATCTGTGAGACCTTGATGGTCTTCAACAGCGTACGGGTCAGCGGTGGTTGCGGCTCGCGGTCGGCGATGACGATCCCGATCCTTTGCTTGGCCTGCGGCCGGGTGAGCGGAATGGCACGCAATCCGGTCAGCGAAGAATTCGCGTGTCCGAGCAAGGTGAGAAATGTATGGGGCACGACGCTCGACCAGCCGCCGGACCGGACTTGCGCGATCAGCGCGAGCACGGAATCGGTTTCGATCGACACTTTGACGTGCGGCGCGCCGCCCTGCGCGAAAAGCCGGTCGATGATGCGGCGGTTTTGCATCTCCCGCGTCAGCAGACAGAGCGGAAGCTGCGCCGCTTCCGTCCAGAGCAGATTATTGCGGGTGTCGTAAGGCCCTCCGCTCGGTGTCAGAAACAGGTAATGCTCATCATAGATCGCGCGGCTTCGAACATTCCTGAGCGGCTCGTTGTTGAGATAGGTCATGCCGGCTTCGATCGTGCCGTCGTCGAGCCGCCGCTGGATTTGCGCCGATGTCAGCGATAACAGGCGCAAGATGACGCCGGGATGCCGTTTGGCAAACTCCCGGGTGACCAGTGGTGCAACCGGCATAGCCGCGGGGATGATCCCGAGATTCAGTTCTCCGCTCAGGCCCTGACGCAACTCACCAATCTCACCTTCGAGGGCTTTCTGATCCGCAAGAATGCGCCGCGCCCAGCCGAGAACGCGCTCGCCTTCCGTTGTCAGCCCCGCAAAGCGCTGACTCTTGCGATCGACCAGTGGCACGCCGAGTTCCCGCTCAAGCTGCGTGACGGCACCTGACAACGTTGGCTGGGTAACATTGCATTTGAGCGAGGCGCGCCCGAAATGACCTTCACCGGCAAGCGTCACAAAATAATGCAAGTGGCGGATATTCATATTGCGAAACTGCAAGCTCCAAAGTCCACGGACTATAGAGACCGGCTTGCGTAGCGCAGCTTAAATTGCCATTGAAAATCCCTATGGGATGATCGGGAGAGCGACGTGACCTCTGGTATGCGCAAGGGACTGACCAGTTACGGCGACAAAGATTTCTCGCTGTTTCTGCGCAAGGCCTTCATCAAGGGCATGGGCTATTCGGACGACGCGCTGGACCGCCCGATCGTCGGCATCACCAACACCTATTCTGACTTCAACCCGTGTCACGGCAATGTGCCGCAGCTGATCGAGGCGGTGAAGCGCGGCGCGATGCTGGCCGGTGCGATGCCGATGGTGTTTCCGACCATCTCGATCCACGAGAGCTTCGCCTATCCGACCTCGATGTTCCTGCGCAACCTGATGGCGATGGATACCGAGGAGATGATGCGCGCGCTGCCGGTGGATTCGGTGGTGCTGATCGGCGGCTGCGACAAGACCACGCCGGCGCAGGTGATGGCGGCGGTCAGCGCGGACCGTCCGACCATCGTGCTGCCGGTCGGGCCGATGCTGGTCGGTCATTTCAAGGGTGAGGTGCTCGGCGCCTGCACCGATTGCCGCAGACTCTGGGGCGAATTCCGCGGCGGCCGCATGTCCGCCGAAGATATCGAAGTCGCGAACGAGCGGCTGGTGCCGTCGGTCGGAACCTGCGGCGTGATGGGAACGGCAAGCACCATCGCCTGCATGATGGAAGCGATGGGCATGACGCTGCCGGGTGCTGCGACGACGCCCGCGGTCCATGCCGACCGCATCCGCATCGCCGAAGCCACCGGCAAGCAGGCGGCCGCGCTCGCGAGGACCGGCGGGCCGAAGCCCTCGGAGATCATCACCAAGGACGCGCTGCACAACGCGATCGTCATGCTGCAGGCGATCGGCGGCTCGACCAACGGTGTCGTGCATCTCTCCGCCATTGCGGGCCGCACCAACACGCCGTTGTCGCTCGAAGAATATGACGCGATCGGCAAGAACACGCCGGTGCTGGTCGATCTGAAGCCGTCCGGCGATCATTACATGGAGCATTTCCATTATGCCGGCGGCGTGCCGCGGCTGATGCAGGAACTGAAGGACCTGCTGAAGCTCGACGCGAAGCATGTGATGGGCGGCACGCTCGGCGACGCCATCAAGACTTTCGAAGATGTGCCGGGCCAGACCGTGATCCGGCCGCGCAATGCACCGCTGAAGAAGGAAGGCGGCATGGCGATCCTGCGCGGCAATCTCTGCCCGCGCGGTGCCGTCATCAAGCAGGCGGCGGCGTCACCGAAGCTGATGCAGCATGAAGGCCGCGCCGTGGTGTTCGAATCGGTCGAAGACATGACGACGCGGATCGACGATCCCGCGCTCGAGATCGCCGAGGACGACGTGATCGTGATGCGCAATGCCGGCCCGATCGGAGCGCCGGGCATGCCGGAGGCGGGCTACATTCCAATTCCGAAGCGGCTGGCGCAGAAGGGCGTGAAGGACATGGTGCGCATTTCCGATGCGCGCATGAGCGGCACGGCCTTCGGCACCATCGTGTTGCATGTTGCGCCGGAATCCGCCGTGGGCGGCCCGCTGGCGCTGGTCAAAACCGGCGACCGGATTAAACTCGATGTGGCAAGCCGCACGCTTGAGCTGTTGGTCAGCGAGGCCGAGCTTGAGAAGCGGCGTCAATCGTGGACAGCGCCGCCGGTGCCGGAGGATGCGCAGCGCGGCTATGCCAAGCTCTACCGCGAGCACGTGCAGCAGGCTGACGACGGCTGCGATTTCGATTTTCTCGCGGCGGTGCGGAAGTAGTTTTGCCACGCACTCCGTCCGCTCCCTCCCCCTGAAAGGGGGAGGGTTGGGGAGGGGGTCAAGCAGTGCCGAGACGTGGGGGGGGGGCGCGGGGGCCGCGCGCGGGCAGGGGGACACACCCACACCAAC